>Ga0079995_1069034_pt1 | contig 109061 bp, 103 predicted proteins | sample FaiFalFF_MnMetaG_2_FD_69198 | JGI IMG/M metagenome (GOLD analysis project Ga0079995, IMG submission 69198) | Freshwater microbial communities from Yellowstone National Park, Wyoming, USA - Fairy Falls C (FF_Mn_C) (SPADES assembly) (version 4) | ecosystem: Environmental > Aquatic > Freshwater >... | reverse complement strand
AGCCTCCTCGGAGCAACCTCCGTGCCACCACCTCCTTCCAAACCTGCTCTTGCCCCACTTTTACCCGAAACCCACGCCCAACTAGACCACCCAACCGGCCATTTCCGACCACCCGGGTGGCCATCCGCCACTCCCCAGGCGGACGCCCCGTTCGCCCATCGTGAGTGTTTTGCCCAACCCGGCCTTCTTTTAGACCCACCGTCCCGGTCCCCCAGGTCCCCCGCCCCGGTACCCGTCCCCGGTTCCAGGTACGCGGTACCAGGTACCGGGGGACGGTCCCAGACTCCCGGCACCGGTTCCAGGTACCAGGCCAGCTCCGCCTCGACCGTCTGTTCCCCATTGCCAAGCCGCGGCAGCCGACCGTATAATGACAGCGTCAACGGGAGCGGGTCCCGAGAGGTCGAACTGGCGAAAGCCGGGAGGTCACTCGGGGCAGCTCCCGTTGACGTTTCCTACCTTTCAGCGGCGCTGGCGGCGGAGCCAGGTGCGGACCGCGTCCCGGGTCACCTCCCACGCGTGCCACGCCGCGTTCCGGGCGATGCCGTACGCCGCCTCCTCGAACTCAGACGGCAGCTTCCGCGCCCGCAGGGCCCCTGAGATGTCCAGGGGGAGTTTGGGGAGCACGTCCCGCTCGAAGTCCATGGAATCCAGAAACCGCGCCACCTCCTCCGGTGGCAGGCAGCCGCTCACCTCCGCCGGAAGCTGCTCCAGCCGGTGCAACAACTCCAGGTGGCGCTGCTGCATCCGCTGCTCCAACCTCTCCAGGGCCTCCCAGGGGTCGTCGTCCCGCGGTGAGGCGGTGTACCCTTCGAGGAAGAAGGCAGGAGGTCGGTTCAGGACTTCGCACAGGCGCAGGAAGGTCTCGAATTTGGGGAACGCTTTCCCCCGCTCCCAGTCTCCCACCGCCACCGCGCTGCGCAGGCCCAGGGCCCTGGCAAGCTCCCTCTGGGACAGCCCCGCCGCGGCCCGGGCCTCGTGGACCCGCAGCCCGAAGCTGCTCCGCACCTGCGCCACGAGCTTTCCCATGGCCTCAGATCTATTCTACGGGTTCGCACGGTACGGTCTAGTGGTCCCTCGGCTGTTTCTTTCGCCTCGGTAGGTCCGTTCTTCGTGAAGTGCGAACGTAGTCTCGGATTCCCTGGCGGCCGTTGTCTTTTGGATGTCCGGTCAGGATCTTCCGGGAGGATGGTCGAAAATCCCTCCCTGGAGCGTTTTCTCAGCGAGGAGCCTTCCGGGGAGCCGCCGTCGGGCGGAAGGGAAGGCCCGAAAACCGCAGGGCGGCCTCTGCGGTGGTGGAGGAGGCGGATCGCGGACCGGGCGCGAAAACGCAAGGGAGGGGAGAACCGAGGTCCCTGAAGACCGCGGACCACGGGGTGGCTTCGCCATGGACACGCACGGAGACCGGGCCCTGGAAAGCGCGCTGACGAGGCAGCTGTACCGCATGCACTGCCCCGACCCGCAGGTGCTGGGCGACTACCACCTGGGGGTCCTGCAGGCCGGCCGGGAGGAGGTGGAGGCCCACGTGAGGGAGTGTCCGCGTTGCCAGGAGGAGCTGGAGGGCCTGGAGCGGTTCCTCCGCATCCGGGACCGACCGGACGTCCGGGTCCTGCTGGCCCAGTGGTTGCCCGCCCTCCGGGTGGCAGAGCCCGCCCCGGCCTACGCCCTGCGCGGCAGCGTCCAGCTGAGTTCCGCCACCTACCGGGCGGAGGAGTTCACCGTGGGCGTGTCCATCACCCAGGATCCCACGGACCCGTCCCGGCGGATTCTGGCGGGGACCGTGTGGTGCGAGGGAGAGCTCGAGCAACCCGCCCGGGCCCGGTTGGTAGGTCCGGTCCACCAGGAGGAGGTGGACGTGGACCCCGTGGGGCAGTTTGTGTTCGACTCGGTACCCCCGGGAAAGTACACCCTGGAGGTGGAAGCGGGGCAGACCCTGGTGCAGATCACCGCGCTGGACGTGAGCTGACCGCCCGGGACAGGTACGCTGCGCGGGTGCGGTCTTACGCCCTGGCGGGCGCGGCCCGCAGGTCGGGCTGCAAGGCCACCAGGGTCTCCGCGATCTGCACCGCGTTGAGGGCCGCGCCCTTGCGGAGGTTGTCCGCGACCACGAAAAACGCCAGGTTGCCCGCGCCGTCGAACCGGATGCGGCCCACGTAGGCGGGGTCGCGGCCCGCGGCCCGCAAGGGGGTCGGGTACTCCCCGGACGCAGGGTCGTCCACCACCTCGACCCCGGGGGCAGCCCGCAGCACCTCCCGTACCTCCTCCAGGTCCGGCGGCCGCTCGAAGGTGGCGTGCACCGCCACCCCGTGCCCCACCAGGGTGGGGACGCGGACGCACGTGATCCCCACCTCCAGGGTGGGGTGCTCCAGGATCTTGCGGCTCTCCTGCTGGGCCTTCACTTCCTCGCTGGTGTGGCCGCGGTCCCGCAGGGACCCGATGGCGGGGATGAGGTTGAACAGGATGGGGTGTGAGAAGGCGCTGCCCAGGGACTCCTCCAGGGGCTCGCCGCGCTCCGCCGCAGCCCGCAGCTCGCGCCACAACTGTTCCACCCCCGCCTGCCCTGCCCCCGACACGGACTGGTAGGAGCAGGCCACCACCCGGCGCAGGCCCCACCGCCGGTGCAGGGGTGCCAGCGGAAGCAGGAAGGTGGCGGTGGTGCAGTTGGGGTTGGCCACGATCCCCCGGGGCCTGTCCAGCACCCGAGGGCCGTTGATCTCCGGGATCACCAGGGGCACGTCGGGCTCCAGGCGGAAGGTGGCGGAGTTGTCGATCACCACCGCCCCCCGTGATGCGGCCTTGGGAGCCCACTCCCGGGCCACGGGGTCGGGGACGTCGAAGATGGCGATGTCGCAGCCTTCGAAGACCTCCTCGGAAAGGGCCACCACCGGGTGGCCGTCCACCCGCTTCCCCGCGGACCGCGGAGAGGCCGCCAGCCGCAGCTCCCGCACGGGGAAGTTGCGGGCTTCCAGCAGGGCCACCGCCTGTCGGCCCACGGCCCCGGTAGCTCCCACCACAGCGACCACGTAGCCTTCCCGCACCGTGTCACCTCGCCATGCGTGTGTCCGTTTCATTCCAGGAGGTGCTCCAGACCCACCACCAGCTCGGAAAGGCCCAGCACGCGCCGGACCGCCAGCAGCACCCCGGGGAGGAACGACTCCTCGCTGTAGGCGTCGTGGCGCAGGGTCAACACCTGGCCCGGTCCGCCGAACAGCACCTCCTGGTGTGCCACCAGGCCGGGCAGCCGGACGCTGTGGACCCGCACACCCCCGTGCAGCCCGCCGCGTGCCCCGTGCACCTTCTCCTCCTCCGCCACCGCGGGCTCCGGAGCCGGTCCCCGGGCCTGCGCGATGAGCTGGGCGGTCCGCAGGGCCGTGCCGCTGGGAGCGTCCCGCTTGCGGTCGTGGTGCAGCTCCACGATCTCCGCGTGCGGGAAGTACGCCGCAGCCTGCTGGCAGAACCGCATCAGCAGCACCGCGCCCAGGGCGAAGTTGGGGGCCACCAGCCCACCCACCCGGGACCGGGCGCACACCTCCCGGAGCATTTCCAGGGCCGGGGGGCTGTACCCCGTAGCGCCCACCACGGGCCGCACGCCTGCCTGCGCGGCTCGGGTGGCGTTGGCCAGGGCCGCGTCGCCCACGCTGAACTCCACCAGGACGTCCGCCCTGCCGCCCAGCTCCGCCAGACGGTCCGCGGGCTGGATGGCCACCCCGACCGGGCCCACCCCCGCCACCACCCCTGCGTCCTCCCCGAGGTGGCGCTGCCGCCCGAAGGCAGCCACCAGCTGCAGGTCGGGCTGCCCGCACACCGCCCTGACCACCGCCCGGCCCATGCGCCCCGCGGCCCCGCTCACCGCCACCCGCACCGGCGCCGTCATCTCAGACCGCCGCCTCCAGGGCGGCCCGGGTGGTGGCCTCCGCCTCCGCGGGCCCTACCGCGGCCAGGGCCGGCCGTTCCCGGAGCAGCCGCTGGGCCAGGGACTGCACCCGCTCCGCGGTCACCGCCTCCAGCTCCGCCAGGACCTCGTCCGGGGTGATGCGCCGCCCGTGGTACAGCTCGGACCGGGACAAGAAGAACATGCGGCTGGCGGTGCTCTCCAGGGAGAGCATGAGGCTGGCCTTCAGGGACTCCTTGGCGCGTCCCAGCTCCTCCTCCGGGACCGGTTCCTGCCGCAGCCGGTCCAGCTCCCGCAGGGAGACGTCCAGGACCTCCCGGGCCCGCTCCGGGCTGGTCCCCGCGTACACCGCGAAGGCACCCGCGTCCCGGTACATCACGGACAGCGTCCCGATGCTGTACACCAGCCCCCGCTTCTCCCGGACCTCCTGGAACAGCCGGGAGGACATGCCGCCGCCCGCCACGTGGTCCAGGACCGACTGGACGTAGCGGTCCGGGTCCCCCTGCGGGAGGCCGGGATAGCCGAAGCACAGGTGCACCTGCTCCGTGTCCTTGGCCCGGTACGTGCAGTCCAGGGAAACGGAGGGAGCCCGGGGGTTCCGCGGGGCCGCCTCCGCGGTCAAGGGGCTCAGCAAGTCCGCGGCCTGCTCCACCACGCGGTCGTGGTCCACGTCGCCCGCGGCCGCCACCAGCAGCCGTGGCGACCGGTACTCCCGGGAGACGAACTCCAGGAAGTCCGGCCTGCGCAGGGACTCCACCGTCTCCCGGAACCCGATCACGGGCCTGCCCAGGGGGTCGTGGGCCCACACGGTCTCCAGGAACAGGTCCTGCACCAGGTCGTCGGGGCTGTCCTCGTACATCTTGATCTCTTCCAGGATCACCTGGCGCTCCCGATCCACCGCCTCCTCCTCGAACAGGGAGGCGGTGAGCATGTCCGCCAGGAGGTCGGTGACCTTGGGCAGGTGCTCGGACAGCACCCGCACGTAGTAGCAGGTGTGCTCGCGGTCGGTGAAGGCGTTCAGCTGGGCACCCAGGGCGTCCGCCTCCTCCGCGATGCGTTGGGCGGTGCGCCGCCGGGTGCCCTTGAACATCATGTGCTCCGTGAAGTGGGCGATGCCGCTCCAGCTGGGGGGCTCGAACCGGGAGCCCGTTTCCACCCACACCCCCAAGGCCACCGTCCGCACCCCGGGCAGGGCTTCCGTGACCACCCGGATGCCCGAGGGCAGGACCGTCTTGCGGTACTCCGTGTCCCGGACGTGCACGGGGCGCTCCACGGCTTCACCGCTCCGGCCGCGGGCCAGGCCTCCGGGGAGGCCGCCGGGGAGGCCGGTCCGGCCGAGGCCGCTCCGCGGCAGGGGCAGCACCCACCGGGGACGGAGCCCCTCCGTCCTCCGAGGTGAGCCCGCGGCGGGTGAGGTTGATGCGGCCCAGGGAGTCGATCTCCTTCACCCGCACCAGGATCTCGTCCCCCACCTTCACCACGTCCTCCACCTTGTCCACGCGGCGGTCGGAAAGCTCTGAGATGTGCACCAGACCCTCCTTGCCGGGCAGGACCTCCACGAAGGCGCCGAAGTTCACCAGGCGCGTGACCCTCCCGAGGTAGGTCTGGCCCACCTCCACCTCCCGGACGATGTCCTGGATCATGCGCACCGCCTTCTGGGCTGCCTGCGGGTCGGTGGAGGCGATGATGACCCGCCCGTCCTGCTCGATGTCGATCTTGACCCCGGTTTCCGAGGTGATCTTGTTGATGACCTTGCCTCCCGGGCCGATGACCTCCCGGATCTTCTCCGGGTTGATGTGGAGGGTCACCAGCCGCGGGGCGTACGGGGACAGGTCCGACCGCGGGGCCGGCAGCACCCGGAGCATGGCGTCCAGGATCTTCAACCGCGCCTGCCGGGCCTGCTCCAGGGCCTGCCGGAGGACCTCCCGGGTGAGACCCGGGACCTTGATGTCCATCTGCAGGGCGGTGATTCCCTCCCGGGTCCCCGCCACCTTGAAGTCCATGTCCCCCATGGCGTCCTCGATGCCCTGGATGTCCGTGAGGATGGCCATGCGGCCGTCCTGGCCGGTGATCAGGCCCATGGCGATCCCGGCCACGGGAGCCTTGATGGGCACTCCCGCGTCCATGAGGGCCAGGGTGCTGCCGCACACGGAGGCCATGGAGGTCGAACCGTTGGACTCCAGGACCTCCGACACCAGCCGGATGGTGTACGGGAAGGCCTCCTCGGGCGGGATCATGCGGCTCAGGGCGCGCTCCGCCAGGGCCCCGTGACCGATCTCGCGGCGCCCGGGGCCCCGGAGGGGCCGGACTTCCCCCGTGCTGTACGGGGGGAAGACGTAGTGGTGCATGAACCGCTTGCTCTCCACAATCCCCAGGTCGTCCAGGATCTGCTCGTCCTCCCCCGTCCCCAGGGTGCACAGGGTCAGGACCTGGGTCTGGCCCCGCTGGAACAGGGCGCTGCCGTGGGTGCGGGGCATGAGCCCGACTTCGATGTACAGGGGACGGATCTGGGTGGGCGTCCTGCCATCCGGCCGGACACCCTCCTCCAGGATCATGCGACGGACCAGCTCCTTCTGCAGGTCCAGCAGGAGGTTGGCCACCTCCTGCACCCGGTCGGGGTAGCGCTCGGCCAGCTGCTGGGTGACCTCCTGGACCACCTTCTGAGTCTGTTCCTCCCGGCTGAGCTTGTCGGGGTGGCGCAAGGCCACCTCCAGCCGCGCTTCCGCGGCCTCCCGGACCTCCCGGGCCAGCTCCGGGTCCGGGGTGGCCAGGGGCACTTCCCGCTTAGGCTTGCCCGCGCGGGCGGCCAGGTCCCGCAGGGCCGCCACCACCTTCCGGCACTCCTGGTGGGCCAGCTCCAGGGCCTCCAGCATGCGGTCCTCGGGCACCTCGTCGGCCCCGCACTCCACCATGATGATGGCGTCCTCGCTGGCCGCCACCACCAGGTCCAGCTGGCTCTCGTTCTCGATCTGTTGCAGGGTGGGGTTCACCACGAACTGGCCGTCCACCAGCCCGATCCGCACGCAGCCGATGGGACCTGCCCACGGGATGTCGGAAAGGCTCAGGGCCGCGGAAGCTCCCACCACCGCGGCCACGTCCGGCGGGTGCACCTGGTCCGCGGACAGGGTGGTGGCGATGACCTGCACGTCGTTGCGGAACCCCTTGGGGAACAGGGGCCGGATGGGCCGGTCCATGAGGCGGGCGGTCAGGATGGCCTTCTCCCCCGGCCGGCCCTCCCGCTTGAAAAAGCCGCCCGGGATCTTCCCCGCGGCGTACAGGCGCTCCTCGAAGTCGCAGGTGAGGGGGAAGAAGTCAACTCCCTCGCGCGGCTGGTCCGAGCACGTGGCGGTCACCAGCACCACGGTGTCGCCGTACCGGACGGTCACCGCGGCGTTGGCCTGCTTGGCCAGCTTACCGGTCTCGACGACCCATTCCTTGCCCCCGACCTCGAAGCGCACGCTCCGGACGTCGGGTACACTCCACTCCACTTCCATGTTCCTCTCCTCCTTCGTCCTCGGCGGGTCGCCGGCGCCGCGGCAGGAGGAGGGGACCGATCACCGGGAACCACACTCCCGCGGGAGTGTGCATCTCGATGATCGAAAGACCCCCGCTCCCTGGCCGAGGCGTGCTGCCGCCGGGTGTGATCACTTCCGCAGTCCGAGCCTCTCCACGACCTCCCGGTAGCGCTGCGGGTCCTCCCGCTGCAGGTACCGCAGAAGCCTCCGCCGCTGGCCCACCATCTTCAGCAGCCCCCGCTGGGAGTGCAGGTCCTTGCGGTGGACCTTCAGGTGCTCCGCCAGGCTGTTGATGCGGTCCGTCAGCAGCGCGATCTGCACCTCCGGGGACCCCGTGTCCTGTTCGGACCTCCGGAACTCCGCGATGCGCTGCTGTTTGGCCTCCTTCGTCAGCGCCACCGTGCTTCCTCCTCCACAAAAAGTCGCCCGAGCCAGGGGCCCGGGGCCACCCTGATGGTAGCACGCCCGTTCGGCGCGGGCAAACCCGGGCCGGGCGGCCCGGAGCCCTTCTCAGAAAGCCCTCCTGGGGAAGGACGGACCGGGGCGGTCACCGGCGCGCGCCCGGCCCCCGCAGGGCCAGGTCCACCACCCTCCGGTACGGAGCCGCAAGCGCGCCTTCCCCCGGGGTTACCCACCGGCCCCGGGGCGTGAGCTTCGCGGGGTTCGTCCAGAGGGCGTACGCGTACCAGACCTCCAGGGTCTCCGGCACGGGCAGGCGGGCCAAGAGGCGCGCCTGTGGCGTCTCGCCCACCTCCGCGGCCTCGGCCAAGGCCCGGGCCAAGGCCTGTTCGGGGCCTTCCTCGGGCAGGACCGCTGCCTTGGGCAGGTGCAGCTGCCCGGACGCCTCCACCGCCAGCACCCGCCCCGCGTGCACCACGCACGCCACCGCCTCGGGGTGCGCCAGCAGCTCGCACGCTTCCTCCACCCTGCCTTCCCGCAGCAGGGCCCGGATGCGGGAGCTGCTGACCCGCTCCCCGTCCGCCACCACGGGCGGGCACACCTCCACCGCAAACCCCCACCGCCTGCCCTCCTCCTCCAGCAGCCGCGGGTCCCCGCGCCGGTCCCGGCCGAACCGGAAGTCGGGGCCGCACACCACCGCCCGCGCCCCCAAGCCCTCCACCAGGACCTTCTGCACGAACTCCTCCGGCTCCGTGTTGCGCAGGCGGTCGTCGAACCGGAGCACCAGGGCCGCGTCCAGCCCCAGGGTGGCGATGCGCCGCAGCCGCTCCTCCAGGGGTAGGATCAGGAAGGACTCCGGGGCTCGGCCGATGACCTGCTGGGGGTGCGGGTGGAAGGTCAGGGCCACGCTGCGCCAGCCGTCTTCCCGGGCCCGCTGCACCGCCGCCCGCAGGACCTCCCGGTGCCCCCGGTGGACCCCGTCGAACACCCCCAGGGCCACGCAGCTGCCCGCGGGGTGCGGGGGGACTTCCTCCAGGCCTCGGTACACCCTCATGAACCCGCAGACCGGAAGACCTTCACGGGCTTCAGCTTCCCGCCCTCCGCCCGGCCCAGGGCCAGTAGACGGCCGTCCTCGTCCAGGACCTTGACCAGGGACCTGGGCGGGACCTGCAGGTGCGGGGCCACCTTCCACAGGGGGACGGGCTGTCCGTGCACGATGGCGGCCCGCAGGGTGCCCGCCACCTCCACGTCGGGGAGCCCAGGGAGGGCCTCCGCGCCCGGGGTGAGGACCCGGTCCAGACGGCCCGCGTCCACCTCCTCTCGGAGCTCCTCCAGGGTCACGCTGTCCTCCAGGGCGTACGCTCCCACCCGGGTCCGCACCATGAACCCCGCGTGGGCCCCGCAGCCCAGTTTCTCGCCCGCGTCGTGGCACAGCTGGCGGACGTAGGTGCCCTTGGAGCAGGTGATGTCGAACAGGACCCGGGGAGGCTCGCAGCGCAGCACCCGCAGCTCGTACACCGTCACCTCCCGGGGCGTGCGGGGCACCTCCACCCCCTTTCGGGCCAGCTCGTACAGCCTGCGGCCTTCGTGGTGCACCGCGGACACCATGGGGGGCAGCTGCTGGATGCGGCCCACGAAGCCCTCCAGGACCTCCCGGATGCGGCCGCAGTCCCGCTCCGGCTCGCGCCGCTCCACCACCTCCCCGTAGGCGTCACCCGTGTGGGTGCTCACCCCCAGCACCAGCTCCACCCGGTAGCTCTTGTCGGACTCCACCAAAAACTCGCTGAGCCGGGTGGCGGCGCCCACGCACAGCACCAGCACCCCCGCGGCTCCAGGGTCCAGGGTGCCGGTGTGGCCCACCCGGCGGGTCCGCAGGATGCGCCGGACCGCGTCCACGCAGTCGTGGGACGTCATCCCGGGCGGCTTGAGCAGGTTGATGACGCCGTCCACGGTCCCCTCCTCACCCGGACGCCCGCACTTCCGCGGAGGCGGCCTCCAGGGTCTTGCGCACCACTTCCTCCACGGGCCCCTGGACCACGAACCCCGCCGCCCCCAGGTGTCCTCCTCCTCCAAACAGCGCCGCCACCTGGTTGGCCCTGGCGCCGTCCCGGGCCCGGAGGCTCACCTTCACCCGGGAGGGCTCCACCTTGAAGAGCAGGGCCAGCCGGACGCCCGCGATGGACCGCAGGGCCTCCACGATGTTGTCCGTGTCCTCCCACCGGGCCTGGGCCTCCGCCAGCATGGCCTCGTCCACCGTGGTCCACGCCACTTGCCCGTCCGCGGAGAGCTGCAGGCGGGACAGGGCCAGGCCCATCAGCCGCACCGCCCCCACGGGGCGGGACTCGTAGACCCGCTCGTACACGGTGTCGGGACGGGCGCCCCGCCGCACCAGCTCCGCGGCCAGCTGGAAGGTCTGGGGCCGCACGGAGCTGTACCGGAAGGAGCCGGTGTCCGTCACGAGACCCGTCATGAGACAGGTGGCCACGGGCTCGTCCACCGCCACGCCCAGCTCCACCAGGAGGTCGTACACCATCTCGCACACGGAGGCCGCCTCGGGTTCCCGCCACACCAGGTGGCCGTAGCCGGTGTTGTCCCGGTGGTGGTCCAGGTTCACCAACACGGGAGTGGAGGACAACACCGCGGCGAACCGCCCCGCCCGCTCCAGGTCCCCGCACTCCACCGCCACCGCCACGTCGAAGGACCCCAATCCTTCGGGCCGGTCCGTGACCTCCTCCCACCCCGGCAGGAACCGGTACACCACGGGGACCCCGTCGGTGCTGGCCACCACCACTTCCTTGCCCAGGCGCTGCAGCCCCAGCCGCAGGGCCAAAGACCCGCCCAGGCAGTCGCCGTCGGGGCTCTCGTGGTTGGCCACCAGGACCCGGCGCGCGGAGCGCAGGGCCCTAGCCACCGCCGCCTTCACCCTTGCCCCCTCCCTCGGACAGCCCCAGCTCCCTCAGGAGCTGCAGCACCCGGGTCCCCCGCTCGATGGAGGTGTCCAGGCGGAACTGGATCTCCGGGGTGTGGTAGGTGCGCAGCCGCTTGGCCAGCTCCGTGCGGACGAAGCCCACCGCGTGTTCCAGGGCCTCCATGGTCCGCGCCCGGTCCTCCTCGGAGCCCAGCACGCTCACGTACACCTTGGCGTGGCGGAGGTCGCTGCTCAGTTCCACGTCGGTCACGGACACGAACCCGATGCGGGGGTCCTTGGTGCCCCGGTGGAGGATGTCGCTGACCTCTTCCCGGATGAACTCCCGGAGCTTCTGCACCCGCTGCGGAGACGCCATGGCCGACAACCTCCCCCTCCCGACAACGATCTCCGCGGGCGGCGAAATCCTCGCCTAGCGGATCTCCACCTCGTAGTCCACCACGTAGGCTTCCCGCTCCCGCTCCAGGTAGCGCACCACCTGTGCCAGGACCCGGTCCGCGTGGCGGCCGTCGTTGCTCACGCACGCCACACCCAGGGTGGCCCGGGTCCACACGTCGTGGTCGTCCACCTCGGACACGGACACCGGGAAGGCGTGGTGGAGCCGCTGGACCAGGCTCTGCACGATCCGCCGCTTCTCCTTCAGGCTCTGGGCGCCGTCCAGGCTCAAGGTGATGCGCAGCGTCCCCACCACCATGGCAGGCCCTTCCCTCGGGGCGGCGCACGCGGGGGCGGTCAGCTGGCCGCCTGCTCCTGGACCGCGTACGCCTCGATCACGTCCCCTTCCTTGATGTCCTGGAAGTTCTCCAGCACCATGCCGCACTCGAACCCCGCGGCCACCTCCCGGACGTCGTCCTTGAACCGCCGCAGGGACGCCAGGCGGCCGTCGTACACCACCGCCCCGTCCCGCACCAGCCGGACCTGCGCAGACCGGGGGATGCGCCCTTCCACCACGTAGCAACCCGCCACGGTGCCCACCCGGGAGATGTGGAAGATGCGCCGGACCTCCGCCCGCCCCAGGACCACCTCCGTCAGCTTGGGCGCCGCCAGGCCCTTGAGGAGGGCCTGGACGTCGTCCAGGGCTTCGTAGATGATCCGGTACAGGCGCACGTCCACCCCTTCCTGCTCCGCCAGCTTCCGGGCCGCGGGGTCGGGCCGGACGTTGAATCCCAACACCACCGCGCGGCTGGCCGCGGCCAGCATCACGTCGGACTCCGTGACCGCGCCCACGGCCGCGTGCAGGACGTTCACCTTCACCTCCTCCGTCTGCAACCGCTGCAGGGCGCCGGTGATGGCCTCCAAAGACCCGTGCACGTCCGCCTTCACCACCAGCCGCAGCTCCCGGACCTCCACCAGCTCCTCCAGACTCCCCTTCCGGGCCTGGGTGAGCTCCGCGGCCCTGCGCCGCTCCCGGCGCTCTTCCGCGATGGCCTTGGCCCTCCGCTCGTCCGGGACCACCTCCAGGAGGTCGCCCGCGGTGGGCACGTCCGACAGGCCCACCACCTCCACGGGGGTGGAGGGGCCCGCTTCGGTCAGGCGCTGGCCCCGGTCGTCCGTCATGGCCCGCACCTTCCCGTACACCTCGCCTACCACCACCGCGTCGCCCACCCTCAGGGTGCCCTCCTGCACCAGCACCGTGGCCACGGGGCCGCGGCCCCGGTCCAGGCGTGCTTCCAGGACCGTGCCCCGGGCGGGCTTGTGGGGGTCCGCCCGCAGGTCGTGGAGTTCCGCCACCAGCAGGAGCATCTCCAGGAGGTCTTCGATCCCCTGCCCCGTGCGCGCGCTCACGGGCACCATCACCACGTCCCCTCCCCACTCCTCCGGGACGAGGCCCAGCTCCGCCAGCTGCTGCTTCACCCGCTCGGGGTTTGCCTGGGGCAGGTCCACCTTGTTGATGGCCACCACGATGGGGACCTGGGCGGCCTTGGCGTGGTTGATGGCCTCCACGGTCTGCGGCATCACCCCGTCGTCCGCGGCCACCACCAGCACCGCGATGTCCGTGACCTGGGCGCCCCGCGCCCGCAGGGCGGTGAAGGCCTCGTGGCCGGGGGTGTCGATGAAGGTGATCCGCCGGCCTCCCCGCTCCACCTGGTAGGCGCCGATGTGCTGGGTGATCCCGCCGAACTCGCCCGCGGCCACGTTGGTGTGCCGGATGGTGTCCAGCAGGGTGGTCTTCCCGTGGTCCACGTGTCCCAAGACGGTGACCACGGGCGGCCGCGGTTCCCCTTCCTGGGACACCCGCAGCCGCGGCCCGGGGGCCGGCGCCTTGGGCGCCCCCGTCACCACCCGGGCGCCCATGGCCTCGGCCACCGCCTTGGCCGTCTCCAAGGGGATCTGCTGGTTCACCCCGGCCAGTACGCCAACCTCCAGGAGGCGCCGTACCACCTCCGCCGCGGGCACCCCCAGCCGCTGCGCCAGCTCCCCCACCGTGAGGGAGCCCTCCAGGTGCACCTCCGCGGCCACCGCGGGTGGTGCGGGGGCTGCCTCAGGCTGCACCGGCTGGCGGACCCGGGGTGTGGGAGGCGGAGGAGGAGGCCTCCGGACCTGCCGAAGGGAGGGCGGGGGAGGAGGGGGTTTCCGCACCTCCGGCCGGGGCTGGCTGACCTTCTTCAGCACCTCCGGGGAGATGGTGACCGCGGGCTCCGCGTGGCGCTCCGGGAGCGGTACGCTGGGCGCCCTGGGCGCCTCCGTGGGAGGTGCCGCGGCCACGGCGGGTTCAGCCGGGGCGGGCTCCGGAGGCGGGGGTGGGGGAGGTGGGGCCGCTTGCTTGAGCTGCTCTTCCGCCAGGCGGGCGGCCTCCTCCGCGGCCTTCCGGGCCGCCTCCGCGGCCAGCCGCTCCTGCTCTTCCCGCTCCCTGGCTACCTCCTCGGCCCGCTTGATGATCCGCCGCTTGGGCCCCGCGGGCTCCGGGGGAGGCGGGGGTGCTGTGGGCTTTTTGGCTTTCGCGGGAGCTTTGGCCGCGGGCCGCCCTCCGCCGTCCAGGGGGAGGTCTGGGTGCTGCTCTCGGAGGGCCCGGAGGGCCGCCTCCGGCACCGCGGCCTGGGGGTTGGGTTTCACCTCGTGCCCCAGGGCCGCGAGCCGGTCCGCCGCCTCCTTCGTGCTGACGCCCAGCGCCTTGGCCAGCTCGTGCAGTCGCATCCGACCCTCCACCCTACGGACGGGCGGCCTGCGCCGCCGCGCGCCGCCGGACCTCTTGTTCCAGCTCCTGCAGCACCGCCTCGGGGACCTGGCACTCCAGGGCGTGGTCTAGCTTCCGGCCCTTCCGCGCGGCCTGCAGGCATTCCTCCTTCGGTTCCACGTACGCCCCCCGGCCCGCCAGCTTCGCGCTGCGGGTGGTGTCCACCTTCACCTCCCCTTGGGGGGTCCGGACCACCCGCACCATCTCCATCTTCGGACGCATGGCCCCGCAGCCCACGCACATCCGCAGGGGGACCTTGCGGGCCTTCGGCACGGCCGCCCCTCCTCAGCCCTGGGAGCCGGGGCCCGAGGACCCCTCCCCCACCTCCGCGGGCTTCGGCTCGCCGGGGTCCGTGGGGCTCTGGTACTGGGCCAGCTCCTCGGGGGACAGGTCCACGAACAGCTTCGCGGCCTCCTGCTCCCGGACTTGGCTCTCGCTCTTGATGTCGATGCGCCAGCCGGTGAGCTTGGCCGCCAGGCGGGCGTTCTGGCCCTCCCGGCCGATGGCCAGGGAGAGCTGGTTGTCGGGCACCACCACCCGGGCGGTCTTGGTGTCTTCGTCGATCTCCACCCGGACCACCTTGGCGGGCTGCAAAGCCGAGGCCACAAACTGCGCGGGGTCTGGGCTCCACGGCACGATGTCCACCTTCTCCCCCCGCAGCTCGTCCACCACCGCCTGCACCCGGGTTCCCTTGGGTCCCACGCAGGCCCCCACGGGGTCCACGTTACGGTCTCGGGAGTACACCGCGATCTTCGTCCGCGCCCCGGGCTCCCGGGCCACGTTCTGGATCACCACGATCCCCTCCCGGATCTCCGGGACCTCCTGCTCGAACAGGGCCCGCACGAGCCCGGGGTGCGCCCGGGACACGTGGATCTGGGGGCCTCGGGGGGTGTCCCGCACCTCCATCACGTACACCTTGATCCGCTCCCCCTGCCGGTAAGACTCCCGGGGGATCTGCTCCGTCTTGCTCAGCACCCCCTCGATGCGGCCCAGGTCCACGTACACCGTGCCCTTCTCCACCCGCTGCACGATGCCCGTCACCACCTGCTTTTCCCGCTCCTCGAACTCCCGCTTGATCATCTCCCGCTCCGCCTCGCGGATGCGCTGCACCACCACCTGCTTGGCGGCCTGGGCCGCGATGCGGCCGAAGTCCCGCGGGGTGATCTCCTCTTCCACCACGTCCCCCACCTCCGCGGTGGGGTCCTCCTTCCGCATCTCCTCCAGGGACAGCTCCGTGGCGGGGTCCTGGACCCGTTCCACCACCGTCTTGACGCTGAACACCCGGATCTCCCCCGTCTTGGGGTCCACCTCCACCCGCACGTTCTGGCCCGTGCCCCCGAAGTTCTTCTTGTACGCGGACACCAAGGCCGACTCCACGGCTTCCAGGAGCACGGCCTTGGAGATCCCGCGCTCCTCCTCCAGCTGCTCCAGTGCCCGGATCAGCTCGCCGTTCATCCGTCCACCTCTTCTCCTCTCCGCCGCTTCCTCCTCAGGTCCCGGAGGAGCTCCTCCGGGTCCACCCGCAGCCTGGCCTCCGCCACCTCCGCCAGGGGCACCTTCAGGTCCCGGCCGTCCGGGAGGTGCAGCACCACCCGGCCTGCCTGCAGCCCGCCCAGCCGGCCCACGAACCTGCGCTGCCCTTCCACCGGCTGGCTCGTCACCAGCTCCGCCATCCGGCCCGCGAACCGGTCGAAGTCTCCCGCCCGCTTCAGGGGCCTGTCCAGCCCCGGGGAGGAGACCTCCAGGGTGTACCGGTGCTGGAAGGGGTCTTCGAGGTCGAGCTGCCGGGAGAGCATCTCGCTCACCCGCGCACACTCCTCCACGCTGACCCCGCCTTCCCGGTCCACCAGCACCCGGACCACGGTCCGCACGCCCTCCCCGGCGATCTCCACGTCCACCAGCTCGACCCCCAGCCGGTCCGTGATGGCCAGGGCCAGCTCGTGGACCCGACGCGCCACCTCTTCACGCCGCACAGCCCGCTCCTGGGCCGCAAAACGAAGGAGTGGGCCAGCTACCCACTCCTCCACGCCGCGGTAGGTTCCAGCAAAAATGGGCCTTTCGGCCCCACGCCCGGAGTATACACCCGCCCCGCCGGAGGGCGCAACCTCCGAGACCACCGCGGCGTTTGGGGCGGTCTGCGGGAGGTGCTACGCTGGTTTGTAGCTCTCGGCAGGAGGTGCGGCATGCCGAAGGACCTTGGCATCCTGGTGGGCGGCGGGCCGGCTCCCGGCATCAACGGGGTCATCGGCGCGGTCACCATCGAGGCCCGCAACCGCGGGGTCCGGGTCTGGGGGATCTACGACGGCTGGCAGGGGCTCATGCGGTACGACGCGGAGTCCCTCCGGGCCCACGGGTTGGTGCGGGAGCTGAGGATCGAAGACGTGTCCCGCATCCACTTCGACGGGGGCTCCATCCTGCGGACGTCCCGGGCGAACCCCACCCGCAGGCCGGAGGACCTGGACCGGGTGGTGCGCAACCTCCAGGAGCTGGGCATCGGCTACCTGGTGACCATCGGAGGGGACGACACCGCCTTCGCGGCAGGACGGGTGGCGGAGCGGGCCGCGGGGGCCGTGAAGTTCGCCCACGTGCCGAAGACCATCGACAACGACCTCCCCCTGCCGGGCGGGGCGCCCACCTTCGGGTTCAACACCGCCCGCCACCTGGGCTTCCAGCTGCTGCAGAACATCATGGAGGACTCCCGCAGCATGAACCGGTGGTACTTCGTGGCGGTGATGGGCAGGTCCGCGGGCCACCTGGCCCTGGGGATCGGCAAGGCCGCGGGGGCCACCCTGGTCCTCATCCCCGAGGAGTTCGGGGAGCGGGTTTCCCTCCAGACGGTGTGCGACGTGCTGGAGGGTGCCATGCTGAAGCGCCGGGTCATGGGCCGGGAGGACGGGGTGGCGGTCATCGCGGAGGGGATCCTGGAGCGGGTCCCCGAGGAAGAGCTGGGCTCCCTGGAAGGGGTCCGGATCGTCCGGGACCCCTACGGCCACATCCGGCTCGCGGAGCTGGACCTGGCGTACATCCTGAAGACCATGGTGGAGGCCCGGTTCGCCCAGCGCGGGGACCCCGTGACCATCGTGCACAAGAGTTTGGGCTACGAGCTGCGGTGCGCGCCCCCCGTGGCCTCGGACTCCGAGTACGTGCGGGACTTGGGCTACGGGGCGGTGGAGTTCCTCCTGGGGGACCACCCGGGACCCGGGGCCCTGGTGTGCCTGGAGGGCGGGCGGCTGCGGTTCTTGGACTTCCGAGAGCTGCTGGACCCGCACACCGGCCGTCCGCGCACGCGCCTGGTGGACGTGCACTCCACCTCGTACCGGGTGGCCCGGAAGTACATGATCCGCCTGGAGCCCCAGGACTTCGAGGACCCCGACCAGCTGCGCAGGCTGGCGGAGGCGGCCAGGACCACCCCCGAGGAGTTCCTGCGGCGCTACCGGCCGGTGGCGGACCTACCGCTTACCACAGGTACCGGAAGCGGGCGCTGAAGCGCTTTTCCAGCTCCTCCCGGTGCAGGTGGTAGACGGGGCAGTTCCGCAGCATGCACACGTGCAGGGCGTGGTTGCAGTAGGCGTCCGGGATCTCCCAGCACCGGCGGTTGAGGAAGTACGCGGGGCAGACCCCCTTCCGGGGGTCGTACTGCCCGAGTTCCGCCCACCTGGGTTCCTCCCGGGGCTCCGGGTCCGTCCGGAGGTACCGGACGTTGTCCCGGCGGGGCTCCCCCGCCTCCCCCGGGGGCTCCTCCTGGGGCAGCCCCTGCGTCTGGAGGTCTTCGGGCCGCGGCAGAAGCGGCCTGGCCGCGGGAGCCGGCGCGCCGGTCTCCAGCTCCTCCAGGCGCCGGCGGGTGTCCTGGATGAGGGCCCTAATTCCGCGCCGCAGCTCTTCCCGAGACCTGCTCACGGGCGATCACCTCTCTGGCCAAGGCCATGTACTCCTGCGCGCCCCGGGACTGGGGCTGGTGGAGGAAGATGGGGACCCCCACCATGGCAGACTCCACCAGCTTGATGCTGAAGTGGATGGTGGTGTGGAACACCCGGTCTCCGAAGAAGTCGTAGATGCCCCGGACGATCTCCTTGCTCAGGTTGTTCCGGGCGTCGTACATGGTGGCCACCACCCCCAGGATCTCCACCGTGTGCCCCACCTCGTCCCGGACCATCTGCAGGGTCCGCATGAGCTGCCGCATTCCCAGCAGGGCGTAGTAGTGGGTCTGGATGGGGATGATCACCTGGTCGCAGGCCACCAGGGCGTTCAGGGTCAACAGCCCCAAGGACGGCGGGGTGTCCACCAGGACGAAGTCGTAGCGGTCCCGCACCGGGCCCAGCTTTCGGCGCAGGGCGTGCTCCCTCCCGATGCGGGCCACCAACTCCAGCTCCGCCCCCGCCAGGTCGATGGAGGACGGCGCCACCGTCAGGCGGTCCACGGTGCTGGCCCGGAGGATGTCCTGCAGCTGTACGGGCCCACCGCCGTCCGCGGGGGCGTCCACCAGGACGTGGTACATGGTCACCGGCAGCTCCGCGGGGTCCAGGCCCAGGCTGACGGTGGCGTTGGCCTGGGGGTCCAGGTCCACCAGGAGCACGGGGTGCCCCAGGGCCGCCAGGCACGCGGCCAGGTTGACCGCGGTGGTGGTCTTCCCGCACCCGCCCTTCTGGTTGACCAGGGCGATGACCTTGGAGTCCCGGCGGTCCTGCATCACGCCTGGGGTTCGACCTGGGGGGAGGCTTCTCCTCCGGCCTCCCGGAGCTTCGCCGTGCGGGCCACGAGCTCCAGGGCCTCCTCCCGGGTCCGCACCTGGCCCTCCAGCTGGGCGTTGTACACCGCCTCCAGGATGTCCCGGAAGGCCGGCCCCGGCCGCAGGCCCAGGGCAATCAGGTCGTGTCCGGTCACCAGGCGCGGCGGCCGCAGGGGTTCTGTGGCGCGTTCCTCCAGCCAGGCCCGGATCCACCGGTACACGCTCAGGTCGCCGTGGGAGGCCAGGCAGTCTGCCCGCAACAGCTCCACCAGTTCGGGGAACTCCGGCTGTGAAGCGAGTCTCCGCCGCTTCGCCTCCCGCATGTGGGGGAAGTCCTTGATCCGCATGTGGTCCCGGACCAGGGCCACCACCTGCCGGATCTCCTCGTTGCTGAAACGCAGCCGGCGGAGGACCTCCTCGGCCACAGCCGCGCCCACTTCGTCGTGCCGGGGAAAGCGGACACGGTCCCGGACCTCGAAGGTGGCGGGCTTGCCCACGTCGTGCAGGAGCGCGCCCAGGGCCAGGGTGACGGAGGGCTCTTGTAGGGCCTCCAGCACCCGGACCGTGTGCTCGAACACGTCCCCCTCCGGGTGAAACTCCGGGGGCTGGGGCACGCCCACCTCCGCCGCCACCTCCGGGAGGATACACCGCAGCAGGCCCGTGCTCTCCAGCAGGCGGAGCCCCTCCCCGCGCGCGGGGGCGACCAAGAGCCGTGCCAGCTCGTCGCGGACCCGCTCCGCGCTGACCTGCCGGATCCCCTCCGCGTGCTCCCGGATGGCCTGCAGGGTGTCGGGGTCGAGTTGGAAAGACAGCTCCGCGGCAAGGCGCACCGCCCGCAGCATCCGCAGCCGGTCCTCCGCGAACCGCTGGCGGGGGTCCCCGACGGTCCGCACGGTGCGGGCCTGGAGGTCCGCGATCCCCCCGACCCAGTCCAGCACCCGGCCGCTTTCGGGTTCCAAAAGGAGGCCGTTGATGGTGAAGTCCCGCCGCAGGACGTCCTCCCGGGGGTCCGCGAACCGCACGGAGCTGGGTCTGCGGCCGTCCTCGTAGGGCCCCTCGGTGCGGAAGGTGGCCACCTCCACGGGCACCTCGCCCGCGGGAACGGGCACCAGCACCCGCACCACCCCGAAGGCCGCGCCCACCGCCACGGTGCGGTGGAAGAGCTCTTGGACCTGCTCGGGAGTCGCGGAGGTGACGACGTCGTAGTCCTTGGGCGGCCGGCCCAAAAGCAGGTCTCGCACGCAGCCGCCCGCTAGGTACGCCTCGAACCCTGCCTGGCGGAGCCGCCGGACCACGGACAGGGCGGCCTGCGCAGCAGGATCCTGGGGGAGTTTCAGGCTCAGCTTTCCCCCAGCTCCTCCAGGCGGCCCAGCAGCTCCTCCCGCTTCTCCTGTGCGGCCTGCGCACCGTGCTGGTAGGCAGACCGCACCCGCTGCAGGCCCTCCTGCAGGACCTCCCGTCCCTTCTCCGCCACCTCCGAGGCGGCCTCCCGCGCCTTCTCCGCGGCCTCCGTGGCGGCGGACCGCACGCGGTCCGTGGCCTCGTGGGCCCGCTCCCGCACGCGCTCGCCTACCTCCGAGGCCTTCTTGCGGACCAGCTCCCGGGTTTCCCGCCCGGACCTGGGGGCGAACAGGAAGCCTAGCCCGATGCCGACCCCAACCCCTACCAGGGTTCCCACCACTAGGCCTGTCAGCAGGTTCGTGCGCTCCTCGCTCATGGACCTCCCCTCCTCTCACACCGCGGCTAGCTCTGCCAGCCGCTCCGTCGCCCGCGTCACCACCTGGGCGATCACGCCGCCACCCAGCACCTCCTCCCCCCGGTAGAAGCACGCCACCTGCCCGGGGCTGGGCGCCCACTGCGGCGTGTCAAACCGGACCCGCACCTCCTCCCCGACCTCCAGCGACGCCGGGGCCAGGTGGCCGCCGTGCCGGACCCGCACCTCCGCCCGGAGCCTGGACTCCTCCGGCGGGCTTACCGTCCACGTGACGTCCTCCACCACCAGCTCCGTGGCCCGCACGTCCTCCTCGGTCCCCACGAACACCGCGTTGCGGTCCGGGTCCAGGGCCGCCACGTACCACGGCCGGCCTCCCGCCACACCCAGGCCGCGGCGCTGTCCGAGGGTGTACCGGGCCACGCCCTGGTGGGTCCCCAGCCGCCTGCCGTCCAGGTCGTACAGGGGCCCCGGCCGCAGGGCGTGCGGGGCGAACCGGGCCACCACCTCCGTGTAGTGGCCCCGGGGGACGAAGCAGATCTCCTGGCTTTCGGGCTTGTCCGCCACCACCAGACCCAGCTCCCGGGCCACGGACCGGACCCGGTCCTTGGTCAGCTCCCCCAGGGGGAACAGGACGTGCGAAAGCTCCCTCTGGCTGAGCCCGCACAGCACGTAGGACTGGTCCTTGCGGGGATCCAGGGCCCGCAGCAGGCGGACCACCTGGCCGTCCCGGCGGGTCCGGGCGTAGTGGCCGGTGGCCAGGAAGTCCATCCCCAGGCCGCGGGCGCGGTCCAGCAACAGGGAGAACTTCACGGAGCGGTTGCACGCCACGCAGGGGTTGGGAGTCCGGCCCCGGGCGTAGGCCTCCGCAAAGGGCCGGATCACCGCCTCCTCGAAGGCCTCCCGCAGGTTCAGGACGTAGTGGCGGATGCCCAGCTGCTGGGCCACGGCCCGGGCGTCCTCGGCGGCACCCACCCCGCAGCAGGCGTGGGGGTTGCCGTCTTCCGGCAGCCACACGGGCCACAGGTTGAGGGTGAAGCCCACCACCTCGTGGCCCGCCTGCACCAGGAGGGCCGCAGCCACCGAACTGTCCACGCCGCCGCTCATGGCGACGGCCACGCGCGCCATCCCGCCTGCACCTCCGCTCCCATCATAGCAGCAGGCGGCTTCCCTTGCCTTGTGAGCTGCACCGTCCCCTCCACACCCTGTCCTGGGGGTCCACGAAATCCCACCGCGGCTTCCGAGGCCCGGCGTCTGTTTACGCGGCTTCGTACACCACCTCTCCCCCCACCGCCGTGTACAGCACCCGGGCCTCCTCCAGCTCCTCCGGCTCTGCACCAAGGGGGTCTCGGTCCAGGACCACGAAGTCCGCCCACTTCCCCACGGACAGCGTCCCGAGGTCTGCTTCCGCGAAGGCCGCGTACGCCCCTCCCACGGTGTACGCCCGCACCGCCTCCTCCGCGGACAGCGCCTCCTCCGGCGCCAGGAGCCAACCCTCCCGGGTCCGGCGGGTCACCGCCGCGGCGATGCCCTTCAGAGGTGCCCCCTCCACCACCGGCCGGTCAGAACTCAGGGCCACGGGCAGTCCCTGCAACCGCGCCACCGGCAGGAGCCACCGCAGGAAGGCCGCGTACGCCCCTCCCACGGTGTACGCCCGCACCGCCTCCTCCGCGGACACCGCCTCCTCCGGCGCCAGGAGCCAACCCTCCCGGGTCCGGCGGGTCACCGCCGCGGCGATGCCCTTCAAAGGTGCCCCCTCCACCACCGGCCGGTCAGAACTCAGGGCCACGGGCAGTCCCTGCAACCGCGCCACCGGCAGGAGCCACCGCAGGCGTTCCTCGCCCAGGGCGGACCGGTAGCCCTCCGCCAGCTCGTACAGGAAACGCGGCTGGGTTACCACCACCGGCTTCACCCGCCGCAGACGCTGGAGGAGGTCGGGCGGGACGAGGCAACAGTGCTCGATCCGGGGACGGAAGCGGGCGGCTTCCGGTCCCAGGACCTGTTCCACCGCGTCCAGGGCCGCCTCCACGGCCCGGTCTCCGATGGCGTGCATGGCCACCTGCCAGCCCCCCGTGTGGGCGCGGCGGACCAGCTCCACCAGGGTCTCGGGGTCCTTCACCAGCATGCCTTTGACGTCCGGAGGGTCTGCGTAGGGCTCCCGCAGGGCCGCGGTGCGGCCGATGAGGGACCCGTCCACGAAGATCTTCACCGCCCCCAGCCGCAGGCGGTCTCCTCCGAACCCCGTGTGCAGCCCGAAGGCGAAGTCGAACCGCCCGTCCCGCACCCGCAGCTGCTCCACGTCCACCATCAGCCACACCCGCTGCGGGAGCAGGCCTTCCTCCACCGCTTCCAGGTACGCCCGGAACTCCTCCGGCAGGATCCAGCCCGCCCACGCGTCCTGCGCCGCGGTGATCCCCTCTGAGGCCATCTGCCGGCCTGCCGCGGCCAGGGCGGATTTGGCTTCTTCCAGGGTGTACGGGGGAAGCACCCTCTTGACGAGGTCCTGCGCGGTCTCCAGCAGCAGGCCCGTGGGCTCCCCCGCCTCGTCCCGCACCACGCGGCCGCCGGGAGGGTCGGGGGTGTCTCGGGTGACCCCCGCCAGCTCCAGGGCCCGGGTGTTGGCCACCCCCATGTGCCCGGAGACGTGGTACAGCCACACCGGGTGGTGGGGAGACACGGGGTCCAGGTCGTGCCGGGTGGGGTGCCGGCGCTCCGCGAGCAGGTTGTCGTTGTAGCCGCCTCCCCGGATCCACCTCCCGGGCGGGGTCTTCTGGACGTGGGAGGCCACGACCCGCACCACCTCGGCCACGGAAGACGCCTGCCTTACGTTGACCTCCACCAGGCTCAGCCCAAAGAGCAGGACGTGGCAGTGGGCGTCGTGGAAGCCGGGGAGTACGGTGGCCCCGCGGGCGTCCAAGACCCTCGTACCGGGACCTACCAGAGGGAAGACTTCCTCCTCCCTGCCTACCGCCAGAACCCGCCCCCGCCACGCGGCAAGGGCTTCCGCGCGTGGGGAGTCAGGGTCGAAAGTGTGGATGAGCCCCCGCACCACGAGCTCTGCCCGCATCCGCAGCCGCCTCCTCGAAACCGCTGCGCGGTGTTTGGGGATCCCGGTCCCCCTTCGCTGGAGGGGTTCTCCGGAGGCGCCCCTCGCGTCTCGTCCCGTGGTGGTTCCGTGGTCAGAATCGGACGACCTGCCGCACCACCCGCCCGTCCGCCAGGGCGTCGAAGGCCTCGTTGATCTCCTCCAGGTCCAGCACCCTGCTGAGCAACCGGTCCACCGGCAGCAGGCCTGCCTGGTACATGGCCACGTACCGGGGGATGTCCCGCCGGGGGACCGAGCTGCCCATGTAGGACCCCTTCAGGGTCCTCTCCTCCGTCACCAGGGTGACCGCGGGCAGGCTTACGCTGCGCTGGGGGTCAGGCAGCCCCACGGTCACCGTCGTCCCTCCCCGGCCGGTGGCGCGGTACGCCTGCTCCAGGACCCGCTCGCTGCCCGCACACTCGAAGACGTAGTCCGCACCGCCCCTCGTGAGGTCGCGGACGGCCTGCACCGCGTCTTCCTGGTCTGCCCGGACGGTGGAGGCGGCTCCCAGGGACCGGGCCAGCTCCAGCTTCTCCGGCACTACGTCCACGGCCACCACGGGGTACGCCCCCGCGGCCCGGGCTCCCAGCACCGCGCTGAGCCCGACCCCGCCCAAGCCGAACACCGCCACGGAGCTGCCCGGCTGCACCCGGGCGGTGTTGAACACCGCCCCCACGCCCGTGAGGACCGCGCAGCCGAACAGAGCCGCCACCTCTGGCGGCACGTCCGCTTCCAGCTTCACCAAGCTCTCCTGCGCCGCCACGGTGTACCGGCTGAAGGCGGAGACCCCCAGGTGGTGGTGGAGCCGCTGGTCTCCCCGCCGGAAGTGGCACGAGCCGTCCAGCAGGCACCCTGCGGCGTTGGCGGCGTTTCCCCGTTCACACAGAGCCGGCCGCCCCACCGCGCAGAACCGACAGCGGCCGCAGGCGGGCACGAAGCTGAAGACTACCCGGTCCCCTTCCCGGAACTCCGTCACCCCCGGCCCCGTCCGCCGCACCACCCCCGCCGCCTCGTGGCCGAGGACCATGGGCATGACCCGCGGCCGCGTGCCGTCGATGACGGAGAGGTCTGAGTGGCACAGGCCTGCGGCCTGCACCTCCACCAGGACTTCTCCCCACCCGGGCTCTTCCAGCTCCACCTCCTCGAGGTGCAAAGGCCGGGTCTCCCGGTAGGGCCGGGGTTGCTTCATGGCGTAGAGGACCGCGGCTCGGGTTCGCATGGCACCTGCCCTTTCCCGGTTTCCCAAAACCTCGTCACCGCCCCGTGCGGATGACCACCATCTGGATGTTCGTCATCTCCTCGATGGCGTACCGCACTCCCTCCCGGCCGATCCCGCTTCCCCGCACGCCTCCGTACGGCATGTGGTCTGCACGGTAGGCGGGGGTGTCGTTGACGATCACGCCTCCGAAGTTCAGCTTCCGGACGGCCCGGAACAGGCGGTCCACGTCCCGGGTGAACACCGCCGCCTGCAGCCCGTACTCCGTGGCGTTGGCCTGCTCCAGGGCCTGCTCGAAGTCGTCCGCGCGGATCACCGACGCCACGGGGGCGAAGGCTTCCTGGGCCACCACCTTCATGTCGGGCTTCACGTCTACCAGCACCGTGGGCCAGTACACCGCCCCCTGCCGGCGGTGGCCGGTGAGGGCCCGGGCGCCACCCGCCAGGGCCTCCTCCACCCACGCCTCGATCCGCCGGGCTTCCCGCTCGTCGATCATGGGGCCCACGTCCACCCGCTCGTCCAGGGGGTCCCCCACCACCATCTCCTCGCTGGCGCGCACGAAGCGCTCCACGAAGGGCTCGTACGCCCCTTCCGCGGCGTAGATGCGCTGGACGGAGATGCACACCTGCCCGGAGTTGTAGTACGCGCCCACCGCGCACCGGCGGGCCACGAACTCCAAGTCCACGTCGGGGGCGACCACCACGGGGGAGGTGTTGCCCAGCTCCAGGGTGACCTTTTTAATGCCCGCGATCTCCGTGATGCGCCGCCCCACGGGAGGGCTGCCCGTGAAGCTCACCTTCGCCACCCGCGGGTCTGTGACCAGCCACTCCCCCACCGTGGAGCCCGGGCCCACCACCAGGTTCACCGCTCCCGGAGGCAGCCCCGCCTCCTGCAGGACCTGGCACAGCAACACCGCCGTCAGGGGGGTGCTGCTGGCGGGCTTGAGGACCACGCTGTTGCCCGCGGCCAGGGCGGGGGCCACCTTGTGGGCCACCAGGTTCAGGGGGAAGTTGAAGGGCGTGATGGCCGCCACCACTCCCACGGGGCGGCGGACCCAGAACCCGAAGTACCCCTCGCCCGCGGGGACTGCGTCCATGGGTACGGTCTCCCCGTGGATCCGCTTGGCTTCCTCCGACGCCACGGTGAAGGTAGAAATCCCCCGGTCCACCTCGATGCGGGCGAACTTCAAGGCCTTGCCCGCCTCCGCGGCGATGGTGCGGGCGAACTCCTCCCGCCGCTCGCGGATCAGCTCCGCGGCCCTCCGCAGGATCTCCCCGCGGCGGTGGGCGGGCAGCTCCGCCATGACCTCCGCGGCCCGGCGCGCCGCCTCCACCGCGGCCTCCACCTCTTCCCGGCGGGCCTCGGGGATGGTCCCGACCACCTCCCCCGAGTACTTGTTCCGGACCTCCAGGCGCGGCCCGCCCTCCACCCACTGGCCTCCGATGAACAGCCTCTCCTCCCTTGCGCCCTGCACGGCTACACCACCTCTCCCCGCTCGATCTCGTACACCCGGTCCGCCAGGGCCTCCACCCGGTGGTGCTCGGACTCCGCCAGCAGCACCGACCGCCCCTGCCGGACAGCCTCCCGCAGGGCGTCCCCGATCTGGTCCGCCAGGGCGGGAGCCAGGCCCTCGAAGGGCTCGTCCAAAAGCAGCAACCGCGTGCCCACCACCAGGGCCCGGCCCAGGGCCACGAGCTTCTGTTGGCCGCCGCTCAGCTGGCCCGCGGGCCGCGCCGCCAGGGCCCGGAGCCCCGGCATCCACCCGTACACCGTCTCCAGCCGCTCCTGCGCGTCCGGAAACCCGTTCACCCAAGCGGGCAGCAGCAGGTTCTCCTGTACCGTCAGGGTGGGAATGAGCCGGCGGTCTTCGGGCATGTACCCGATACCCCGAGCCGCCCTCCGGTGCGGCGCCACCTCGGTGAGGTCTGTTCCCGCGTGCCAGATCCGCCCCCGGGCCACCGGCATCAGCCCTATGACGCTGCGCAGGGTGGTGGTCTTCCCCGCTCCGTTCCGGCCCACCAGCCCCACCACCGCGCCCTCCGGCACCTCCAGGCTCACCCCCCGGAGGATGGTGATGCGGCGGACCGTCACGTACACGTCCTCCAGGCGCAGCACCTCACCGCCTCCCCGTGACCGCCAGGCGCACCTCCGGGTCGTCCAGCACCTCCCCGGGAGCCCCGTCCGCCAGGATCCGCCCGTTGCTCAGCACCAGGACCCGGGTGGCGTACCGCCGCACCACCTCCATGTCGTGCTCCACAAAGAGGGCCGTCACCCCCGCCTCCCGCAGGGCCTGCAGCAGGGTGTCCATGATCTGGAACTTCTCCCGCGCACTGACCCCGCTGGTGGGCTCGTCCATGAGGAGCAGGCGGGGTCGCAGGGCGAAGGCCATGGCCACGTCCAACAGCTTGCGGCCACCCTCGGGCAGCTCCCCCGCGGGCCGGTCCGCCTGCGCCAGCAGCCCGAACTGCAGCAGGACCTCGTCCGCGGCTTGCACCCGGCTGGGCTCGTGCAGCGACCGCCAGGCGCTGGCCCACCTCCCTTCCCGCGTGGCCAGAGCCACCAGCACGTTCTCCCGCACCGTGAGGGTCAAAAACAGCTGGGGGATCTGGAAGGACCGCCCCACCCCCAGGGCGGTGATCTGGTGCGGCTTCATCCCCACCACGTCCTGTCCCCAGAACCGGATCACCCCCCGCTCGGGCCGCAGGTAGCCCGTGATCAGGTTCAGGAAGGTCGTCTTCCCCGCGCCGTTGGGGCCCACCACCCCCACGAACTCCCCCGGGTACACGATCACCGTCTCCCGCTCCGCGGCGGTGATGCTGCCGAAGTGCAGGGTCAGGTCCTCGACTTCCAAAATGGGGGTCTTCACGCCTGCTGCCTCCGCCACCACCGCTCCACGGGGCTCCACAGCCCGCCCGGCAAAAACAGGATGATGACCAGCATGGCCGCGCCCAGCATCATCTGCCAGGCGTACGGCGCGTACTTGAAGGCGTAACTCCGCAGGACCTCGTACACCACCGCCCCCGCCAGGGCGCCGGGGACACTGCCGCTCCCACCCAGGACGGCGACGAACACCAGCTCCCCGGAGGTGGTCCAGTACGACAGCCCCGGGTCCACGTGCCCCACGTTGAGGGCCGTGAGCACCCCGCCCAGCCCCGCCAGGCCCGAGGCCAGGAGGAAGGCCCCGTACACGATGCGGTTCACGGGAGCCCCCAGGTAGGCCACCCGCACCTCGTTGTCCCGTACCGCCCACGCCAGGTAGCCCGCGGGAGCCTGCGCGTACCGCGTCACCAGCCACGCGGAGCCCGCGGTGCACGCCAGGGCCAGGTAGTACACCAGCAGCCGTGCCTCGTCTCCCGCCCGGGAAATCCCCAGGACGCTGGGCGTGGGGATCCGGATCCCGTCGCTTCCCCCGGTCACCGTGTACGCCTTGATCAACACCCCGTACAGCACCATGGAGAACGCCAGGGTCAGCATGGCGAAGAAGATGTCGCGGTACCGGGCCACCAGGAGCCCCACCACCGCGCCCAGGAGCACCGCCACCGCCACTCCAACTGGCACCAGCACCAAGGCCTCCCGAAGGCCCCAGCCACGCATGGCGAACCCCGCGGCGTAGGCCGCGGCCGCGAAAAACAGCCCCTGCCCGAAGGACACCAGCCCCGCGCGCATGAGGACCACCACGGACAACACCGCCACACCCTTCGCGAACGCAAGAGTCAGCAGGAACACCAGCCACCGGGGCAACACCACCCCCGCCACCGCCAAGACCCCCACCGCGGCGAGGGCCCACAGCCCTCCCCGCCTCATATCCGCCGGACCTCCACCCGCCCGAACAGCCCCAAGGGCCGCACCAACAGCACTGCGGCCATCACCAGGTAAATCGTGAACAGCTCCAGCACCGGCAGCAGGTGCACCGCCGCGGCCCGCACCAGCCCGATGAGCAACGCTCCCACCGCGGCTCCTTCCAGACTCCCAAGCCCGCCCACCACCACCACCGCGAACGCCAGGACGATCACCTCCACCCCGATCCCCGGCACCACGGAGATCATGGGAGCGGTAAACGCGCCGCCCAACGCCGCCAACACCGTCCCCAGGGCGAAGGTCGCCACGTACACCCGGGACAGGTTCACCCCCAGGGCCACGCTCATCTCCGGGTCGTGAATCACCGCCACCACCACCCGGCCGAACCGCGTCCGCCGGACGAACCACCAAAGCCCGCCGCCTGCCACCACCGCCACCAGCAGCAACAGGAAGCTGTACGCGGGGTAGTCGATACCCCCGATGTGCACCTGCCCCAGCAACTGGTACGGCTGGTACGCGTAGTACGGGCTCACGCCCCACAGGAGCTTGGTGGCGTCCTCCAGGATCAGAAACACGGAGAAGGTGACCAGCAGCTGCACCACAGGCTCCCGCCCGTACGTCCACCGCAGGACTCCCCGTTCCACCAAGGGCCCCAGGACCAACCCCGCCGCCAAGGCCGCCGCCGGCAGCGCCAGCAGGGTCCCCCACGGCCAGTTGCCCGCCTGGCTGTACGCCACCACGAGACTCGCCCCGCTGTACGCCCCCACCGCGAACAGGCTCCCGTGGGCAACGTTCAAAATCCGCAACACCCCGTAGATGAGGGAAAGGCCCACGGACACCAGGAACAGCCACGAGGCGAAGACCAGCCCGTCCACGCCGATGATGAGGACCTGGCTCATCCCTCCCTCCCCGGGAGCCTGACCCGACAACCTCCAAGCCGGACGGGGACCCGGGCGGCCGGCACCACCCCGGTCCCTCCCTCACCGAGGCCTCTCACGGACGCGCTCCTAGGGACAGCGGGCGCCGGGGAAGCCCCGGGCGATCCACTCCTCGCTCTTCATCCCCTCGGGCGGGTTGACGCACTCCGCGGGGAAGGACAGGACCCGGGTCAGCTCCATCTCCTTGGTCGCGGAGTTGTACCGGCTGGTGATCCCGTAGGCCACGCCCTCCACCGCCTGGTGGCCGTTGCCCAGGGCCATGCGGATGGTGCCGCTGGGGGTCTCGAAGGTGGCCCCCCGCAGGGCCGCGGCCACCTGCTCCTTGGTGGGCCAGGCGCCGCGGTTGGCCGCCAGGGCCTTCTCGTACGCGTGCTTGACCCCCAGGATGGCCTGCGACATGTGGTACGAGGGGTACACGGGCCGCACGTTGAACCGGTTGGTGTACACCTCCCGGAACCACCGGTTCAGGGGCACGTTGGGAGCGAGGGCGCCGTGCGGGCCCCGGGCTCCGACCACGACTCCGGGCGGGATCTGCTGGCCCAGGCGCGGCAGGACGGTGTCCCCGGTGGTGAGGACCAGGGTGCTGCGCTCGTAGATGCGGCGCGGCAGTCCCTGGATCAGGAAGCTCTCTAGGTCCCCACCCCAGAAGCTGGTGTGGATCACGTCCGGCCGGGCGGCCAAGAGCGCGGACAGCTCCGCGGAGTACTCTCCCGCGAACAGCCGCGGGAACTGCTCCGCCAGGACCCGCACCTCAGGCTTCAACCTGCGCATGGACTCCCGGAAGGTGTTCCAGGAGTCCTGTCCCCAGGCGTAGTTCTGGTTGATGCCCGCGATGGTGCTGACCTCGGGCTTGATCCGGAGGATGTAGCGGGCAGCCCCCACGTTGTCCAGGATCTGGTGCCCGTGGGTCCGGAACACGTAGCGGTAGCTCCGCTCCTCGAAGATCTGGTTGGTCCCGCAGTCGAACATCACCAACAGCGCCCGCAGCTCCTCCGCCACCGGGGCCACCGCCAGGCAGTCCGCGCTGGAGATGTAGCCGATCACCAGGTCCACCCGCTCCTCCAGCACCAGGCGCCGGAACTCGGCCACCTGCTTCTCCGCCCCGCCCGCCTCGTCGATGATCACGGGGCGGATGGGGACTCCGCCGATCCCCCGGGTGCTGTAGGGAGCGGGCGCGCGGCCCGCGTTGAGTTCCTCGATGAGGACCTCCGCGGCGTTGCGGGCCGGGATTCCGAAGGGAGCCGCGGCCGCGCCAGACAGGAAGGTCACGATGCCGACCTTCACCTCCGCCGGCCGGGTCGGACCCGCCCAGCCCGAGGCCCCCGCGAGAAGCCCGACGGCCACCGCCAGGGCCACGCCCACACCCGTCCACCTGCGCGCGTCCTTCATCCACGCACCCCCTTTGTCATTCAGTTTCCCTCCCACTAACTCCCCGCGGTGGTGACTTCCCCCGCCCGCGCCCGCAGGACTTCCTCCTCCGTGGGCAGCAGGCCCTCCGCGGGGATCACCTCCCACCGACCCAGCAACACCCGGGCGGGCGGGTACAGGTCACACCGCTCCGTACACCCGATGTACATCTCCTGGACCACCTGGTGGTCCACGGGGCGGATCCAGGACCGGAACCCCTCGCGGTCCCGAGGGGTCACCAGGTCCAGCCCCTCCCCCGCCTGCACCACGTCGTCCGGGTCCAAGCTGCCCGCCCGCTGTACGGCCCGGGCGATGAACTGCACGCCCACGTAGGCCCCGTGGGCGGTGTACGAGGGGTAGCGGCGCGCCCGGGACCAGAACCCCTGCACGAACCGGCGGTTTGCCTCCGTGTCCGGGAAGTTGTTGTGGTGGCGGGCGCTCAAGATGAGGCCTTCCGGGACCCGTTCCCCCAGGGCTTCGAACACCTCGTAGTTCCCTCCGGCGTCGAAGCTGACCACCTGCACCCGCTCGAACAACCGCAGCTCCAGGGCCTGCTCGAGGAACGCGATGGTGTCCCCGCCCCAGAAGCCGTGCACCAGCACCTCCGGCCGGGCTTCCAGGACCGCGCGCAGGAACGGCCGGTAGTCCCGCTCGTACAGCTTCGGCCACACCGCGCCGAGGATCTGGGCGTCCGGCACGAGGCGCTGCAGGTAGTCCCGGAAGTCCAGCCACTGGCGGTGGCCGTACTCGTAGTCGGGGCCGATGTAGAAGAACCTCCGCCACGGGCGCCGGCTCAAGTACGCCGCCCCCGCCCGCATGGACTGCATGGTGTTGTTGGTGACCCGGAAGTAGTACGGCTGGAAGGCCTCCAGGGTGAGCCGGGCCGAGGCGTGGTCGGTGCCCACGAAGACCACGCGGAAGTGCCGTGACACCTGGGTGACCGCCAGGGCCACCGCGCTGCTCACCACCCCCATGAGGAAGTCCACCTGGTCCTCGAGCACGTAGCGCTGGGCCACCTTGACCGCGTAGGTAGGGTCGGAGCGGTCGTCCGCGAACAGCAGACGCAGTTCCTTGCCCAGCACCCCTCCCGAGGCGTTCACCTCCTCCGCCGCCATCTCCGCCCCCACAATAGAGTCGTGGCCGTAGCGGGCGGCGCGGCCCGTGAGGGGGTACAGGCACCCCACGGTGATGGTGTCCCGCCTGGCCCTCCGTCGGCCCCGGTGCCGCATACGCTGCATGTAACCGGCCGCCTTCCGCTCGTTCAAGGGCCCGATGTGACTTCCTACGACCGGACTGTTGTGCTAAAGTCATAAGCACCGAAGCGCAACAACCCAGGTCCAGATGGCACTCCGTGTACGAGACGTCCTCGGGTTTCCGGAACTCAACGGGGTCCGGGCTTTAGCCCCTGTGGGCCTCGACCGCCAGATCCGGTGGGTCCACACCTGGCCGGAGGTCCTCCCCTGGCTCCACGGCGGGGAGCTCTTGCTGACCACGGCGTACAGCTGGCCCCCGGACCCCCACGAGCAGCGGCGGATCGTGCGCGAACTGCACCAGGCGGGGGTGGCGGCCATCCTGTTCCGGGCCGGAGGGGAGTTTTTTGCCGCCACGCCGCCCGCGGTGGTGGAGGAGGCCAGCCGAGCCGGGCTCGCGGTGCTAGAGGCCACGGAGGACGTGTCCTTCGTGGACCTGGCGGAGACCATCAACCGGGCCATCATCCGGACCCACTTCGAGTCCCTGGAACGTTCCGAACGCATCCACCGGGAGCTTACGGAGGCCGCCCTGGAGGCACAGGCGGTGTCGGACATCCAGTCGCGGCTGGAAGGGCTGCTGGGGCGCAAGGTGTTCGTCCTGGACCCCCGAGGCCGGCTGCTGGCCGGGGACGAGACCCTGGCCCGCCGACTCCTGGGCTCCCTCTCGGCCCTTCAACCCTCCGGGCAGGAGGCGGTCACCGTGCTGGACGACGGCACGGCCCTGTTACGCCGGCCAGTCCGCACGGGCACCGCGGCTTCCGCGGAGCTTGTCCTGGTGGCCGGCCCAGGGGAGCCCTTCCGCGACGTGGACGTGCGGGCGGCGGAGCACGCAGCCCTGGTGATGGGCCTGCACTTCCTCCGGCAGCAGGCGGTGGCGGACGCAGAAGCCAGGGTCCGCAGCACCTTCGTGGAAGCTGTGCTGCAGGGCCGGCTCAGCTCCGACCGTGCCCTGCAGGAGCGGGCCCAGCTCCTCGGGTTCGACGTGGCGGGAAGCTACGCGGTGGCCGTGGTGGTCTCCCTAGGCCCGGAAGGCCGCGCCTCCCTACGGCCCCTGCACTCCACGGAGGACTTCCAGGCCCGCCACCGGCTCGGACAAGCGGCAGAACAAGCCCTCCGCAGCCTCCAGCTGCCCGTGTTCCTGGCCTTCGAGTTGAACCAGGTGGTGCTCCTGCTGCCCGCGGACGTCCCCCCTGCGCGCCTGCGGGACCGTACGAGACTCCTGTACGAGCTGGTGCGCGCCCAGGTCCCCGAGCTCCCCGTGGCCCTGGCCGTGGGCCGGCCGGAGTCTGACCACCGGCAGCTGCAGGTGAGCCTGGAGGAAGCACGCGCCACCTTGTCCGTGGTCCGTGGCCCGGGGGTGTGGTGGTACGAGGACGCCCTGGTGCTGCGGATCCTGCACGGCTGCCAGGACCGGGAGGCTCTGGAGGCCCTGTACCACAGCACCCTGGGCCGCCTGCGGGCCGCAAGCCCTGCCCTGGAGGCCACCGCCAGGGCCTTGGTGGCGAACGGCTTCAACCAGAGGGCCGCGGCCCGTGCCCTACACCTCCACTGGAACACCCTCCGCCACCGGGTGGCCCGCATGGAGGAGCTGCTCGGCGCCAGCCTGGACGACCCCGACCTGCGCCTGCGCCTTCACTTGGCTACGGCGTGGGGCTCCCTCAGGGGCGGCCCGTGACTTCCGGGCGACCTGCGCTTCAGCCTCCTCCGAACAGCCGGGTGAGCAGCCTTCGAAGAACCGCTCGCACAGGTCTTCCTCTCCCCGGACGCAGTAAAAACACGTGCCGCAGGGCATGATGAAGGCGCACGCCACGGCCTGGCCCGGCCGCAGGCCGTCCACCCCCGCACCCACCTCCTCCACCACCCCGCTGATCTCGTGGCCGAGGACGCACGGGGTGGGGAACTTCACCTCGCCCTTGATGACGTGCAGGTCCGTGTGGCAGACGCCGCACGCCCGCACGCGCACCAGGACCTCTCCCGGCTTCGGGCGAGGGTCTCGGAGCTCTTCGACGCGTAAGCTCGCTCCGACTTCGGGAAGCACCGCGGCTCTCATGAGCGCCCTCGGACGACAATTCCCCCCTGGGCCAGCGGACCGGGATCTCCGGGAACCGCCACGCGGTCATTCCGGGGTTGTCGGCCGCCTACCACCACCGCTCCACCACCACCTTCTTCTCCGTGTAGAACTCCACCGCGTCCCGGCCCTGCCCGTGCAGGTCGCCGAAGAAGCTCTCCTTCATGCCCGCGAAGGGGTAGAAGGCGATGGGCTGGGCCACTCCCACGTTGATCCCGATGTTGCCCGCCTGCACCTCGTAGCGGAACTTCCGGGCCGCGGCCCCGCTGCGGGTGAACAGACACGCCATGTTCCCGTAGCTGCTCCGGTTCACCAGCTGGATGGCCTCGTCGATGTCCCGGGCGTACATCAGCCCCAGCACCGGCCCGAAGATCTCCGTGCGGGCCACCACCCCGTCTGGGGGCACCTCCTCCAGCACCGTGGGCCGCACGAAGAACCCGCCCTCGTAGCCCGGGACCCGGGCCCCGCGCCCGTCCACCAGGACCCGTGCCCCCTCCTCCGCCCCCTTCCCGATGAGGCTCTCAATGCGCTCCTTGCTCTCCCGCCGGATCACGGGCCCCATCTCCACCCCGGGGTCCAGCCCGTACCCCACCTTCCGGGACAGGGCCAGCTCCGCCACCGCCTCCCGGAACGGCTCTCGCGCCGCACCCACCACCACCGCCAGGGAGTTCGCCAGACACCGCTGCCCCGCATTCCCGAACGCAGACTCCGCCACCAGCTTCGGTACCAGCTCCAGGTCCGCGTCGGGCATGACCACCACGGGGTTTTTCGCCCCACCCTGACACTGGGCCCGTTTGCCGTTGGCGGTGGCCCGGGTGTAGACGTACTTGGCTACAGGAGTGGAGCCCACGAAGCTGACCGCCCGGACCAGGGGGTGGTCCAGGAGGGCGTCCACGGTTTCCTTCGCCCCGTTGACCACGTTCACCACGCCCGCAGGCAGCCCCGTGCGCTCCACCAGGCGCATGATCTTCTGCATGGTCAGCGGTACCTTGTCGGAGGGCTTGACCAAGATGGTGTCCCCGCAGGCGACGGCGTACGGCAGGAACCACAAGGGGATCATCCCGGGGAAGTTGAAGGGCGTGATGGCGGCCACCACCCCCAGGGGTTGCCGGTACAGATGCTCGTCGATGCCCCGGGCCACGTCCTCGTTGTTGTAGCCCTGCATGAGGCTCGGGATCCCGCAGGCCACCTCCACGTTCTCGATGCCCCGCCGCAGCTCCCCCACGGCCTCGGCGTACGTCTTCCCGCACTCCTCGGTGACGGTCCGGGCCAGGTCCTCCAGGTTCTCCTCCAAGAGGTTCTTCAGCCGGAACAGGTACTGCACCCGCTCCGTGGCCGGGGTCCGCCGCCACTCCAGAAAGGCCCGGAACGCCACCTGTGCCGCCTCGTCCACTTCCGCCGGGCTGGTCCCCCTCCCCCGGGCCAAGACTTCGCCCGTGGCAGGGTTGTAGACCACCAGCTCGTCTGACCCCGAAGGCTTCCGCCACTCCCCACCCACGCAGTTCAGGATCTCCAGCTGGCCTGTCATTGAATCCCTCGGCGTTCGGATATGCGAACGGGCTTCACGACCCTGCACCGCCGTAGTTAGTCAAGCGTGGGCGTTTTGTCAACGGGAATGCACCGACTTTCCCGAACGGAGCAGGAAAAACTCCGGGGCGGCCGGCCCCGGGGAACTAGCCCCGGGGCCGGCCCGAGGGGGGTGTAGGGGCCTGCGCCTACCAGTCTCCGGGGCTGGCGTAGGGGTAGCTCCACAGGGCGGCCTGCAGCACCACCGCCTTCACCCACGCGGCGTGCATCTTTTCCACGTCTTCCGCGCTGTGGCCCTTCTTCGCCAAAAACGGCTTGATGGTCAGGGCGATGGGCGCGATGAGCGCCACCACGTAGCGGAGGGGGATGTGGTCCACGGACCGCACCCCGTCCGTCCGGTTCTTCTTGGACCGGTGGTGCCGCAGCCCGATTTCGTGCTGGTAGTCGAGCCAAGCCTGGTCGTACGGCCGCCGGCAGGTGTCGAGAATCCACTGCCCGAACCGCCGGCGCACCGCGGCCAGGTAGTCTCCCAAGGGCTGGCCGTCGGGCCCCGTGAAGTAGTACACGAGGTGCGGGGTAGACCCCACGAACCCGTACCACACGTCCAGGACGTCCTCCACCTGGTCCTCTAGGACGTCCCCCGCCATCCGCAGATACCGGACGTCCTCGTCCGTCATGGCCACGGCCTGCTGCAGCTCCCGCAGCTCCTCCACGGACACCGGGCTGCGGGCCACCTCCGCCGTCCCGTACGTGTACCCTGGGATCCCCACGCGCCACCTCCTTCTTTGGACTCCTAATCAGATCTTATGCCAGGCCCCGGGCTTGTCAAGCCTCCCTCGCCTTCGCCCACTCCCGCTCCTTGATCTCCCTGCTTCCGCCGTAGGCTGGCCGTTTTCGCGCTATCTCTCGAAAAATTCCTCCCGCACTCGGCCCTCCGCGTCCCTGGGTGTTGGGATGTCCAGCAGCCGTGCAAGCGTTGGAGCGAGGTCAATGAGTTCGATGGGACGATTCGGCTTGAACCTCCGCACTCCCGGTCCAGCCAGGATGACCGCCGCGTGCATCTCGGGGACCGTGGGCAGCGTCAGGTGTGCACCGGTGAAGCTCCGCAGGAGTTCCGAAGGTTCGAACCGTTCCGCGTTGGTTGTTATCCGCTCCGTCCCGTCTCGGTATTTCACCGAGGCCCGGTACACGAACGGGTTTGCCATGTAACCCGGCTTCCACGCGAACAGTACGTCCCCGATCCGGTCGAACCCCTTTCCCTCGTGGATACCCAAGATCCCGGCGTCCTGCTTCCGCACCGCCGCAGCCACTACAGCCTCCCCCGTCATCGGGTCCCGGAGCCGGAGGAGCGCGTCGACGATCTCGTCCTGGACCCGCTCGTAGTCCGCGGGGTCCACGCAGCCGTGAGGGTCTCTTCCTTTTAGATTGATGAAAATGTGAGCGTGCCCGGGTTCCAACGGGTAACACTTCGTCCGAGACCAGTCGATCACCATGTCTCCCGTCACCGGGTCCACGTGAAAGTGCATCAGTCCCGCCTCTGCAAGCACGTACTTGATGTAGGGGAAGAAGTCTAGGTGCGTGAACCCGTGGTCGGACACTGCCAGAACCACGGTGCGGTCTTGGTCCACCTCCTTCAGAATCTCCCCCACTGCTCGGTCTACGTCCCGGTACACCTCTCGGATGACGCTCCACCAACGCTCCGCGGTGGTCGGGTCGTACCTGCGGGATTTCGGCTCTATTCCGCCGTAGAGGACGTGCTGCACGTGGTCGATGCTGCCCACCCAGGAAAATGCCAGGTCCCACGGCCGCGTCCGGAGGACGTAGGAGGTCGCCTTCTCCCACCACGCGTTCTGCGCTCTGAGTTGCTCCAGGAAGCTCTCCAACGGGATCCACCCGTCCATGAAAGCCCACGGGTCGTCCACCTCCATGTACGGCCCCGCCACCTCCTCAAGTTCCGCAGTCAACTCCTCGGGGATCGTATATGGCTCCGCCGTGTTGATGGCCGTGGCGTATAGCCGGACGTCATCCCCGTTCGGGCTGAGGGCTACGAGGTGAAACCGAAATCGTCCCCGTCGCGGCCCGCCTTCAGTGTGAAAGGTCTCCGTGATCCACCCGCTGGTCTCCCCGACCCGCAGCTCGGCCACGGGGAACGCCGCGTCCTTCTCCCTCGCGACGAGGACGCGGTCGTACCCTACCGCGTCCCTCCCCAAAAGCAGGACGTAATACGGCCGACCACGCGCAAACGTCGGCGGCACTTCCACCGTGAACTCAAGGGGAGGCGGTCCTCCTTCGGGGAGTCCAGTCCAGCCCTGCGCCGGCTGGGGCGTGACCACCACCATCCGCCCCGGGACCTGATTGCACGGGTAACGCCGGGTCGCGAAGAAAGAGCTACTCGCAATGTCGAAGAGAGGCATGTAGAAGAACCGAAACGGAGGATTGAGCGCCGCGGCCACCTGCACCCCGCGTTCGATCCCCATGGGCCAAGTCACAGGCCAGTTGATCAAGGCCGGAACCTTGCCCGCCCGCAGTCCTGCTTCCCAGAGCGTCTCCGCCATCTGGATGCGCCGGTCGAAGGACGTGTGCCACGCGTCCAAGGGTTCCCCCGGTAAGTGCACCATCAGGCTCGGGACTCCGGTGGTGCCCGGCCCGGCGCCCGTGACGATGGCTGACCAGGCCGCCGCGGTCAAGGGAGGGAACGTGGTGAGGGCGCGGGCAAAGACCCCTCGCTCCATGAGCGCCTTCAGGTTGGGCAGCGCACCCTCCGCCGCGAATCTTTCCACAAGGCTCGGCAACAGTGCGTCCAGGCCCAGCACCAGCAGTTTCTCCGCACCCCTCATTCCTTCACCCTCCTACCGAAACGCTCCCAAAGTGAGCCCTCGCACGATGTAGCGTTGCAGAGCGAACGCCACCAGCACCACCGGCCCCATAATCATCACGCCGGTGGCGGCGAACGGCCCCCACAGGGTCTCTTCCGTGGTCAGAAAGCCAAAGATCGCCACCGGAGCCAGCCGTACCCGCGCGCCCGTCAGCACCGACGCGTACACGAACTCGTTCCACGCTGCCACAAAGGAAAGCACCGCCGTCGCCGCCATCCCTCCGTACACCTGTGGCAGCACCACCCGCGTCATGGCCCCCGCCCGCGTACACCCGTCCACCAGGGCCGCCTCCTCCAGCTCACGGGGGACGTCGAGAAAATACGTCGTCATGAGCCACACGGCAAACGGCACCGTCACCGTGAGGTAGACGACGACGATCCCCGCCACCGTGTCCAGCATGCCCGCGCGGGAGAGGAGCAGGAAAAAGGGGACCAAGAAGCCCACGGGAGGCGCCATTTGGGTGAACAGCGTGTAGAAGAGGAGCCCGTCGCGGAGAGGTAGCCGGACGCGAGCGTATGCGTAGCCGGCTGGGACACTCACCGCCAGGGTCAAGAGAGTGGTCACCGTGGCGACCAGGGCGCTGTTGGCGATCGCGCGGGGGATGTCCGCGGTGTTCAAACTCGCCCTGTAGTGCTCCAAGGTAGGGACGAACCACAGTTTGGGCGGAATCGTGAAAATGTCCGTCCTCGTCTTCAGCGACGTCATCAGCACCCATACGACCGGAGTCGCCCATACTGCTAGCGCCAACCCGACCGCCGCGTACCGGACGACCGCGCCCGCCGCTCTCCGCCGCTTCTGCACGGTCACCGCGGCTCCTCCACCACAGCCCGTACCCGCCCGAAGCCCACCGTCATGGCCGCCGTAGCAAGCAGCAAGGTGCTCGCCAGGGCAGCGCCGTAGCCCAGGTTCAGGTTGTTGAACGCCACTCGGTAAGCGTAAAGATTCAAGATCTCCGTCGCCGTCCCCGGGCCCCCTCCGGTGGCGGCAAAGATCGCGTCGAACGCCCGCAAGGCTACGATGGTCCGAACCACGACCACCGTCACGATGGCGGGACGGAGCAGCGGCAGGGTGATGTACCGCAGGCGCTGCCATGCTGTCACAGGTTCCAGCTTGGCTGCCTCGAAGGGTTCCACCGGCAAAGCCGCCAGGCTGGCGGAGAACACCAGAAACGCGAAGGGGGTCCACTGCCACGTGTGCATCACGATCACCGCCCCTAAGGCCAGCGCCGGGTCTCCTAGCCAACTGTGGGACCCCACCCCGACCAACTGCGCTATGTAGTCCAGCAACCCGTAGCGGGGCGTGAGCAGGAGCGTACGCCACACCAACCCGACGACCACCGGAGTCAGGATCATGGGCAGCAGCACAACAGTCCGCAGGAGGTTGCGTCCTCGCATCTCCTCCGCCAGGGCCAAGGCGAAGGCGAGTCCCAACACCGTCTGCAGGACGACGGTGGTCCCCGTGTAGAGCACGGTAACGCCCAGGCTGTGCCAAAAGCGGGCGTCCTCCAGCATCTGCAGGTAGTTCCCCAGCCCCACGAACCCCGTGGCCCACGGCTTCGTCAGCTCCACACGAAACAGGCTCGTTCCCAGCAACAGGCCGAGCGGCATGGCGGAAACCAGCAGCAGCAACAGCAGGCTGGGACCCACCAGCAACAGCCCGAACCGCTCTTCGCCGTTCAGCCGCCAGCGGCCGCCGGCGAGTCGGGCGAACGGGATCCCCCCGGGCCGCGCTCTCTCCGCCACTTCGTCCGCCAGAGCTGTGGGAGAAGGCCGCCCGTTCACCGTCTTAGGATACGCCGCAGCTCGGCGTTCGCGTCGTCCAAGGCTTGCTTCGGGGTCTTCCGCCCCACGAGGGCCTCCTGGACCGCGATGGCCATCACCTCCCCGATCTCGGGCCACTCCGGAATCCGCGGCCGCCAGTCAGGGTCTGTGTCCTCCCGGAGAGAGGTCAGCACCACGTCCGCGTAGTCTGGGGTGAACGCAATGACCCTGCGGTATCCAGGGTCCCTCCAAATGGAGACTCGGTTGACCCCCGTCCGCACCACCGCGTCTGGTGTCTCCTTGAACGTGGCCGACCGGATCTGTGTGGGCCTGCTGGCGAGCCACTGGATGTACAGCCAGGTGGCCTGTTTCTTCCGGGCCGGTAGGGCTGCGTTGATGGGCATGGCCCAGTTCCAGATGCTGGTGACACGCTTCCCCGCCGGTCCCTTCGGCCAGCGGCGGTAGCCCACCTGTCCGGCCACCTTGGACTTGGCCGGGTTCTCGATGACCGAGGCGGTACTGTTGGCGTCGATGTACTGGACGAGTGTTCCCGCTGCGAAAGCCTCCATGATCTCCGGCCAGTTCCAGTTCTCCACTCCCTTAGGCGCGAACTCGCGGAGGACACTTACGTACCACTCAAGGGAGCGGACACCCGCCTCACTGTTGACCGTAGGACGGCCGGCGTGGTCGAACCACTGGCCCCCAAAGGCCCGGAACAGAGACGGCCAGATGTACATGTTCTGGCCGGGACCCCGGAACCCCCGCAGGGCTAAGCCGAACAGGTTCTGCGCAGGGCTGTGTGCCCTTCGCGCGTTTTCCCGCAGTTCCTCCAAGGTCTCCGGCGGACGAAGCCCAAGCCGCTCGTACACGTCGCGCCGGTAGATGTGGATGGTCACCTCCCCCTCTACCGGCATCCCCCAAAGCCGGCCGCGCACGGTGTTCGCCCGGCGCCACAGAGGGATGATGTCCTCCAGGTCGAACCACTTCCGGTCCGTGAGCTTGTCGTCGTTCAGGAACAGGTCCAAGGGTTCCACCCAGTTGTTGGCTGCGTAGAGAGGCAGGTACATGGGGTCCGCGGTATGGCTCGCGTAGTTGCCGGTCCGGGCGCCCAAATCCAGCACCGCCTTCTCCCGCATCTCCCGCGGTGGGATGACTTCGAAGGTCACTTCAATCCCCGTGAGCCGCGTGAACTCCGGCGTGATCGAACGGAACTTCGTGAAGTAGTGCGCCGGCGTCACCAGGATGTGGATCCGCTCTCCGGCAAGCTGCCTCCAGTTGATGCGCGCGGAGGCGTACGCGTCCGGCTCCGCACCGCCCCACGCGGCAGCTCCGAGCCTGTCCAGGTAGAGCGCCGCGGCCCCGAGGGCCGTGGCACGCAGCATCTCTCGGCGGGTGATCCTCTCCATTCCCCTCCCCTCCTTCCTCCAGCTTCTTCCTTCAGGCTTTCTTTCCACGATCCCGCCCCGCGGACAGCCGCCGGACCACCACGGGCACCAACACCACCTGCAAGGCGATTCCCGGAGCCCCCGTGACCAGCGCGGACCACACATACACGGCAGGCGGCACCCGGAGGCCCAGGGCAGGGCCGAGCGCCACCGCAGCCAAGCCCAACGCCACGCGCCCCACCAAGAGGGCCGCGAGAAGCCAGCCCACCTCCCGGGCCCACCCCCCGAGGGGGTCCAGCCTCGGCTCAGCCGCCGCCCGCGTGAACCGCGGACGCAACACCCCTGCGGCCGTGCCGTACGCCGCCAGCTCGACGCTCATCAAGGGCGCCACCGGGGGGACCAGGGGAGGAGAGCCGGTGAGAAGGTGATTCAACCAAGGCAATCCCACCCCGCAGAGCAGTCCCGCCTGCCATCCCGCCACGGCACCGACCACCAGCACGGGAAGGTGCATGGGAAGGAAAACGGGGCCCAGGCCAACGGCGTGGAACAGCGCGGGTAGGACGACCCCGGACGCTGCTCCGACGCCCACGGCCGTGACGAGCTGCGCGGACTTCAGGCTATGGGTACGCTCCATCTGCCGCCCCTTCCGCGGTGCTCCGCCCCGCCATCCGCGCCCGGACGGCCTGCACCGCTTCTTCTACGCCTCCGCCGTGCGCGAGGGCCTCTGCTGCAGCCTCCTCGAACGGACACTGCCTCCCGCGGTCCCGGGAGAGAATGGCCGGCACGCACCGATCCCACGTGAGAGGGAACCTCGCCCGTCCCGCGGCCTCCACCGCCGCCTCGCTCACCGTCTCCCCGTGCACGGCCCCGAGGCCTCCCCACATCGCCGCGCAGAGCGCCGCCAGGCCGACCACACGGTCCGCCAGCGCCCCGCCCCACAGCCCTCGGGTGCGAAGGCCGTCGAGGGCATGGAGCAGGCTGGCCAAGCCTGGATCTTGGGACTGGGCGACCACTCGGCCCGCGTGCACGACCACGAAACGCACGCTTCCGCGGCGTAAGGTGGCCCGTGCGAGCTCAAGATCCCGCGTCACGCTGTGCGTGTCCATCTCCCGGGTCCTGCCGCCCGTCCGTTAGCAGGTCTTCGTACACGCGGACCAGGGCAGCGCTGTCTAGTTCGCCCAGCCCCTGGGCCCGCGCGGTGTGTCCAAGGACCTGCGCGATTTCTGTCAGGAGTGGGGCCGCCCCTGCGGCCCGCGCCATCCCTACCGCTAGGTCTGTGTCTTTGCAGAGGAGGTCTACGGAAAACACGGGCGTGAAGTCGTGCCGGGCGATCTTCGCACCCACCTCACGGAACAGACCGGACACCGTGGCCGCCCCGCTGGTGACCAGACACTCATAGAACACCTCGGGATGCACCCCTACCCGAGAGGCGGTAGACAGCACCTCCGCGGTGACCGCGTTGAGCACCGCGAACATCATCTGGTTCAGCAACTTTACGGTGTGCCCGGTCCCCGCCTCGCCCACCGGGACCACACGGGCGGCGAAGGCCTCCAAAACCCGCCGAGCGCGGGCGACCCCTTCCGAGGTGCCACCCACGGGGACGGTCCACTGGCCCCAGGTGGCCGGACGGCCCAGGATCGGGGCGTCCAGGAAATACTTGCCTACGGCCTCCGCACGACGGGCCAAGCTGCGTGTCGTCTTAGGGTCGCTGGTGCTGGTGTCCACGATGACCAGCCCTGCTCTGCCCTCCAGCAGCTCTCCCGCCACCGCGCGCACCTCCCGGGGCCCTGGCAACGACAACAGGACCGCCGCGCACCGTTCCCCGACAGCCCGCACGCCCGGAGCGACCTCTGCCCCCAACTCCGCCGCGGCGCTGAGGGCGTCTATGTCCGTGTCGTACGCGACGACCCGGTAGCCCGCGGACCCGACCGACTGCACCAGAAGCCGCCCCATGGTCCCGCACCCCACCACGCCGATCGGAGCCGGTGGCCGGATCTCCACGGCGTCTTGGTCGCTCTGGGTCGCCCGGCGCGCCGCCCGGGCTTCAGCCAGCTGCTCTCGCGGAGGCCTGCGCACCGCCCCCCACCTCCGCGTAGAGGTGAACCTGAACCCGCGACAGCTGGGGAACCACCAGGATTTTCGGAGATTCGCCCACGTGTCGGCGGGCATGCCGCAGGGCCTCCTCTACGCTTTTCACCGGGATGCAGCCCACGCCCCGTGCAATCCCGGGCTCGCGAGCTCCGACCACGTACACCGCCCGCGCGTACCGATCTGCGAGCCCGCCCAGGTAAGCCATGGAGAAGCCGTGAAAGGGGTGGTAGGCGTACCCGTAGCGGTACCGACGGACCCACTTCGGGTCTGTGCACACCTCGTCCTCGTACCGGACGAGCTCTTCGGGAGCGTGGCACCGTTGCAGCAGATCGTAGATCTGCCGGTAGGCAGGAAACCACTCGTCGTTGAACCACCCGTCGCACACGCAGGCGGCGACCACCACGGGGTAGGGCTTCAGCGCGCCCCACGCCCGTGCCAGGGAAGCCCCGATGGCCTGCTTGAACAGCAGGGGGTTGGTACCCATCCCGGGTCCGTAGTGGAAGGTCCGGGGAATCCCCAGGAGAAGCACGTCCGCGGGTTCGCCCGGGATTCGCACCTCGGTCCGCTGGCCGGCCAGGGGCCAGGTTGCGGCCTCCACGTCGGCCAGCCGTCCGGCAAACACGGCGAGCTGTTGGTTCTGCCCGTTGAGGACCGCGTCCACCGCGAAGAAGGGGTGCTTCATGGCGCTCTCGATGGCTTCCCCGATCCTCCGGAGCTGAGCCCGAAATCGGCTGTGCGGGCTGACGGGGACGAAGTCCTGGCGGTACAAGGTAGCCGGTGTGTGGTGGCACCGGATGGAACGCCACCCCACCAGTCCTGTGCAGGGCATCTTGTACCCCCCGCTGTACCCTCCGTAGGGGTTCCCCAAGGTGTGCCCTAGGACGACGGCGAGGTCCGCTTCCAGCACCAGCCGGTTGACCTCCACCACGTCGCCGTCCTCCGTCTCCCCGAGCCTCACCATTCCCTCGGGGTCTTCCGCGTCGTGGTTGACCAGCCGCAACCGGGGCACGCGGTGGACCACCTGGGGGCCCAGCAGCTCCTCCATCTCCGCCCGGGTGTTCTTCCGGTGGAGGCCCACCGCACACAGCAAAGTGACGTCCTGGGACCGGACACCCGCGGCGTCCAGCTCTTCCAGCAGCAGAGGCACCGTAATCCGGCGGTGGGCTGTGGCGTGCGCTCCCCCTTTCACTCGGTCGGGGAAGGCGATGACCACCTTGGCACCAGGCCCCACGAGCTTCCGCAAGGGGGGTAGGCCGAGGGGGCGCTCCAAGGCTCTTCGGGTCAACACGAGAGGGTCTTCCGTAGGCTCGGGGTCTCGGTACAGGGAGCCTGGCTCCACCACCACCGTGCCCGGCGGCAGGTCCACGTCCATGGCTCCGTCCCCGTACTCCAGGGTGACCCGCACACCCTGCGCGGCCACACCGCCCCCCTTCTTGCTTTTGTTGTCCAAAAAGCTATACAAAAACGCTGCGGGTCGTCAAGGGGTGGGCTCCGTGGCAAAGTTCCTTGGGAGGCTGCCCCGAAGAGGTGGTCCGTGCCGCTCAACCGGAACAGCGGGGTCCCCCTGTACGTGCAGATCCGAGAGCTCCTGCGGCTCGGCCTGGCGCAGGGCACGTGGGACGTCGGGGAGGCCATCCCGTCGGAGGAAGAACTCTGCGCCAGGTTCCGCGTGAGCCGCGGGACGGTCCGCCAAGCCCTCCAGGAGCTGGTCCGGGAAGGGCTGTTGGTCCGGAGCCGCCGACTCGGTACCCGCGTGGTCCAGCGCCCTTCGCAGTCTGGCCTCCTGCTGGTGTCGCCCTTCCGCGCCATCCAGACCGCAGGACTCCACCCGCGGGTCCAAGTCCTGGCCCTGGAAAAGCGCCCCACACCGCGGCGCGTCCGGGCCGCGTGGTCGGGCGGCACTCGCACCCGCCCCGCCCGTTCTGCTGTCTACTTCGACCGCGTGTTCTGGGCGGACGGGGAGCCCGTGGCCCGGGGCAGCTCCTGGGTCCCCGCACCCCGCTTCGAGCGGCTGCTGGACCTCGACCTCACCCGCCGGGCTTTCCTCGACGTGCTGGCCAGGGAGTTCGGTGTGGTGATCACCCGCATCGACGAGCGGATGGAGCTCACGGCCATGACCGCGGAGAATGCCCGCCTGCTCCTGAGCCGAAAAGGAGCCCCTTGCTTGGCCGTCACCCTGTGCCAGTGGTCCCGCGGAGAGCCGGTGGAGTACGCGGAGTTCTCGCTGGACCCCGCGAAGTCCCACTACTTGCTCACCGGCCTGTGGACGGTCTCTGCGACCCTCCCGCCGGTCCGCGGGGACACGCAGCATGCCGCCGGTCACTTCAGGCCCTGAGAGTCAACGCCTCACCGGCCCCGGTGGCGCTTCCACCAGTTCTGCAGTCGCTGGCGCAGGGTGGCCTCAAGACCGCGGTCGGTGGGCTCGTAGTACACCCGCCCCCGCAACCCCTCCGGCAGGTAGTCCTGCTCCACGAACCCTCCCGGGTAGTCGTGCGGGTAGCGGTAGCCCTGGCCGTGCCCGAGCCGGACCGCGCCGGGGTAGGAGCTGTCCCGGAGGTGGGCGGGGACGGGTTCCGGAGTGTGGGTCCTCACGTCCTCCCGGGCCCGCGCCAGGGCCCGCACCACCGCGTTGCTCTTGGGGGCGCAGGCGATGTAAATGGCTGCCTCCGCCAGGGGGATCTGCGCCTCGGGCATGCCCACGTACTCCACCGCGTGGGCGGCGGCGGTGGCCACCAGCAGGGCTGTGGGGTCTGCCAGCCCCACGTCCTCCGCAGCGTGGATCACCATGCGCCGGGCCACGAACCGGGGGTCCTCTCCGGCCTCCAACATGCGCACCAGCCAGTACACCGCGGCGTCCGGGTCGGAGCCCCGCATGCTCTTGATGAAGGCGGAGACCGTGTCGTAGTGCTGGTCACCCTCCCGGTCGTAGCGCAGCACAGGACGCTGCAGCGCCTCCACCACCGCCTCCAGCCCCACCCGGCGGACCCCGTCCGGCCCGGGGGCCGTGGTGGTGACCGCCACCTCCAAGGCGTTGAGGGCCACCCGGGCGTCCCCTCCGCAGGCGTGGACGAGGTGCTCCAGGGCTTGGGGGTCCAGCTCCACCGCCAGCCGGCCTAGACCGCGTTCTGAGTCCTGCAAGGCCCTCTGCACGATCCTCCGGATCTCCTCGGGGCTCAGGGGCTCCAGCCGCAGGATTCGGACCCGGGACACCAGGGTGCTGTTGAGGGCGAAGAAGGGGTTCTCCGTGGTGGCGCCCACCAGGACCAGGGTGCCGTCTTCCACGTGGGGCAGCAAAAGGTCCTGCTGGGCGCGGTTGAACCGGTGGATCTCGTCCACGAACACCACCGTCCGCTGGCGGTGGAACCGGAGGCGGTCGTGGGCCTCCTGCGCCACCCGCCGGATGTCCGCGGCTCCCGAGGTCACCGCGTTGAGGGTCTCGAAGTGCGCGCGGGCGCTTTGGGCCAGGATCCTCGCCAGGGTGGTCTTCCCCGTGCCGGGGGGACCGTACAGGACCACGGACGCCAGCTCTCCGGAGTCCACCAGCCTCCGGAGGATGCGGCCGGGCCCCACCAAGTGCTCCTGGCCCACGAACTCCTCCAGGCTCCGCGGCCGCATCCGAGCGGCCAGGGGCGCAGCACCGGGCTCGGGCTGGAAGATCTCCATCCAAGCCCAGCATCCCACCGCGCGGTCGGCCCCGCAACCACCAGACGCCAAAGGCCGCCACCGATTTGGGGTGTGGCGGAGGTCACCGTGCGGGGGCCGGCGCCTTGGGCTGCGCGACCCGCCTCCCCCACCCCACCGCGGCTTCCAAGGCCGCCGCGACCCGGAGCAAGGTGGACTCCGCAAAGGGCCTCGCCGCCAGCTGGATGCCCAGGGGAAGCCCCTCCGCGGAAAGTTCCACGGGCACCGAGATGGAAGGGAAGCCCACGAAGCTGAAGGGGCCGTTGAAGGCGGGGTCTCCCGTGGACTGCAACCCCTGCGGGGCCGGGGCGGGGGTGGTGGGCGTCGCCAGCACGTCCACCTCCTCGAACAGGGCGGCCATGCTGCGCCGACAGGCGCGGCGGACCTGCCGGGCCCGGATGTACTCGGTGGCGGGGATGCGCGTGCCTTCCTCCAGGAGGGCCCGCAACTTGGGGCCGTAGTCGTCGGGCCGTTCCTCGAACCACCTGCGGTGGAAGGTGGCCGCCTCCGCGGCCAGGATGGTGCGTTGCGCCACCAACCCCGCTTCGAACTCCCACGGGAGCCGGACCTCCCGCACGTGGGCCCCGGAGTTCTCCAGGGCCACCAGGGCCCTGCCGTACGCTTCCCGCACCTCCGGCGTGGCGCGCTCCGTGAAGAACCGGTCCGGGACCCCCACCCGCAGGCCCGAAACCGGGAGCCTGCACGCCTGCGTCCACCGCTCGGTGGGCTGCCCGCTGCAGGCGGGGTCCTTCCCGTCCGGCCCCGCCAGGACCTCCAGCAGGAGCGCCGCGTCCTCCACGGTGCGGGCCAACGGCCCGGGGTGGTCCAGGGTCCACGACAGCGGGAGGATGCCGTGACGGCTCACCCGCCCGTAGGTGGGCTTGAGTCCCACCACCCCGCAGTACGCCGCGGGCCGCAGGATGGACCCGATGGTCTGGGTGCCCAGGGCGGCGGGCACCATGCCGCAGGCCACCGCGGCGGCAGACCCGCTGCTGGACCCTCCCGGGGTGTGGTCCGGCTTCCAGGGGTTGCGGGTGGGGCCGGGATCCAGGAAGGCGAACTCCGTGGTCACGGTCTTGCCGAGGACGACGGCCCCCGCAGCCCGCAGGCGTGCCACCACCGTGGCGTCGTAGGAAGGCACGAACCCCTGGAGGATGCGGGAGCCCGCGGAGGTCTCTACCCCCTCCGTGTACACGATGTCCTTCACCCCCACGGGCACCCCGTGCAGCGGGCCAGCACGCTGGCCCCGGGCCAGTGCCGCGTCCAAGCGGTCCGCTTCCCCCAGAGCCCGGTCGACGCAGAGGCGGGCCCAGGCCCGCACCGCGGGCTCACACCGGTGGACCCGGTCCAGCAAGGCCTCCACCAGCTCCCGGGCGGACACCTGGCGCGAGGCCACCGCCTCCGCCGCTTCCTGCACCGTCAGCTCCCACAGCTCCATCCCGACCTCCTCAGCGGGGTCCCTTCCCCCGCACCGCGATGTGCACCTCCCGCAGCTGTTCCTCGTCCACCTCAGAGGGCGCCCCCATCATGAGGTCCACCGCGCTGGCGGTCTTGGGGAAGGCGATGACGTCCCGGATGGTGTCCTCCCCGGCCAGCAGCATCACGAGCCGGTCGAACCCGAAGGCGATGCCGCCGTGGGGTGGGGCGCCGTACTGGAAGGCCTCCAGCAAAAAGCCGAAGCGTTCCTGGGCTTGCTCCGGCGCGATCCCCAAGAGCCGGAACACCCGCTCCTGCAGGTCCCGGCGGTGGATCCGGATGCTGCCCCCCGCCACCTCCACTCCGTTCAGCACCAAGTCGTAGGCCTTGGCCCGCACCCGCAGGGGGTCCGACTCCAGGAGGTCTGCGTCCTCGTCCGCGGGTGCGGTGAAGGGGTGGTGGACCGCCACGTACCGCCCCTCCTCCGGGTCCCACTCCAGCAACGGAAAGTCCGTGACCCAGGCGTAGGCGAAGGTGCCCTCCCGCACAAGCCCCCGCCGGGCGGCCACGTGTTGGCGGACCCTCCCCAGGGCCGCGGACGCGGCGTCTGCTCCCGCAGCCACGAACAGCAACAGGTCGCCCTCCCGGGCGCCCGTGGCCGCGCACACGGAAGCCCGCAGGCCGTCGGGGAAGTGCCTGGCCAAGGGTCCCTTGGGCCCGTCCGGCAGCAGGGCCAGGTGCAGCAGGCCCGGGGCTCCCGCCTCCACCGCCACCGACACCAGCTCCTCCACCTCCCGTCGGGAAGTCCCCGCGGCCTCCGGGACCCGCAGGCACCGCACCGCCTCCGCCTCCCGGAACAGCCGCAGGTCCGCGGCCTTGGCCAGCTCCGTGACGTCCTCGATGGGCAGCCCGTAGCGCAGGTCGGGCTTGTCCGTGCCGTACCGCAGGAGGGCCTCCCGGTAGGGCACCCGCGGGAAGGGCACGGTCACCTCCACGCCCAGGGCTTCCCGCATCAGGTGCTGGACCAGGCGTTCCACCAAGGCCAGCACGTCCTCCCGGTCCACGAAGGACATCTCGATGTCGATCTGGGTGAACTCCGGCTGGCGATCCGCCCTGAGGTCCTCGTCCCGGAAGCACCGGGCCAGCTGGAAGTACCGCTCCACCCCCGCCACCATGAGGATCTGTTTCAGCAGCTGCGGCGACTGCGGCAGCACGTAGAACTTCCCCGGGTGCAGCCGGCTGGGGACCAGGAAGTCCCGGGCGCCCTCCGGGGTGGCGCGGATGAGGTGCGGGGTCTCGACTTCCCAGAAGCCCTCGCGGTCCAGGAAGTCGCGGGTGGCCTTGGCCAGGCGGTGCCGCAGCCGGAGGTTGCGCTGCATGCGCTCCCGCCGGAGGTCCAGGTAGCGGTAGCGCAGCCGGACGGCCTCGTCCACCTCCGCGCTGTCCGCGATCTCGAAGGGCGGGGTCCGGGAGGGGTTGAGGACCTCCAGGGAGTCCGCCCGCACCTCGACTTCGCCCGTGGCGATCTTGGGGTTGACGGTCTGCGGGGGACGCATCACCACCTCGCCCACCACGCGGACCACGTACTCCGGCCGCACCGCCTGCGCCGCGGCGTGGGCGGGAGCCTGCGGAGTGCACACCACCTGCACCACGCCCTCCCGGTCCCGCAGGTCCAGAAACACCAACCCACCCAGGTCTCTCCGGCGGTGCACCCACCCGCACAGGGCCACCCGTTGCCCCGCGTGGGCGGGCCTCAACTCCCCGCACCAGTGCGTCCGCATCCCGCCTCCTCCCCCTGCCGCACCCAGCGCACCACGTCCTCCGCAGAGACGGCCTGTTGCTGGCCCGCCTGCAAGTCCCGCAGGACCACCTGGCCCGGTGGGACGCCCGCCACGCCCACCAGCACCGCCCAGCGGGCCCCCGAGCGGGAAGCTGCCCGCAGCTGTGCCCGCAGGCTGCGGCCGAGCAGGTCCGCCTCCGCCGCGACCCCCGCGGCCCGAAGGGAGTCCACCAGCCGGAGGGCTTCCTCTTCCCCGGACGCGCCCTCACTGCACACGTACACCTGGACCCCGGCCGCGACCTCCGGGAGCAGGCCCTCCTCCTCCAACACCAGCAGCACCCGCTCCAGCCCCATGCCGAACCCCACGCCCGGAGTCGGCGGCCCTCCCAACACCTCTGCCAGCCCGTCGTAGCGGCCTCCTCCGAACAGCGTGCTCTGGGCCCCCAGCTTCGGGTAGTGCACCTCCGCGGCGGTGCGGGTGTAGTAGTCCAGGCCCCGCACGATGAGGGGGTCCACCTCCACGGGGATCCCCAGGACCTCCAACCGCCGGACCACGGCGTCGAAGTGCGCCCGGCACTCCGCACACAGGTAGTCCAGCATGCGGGGCGCACCCCGGGCGAGTTCCCGGGTCTGCTCCACCTTGGAGTCCAGGATGCGCAGGGGGTTGGTGACCAGACGCCGCCGGCTGTCCTCGTCCAGGCGGTCGTAGTGGGCCTGGAAGTACTCCCGGAACACCCGCAAGTACCCGGGCCGGCACTGGGCGTCTCCCACGCTGTTCAGGTGCACCCGGACCTCCCGCAGCCCCAGGGCCTGCAGGGTCCGCACCGCCAGGCTCAACACGTCCACGTCCGCCGCGGGCCCCGGCGCGCCCAGCACCTCCGCTCCGAACTGGGTGTGCTGGCGGTACCGGCCTGCCTGCGGGCGGTCGTACCGGAACATCTCCGCCACGTAGTACAGCTTGACGGGCTGCGGCCACGTGTGCATCCCGTGCTCGATGTAGGCCCGGACCACGCCCGCGGTGCCCTCGGGCCGCAGGGAAAGGCTCCGGCCGGCCCGGTCGGGGAAGGTGTACATCTCGTGCTCCACGATGTCCGTGCCCTCCCCCACGCCCTTGAGGAACACCTCCGTGTGCTCCAGCAGGGGGGTGCGGATTTCGCGGTAGCCGTAGCGGTGCGCCATCTCCCGGCAGCGGGACACGAGCCACTGCCACCGCTCTGACTCCGGGGGCAACACGTCCCGCATCCCGCGGGGTGCCTGGTGCTTGGTCATCGCCCTCCTCGCAGCTCCTGCGCTTCGGCCGCACAAAGGAACGCGCTCCGCCGCGGGGACGGAGCGCACCGCCTGCTCCGACGGACTCGCCCCGATTGTACCAAGCCCGGCCTCCGAGGGCCCTCCGGCCTCGTTCCGTAAGGCCGCCGTGCGGGCCCCCCGCGGTTCGTGGCACAATCGTATTCGTGCGGGTCGTCTCCCTCCTCCCCGCCGCCACCGAGATCCTGTGGGCCCTGGGCCTGGGGTCCCACGTGGTCGGGGTGAGCCACGAGTGCGACTACCCGGAGGAAGTCCGCCAGCGTCCCCGGGTGGTGCGCACCGCGGTGGACCCCACCCGGCCCAGCCGGGAGGTGGACCGGCAGGTGAGGGAGCTGCTGGCCTCGGGACGCCCCGTGTTCCTGGTGGACGCGGAGCAAGTCCGGGCCCTGCGGCCGGATCTGGTGGTGGCACAAGGGGTGTGCGAGGTCTGCGCGGTGTCCGAGCGGGAGGTCCTGCCCTTGCAGGAGATCCTGCCCGGAGTCCGGGTGGCGTGGCTGCGGGCCAGCTCTCTCGCGGGTGTGTGGGAGGACGTGGTGCACGTGGCGGAGGCCTGCGGGATCCGGGAAACGGGTGTGGCCCTGGCCGCGCGCCTGCAGGCCGCAGCGAGCGACGTGGCGGCCAGGGTGGTGGGTCGGCCGCGTCCCCGGGTGGTGTGCGTGGAGTGGCTGGACCCACCGTACGTGGCCGGCCACTGGGTGCCGGAGATGGTGGCGCTGGCGGGAGGTGTGGACGTGTTGGGGGAACCTGGACGCCCTTCGTGGCGCACCACGTGGGCGGCGGTGGCGGAGGCCGACCCCGACGTGGTGGTGTTGATGCCGTGCGGGTTCTCCGTGGAAGGCGGCTGGCAGAGGCTGGGGGAGCTGAGCCGCGAAGCGGACTTTTTCACGCTGCGGGCGCTGCGGGAGGGGCGGGTGTACCTGGTGGACGCCAACGCCCACTTCAGCCGTCCCGGCCCGCGGCTGGTGGACGGGCTGCGGACCCTGGCAGCCCTCCTCCACCCGGGAAGCATGCCCGCGGCCACCGCGCGTGCGGTGACGCCACAAGACCTGTGGACGGCAGCCGGCACTGGGAGCTCGTGAGGAGGTGAGGAGGGTGTACGCCATCGTCCTGGCGGGCGGAAAGGGAGAGCGGCTGCGCCCGTACACGCAGGACCGTCCCAAGCCCATGGTGGAGATCCTAGGGATCCCCATCCTCGGGTACCAGATCGAGTGGCTGCGCAGCCAGGGCGTGACGGACGTGGTGGTGGCCTGCGGCTACCGACACGAGGTCATTCAGGACTACTTCGACGACGGCCGCAAGTGGGGTGTGCGCATCCGGTACTCCGTGGAGCGGGAGCCCCTGGGCCGCGGGGGAGCCCTCAAGCAGGCCATGGCGCTGGTGGACGGGGACCTGTGCGTGGCCACCAACGGCGACGTCCTCACCAACGTGCCCCTGCGGGAGGTGGTCGAACAGCACCGGCGCCGGGGACACCTGGCGACCCTGGTCCTGAGCCCCTTCGTGAGCCCGTACGGCATCGTGGACGTGGACGACCAGGACCGGATCACGGGCTTCCACGAGAAGCCGGAACTCCCCTACTGGATCAACGCGGGCGTGTACGTCATGGACCGGGGGGTCCGGGAACTGCTGCCGGACGTGGGGGACCACGAGACCACCACCTTCCCGGAGCTGGCCAGGCAGGGGAAGCTGGGCGCCTACCGGTCCCGCGCGTACTGGCGCGGGGTGGACACCATCAAGGACCTTTCGGAGGTCACCAAGGAGCTCGAGCAGCGGCTGCTGTCCGCGTTCCTGGGCTGAGCCATCGGCTCGTTGCCCGGGAGGCCTGCGGGGTTCTGCGGACTAAACCCGCGGCGTGGGGAAGGGGCCCCGGGCGCGTTCGAAGGCCCATCCCGCGGCCAGGACCGTGGCCTCGTGGCCCGGCCCCCCCACCAGCTGAAGCCCCACGGGCAGGCCGTCCACGAGCCCACAGGGCACGGACAGAGCCGGAAGGCCCAGGAGGTTGAAGGGGTTGGTGAAGCGGGTGAGCAGGGCGCGGGTCTCGCGTTTTTGACCCCGGAGCTGCGTGGTGGTCTGGCCCAGGCGCGGGGCCGGAATGGGGGTGGTGGGCGTGGCCAGCACGTCCACCCCGTCCCGGAACAGGTCCCACGCACGCCGCGCCAGGGTGCGGCGCACGGAAAGCGCCCGCACGTACCGCTCCGCGGGAATCGCCAGCCCCACCAGCAGCCGTTCCCGGACGTCCGGGCCGAAGGCCATGGGGTCCTCCCGCAGCCCCTCCAGGTGCACCCAGCTTGCCTCCACCATGAGGATCGCGGTGGCCGCCGCGGAGGCTGGCTCCCACGGGAAGTCCACGTCCACCCGGCGGGCTCCCTGCCGCTCCAGCAGGCGCACCGCCTCCTCGAAACGCTCCAGTACTCCCTCTGCGGCCAGCTCCCAAAACGGACCTCCCGGAACCCCGACCCGGAGCCCCCCGACCCCCGAGCTCAGGCCCGCGGTGTAACGCCCCGGAGCCCCCACCAGGACCTCGAGGACAAGGGCCACGTCCTCCACCGTGCGGCCCAGGGGGCCCACGTGGTCCAGGGAGGGGGCCAGGGGAAACACCCCTTTTCGGGGCACGAGCCCGTAGGTGGGCTTGAAGCCCACGACCCCGCACAAGGCCGCGGGGATGCGTACCGAGCCGCCCGTGTCGGTGCCCAGGGAGGCCAGGGCGCAGCCCGTGGCCACGGCCACCGCGCTGCCGCCGCTGGAACCCCCGGGAGAGCGCTCCGGGTCCCACGGGTTGCGGGCGGGGCCGAAGTGGGGGTTCTCGTTGGTCACGCCGTAGGCGAACTCGTGGAGGTGGGCACGTCCCACAAACACGACCCCTGCCTCCCGCAGACGCCGGGTCACCTCCGCGTCCCGGTCCGCCCGCAGGGCCGAGCGGCGACCGCTCCCGCACGTGAAGGGTGCCCCTTCCTCGGCGATCAGGTCCTTGAGGGTGACCGGGATGCCCCACAGGGGGCCGGAGGGGCCCTCGTGCGCCACCCTCCGCGCTTCCGCCCGGGCGCGGTCTGGGTCCAGCCACAGGAAGGCGTGGAGCTTGTGCTGCACGGACTCCGCCCGCACGAGGACGGCTTCCACCAGGTCCAAGGGCCGTAGCTCTCCGCGCTGGAGGCGGGCGCGGGCTGCTGCCAGGGTCAGACGGAGGGGGTCCACGGCCCGGCCTCGGTCCACAGCAAGGGGAGCGGCTCTTCAGCCTCCACGGGGACCGTGTCCAGCACCCGCAGCCGCTCCAGCACCGCCCGCAGCAGGGCGGTGGGGAGGTCCGCCTCAGGTGGCAGGGACACCCCGAGGCTTTCCAGGGCGCTGCGCAGGTGGCAGGGAAGGTCTTCCTCCCTCACGACCGCAGCGCCTCCGTATCCAGCCAGATGGTCACCGGCCCGTCGTTGTGGATTTCCACCAGCATCACCGCGCCGAACACCCCCGTGCGCACCACCAAGCCGTGGGAAGCCAGGGACCGGTTGAACTCCTCGTACAGGCGCAGGGCGTGCTCGGGAGGTGCGGCCTCCACGAAGCTGGGCCGGTTTCCCTTGCGGCAGTCGGCGTACAGGGTGAACTGCGACACGGACAGGACCTCGCCCCCGGCTTCCAGCACGGAGCGGTTGAGCTTGCCCTGCTCGTCGGGGAAGATGCGCAGGAGGGCCACCTTCCGGGCAAGGAAGCGCGCTTCCTCCTCCGTGTCCCCCGCCCGCACACCCAGCAGCACCACCAACCCCGGACCCACCTCGGAGACCGTCCGGCCGTCTACCCGGACCGCTCCGCGCCGGACCCTCTGCACCAGGGCCCTCATCCTCGCCCCCCGGCACGGCCCGGAGTCTCGGAGGAGCGAGACCACGCCGGAACGTCGCTGTGCGAGTCTTGGGGACCCCGATCGGCCCTCCCGCCCGGGGCTTTCCGAAGCCAGGCTCGCAGCCGCCGCGCCGCCTCCTGCAGGGTCTCCTCCCGCTTGGGGTAGGCGAAGCGCACGTACCCGCGGCCCGAGGACGGGTCGTGGAAGAAGGAGGAGCCCGGCACCGTGGCCACCCCCGCCTCCCGGATCAACCTGCGGGCGAAGAGATGGTCGTCCTCGGAGGACAGCCCGCGGAAGTCGGCCATGATGTAGTAGGCGCCTTGCGGCACCGTGGGCCGGAACCCGACCTCCCGCAAAGCGTCCAGCAACAGGTCCCGCCGACGCCGGTAGCTGGCCGCCATCTCCCGGTAGTAGTCGTCCCCGAACCGCAGGGCCACGACCCCCGCCCGCTGCAGGGGTGCGGGAGCGCCCACGGTGAGGAAGTCGTGGGCCTTCCGGATGGCCCCTGCCAGGGCCTCGTCTGCCACCGCAGCCCACCCCACCCGCCAGCCGGTGACGCTGTAGGTCTTGCTCATCGAGCTGATGACCACGGTCCGCCCAGCCATCCCCGGGAGGGCAGCCAGGCTGACGTGCTGCGCTCCGTCGTACAGGATGTGCTCGTAGACCTCGTCCGTGACGGCCAGGGCGCCGTAGTGGCGGCACAGGTCCGCGATGTGCTCCAGCTCCTCCCGACGGAAGACCTTCCCCGTGGGGTTGTGGGGGGTGTTCACCACGATGGCCTTGGTGTTGCGGCTGAAAGCGCGTTCCAGCTCCCGGGGGTCGTAGGGGAAGTCCGGCCGGGACAGGTCGAGGGGAACGTAGCGCAGCCGCGCTCCCGAGAGGGCGGCGTCCGGGCCGTAGTTCTCGTAGAAGGGCTCGAACACCACCACCTCTTCCCCCGGGTTCACGGTGGCCAGCATGGTGGCCATCATCGCCTCCGTGGCCCCGCAGGTCACCGTGAGGTGCCGGTCGGGGTCGTACCGGATCCCCTGGAAGCGCTCCATCTTTTCCGCCAGGGCGGCCCGGAACTCCGGGTCGCCCCAGGTGATGGCGTACTGGTTGTAGCCCTCCGCCAGGGCGCGCTGGGCAGCCTCCAGGAGCTCCTGGGGAGGGTCGAAGTCGGGGAACCCCTGAGCCAGGTTGATCCCGCCTTCCTGCTGTACCAGGCGGGTCATCTCCCGGATCACTGACTCCTGGAACAAGGAGACCCGTTGCGCGGTTCGACTCACCGGCCTCCCCTCCGTCTCCCCGAGTACAGGGCGGGTTCTCGGCCACCCCGGTCCCCTCCGCGGGAGGGGGTTTTCCGGGACACGCTCCTGGGCGGCTGTCGCCGCACCGCCCTCACACGCCCATGATGTGGTACCCGGCGTCCACGAACAGCACCTGCCCTGTGACGCCCCGGCTCAGGGGGCTCGCCAGGAACACCGCGGCGTCCCCCACCTCCTCCTGGTCCACGGTGCGGCGCAGGGGCGCCCGCTCCTTGTAGGCCTCGATGAAGTCCGACAGGCCCGCCACCGCCCGCGCGGACGCGGTGCGGATGGGTCCCGCGGAGATGGCGTTCACGCGGATCCCGCGCTCCCCCAACTCGTACGCCAGGTACCGGACGCACGCCTCCAGGGCCGCCTTACAGACCGCCATCACGTTGTAGTTGGGGAACACCCGCTCGCTGGCCAGGTAGGTGAGGGTGAGGATGGAGCCACCCTCGGGCATCAAAGGCGCCACCGCCCGCGCGCAGGCCACCAGGGAGTAGGCGCTCACGTTCTGGGCCACCAGGTAGCCTTCCCGGCTGGTGTCCAGGAACCTTCCCCGCAGGTCCTCGGTCCGGGCGTACGCGATGCTGTGGACCAACACGTCCACCCGTCCCACCTGGCGCCGCAACTCTTCCCGCAAGGCGTCCAGGTCCTCGTCCCGGGTGACGTCGCACCGCAGGAGCACGGGATCCCGCAGCTCCCCCGCCAGCTTCCGCACGTTCTCCTCCTCCCGCTCGCCCAGGTACGTGAGGGCGCAGCGGGCGCCTTCCCGGTGGAAGGCGCGGGCGATCCCCCACGCGATACTCCACCGGTTCGCCACCCCCATCACCAAGGCCACACGTCCGTCCAGCAGTCCCACGGCATCCCTCCCGGAAGGTGTCGGCTTCGCTGCGCGGTTTTCGGGACCCCGGTCCCCCTCCGCGGGAGGGGGTTTTCCGGGACACGCTCCTAGCGGCTCCCCGCGCTCAGCCGCTCCACCCGGTACACGTCGGGCAACTTCCCGATGCGCTGCAGCACCGCGGTGAGCTGCCCCACGTTCCGGATGTCCACGGTCAGGTGGATGACCCCCACCTTGTCCTTCCGCACGTGGGCGTTCACGGAGAGCACGTTGGTGCGGGTGTCCGCCACCGCGCTCAGCACGTCCTTGAGCAGGCCCACCCGGTCCAAGGCCTCCACCTGGATCTCCACGGGGTAGCTGCCGTCCGGGGAAGGCTCCCACTCCACCTCCAGCAACCGCTCCCCGTGCTGCCGCAGGTAGTCCAGGTTTCGGCAGTCCCGCCGGTGGATGGTCACGCCCCTCCCCCGGGTGATGTAGCCCACCACGTCGTCCCCGGGGAGGGGCATGCAGCACCGGGCCAAGGTCATGAGCACGTTGTCCACGCCCCGCACCCGGAGCCCGCGGGCGGGAGGGGTCACCGCCTGCGCCGGCGGCACCGCGGCCTCCGGCGCAGGGGCCGGAGGCCCGCCCAGGGCGTGCACCACCTGCAACAGGGTCAGGTCGCCGTTGCCCAGGGCCGCGTACAGGTCCTCCTCGGAGGCCACCTGCAGCTTCTCGCACGCCTCCTTCACCCGCTCCGCCCGCAAGAGGTTCCCCAGGCCCAGGCGGCGGAGCTCCCGCTCCAGCATCTCCTTGCCCCGGGCCACGTTCTCTTCCCGCTGCTGCTTGCGGAACCACTGGCGGATCTTGGTGCGGGCGTTGCTGGTGACCACGAACTCCAGCCAGTCGCGGCTGGGGCCCGCGGAGGTCTTGGAGGTCAGGATCTCCACGATGTCCCCGCTGCGGAGCCGGTAGCTGAGGGGGACCAGGCGCCCGTTGACCTTCGCCCCCACGCACCGGTGGCCCACGTCCGTGTGGATCCGGTACGCGAAGTCCACGGGGGTGGCCCCGCTGGGCAGGTCCACCACGTCCCCCTTGGGGGTGAACACGAACACCTCGTTGCGGAACAGGTCGAGCTTCACCGACCGCATGAACTCCTGGGCGTCCTGCATCTCCTGGTGCCACTCCAGGAGCTGCCGCAGCCAGGACAGCTTCTCCTCGAAGGCCCGGTCGCGGGCGCCCGCCTTGCCCTCCTTGTAGCGCCAGTGGGCGGCGATGCCGTACTCCGCCTCCTGGTGCATCCGGTGGGTCCGGATCTGGATTTCCAGGGGGACCCCGCGGTAGATCACGGTGGTGTGCAGGGACTGGTACCCGCTGGGCTTGGGGTTGGCGATGTAGTCGTCGAACTCCCCGGGGATGGGCCGCCACAGGGAGTGCACCACGCCCAGGGCGGCGTAGCAGTCCTTCACGTCGTCCACGATCACCCGCACCCCGAGCCGGTCGTAGATCCGCGCGATGCCCTGCCCCTGGTACTCCGGCCGCTGCATCTTCCGGTAGATGCTGTACGCGTGCTTCGGCCGGGCCGTGATGTGCTGTCGTTCCACCCGGATCCCCGCCCGGTTGAGCTCCCGGTACAGCTCCTCCTGGATGGTCCGCAGGACCTCTTCCTGCTGAGCCTGCGCCTCCCGCAAGGACTCCGTGATCTCCCGGTACGCCTCAGGCTCCAGGATGGCGAAGGCCCGGTCTTCCAGTTCGTTCTGCAGCTGTCCGATGCCCAGGCGCTTGGCCAGGGGTGCGTAGATCTCCAGCGTCTCCCGCGCCTTCCGGCGCTGGTGGTCCGGGGGCATCACCCCGATGGTCCGGAGGTTGTGCAGGCGGTCCGCCAGCTTGATGAGGATGATGCGCACGTCGCTGGCCATGGCCAGGAACATCTTCCGGAGGTTCTCCGCCTGCTTCTCCTCCTGGCTCTTCCACTGGATCTTCCCCAGCTTGGTCACCCCGTCCACCAAGGTGGCGATCTCGTCCCCGAACTCCCGCCGGACTTCCTCCAGGGTCTGGGGGGTGTCCTCCGGCACGTCGTGCAACAGGCCCGCGGCCACGGTGGTGGCGTCCATGCGGAGGTCCGCGAGGATGTGGGCCACCGCCACGGAGTGCAGGACGTAGGGCTCCCCGGACCGTCGGAGCTGTCCCTGATGGGCGCGGGCCGCGAAGGCGTACGCCCGCCGCAGCAGGTCCAGGTCCGCCTGCGGCTGGATCTCCCGGACCCGCTCCAGGAGGCGCTGCATCTCCGGGGGCAGCTCCACTCCTTCCGGCACGCCCGTGACCCGGGTGGTCATACCCTATCCTGCACCCGACTCCAAAGGGGCGGCAACCGCCGGGGAGGCCACCTGTTCCAGCACCTCCACCGCGGAAGCCCCCAGCATCCAGCGACTTCCCGCCTCGAAGGCCGCCCGGCTCCGCTCCCCTTCCGCGAAACGCAGCACCGAGCCGAGGTCCTTCCGGCCTTCCGCGGCACACAGGTGTAGCTTCCACCCTCCCGCGGTCCGTTCCCGCTGCAGCAGGCCCGCGCCCTCGAACACGTGGACGGCCGCGGGCACGGCCAGGGCGGGGTCCAGGCCCGTACGGGACCTCACCGCCTCGGCCAGGGCCGGGTCCGGCCAGCGGAGTTCCCCCTGCCAGCCTTGCAGCAGCCTGTACAGGGTTGCCAGGGTCCGGCGGGAAGGGTGCCGGCTCTCCCACTCCCTGCGCGCGTCCGCGAGGTCTGGTGGACCGAAGGCCAGGACCAGGGCGGCTTGGCCCTGCCCGTGCAGAGCGTGTCCCGCCTGCTGCAGGAAGTTCTCCTTCGCCGTGGGCCCCAGCCACACCAGGGTGCGAGCTCCCCTCAGACCCGCAGGAGCAGGCCCCCCGCACACCAGGGCCGACAGCTTGCCCTGGTTGAAGAGCTGCACCAGGGTCTCCCGCACCACCCCGGGAAGACCAGGGTGGTCGTACGCCACCTGCCCGCGCTCCCCCAAGCTGCGGGCGGCCTCCACCGCGGACCGAGGTCCGGGGGCGAAGAGGACTGCCGGGCCGTCCCGCAGCCAGTCGTCCGCCCGCCGGCCGGCCCGCCTCCGGTCCACCATCCGTACCTCCGTGCGGGGGGCCCGGGGCCCACACACCTCCCAGCCCTCCGGGCGGGCCTTGGGGTCCCAGACCCCCCACAGGAAGGGCCCTTGGTGGTCCAGCAGCTCAGGGGGAAGCTGGGCTTCCACCCAACCCTCCGCCACCACCAAGACGTCGTCCGTCACCACCTCCGGACGCCTGCCGAGGTACGCCGGGGTGGTGAACACCACGTCCGCACACCCGGCCTGCACGGCTTCCTCGGCCTCCGCAAGCTCCCGGCTGGGCACCAGACCGTGCAGGCGCGCGCCCCTCAGGCCTACCCGCTCCAAGGCCGCCCTGCAGGACTGCCACCGGGCCTCCGCCAGCTCCACCAGGGGCGCCACGTGCACCACCCGCCGCCCCCGCAGGGCGTACGCCGCGGCCACCACCAGGGGCAGGCGCGACCAGGGGGGCCGGGGAGGGCCGACCACCGCCAGCCGACCTCCCCGTAGCACGCGTTCTGCCGCCGCCTGCCACTCCTCCCCCAGGCCTTCCCCACCCAGGAGCCTGTTCAGGTGCTGCAGGTCCGGCCCCGAAGCCACCAGGGCGGACCGCACCCACGCGGAAGTGGGCTGCGGGTGCTCCTGCTCCAGCCGCAGGTTGGCGCCCACGTTCTTGTCCCCGCCTCCCGTGACCGCGGTGACGGTGACCCGGTACCGGGCGCCGCGGTCCAGGTGCGGGGCCAGCCTCCCCGCCAGGGCCGAGTTCAGGTAACCCACCACCGCGCCGTCTGCGCGCACCACCTGGACTGCGTGAGGGTCTACGGGGTTGTCCGGCTGGCGGCGCAGGAAGACCTCCTCGCCCACCGCCAGCCGCGCCACCACTTCCTGCCGCCCTTCGAAGGTCACGCCGACCACTTTGGTGAAGAAGGCCGGCCGCAGCTCTACGCTGCGGTGCGCCTCCCCCAGGTAGTCCTCCGCTCTTTCCGCCAGGCGCCGCAGCAGGGCGGCGGTATCCGCCAGCACCCGGTCCAGCTCCAGCCCCGGGCTGCGGAGATCCTCCAGGAGCCAGCGCACCTCTCCCTCCTGCCAGCGGCTCCGCTCCGGGTAGCCCGCCAGCTCCACCTCTGGCTGCGTGAACGCCAGCAGCTCTCCCCACTCCCCGAGACCGAACCCCACCGCCTCTGCCACCCGTGTGCCGTCGCACACCCTTAGCCACAGGTGCTCCCCTGTTCCCCAGCAGCCCACCTCCAGCAGCTGCAGCCCGCGGGCCGCCAGGACGGGCCTCGGGTTCCCTGGGCCGAAGGGCTCGAGCTGCGTCAGCTCCTCCACCAGGCGTTCCGTGGCCCCGTCCAGACCCACCTCCGCCTCCACCCGGACCACGGGCACCAGGAGCTCGGGTGCCAGCCGCGCCGCCACCGCCTCCTCGAACCTCCGCCGGAAGGCTTCCAGGCGGTCCGAAGGAAGCGAAAGCCCCGCGGCTTGCGCGTGCCCTCCGAAGCGCTCCAGGAGGTCCCCACAGTGGGCCAGCACCTCCACCAGGTCCAGCCCCGGAACCCCCCGGGCGGAACCCCGAGCCCGCCGCCCTTCCACGGCCAGGGCCACCGCGGGCCGCCAGTACGCCTCCCGCAGACGGCCCGCCACCAGGCCCACCACACCGGGGTGCCAGCCCTCCCCCCACACCACGATCCCGGGCCTGTCTTCCAGGCCCAGCTCCTCCACCGCGGCCACCGCCTGTCCCAGGGCCACTTCCTGCAGCCGCTGCCGTTCCACGTTGTGCCGTTCCAGCCGCCCCGCCAGCTCCTGAGCCTCTCCCGGGTCGTCCGTCAGCAGGAGGCGCAGGGCCACCAGGGCAGAGTCGACCCTGCCCGCCGCGTTCAGCCGGGGCGCGAGCCGCCAAGCCACGTCCTCGGCGCCCACAGGGCCGCTGAGCCCACAGGTGCGCAACAGGGCCTGGAGGCCCGGCAAGGGAGACGCCTCGAGCCGCCGCAGGCCGTGCCGGACCAGCACCCGGTTGTCGTCCACCAGGGGGACCACGTCCGCCACCGTCCCCACCGCGGCCAGCTCCAGAAGGTCCTCAGAGGGTCCGGCCCCCGCCAGCTCACGGAGGGCTGCCACCAGCAGCCAGCTGAGCCCGGAGGCGGAGTAACCCCGGAACGGGTAGGGCCGGTGGGGGATCTTCGGGTCTACCAGGGCGTCCGCGCACGGGAGGGCGGGGGGAGGTTCGTGGTGGTCCACCACCACCACCCGCATGCCCAGCTCCCTGGCCAGGGCCACCTCCTCCAGGGCGCCCACCCCGCAGTCCACCGCCACCAGACACCCGGTCCCGGACTCCGCCAGGGCCTGCACCGCCTCCACGGTGAGCCCGTAGCCTTCCCGCATGCGGTGGGGCACGGTGAACTCCGCGGTCACACCCAGGGCCCGCAGCCCGCGGACCAGCACGGCGGTGGCACACACGCCGTCGGCGTCGAAGTCTCCGTACACCGTGATCCGCAGGCCGCTCCGGGCCGCGTCCCACAGGACCCGGGCGGCCTGCGCCAGGTCCGGCAGCTGTGCAGGGCGCCGCAGGGCGTCCAGGGGTGCCCGCAGGTACCGGTCCGCGGCCTCCGGGTCGGTGTAGCCCCGTGCCAGCAGCACCTGGGCCGTGGCGGGCAGGATCCCCAGGATGCGCGCGAGGTGGTCCCGCAGGGGATGCGGGGGTTCGAGGAACCAGGGCCGGCTGCGGGGCGTCCTCCGGCGCGTCACCGCGGGGCGTCCTCCCCCGCAGGGCCCGGCCGCACGCCGGACTCCTCCCGGGCCGCGCGCAGCTGCCGCTCCGAGTGCGCCAACCGTCGCCGGAGCCACCAGTTGGCCAGGGCCAGGGGCAGCCCCGCGGCCGTAGCCCCCGCGAACAAAGCCGCCACCACGAGGGTCGGTACCGTGCCGTGCAGGACCGTCCACCCCGCTAGGCGCAGGGCGTAGGGCTGGGAGTCCGTGTTGCTGAGGACCAACACCACGGACACCGACGCCAGCACCAGCAGCACCGCGCCTACAAGCCGCATCCCGGCTGCAGTCTACCACCTGTGGGGACCCGCCGCGCGACGCTGGGTTAGCTTCGGGTCCTCCGGCTCGCTGCACTGAGCCGGGCAGGCTGCGGGGCGGGCTGCGGGGCCGCCCGCCCCGCCCGCCGCTCCGCCCACGCCGTCAGGTCCACCAGGAGGGGGCTCGCCACCCCGACGGAGGACCAGCCTCCCGTGAGCACCGCCACCGTCAGCCCCAGGGCGAAGTCCCGCACCGTGGGCCCGCCGAAGAGGTACACGCTGCCGATGGCCAGGAGGGTGGTGAGGGCCGTGTTGATGGACCGCACCAGGGCCTCCAGGACGCTGCGGTTGACGAGGTCCGGGAAGGGCTCCCGCCCGCGCAGCTGTAGGTTCTCCCGCACCCGGTCGAAGACCACGATGGTGTCGTTGATGGAGTACCCCACCACGGTCAGGAGGACCGCCACGAAGCTGCTGTCCACCGTGGCCCGGGTCACCGCGAACACGCCCAGGACCAGGAGAAGGTCGTGGAGCAGCGCCACGTCCGCGGCCAAGGCGAACCGCACGGACCGAAAACGCAGGGACACGTACACCACCTGGAGCGCCAGCCCTACCGCCACGCCCAGGATGGCGATGTTCCGCAGTTCCCGTCCGATCTTCGGCCCCACGTCGTCCACGCTCAGGACCTCGAAGGGGCCCACGCGGTCGCGGAGGGCCTGCTCCACCTTCCGCCGCTCCTCCGGCTCCAGGTGTCGGGTGCGCACCGAGATGTCCTGCGTCTCCTGCACCTTCTGGATGACCGCCTCCCCCAACCCCAGGGGCTGCAGGGCCGCCCGGACCTGGCCCGTGGACACGGACCGGTCCCGGAACCGCAGGGTGAGGAGGGTCCCGCCCGTGAAGTCCACGCCCCAGTTCAGCACCGGCCGGCCCAAAGCCGGCTGCACCGCCATCCCGGCCACGCTGGCCAGGACGATCCCCACGGAGGCCAGGTACAGCCACCGGCGGTTGGCCATCAGGTTCCAGGCCCTCACGCCGCCACCTCCCCCCGCCGGGGCAGGTCCGCCACCCGCACCAGGCGGTCTTGCAGCCCCAAGTCCGCGCACAGCTCCACCAGCCACCGGGTGACCACGATGGCGGTGAACATGGAGGCCACCACCCCCAGGGACAGGGTCACCGCGAACCCCCGGATGGGACCCGTGCCCAGCCACAACAGGACCGCGGCGCCGATCAGGGTGGTCACGTTGGAGTCCAGGATGGTGACCAGGCCCCGCCGCCAGCCCGCGGTCACCGCGGCCCGCAGGGTCTTGCCCGCCCGCAGCTCCTCCTTGAGCTTCTCGAAGATGATCACGTTGCCGTCCACCGCCATCCCGAAGCTGAGGATCACCCCCGCGATCCCGGGGAGGGTCAAGGTGGCTCCCAGGAGGGAGAACAGGGCCACCAGCAGGAGGCCGTACAGGGCGAGGGACAGGGAAGCGAGAAAACCCGGGAGCCGGTAGTACGCGGTCACGAACAGGACCACCGCCACCACCGCTACCCACCCCGCGCGCAGGCTACGCTCGATGGAGTCCCGGCCCAGGGTGGGCCCCACGGTGCGCTCCTCCACCGGGCGCACCGGCACGGGCAGGGCGCCACCCCGCAGGAGGATGGCCAGGTCGCGGGCTTCCTCCGCGGTGAAGCTCCCCTCGATGACCCCCTCGCCGGGGATGCGGGCACGGATGACGGGCGAGGAAAGGACCCGGTTGTCCAGCACGATGGTCAGGTACTCCCCGATGCTGCGCCCCGTGTGCTCCTCAAACTTCCTCGCCCCTTCCCCCGCGAACCGGAACCGCACCAGCCACTGGAGGGACTGCTGGTCGAACTCCGCCCGGGCGTCCCGGAGGTCGGCTCCCGTCACCACCACCTTCTTCGGGAGGTTCACGACTTGCCCGTCCGGCATGCGCACGCGCCGGTTGTCCGGAAGCCACTCCGCCCCACGGGGCAAGCTCTGGTGGTCGGTGTCCACGAACTCCAACAGGGCGGTCCGCCCGATGAGCTCCTTGGCCCGCTGGGGGTCCTGCAGCCCGGGGAACTCCACGAGGATCCGGTCCTGGCCCTGCCGCTGGAGGAGGGGTTCCGCCACCCCCAGGGCGTCGATGCGGTTCTCGATGACCCGCATGGCCGCGTCCACCTTGTCCGGGGTCACCTCCACCCCCGGCCGACGTTCCGCCTCCAGCACGATGCGGGTGCCGCCCTGGAGGTCCAACCCCAGCCGGAGGCGGGGCTGCGGCGGCTGCCAGCTGGGTCGCCAGCCGTCCAGGCGCACAGGCTGGAACACCACCTGGAAGGAGGCCACCGCCAAGGCCAGCAGCACGAGCACGCGAAGGGTGTGGGACTTCAACGTTCCGCTCCTCGTCTGTGGTCGGTCCGCGAGGGCCGGACCCGTCCCAGTATAGCAAGGCCGGGAACCCCGTTCGGGCTTTTCCGGGACAGGCTCCTCGCGTCCGGGACGCGCCGGCGGCGCGAGAGGACTACCGCGGGACTCGTTCCACCACCACCGCGATCCCCTGCCCCACCCCGATGCACATGGTGGCCAGCCCGTACCGCGCCTCCCGGCGCTGCATCTCCCAGACCAGGTGACCGAGCAGCCGCGCTCCCGAGGCGCCCAAGGGGTGGCCCAGGGCGATGGCGCCGCCGTTCACGTTCACCCGCTCCAGGTCCAGCCCCAGCTCCCGGACGCAGGCCAACACCTGGCTGGCGAAGGCCTCGTTGAGCTCCACCAGGTCGATGTCGTCCACCGTCAAGCCCGCCCGGGCCAGGGCCTTGCGCACCGCGGGCACCGGCCCGATCCCCATCACCGCGGGATCCACCCCCGCCACCGCGGTGGACACCACCCGGGCCATGGGGCGCAACCCCAGGGCGCGCGCGGTGGAGGCTTCCACCAGGAGCAGGGCCGCGGCCCCGTCGTTGATGCCCGAGCTGTTCCCCGCGGTCACCGTCCCGCCCTTCCGGAAGGCCGGCCGCAGCCGGGCCAGAGCCTCCAGGGTGGTGTCGGGGCGTGGGTGTTCGTCCCGGTCCACCACCAGGGGCTCCCCGGAAGGCTGCGGGACGGGCACGGGCACGATCTCGTCCCGGAACTTCCCCTCCGCCACGGCCCGGGCCGCCCGCTGCTGGCTCAGCAGGGCGTAGCGGTCCTGCTCTTCCCGGGTGATGCCCCACCGCTCCGCCACGTTCTCCGCGGTCTCCCCCATGGAGTAGGGTGGGTACTTCTCCGCCAGCTTGGGGTTGGTGAACCTCCAGCCGATGGTGGTGTCGTACACCTCCAGCTTCCGGCTCCACGGCTCCGCGGCCTTGGCCACCACGAAGGGCGCCCGGGTCATGCTCTCCACCCCGCCCGCGATCATCACGTCTCCGTCCCCGCACCGGATGGCGTGATAGGCCGTGACCGCCGCCTGCAGCCCGGACCCGCACAGGCGGTTCACCGTCTGCCCGGGTACCTCCACGGGCAGCCCTGCCAGGAGGGCCGCCATGCGGGCCACGTTGCGGTTGTCCTCCCCCGCCTGGTTGGCGCATCCGAACACCACGTCGTCGATGCGGGCGGGGTCGATCCCGGTCCGGCGGACCAGGGCGGAGATGACCAACGCTGCCAGGTCGTCCGGACGGACGTCCCGCAACGCACCCCCGTACCGCCCGATGGGGGTCCGCACCGCGTCCACGATGACCACGTCGCGCACCCGTCCCACCTCACCGTCCCGTGTAGCGCGGCGGCCGCTTTTCCAGGAAGGCCTGCACCCCCTCCCGGTGGTCTTCGGTGCGGCCCGCGGCGTCCTGCAGCATGGCTTCGTAGTCCAGGGCGGTGGCCAGGTCCGCCCGGAGGTTCCGGAGGAGGGCCCGCTTGGTGAGCCCGTAGGCCCGGGTGGGGCCGGTGGCCAGGCGGCCCGCCACCTCCCGGGCCTTGGCCATGAGCTCCGAGCCCGGCACCACCCAGTTCACCAAGCCCAGCCGGAGGGCCTCGTGGGCCGGCACCGCCTCCGCCAGGTAGCACATCTCGAAGGCCCTGCCGAGCCCCACCAGGCGGGGGAGGAAGAAGGTGGCCCCGGAGTCCGGGACCAGCCCGATCCTGGTAAAGGCCTGGAGGAAGCTGGCCTCCTCGGAGGCCACCCGCAGGTCGCAGGCCAGGGCCAGGCTCGCCCCGGCCCCCGCGGCCACCCCGTTCACCGCGGCCACCACGGGCTTCTCCAGCCCCTGGAGCTGCAGGATCACGGGCGCGTAGCGGGTCCGGATGTGCTGGGCGTAGGAGACCTCGCCCGCCGCGCGCTCCCGCAGGTCCTGCCCCGAACAGAAGGCCCGCCCGGCGCCCGTGAGGATCACGCTTCGGACCTCCGCCTCCCTGGCCGCCCGCCGCAAGGCGTCCAGGAGCTCCTCCGCCATGCGGTCGTTCACCGCGTTGAGGACCTCCGGCCGGTTCAAGGTGAGGGTGAGTACTCCGTCCGCCAGCTCCCACCGCAGGGTCTGGTACTCCACGGCGACCTCCTCGGGCAAGTCTACCTTCCCTGGAACACGGGCTTGCGCTTCTCCAGGAAGGCCCGCACCCCTTCCTCCTTGTCCTCGGTGCCGAAGGCCAGGGCGAACAGCCGGCGTTCGTAGTCCAGCCCGACCTCCAGGGGCGTGTCCAGGGACCTCAACACCGCGGCCTTGGCCAGGCGCACCGCCACAGGGGCCTTGCTGGCGATCTCCCGGGCCAGGGTGTAGGCCTCGTCCAAAAGCGCCTCGGGGGGGACCACGCGGTTCACCAAGCCCCACTCGTAGGCCTGCTGCGCGGTGATGTGGCGGCCCGTGAGGATCATCTCCATGGCCCGGTGCTTCCCCACGGCCCGGGGAAGGCGCTGGGTGCCTCCGGCTCCCGGGAGGATCCCGAGGTTGATCTCCGGCTGGCCGAACCGCGCCGTCTCCGAGGCCACGATGATGTCGCACGCCATGGCCAGCTCACAGCCGCCTCCCAGGCAGTAGCCGCTGACCGCGGCGATCAGCGGCTTGGGGAACGCCCGGATGCGTTCCCACCGTTTGCCCCGGGGTCCCTCCAGCATCCCCACCGGGGTCACGCCCGCGAACTCGCCGATGTCCGCGCCCGCCGCGAAGGCCCGGTCGTCCCCCGTGAGCACCACCACCCGGACCTCGGGGTCCGCCTCGAACCGGTCCAGGGCCTGGCACAGTTCGTCCATGGTCTGGCCGTTCAGGGCGTTCAGGACCTTGGGGCGGTTCAGCCGGATGGTGGCCACGTGCCCGTCCACCTGGATGAGGATGTTCTGGAACTCCATGCGCCTCCTCCGCCTTCTGTGTTCTGGGGAACCCCTTCGCCGCCTGCGGCCGCACTCCTGGCCGCCGGAAAAGCCCTGGGAGGGGCTTTCCCGGACACCCTGCTACGAACCGTCCGGCAGCAGGTACCGGACCAGCTTCTCCCGCCGGGCTTCTGCCTCCGCGAGCCGCTTCTGTTCCGCCTCCACCACCTCCGCGGGCGCCCGCTGGAGGAATTCCGGGTTGGCGAGCCTTGCCCGCACCCGCTCTAGCTCGCGGTCCACCTCCTCCAGTTCCGCCCGGGCCCGCTGGGCCAGGGTTTCCGCCTGAGCCCGGTCCAGGGGGACCCAGACCTCCACAGGCCCCACCACGCCGCCTGCCGCCGGACGCGGCCGCTCCGACTCCCCGATGAAGGTCACCCGGGCCCTGGCCAAGGCCTCCACCAGGGCCTTGTGCGCCTGCAGGGCAGGCCCTCGGGTTCCCGCCACCACGTGGGCTGCGACCCGCTCCCCAGGTGGGGTGCGCAGGTCCGCCCGGAGGCTGCGGATCTCCCGTACCACCTCCTGCACCAGCTCCATTTCCTCCTCCACCCCGGGGCGGACCCCCGTAGGGTCGAAGGCAGGCCACGCCGCCACCATGAGGCTGTCTCCCTCGTGGGGCAGGGCCTGCCAAGCGGCCTCCGTGACGAAGGGCATGATGGGGTGCAGAAGGCGCAGGCCCGTCTCCAAGGTCCGCCACAGGGTGTACCGGGTGGCCTCCTGCGCGTCCGGGTCCTGCAGCAGGACCTTGCTCATCTCCAGGTACCAGTCGCAGAACTCGCTCCACAGGAAGTGGTACAGGGTGCGGGCGGCCCGGTCGAACTCGTACTGCTCGTACGCGGTGGTCACCGCCTCCACGGCCCGGTGCAGCCGGCTGGTGATCCACAGGTCGGGGATCCCGTACCGCAACCCCCGGGGGTCCGCACCCCGGGGGTCCCAACGGTCCAGGCTGCGGACCACGTAGCGGGTCGCATTCCAGATCTTGTTGGCGAAGTTGCGGGTGTCCGCCACCATCTTCTCGTCGAACCGCAGGTCCTGCTGGGCCTGGGAGCACCGCACCACCAGCCCGAACCGCAGGGCGTCGGCCCCGTACCGCTCGATGGCCTGCAGGGGGTCCACTCCCGTCCCCAGGGACTTGCTCATGCGACGCCCCTGCAGGTCCATGACGGTGGGGTTGATGTACACGTGGTGGAAGGGGACCTCCCCGAGGAACTCCAGGCCGAACATGATCATCCGGCACACCCACAGGAAGATGATCCCGCGGTCCGTGATGAGCACGCTGGTGGGGTAGAAGTAGCGCAGGTCCTCCGTCTCCCGGGGCCAGCCCAGGGTGGCGAAGGGCCACAGGGCGCTGCTGAACCACGTGTCCAGCACGTCCGGGTCCTGCCGCCAGCTCTCCCCGCGGCACGCAGGGCACGGGCCCTCGGGGCGGGTCTTGGACGCGGTGTGGTACCGGCACGTTTCGCACCACCACACGGGGATGCGGTGGCCCCACCACAGCTGTCGGGAGATGCACCAGGGCCGGATGTTGTCCAGCCAGTCCACCGCCACCCGGGCCCACCGCTCGGGGAAGAACCGGACCTTGCCCGTGCGGATGGCCTCCGCGGCCCGGGCCGCCATCTCCCGGACGTCACAGAACCACTGCTCGCTGAGGGCGGGCTCGATGACCGTGTGGCATCGGTCGCACCGGCCGACCCGCGTCCGGTACGGCTCCCGCCGCACCACCAGCCCGGCCTCCCGCAGGGCCTCCGCCACCTGCTCCCGCGCCTGGAAGCGGTCCAGGCCCGCGAACCGGCCCGCCTGCTCGGTCATCCGGCCGTCCTCCCCCACCACCACCAGGACGGGCAGCCCGTGGTCCTTCCCGATCTCGTAGTCCAGGGGGTCGTGGCCCGGGGTGATCTTCACGGCTCCCGTGCCGAACTCCGGGTCCACCCGGGGGTCTGCGATCACGGGGACGGGGCGGTCCACCAAGGGGACCACCACCCGCCGGCCCACCAGGGAACGGTAGCGCGGGTCCTCCGGGTGCACCGCCACCGCCACGTCCGCCAGGATGGTCTCCGGCCGCTGGGTGGCGATCACCACCCCCTCGGAGCCGTCCGCCCCGGGGTAGCGGACGTACCACAGGAAGCTTTCCAGCTCCTCGTGCACCACCTCCAGGTCGGAGATGGCGGTGGCGCACCGGGGGCACCAGTTGACCATGTAGTCGCGGCTGCGGTAGATCTTGCCCCGCGCGTACAGACGGAGGAAGGCCTCCAGGACCGCGTCGTAGTAGTCGGGGTCCAGGGTGAAGATCTTCCGGTCCCAGTCGCACGAGACGCCCAGGCGCTGCAGCTGGGTGTAGATGATCTGCCCGTACTTCTCCACCCACCGCCACACCCGTTCCTCGAACCCCTGCCGGCCCAGGTCCTCCCGCCGCAGCCCCTCCCGGGCCAGCTCCCGTTCCACCACGTTCTGGGTGGCGATGCCTGCGTGGTCCGTACCGGGCTGGTACAGGGCGTTGCGGCCCCGCATCCTCCAGAAACGGGTCTGCACGTCCTGCAGGGTGTTGTTCAGGGCGTGGCCGATGTGGAGCTCCCCGGTGACGTTGGGCAGGGGCATCATCACCGCCCACGGGGTGCGGGTGGCGTCGGGGACGGCGCGGAAGTAGCCGCGCTCCATCCACGTGCGGTACCACCGCTGCTCCACCTGGGAAGGGTCGTACGCCTTCGGGAAGTCTTCCATGGAATAGCTCACACCTCCTCACCAAAGAGCGCCGCCCGTCCGAAAGGACGGAGCGGCGCTCCGCGGTACCACCTTCCTTCCGGGCACCCCGGCCCGGCCCTCTGGGCGCTTTCCCGGGCGCCTCCCGGCGGGTTCTACTCCCCTTCCTCCCGCGGCTCCGGGGCGACCTTCGCCGGAAGGCCCGGCGGGCGGCTCCCAGCCCCTGCCGCCCTCTCTGCGCCGACCCTCCGGCTACTCCTCCCCTTCCTCGCCTTTGACTGGATTATACGTCACCGCAGGACGAACAGGCCGAGGCCCACGGCCACCGCCGCGGACAGGGCGAAGGTCCCCGCCACCCGCAGCAGGTCCCACCGGAGCCGCCACATCAGGTCCCCCTCCGTCTCCTGGGTGACCGGCGACGAGGCCGCGGGGCTGGCCCGTAGCCGAGCCCCGCACTTCCTGCACACGATCTTCCTCTCGGGGTTTTCCGTCCCACACCTCGGGCACCGCATGCGCGCCTCCCCTTACCGTCCGCGGGCCTGCCACAGAGCTTCCACCGCTTCCGGGGGCACGTACGTACCTCCGAGGGGCGCCTTGCTGGCAGGTCCCGGTCCATGGTAGTCGCTGCCTCCCGTGGCCACCAGCCCGAACTCCTGCGCCCAGTCCAAAAACCGGCGCACGTCCTGCGGGGAGTGGTCCGGGTAGTAGGCCTCGATCCCCCGCAGCCCGCACCGTACCAGCTGCGCCACCCGCTCCCGCTCCCCGCCCCAAAGAGGGTGTGCGAACACGGGGACCCCGCCCGCGCGCAGCACCACCTGCACCGCCTCCTCCGGCGTGAACCGCTCCCGCTCCACGTACGCGGGCCTCCCCTTGCCCAGGTACCGTTCGAAGGCCTCCTGGAAGCTGGCCACGTACCCCCCGGCCACCAGGGCCCTGGCCACGTGGGGCCGGCCCACAGCGCCGTCCGCCTGACGCGCCACCTCCTCGAAGGTGAGGGGGACACCCAGCTGGTTCAGGCGCCGCACCATCTCCTGGGCTCGAGCCCACCGCCCCTGGCGCAGCCGGCGCAAGACCGCCCCGAACTCCTCGTCCTGCCAGTCCACGAAGTAGCCGAGGATGTGGACCTCGGTCCCGGGGACGTCCGTGCTGAGCTCCACCCCTGGGACCAGGTGGATCCCCACGCGCCCTGCCTCTTCCGCGGCCTCCGCGATCCCGTCCACGGTGTCGTGGTCGGTGACCGCGAGGACCCGGAGTCCCACCCGCCCGGCCTCCCGCACCAACTCCCGGGGTGAGAGGGTGCCGTCGGAGGCGGTGGTGTGGGTGTGCAGGTCCGCGCGCACGTGGGCTGTCCCCCTGCGTCAGTCCACCTCATGGATCCGCCGGATGGAGGTCGCCCGGCCCGAGGCGTCCGCCTCCACCAGCACCGCGTTGAACTGCACGGCCCCGGAGGCCACCTCGAACCGCACCGGAAGCTGCAGCAAGAAGCGCTGGAGGATGGCGTCCCGGTCCATCCCGATCACCCCGTCCCGGGGGCCCGTCATCCCCACGTCCGTGATGTAGGCGGTCCCGCCCGGGAGCACCCGCTCGTCCGCGGTCTGGACGTGGGTGTGGGTCCCCACCACCGCGGTCACCTTCCCGTCCAGGAAGTAACCCAGGGCCAGCTTCTCCGAGGTCGCCTCCGCGTGGAAGTCCACCAACACGAAGGGGGTCAGCTCCCGCAGGCGGTCCACTTCCGCCCGCGCCACCCGGAAGGGGTCGTCCAAGGGCTCCATGAAGACCCGGCCCTGCAGGTTCAGCACGGCCAAAGCCGCCCCGCCTCGCCGGATCACGGTGCTTCCCTGACCCGGCACCCCGGGCGGGTAGTTGGCAGGCCGCACCACCCGGGGGTCGGAGTCCAGCAGCCCGTACGCCTCCCGTTTGGCCCACGTGTGGTTGCCGCCCGTGAGGGCGTCCACCCCTGCGGCGAACAGCTCCCCCGCGGTCTGGGGCGTGAGCCCCACCCCGCCCGCGCTGTTCTCCGCGTTGGCCACCACGAAGTCCACTCCCAGCTCCCGCCGCAGGGAGGGCACCCGCCGGGCCACCGCCCGCCTGCCGGGCCTGCCGTGGACGTCGCCCACGAACAGGATCCTCAAGGGGAACGCTCCCGTACCCGCCGGGCGGCCCTCGGGGCGTAGTACACCAGCACCCTCCCCCCTTCCCGCACGCCCACCACGGGACGGCTGGGACGCAGGTGGCGGGCGTGCTCCAGGGCGTAGCGCAACTCCTCCTCCGCCTCCTCCTCGCTTTCCCCACCCCGCAGGAGCCTGTCCCGGAAGAGCCCTCCCACGGGCGCACCGGGGTCCCCGGAAATCCCGGAGCGATCGTCGGGGTGGTCCAACAGGTCGTCCCCGAAGGCCTCCTGCGCCAGCCGCGCCACCACCCGGACCTCCTCCAGGGTCAGGTCGTCCGTGGACCGCACCAGCTCGAACCGGGTGAAGTTGGGACCTGCCTGCCAGCGGACCTCCGCCCGGGGTGGCAGCCCACCTTGCAACTCCCGGAGGACCGCGATGGAATCCTCCAGCCTCCGCCGGAAGGCCGCCCGAGCCCGGGCGGGCAGCCTTTTGCCCACCAGCAGGCTCAGGCGGAGGACACCCCGTCGCGGGTCGAAGGCCGCGGAGGCGAACTGGGGGAACTGTACCAACAGGGCCGCCACAAAGCTCACGCTGTCCGGGAGGACCCGCACCGCCTGCGTCGCGTACGGAGTGCCCATGGCCATCTCCCAAACCCCACCGGCCCGAGGACTTCCGGGGACAGGCCCTCAGCGGGCGTACTCCACCACCCGCGTCTCCCGGAGGACGGTCACCTTGATCTGGCCGGGGTAGTCCAAGTCCGCCTCGATCTTCCGAGCCAGGTCCCGGGCCAGCCTGTAGGCCGCCAGGTCGTCCACCTCGTGGGGCCGGACCAGGACCCGGATCTCCCGGCCCGCCTGGATGGCGTAGGCCTTCTCCACCCCGGGGAAGGAGGTGGCCAGCTGCTCCAGGGCCTGCAGCCGCTGGATGTACATCTCCACGGACTCCTTCCGGGCCCCGGGCCGGGAGCCGGAGATGGCGTCCGCGGCCGCCACCAGCACCGCCTCCACGTACTTCGCCTCTTCCTCCCCGTGGTGGTACAGGATGGCGTTCAGCACCGCGGGGTGTTCGTGGTAGCGCCGGGCCACGTCCACCCCGATCTGGGTGTGGCTCCCCTGCACCTCGTGGGTGAGGGCCTTGCCGATGTCGTGCAGCAGCCCCGCCCTCCGGGCCAGGGCCACGTCCGCGCCCAGCTGGGCTGCCAGCTCCCCCGCCAGGAGAGCCACCTCCACGGAGTGCTGCAGCACGTTCTGGCCGTAGGAGGTCCGGAACTTCAGCCGCCCCAGGAGCTTGATCAGGTCTGGGTGCAAACCGTGCACCCCGGCTTCCAAGGCCGCCCGCTCCCCCTCCTGGACGATCCGCTCTTCCAGCTCCCGCTGCGCCTTCTCCACCATCTCCTCGATGCGGGCGGGGTGGATGCGGCCGTCCGACATGAGCTTTTCCAGGGCAATCTTGGCCACTTCCCGGCGCACGGGGTCGAAGGAGGACAGGGTGACCGCCTCGGGGGTGTCGTCGATGATGAGGTCCACCCCCGTGAGGGCCTCCAGGGCCCGGATGTTCCGGCCCTCCCGGCCGATGATCCGGCCCTTCATCTCGTCGGAGGGCAGCGGCACCACGGACACCGTCACCTCCGCGGTGTGGTCCGCGGCGGTCCGCTGGATGGCGAGGGCGAGGATCTCCCGGGCCCTCCGCTCCGCCTCTTCCCGCGTCTCCCGCTCGATCTTGCGGATGCGGGCCAGGGCGTCCTCCCGCACGTCCGCCTCGATTTGCTCGAGGAGCCGCTGGCGGGCTTCCTCCGCGGTTAGGCCGGCGATGCGCTCCAGAGCCTGCCGTTGTTCGCCGATGAGCGCGGTGACCTCTTCGGCTCGCTGGGCCAGTTCCTGCTCCTGCTGCTGGATCGCGCGTTCACGACGCTCGAGCTGGTCCGCCCTGCGGTCCAGGGCTTCCTCCCGCTGAACCAGGCGCCGTTCCAGGCGCTGGAGGTCCGCGCGCTGCTCCCGGATCTCCCGCTCCGCCTCGCGGCGGATGCGCAGCGCCTCTTCCTTGGCCTCCAGGAGGGCCTCTTTGACCTTGGACTCGGCCTCACGTCGCGCATCTTCCAGGATCCGACGGGCTTCCTGCTCCGCCGAACGGATCTTCGCTTCCGCGATCAGCTTTCGGAGGACGTACCCGCCGACGAAGGCCACCCCGCCCACCGCGCCCAACAGCGCGGCGAACTCAGTGGCGCTCGTTTTCCGTCACCTCCCCGTGTGGGCGGTGCGTCTTCGCTCCCCCGTAGTCTACGGGTTCCCCGGCCGTGGGGTCAAGCGCGGGTGTTGAACAGACGTTTGCCTATCGAAAGCCTGTGTGGTAAGATACAGCCACGCATGCCAGGGAGGAGGGAAACCCATGAGCAGAGGGCTCACGCGGCGGCAGCGCCAGATCCTGGACTACGTCATCGAGTACACCCGCAGGCGGGGCTATCCTCCGTCGGTGCGGGACATCGGCAACGCCCTGCACCTGACGAGCAGCTCCACCGTACACAGCCACCTGAGCGCCCTGGAGAAGAAAGGATACTTGCGGCGGGACCCGAGTAAGCCCCGCGCCATCGAGGTCCTGAAGGACCCCAGCAGCCTGCCCCACAAGCGGGTGGTGTCCCTCCCCGTGGTGGGCCGGGTCACCGCGGGCGCTCCCATTCTGGCGGAGCAGAACATCGAGGACTCCTTCAGCCTCCCGGAGGACTTCGTGGGCGGTGGGGAGTGCTTCCTGCTCCGGGTCCGGGGGGACTCCATGGTGGGGGCGGGGATCTTCGACGGCGACTACCTGGTCGTGCGCAAGCAGTCCCACGCCCAGGACGGGGACATCGTGGTGGCCCGGATCGGAGACGAAGCCACCGTCAAGCGCTTCTACCGGGAGGGCGACCGGATCCGGCTTCAGCCCGAGAACCCGACCATGGAGCCCATCTACGCCCGGGACGTGGTCATCGAGGGCAAGGCCGTGGGGCTGGTCCGCCGGCTCTGAACCCGCCCCCCTCTGCGTGACGGTTTCCGGGACACGCTCCGGGCCCCGGCCAGACACCTTGTCCGCCTTGGCCGACGGCGCTTTGGACGGGCTTCCGGGCGGGCACCCCGTCTACGGGTCAGTGCCCAGGCGGTTCCGGCGTCTGGGATGGGGATTCGGGACGGACCAGGTGCGGCCGTACCAGACCCCCGATCCACTCGCGGTCCGCGGCCACCACCACCCACCGGTCGCCCCGCCACACCATCTCCACCCTCAGCCAGGGACGGTCCGCGGGCCCCGCGGACAGCTGCACGCGGTCCGCGGAAAGCCACCGCACGTCCGCGAACCAGAGGACCGCCGCGAGACTCACCGGAAGCCCTCCCCACCGGGGCAGGTGCACCGGCGCGTCCGGGTCTCCGCGGGCGATACGGCGCAGTGTGCTCCGCAGCTCCTCCTCCACCCTGCGCTGGACCTGGGCTCGGCCCAACCCGAACAGCCCACGCAGGAGGGGGCGGGCGAGGGGAGAAGCCACGTACCGGGAAGGGTCTCCCGCGCGTGCCTGCACCCACTCCTCTTCCAGGACCTCCACCACGGAAGCCGCCACCGCGGGAACGTCCACCCACCGCAGGGCCGCCTCCGGGTCGCCGTCCCGCAGGGCCTGCAGCATCCGGGCCGCGTGCACCTGGGGGCTGCGGCTGGCGTGGCCCGCCGCCGCGAAGCCTCCCGCCGCTAGGAGCAACGCGCCCACGAAGATCCAGCTGGCCCGCCCGGACCCTGCCACGGGACCATGATATAATGCGCTCGCGGGACGGGCCGTAGCGCAGCCTGGGAGCGCACCTGAATGGGGTTCAGGAGGTCGGCGGTTCAAATCCGCCCGGCCCGACCAGCTTCAGCAGCGCAGAGCGACTCCTCAATCCCTGGGCTGGCCGGTACACTGCCACGGCGGTCAATCCGAAACGGCGTACCGGCGGGCTTCCCCGCTGGTGCCCACCGCCCGGAGGAGGGCGGAGGGGTTGTGCCGGAACTGCTGCGGGTCAACCCTTCCGGAGCTCAACTCTTCTACCAGTTGGCCGAGGGCCTCGTTCACGGGGGCGGGCACACCGAGCGCGGCTCCCCACTGGGCCACCGCGCCGTACAAGAAAGCCGCCTCGGTGCGGCTCTGTGCGTGGCCCCTTTCGCGGCAGGTCCGCAGGTCGTACCAGAGGGACGGCATCTTCTCCCCCCTTCCCCGGGCCACCGCCGTGCGGAGCAGCGCGCGGCCCACCGCGTCCGGGAAGCGGAGCAGCCGGACGAGCAACCGCACGGGAAAGCCCGGTAGGTCGGTCCACCGCACGCCCAGGGCTTCTCCCACCGCCACCGCCTCCTGGAGCATCCGCCGCTCCAACCGGAACAGCTGCACGTCGCCGTACACCCGGGCGGGGGGTAGGTCCAGAACCGCGCAGGTGGCGTTGGCTGCCAGGTTCAGCAACAGCGTGTGTTGCACCACCCAACCGGGCTCCTTCAGGGAGACGCTGGCGGTCAGGCTCGCCGCCACCACGGCCCGGGAACCCACGCGGGAAGCCACCACCTCTTCGTGGCCCACGCCGTTCTGCACGCACACCACCCGGCCCCCGGCAGACACCAGACCCGGGAGGACCTCCGCGACGGTCGGGGTGTCGTAGCCCTTGACACCGACCACCACCACGTCAAACCGGCCGTCCCTCTGGCGCAGCGTGGACACCGCGCCCACCCGGAGCCGCTCCGTACGCCCGTGGGGCCCTGTGACCCGAAGTGGTGTCAACGGCTGCCCGGATTTCTTGACAAATCCGGACAGGCGTCGTTCCAGCCGCCCTCCCGCGGGTCCGGCCTGCCCCGGCTCCTACCGGACTGAGGCAGGCTAATCGCGGGAGGTCATGGACGAGAAAGCAGCCCGGGCTGGAGCCTTGCCCCCTCGTCCCAGCTGCAGCCCCACCACATTGCGTGCATGCTCATCCGCATGCGGGCATGGCGCGCTTCCTCGGGACATCCCTCCACGCGCATCTCCCATCCGGCGTGTAGCCGAACAGGGCGTACCTTCTTGGCCTTTCGCTCCACCGCAGCTCCCTGTAGAAGCTGTGGTGGATGTTCACGCTGGCGTTGAAGTCGGCGTTGACCTGGTACCCGCATCCGGGACAGCGAAACAGCTTTCCGCCCTTCATCTTCACCCGGCTGCCGGCAACGAGCGAGAACCTCTCGCCCCGCATGCCGCAGCGGGAGCAGTGCGCGCTCGTCCCGTCCGCGTCGGTCTCCACCGCCAGCACGCCCATCGCATACACCTTTGCCGCCGCAAGGTCTCGGATCATCCTTCTCAAGTGGTTCGACAGCTTCCGGTTGAGCCTGCGGGACCGTGGCTCCCCTCTTCTGGAGCGGTACTTCCTCAGCTGCTCGAAGAGCAGGATGCAGCCCGCATAGTCGCGGCACACCTCTACGATGGCCGCGGCGGCCTTCCGGGCGAAGTCCAGGTTCATGCGCCGCACGTGTTCCCAAAGCTTCCGGTTGGACCTTTCCCCCTTCACCGGCTTCCCCGACAGCCTCTGCTTCCTGCTGGCGGTGCGCATGTGCAGGTACCTGTGGAAGTCCAGGCCGCGGTCGCGCACGAACAAGGTTCTGATGATGACCCCGTGCCGGCGAACGGTGATGACCGCGAGGTTCTTCACATTGAGGTCCACGGCCACCGTGACCAGGCCGGGGTCTTTGATCGCCTCCCAGAACGACGGGAGGTGGACATTCCGCGCCTGGGGGAAGTGGAGGGCAGCATAGCCGGGCCTGAGGACGAGCTGGGGGCTTTCCATTTCCCACCCTTCCTCCCCGAAGCGCGTCCCGTGCCAGCGGCCCCACTTCACAGGGTAGTTTTTCCACACCCAGGTGTGCCCGTCGAACACCAGGATGGCGACAAACCTCATTCCCCCGGGGGTGCTCCGGATCTCGAACGTGCCGCTGTAGAGCACCGGGTGATTCCGGGGCGCGGGGAGCCCTGGCCGGCCCTTTTTCCTTTGCGATTCCATCCAACGGTGCAGCCGGGTGAGGTAGGAGCGGGCCCGGCCTATGGCGTCGTTGATGACCGAGCGCCGGTAGACGACGGGGAAATCGGGAAACTTCGCCCTGAAGTCCCACCCGGGCAAGGGGTGGGGGTGCACCTTCGTGGGGACGGTGCAGAATTCTGCCCAGGCGAGCAGGTCCTTTTTGGAGATCAGCCTCTCTACGAGCTTTCCGGTTCTGGGGTTGAGGTGGAGCCGCTTCTCGAAGAGTTTATCGGGGTGGGCGAGGAAGAAGGAGGTATAGAACTCTCTGGCCTCGTCAAGTTTTGCCCTGGTGAGCTCCAGGTAGCACCGCTTCCCCACGTTGGCGCCGCCCTCTGCACGGGGGCCGAGGTCCAGCTCGAGCTTCGTCGTGCGCTGCGCTTTAGCCATTGCTGAACTCCCTGACCAGCCGTCTTACACTCAGGCGGAACTTTCTGCTCCTCCTGCCGTACAGGCGGGCAGCGAACACTGTGACGACTGCCAGCATGTCCTGCACGAGCTCCTGCGTCTCGTCCGCACCGGGAGGTTCCTCCAGCACCTCGACCCGGACTCCGTGAGCGCGAAAGACTTCCGTGAGGTATCCGAAGCCGAACCGGGCGAGACGGTCCTTGAACTCTACTAGGACCACATCGATCTCTCCCGCTTCTGCCAGGCGGAAGAGCTTTCGCAGGCCGCGCCTCCGCTCATTGAGGCCGGATGCCTGCTCTGCGATGACCGCGGCGACGTCAAAGCCCCGAGCGTCAGCCACCTGCCGCAGTCGCTCCATCTGCCGCTCGAGGTTCCCGGAGTCGACCTGCCTGGCGTAGATCGCCGCCCGCTCCCTTGACGACCCCCTCTGCCTGAGGACCGCCACGAGATCTCGTTCCCGGAAACGCCGCCTTCCCGAAGGAAGCCTCAGGGCTTTGAGTTTTCCCGCTTCCTCCATGCGGTAGATGGTCCTGGTAGAGACTCCAAGGAAGCGAGCCGCCTGCCCTGTTGAGAAGAGTCTCTGCGAACGCACGTTTGTATACGAGTGCATCACGTCACGCTATGTCAAGTTATGGGAAGAAAACTTGTAGCTCCGGACCGGGTCACCGCTGCTGCGTGGGCGGGCCGCGCCAGCAAGGTCACCTCCGCCCCGGCCCGGGCAAGGCAACCGCCCAAAAGGGAGCCCACCGCCCCGGCTCCGTACACCAGGACCCTCACTCCCGACCCTCCTTCGGTCGGTCCGTGATCCGCAGCTCCGTGCCCTCTCGCAGCCGCCGGAGGTTGGAGCGGTGCCGCACCAGTCCCATGACCGCCGCGGCCACCCCGAAGGCCACGTGGGGAGGCGGCTCCTTCCACAGGAGCATGCTCAGGGGGACGGACAGCATGGCCAGCACGCTCCCCACGGAAGCGTAGCGGGTGGCCGCCACCGCCGCCCCCCACACCGCCGCCGCCACCCCGGCCGCCCTGGGGGACAGGGCCAGGAGCACCCCGAAGCTGGTGGCAATGCCCTTGCCGCCGCGGAAGCCCAGAAACGCCGACCAGTTGTGGCCCACGATGCTGGCCACCCCCGCCGCCACGGCCCATACCGGTTCCAGCCCCAGGGTCCGGGCGGCCCACACGGGCAGGGCTCCCTTGGCCACGTCGAGGAACAGGACCGCCGCACCCAGGCGAGCTCCCGCCACCCGGTACACATTGGCGGTGCCGATGTTGCCGCTGCCCCGCTCCCGCACGTCCACCCCGAGCCGCCAGCGGACTAGCCACAGCCCCGTGGGCACGGAGCCGACCAGGTACGCCCCCAGGAGCAGGAGCCAAGGGCTCACGAGCCCTCCCGTTTGCGTGGTCTGCGGGCCCGTAGCACAAACCGCAGGGGCGTGCCCTCGAAGTCGAAGCGCTCCCGCAGCCTGGCCTCCAGATGGCGCAGGTAAGCCTCCGTAGCCACCTCCGGGTGGTTCACGAACAAGGCCACGGTGGGCGGCCGGGTGGAGACCTGGGTGGCGTAGTAGATCTTCAGCGGGCGGCCGCGGGGGTCCGCGGGTGCGGGGTGGGCGGCCTCCGCGGCCTCCACCGCGCGGTTGAGGGGCCCCGTGGGCACCCGCAGGGCGTGGGCCCGGTCCGCCCGCAGGGCGGCGTCCAGGACCCGGGTGACGTTGCGCCCCGTCTTCGCGGACACGAACAACACCGGGGCGAAGGACACGTGCCGTAGGGCGTGGTACAGCTGCTTGGCCCGCTCCCCCGCCAGAGGGCCGCGGACCAGGTCCCACTTGTTGGCGGCCACCACCAAAGCCTTCCCGCGGTCCGAAACCTCCCGGGCGATGCGCTGGTCCTGGTCCGTCACGCCCTCGGAGGCGTCCACCACCAGCACCGCCACGTGGGACCGCTCCAAGGCCTCCTGGGCCCTGCGGACGCTGTAGAACTCCAGGGCCTCCCGGACCCGCGCGCGCCGGCGCAGGCCCGCGGTGTCCACGAGGACGAAGGGGCGGCCGCGGTGCCGCAGCCAGGTGTCCACCGCGTCCCGGGTGGTGCCCGGCCGTTCGTCCACCACCACCCGAGGAGACCCCACGAGAGCGTTCACCAGGGAGGACTTGCCCACGTTGGGTCGCCCCACCACCGCCACCCGCACGGGTTCCTCCTGTTCCTCCCCAGGCGCGGGAGGCGGGAGGTGCTCCACCACGCGGTCCAGCAGGTCTCCCACCCGCAGGCCGTGCAGGGCCGAGACGGGGACCGGGTCTCCCAGCCCCAGGGCCGAGAACTCCACGGCCACCGCCGCTGCGTCGCCCGGGGCGTCCGCCTTGTTGACCGCCACCACCACGGGTTTGCCGCTGCGCCGCAGGACCTCTGCCACCTCCTGGTCCCCCGGGACGAGTCCGGTCTGCGCGTCCACCACGAACACCACCACGTCCGCTTCCGCCACCGCCTGCTGCGCCTGCCAGCGGACCTGCTCCACCAAGGGGTCTTCCGGCCGCGCGACGTAGCCTCCCGTGTCCACCAGGCCGAAGCGCCGGCCCGACCACTCCGTCTCCGCGTACAGCCGGTCCCGGGTCACGCCGGGCGTGTCCTCCACGATGGCTAGGCGCTTCCGGAGGATGCGGTTGAACAGGGCGGACTTCCCCACGTTGGGCCGGCCCACGAGAGCCACCAAGGGGAGTTTCGTCCCGGTCATCGGCTGCGGGCCGGCGCTGGGCAAGGCCTCCGAGGGGTCGGTCAACCGCCCAGCTGGGCGCGGATCTCGTCCAGCCGCGCCAAGACCCGCTGGATGATCCAGTCCGGGGTGGAAGCGCCGGACACCACCCCCACCGTCACCCCGGGGGCGAACCAGCCGGGCTGGACTTCCTCCGCGGTCTCCACGTGGTAGGTGGCCACCCCGTGCTGCCGGCCGATCTCCGCCAGCCGGGTGGTGTTGGAGCTCCCGTGCCCGCCCACCACCAGGAGCACGTCCACTTCCTCCACCATCCGGTACGCCTCCTCCTGACGGACGGTGATGGCGGGGCACAGGGTGTTGATGACCTTCGTCTCCCTGACCCGGGTCACCACGTCCGCCACGACGCGCCGGAAGTTCTCCAGGGACTGGGTGGTCTGGGAGAGGACTCCCACCTTGCCCCGCAAGCGCAGCTGCGCGGCCTCCTCGGGGGTGTGAACCACCGCCACCCGGTCGCCCAGCTTCTCCTTCAAGGTCACCATCTCGGGGTGTCCGTGGTCCCCCACGGCCACCACGAAGTAGCCCTCCGCTGCGAGCTGCTCCGCCAGCTCGTGGGCCCGAGTGACCACCGGGCAGGTGGCGTCCACCACCTCCATCCCCCGCCGTCGCACCTCCTCCAGGACCGTGGACTCCACCCCGTACGCGGAGACCACGAAGGCGCCGCCCTGCAGGTCCTCTGGGCTCTGCGCCACCCGCACCCCTTCCCGCTGCAGCCGCTCCACTTCCTGCGGGTTGTGGATGAGGGGGCCCCAGGTGGCAGCCCCGCCCTGGCCGTTGCGCGCGGCCTTCAGGGCCAACTCCACGGCCCGGCGGACCCCGCCGCAGAACCCCATGTGCTTGGCGACCACGACCCGCATGGCTCGGACTCCAGCATATCACGGCGCGCCGCGACCCGCCCGGGTCGCGCGGTGCACCGGCGGAGGAGTCCCCAGAAGCCCCGCGATGGCGGTCATGATCCGGTCGCTGGCCTGCTGCAACCGGTCGGGAGCGTGCTCCAGGTCGTCCAGGCGGAAGGGAGGCCCGATCCGGACCCGGATCTTCCGCACGCGCGGCACCCACGCACCCTTCGGCAGGATCTCCAGGGTGCCCAGGATCCCCACGGGGAGGATGGGGACCCGGGCCCGGAGGGCCAGGAACGCCGCCCCCGGTTCCGCGGGCAGGAGGTAGCCGCGGGGGTTGCGGGTCCCCTCAGGGAAGATCCCCACCACCCCTCCCCGCTCTAGCACCTGCAGGGCGGTGCGGATGGCTTGCCGGTCCGGCTCGCCGCGGCGCACGGGGAAAGTCCCGATGCACCGCATCCAGCTGCGCAGGAGGGGGATCTCGAACAGCTCCTGCTTGGCCATGAAGTGCACCTTGCGCCGCAGGGCGGCCCCCAGCACGGGCGGGTCCAGGGCGCTCCAGTGGTTGGACACTGCGATGAAGGGGCCGCGGGGAGGCTCGTGCTCCCGGCCGCTCACCTCCATCCGGAACACGCCCCGCAGGACGGCCACCACCAGGAACTTGCTCGCCGCGTACACCCAGTCGCCGAACTCCACCTACCCTCTCCTTCCCCGAGCCGTGACCAGCGCCACGATCTCCTCCGCCACCTCCTCCGGGCTGCGGCCCGTGGTGTCCACCACCACCGCGTCCTCTGCCCGCCGCAGGGGGGCGGTAGGCCGGGTTTGCGCCAGCTCGTCGTCCTGCCGCACCAGCTCCCGCACCGCCTCCAGGGACACCGTCTCTCCCCGTTCCCGCATCTCCTGGAAACGCCGCCGGGCCCGCTCTTCCAGGGACGCTTCCAGGTACACCTTCACCTCCGCGTGGGGGAGCACCACGGTCCCGATGTCCCTTCCCTCCATGACCACGCCTCCGTCTTCCGCCAGCTTTCTCTGCTGGCGGGTGAGGACCTCCCGGACCCCCGGGTTGGCGGCCACGCGGCGGACGGCCGCGGAGACTTCCACGGAGCGGATGGCCTGGGTGACGTCCTCCCCGTCGCACAGGACCCGGAGCCCGTCGCCGGCAGGCTCCAGGCGCACCTGCGTCCGGCGGGCCAGCTCCGCCACCGCCGCACCGTCCTCCAGGTCCACCCCCTCCCGAAGGGCTTTCCACGCCACCGCCCGGTACATGGCCCCGGTGTCCACGTACCGGTACCCCAGCCGCCGCGCCACCAGGCGCGCCACGGTGCCCTTGCCCGCGCCCGTGGGTCCGTCGATGGCAACCCGCAGCCCACGGCTCACGGCCGCACCCTCGGCAGCACCACGGGTTTGCCCGCCTCCGGGTGGGAGACCACCAGCGCCACCGGACCGTAGGCCTCCGCCACGGCCCCGCTGCGCAGGACGTCCTGCGAGGGACCCTGCGCCAGCACCCGCCCGCCCGCCAGCAGCACCAACCGGTCGAAGAACAGGGAGGCCAGGTTCACCTCGTGGGTCGCTACCAGGACCCCGTACCCTTCCCCGGCCAGCCTCCTCAACAGCCGCACCACGGACACCTGGTGGCTCAGGTCCAGGTGGCTGGTGGGCTCGTCCAGGGCCAGCAGCCGCGCGCCCTGCACCAGGACCCTCGCGAGCAGGACCCGCTGCCGTTCGCCCCCACTGGTGTGGAGCACGGGACGGTCCGCCAGGTGCTGGGTTCCCGTGGCCGAGAGAGCCTGCACCGCGGCCAGGTGGTCCTGCGGAGACCACCCCACCGTCCACCCTTCCCCGGAGGCGTACCGGCCCAGACGGACCACTTCGACGCACCGGAACCCCTCGGGGACGACGGGGCCCTGCGGGAGGTAGCCCACCACCCGGGCCCGTTGCCGCGGGGGAAGGGAAGCCACCTCCTGGCCGTCCACCCGTACCGAGCCCCGCCAGGGCCGCAGCAGCCCCGCCACGCACCGGAGCAAGGTGCTCTTGCCCGCGCCGTTGGGGCCGCACACGGCCACCAGCTCCCCGGCCCGCACCTCCAGGTGCACACCGTGTAAGGCCGGCCTCCCGTGGTAGCGCACTTCCAGATCCGAGACCTCCAACTTCACCACCGCACCTCCGGGTGCAGGGCGCGGGCCACGGCCTCCAGGCCCAGGACCAGCCGGGGACCAGGCCGCACTACCCAGGAGGGCGGGAGCTCGCGCACGCAGCCCCTGCGCACCGCGGTGGTGTGGGCCCAGGCGGACCTCCGGACCAGGCGGATTGCACCCTCGCCCAGGACGAGGACGCACTCCGGGTCGCGGGCCACTGCCTCTTCTTCGGAGACCTGAGGCCAACCGCGGCGGTCGGAGAACACGTTCCGCCCCCCCGCGCGGCGCAGCAGGTCGTCTACCACCGTGCCTGCGGCGGCGGTGAGGAAGGGCTGGTCCCACACCTGCACGAACACCCGGACCGCACGCCGGCCCTGTAGCTTCCGGGCCACCACGGACTCCTTGCGGCGCATCCCCTCCACCACCGCCCGGGCGGGCTGGACACGCCCCGTGACCTGTCCCAGGAACAGGAGCAGGGCGTACGTCTCTTCCAAGGTGTTGGCTTCCACCGCCAGTACCCGGTACCCGGTGCTCCGCAGGTGCCGCAGGGTGGCCTCCTGCAGGCTCCGGACCCCCACCACCAGGTCCGGCCTCAGGGCCGCCAGGCGTTCTTCGTCCACCCGCACCCCTCCCACCCGGGGGCGGGTCCGGACCTCCGGGGGATAGTCGTCTGCGGAGGACACACCCACCACCTGGCCGGAAGCGCCCACCGCCCAGAGGGCCTCCGTCACGCTGGGGGCCAGGGAGACGATCCGGGACGGCGGAGAGGGTATGATTACCCGGGTCCCCGTGGCGTCCGTGACCCGAAGGGGCCACCCCGCCACGGCCACGGCCAAGGCCACCCACGCGCCAACCCTCACCTGCCGCCCACGGACTCCACGACCCGCCGCCACAGCTCCTCCCACCGGCCGCGTGGTGGGACGGCCCGCACCGCCACGGCCGGAACCCGCAGCTCCTCCCGCCCGTCCACGCGGACCTCCGCCCACCCCACCCGTTGGCCCGCCCCCACGGGCGCCTTCAAGCCCGGATCCCACCGCACCCGTAGGCCCACCTGGGCGGTGCGAGGCACCGCCCACGCCAGCTCCTCCGCCACGGTGGCTTGCAGGTCTTCCCCCCCGGGAAGCCGGACCCTCCCCACGGGCTGGCCCGGGCGCGCCAGCACCCGCAGCTCGTAGGCGGTAAATCCGAAGTCCAGCAGCCGGGCGGCTTCCCGGAATACCTGCGGCGAGTCCAGGACCACCGCGATCAGGGTCCGGCCCTCTCGCTGCGCGGAAGCCACCAGGCACGGCCCGGACTCCACGAGCCAGCCCGTCTTCACCCCGTTGGCCCCGGGGTAGGTGAACAGCAGCCGGTTGCGGTTCACCAGTCTGCGGGGGATGGCGCCGGAGGTGAGCTCGTACTCCCGGGTCGCCACAGCCTTGGCGACCCAGGGGTTCCGGAGGGCGGCCCGGGCGATCTGGGCGAGGTCGTAGGCGGTGGAGCGGTGACGCGGGTCGTACAGGCCGTGGGGGTTCGTGAAGTGCGTGTTCCGGGCACCGAGCTGGACGGCTCTCGCGTTCATGCGCTCCACGAACGCCTCCACGCTGCCCGCGGCGGCCTCTGCCAGGGCCACCGCGGCGTCGTTGGCGGAGGCCAGGAGCATGGCGTAGAAGAGCTCCTCCACCCGGCGGCGCTCGCCCGCCCGCAACCCCAAAGCCGCCCCGGACCGCTGGGCGGCTGCCCGGGGGCTCACCGTGACCACGTCCTGCGGCTGCAGGGACTCCGCCACCAGCAGCGCGGTGAGGACCTTGGTGGTGCTGGCCGGCGGCCAGGGCGTGTGGGCCTGACGGTGGGCCAGGACCTGCCCAGTGCGGGCCTCCACCAGGGCGAAGGCCCGGGCCTGCAGGGCGGGCTGCGCCGCGGTGGGGGCGGCCAGCCCTGCCACCAGCAGGACCGCCAGCAAGACTCGGGCGAGACTCCGGCCCCGTTCCACAGCCACGGTCCGCGGACAGGCTCCTCCCCTCACCGTCCCTGTTCCTCCGGGCCCTGACCCCCGTGAGGACGCAGCATGTCCTGGACCCGGCGGCCTTCCAGGGGTGGGAGGTCGTTTAGGTCCCGCAGTCCGAACTGGCGCAGGAACAGCTCCGTGGTGCCGTACAGGATGGGGGTGCCGGGTCCCGGCTTGCGGCCCACCTCCCGGATCAAGTTGCGCTCCACCAGGCGCCGCAGGTGGTGGTCGCTGCGCGCCCCCCGCACCGCTTCCACCTCCGCCCGGGTCACGGGCTGTCGGTACGCCACCACCGCCAGGGTCTCCAGACAGGCGCGGGAGAGGGGCTCGGGCTGCTGGGCCACCAGGCGGGTCACGTAGTCCGCGTACTGCGGCCGGGTGCACAGCTGGTAACCGCCCGCCACGTGTTGCACCATGAGCCCCCGGGTCTGGTAGTCCCGTTGCAGCTCTTCCAGCAGGGATTCCGCTTCCTCCTCCGGGCACTGGAGGGCATGGGCGAGCCGCCGCAGGGGTACGGGGCCTCCGCTGGCCAGCAGCAGACACTCCAGAGCGCACAGCAGGGTGCGACGCCGGTCCGCCTCCGTCACGCTGCTCCCCCCACCGCGTACAGCCGGATGGGGCCGAAGGGCTCGGTCTGCGCCACCCGCACCCGCCGGCGGCGCACCAGCTCCAGCAGGGCCAGGAAGGTGACGATCACCACGATGCGGGGGCTTTCCGGCTCGAACAGGGCCTCGAAGAGCACCCCCTCCGGCGCGGAGGCCAGGGCGGCCAGGATGGCCCGCATCCTATCCGCCACGCTGACGCCCTCCGCGGGCACCTCCTCCACCCTCCTCTGCGAGCGCTCCAGGACCCTGCGGAAGGCCACGAACAGGTCGTCCACGGTGAGCCCCACCAGGGGCAGCTCACCCGCGGAGGTCTGGTCCGCGGGCCGCGTGAAAACCCGGCGTTGCACCGCCTCCAGGGCCGCCAGCGCCTCCGCGGCCTCCCGGAACACCTGGTACTCCTCCAGGTGCTGGCGCAAGCGCTCCTCGAGGTCCGCGGCCTCCTCCTCTGGTGGAGCCTCCGGGGGTGCGGGCTTGGGCGGCAACAACAGCTTGCTCTTCATCTCCACCAGCACCGCGGCGGCCCAAAGGAACTCCGTGGCCTCCTCCAGGTCCACCTCCTGCCTCAGTCCCTCCAGGTACCCGCGCACCATGGAGGCCAGGTCCACCTCCCGCAGGTCCACCTCCCCCGCGTGGGCCCGGCGCACCAGCTCGTGGATCGGTCCCTCGAACTCTCCGGCCTTTACCGTGGGGCTCCGGCCCTCCGACATCGGGTCCCTCACGCGCCCACCGCCCACCGCACCAGCCACAGCACGGGTGCCCGCACCAGGGGCCCCAGCCAGCCCGTGGCCAGCAGGACCAGCAGCAACAGGCTTCCGTACGGCTGCAGCCGGTCGTACGCCCGCTCCGCCTCACCGCGCAGGGCCGCGCCCAGGATCCGGGAGCCGTCCAGGGGCGGGATGGGAAGGAGGTTGAACACCGCCAGCACCGCGTTCACGTACAGCATACGGCTCCACAGGGAGCTCACCCAGCCCGCCTCCGGGACCAGCCCGAGGCGGTAAAGGGTCCCCAGGAGGGCCAACAGACACACGTTGGCCAGGGGGCCTGCCACCGCCACCAGGAGGACGCCGCGGCGCGGGTCCTGAAAGTGCGCGGGGTTTACGGGCACCGGCTTGGCCCAGCCGAAGCCCACCAGCAGCAGGAGCAGGGTGCCGAGGGGGTCCAGGTGCGCCAGGGGGTTGAGGGTGAGCCGGCCCAGCCACCTGGGAGTGGGGTCGCCCAGCTGCACCGCGGCGTACGCGTGGGCGTACTCGTGCACCGTGGCGGCCACCAGCACCGCCGCAGCCGTCAGCACCAGCGAAAACAAGTCCAGTCCCAGCACTTCACACCGCAGCCGGGCTCGACCAGGGGACGTCCAGCCTCACCAGGTCGTCGTACGTCTCCCGCCGCACCACCACCGTGGCCTGCCCGTCCTCCACCCACACCACCGCGGGTCGGGGAAACCGGTTGTAGTTGCTGGCCATGGAGTAGGTGTACGCGCCGGTGGAGAACACCGCCACCACGTCCCCGGGTCGGACCTCGGGGAGCAGCGCCTCCCACACCAACACGTCCCCGGACTCGCAACACCGTCCCGCCAGGGCCACGGTCTGCTGAGCGGGGGCGTCCGGCCTGGCCGCCAGCACCGCTTCGTAGCGGGCGCCGTACAGGGCGGGTCTTGGGTTCTCGTACATGCCCCCGTCCACCGCCACGTACGTCCGCACCCCGGGGACCCGTTTCACGGGGCCCACGGTGTACAGGGTGACCCCCGCAGGCCCGACCACGGACCGGCCCGGTTCCAGGAACAGGCGGGGCACGGGGTATTCCGCCTGGTGGCACGCGGCCCGCACCGCCTCCGCCACCGCAGCCACGTACGCCTCCACAGAAGGCGGACGGTCCGAGGCGGTGTAGCGGATCCCGAGGCCGCCCCCGAGGTTCAGCTCTTCCGCCACGAACCCCACCTCCGACCGCACCTGGGCCGCGAAGGACACCACGAGCTCCGCGTTCCGCTGGAACGGCTCCAGCTCTAGGATCTGGGACCCGATGTGGCTGTGAAACCCCCGCAGGCGCACCCCCTGGCGGCGCAAGGCTTCCCGCACTGCCTGCAGGGCGGTGCCGTCGGGGATCCCGAACCCAAACTTGGTGTCCACCCCTCCCGTCTGGATGGCGCGGTGGGTGTGGGGCTCGATGCCCGGGGTGACCCGCAGCCACACGTCCACCGCGGCCCCCGCCTCCCGCGCGAGCCGGTCCAGCAAGTCCAGCTCGTAGAAGTTGTCCACGGCCACGCGCCCCACGCCCACCCGGAGGGCGTAGCGCAGCTCCTCCTCCGTCTTGTAGTTCCCGTGGAAGACCACATGCGCGCCCGGGACCCCCGCCCGCAGCGCGGTGTGTAACTCCCCCCCCGACGCCACGTCCACCCAGAACCCCTCCTCGTGGGCTACCTGGCACGTGGCCACCACGCACAGGGCCTTGGACGCGAACACAGGCTGACCGCCTGGCGCGTGCCGCCGGAAGGCCTCGCGGTAGGCCCGCAGGTTCGCCCGTACCCGACTGCCGTCCAGGACGTGCAGAGGGGTGCCGAAGGAGCGGGCGAGATCGAGGGCGTCGCAGCCCCCGATGCACAGGTGCCCGTCCTCGGTCCGCGGAAACTCGTCGCGCAAAACCGACCTCCTGCCTGTGGTCGCCGCCAGGATAGCAAACCCGTGCGGGGCTTGGGAAACGCCGGAGGGCTGGCGGGACTTCCCGGCTGAACAGCCTCCCTGCGACACCCGGCCTCGGGAAGACCCACCGGCTGCAGAATCGCGGGGCGATTTTGGGGACTCCGGTCCCGTTCGGGGGTTTTTCGGACAAGTTGTTAGAATGGGCGTGGCGAGGAGGTGGGCCATGCCGCAGGCGGTCATCCTGAGCGCAGTGCGTACCCCCATCGGCCGGTTCTTGGGCGGCCTCGCGGACGTCCCCGCCCCCCGGCTCGGGGCGGTGGTCGTGCGGGAGGCGGTGCGGCGGGCGGGGGTAGCACCGGAAGAGGTGGACGAGGTCATCCTGGGCAACATCCTGTCCGCGGGGCTGGGGCAGGCCCCTGCGCGGCAGGCCGCCCGGTACGCGGGCCTGCCGGACTCCGTGGGGGCCGTCACGGTGAACAAGATGTGCGGCTCGGGGTTGAAGGCCGTGGTGCTGGCGGCCCAGGCCATCCGCGCGGGCGACGGGCGGGTGTACGTGGCGGGAGGCATGGAGAACATGAGCCGGGCCCCGTACCTCCTCCCCCGGGCCCGTACGGGCTACCGCCTGGGCCACGGGGAGGTGCAGGACTCCATGATCCTGGACGGGCTGTGGGACCCCTACCGGGACTGCCACATGGGGTCCTGCGCAGAGCTTCTGGCCGCGGAGTACCGGATCTCCCGCCAGGACCAGGACGCTTACGCGGAGCGGTCCTACCGCTTGGCCCTCCAGGCCCTGGACGCGGGCTGGTTCCGCCCCGAGACGGTGCCCGTGGAGGCGGACGGCAAGCGCGTGGAAGAGGACGAAGAGCCGCGGCGCGTGCAGTTCGACCGCATCCCCACCCTGAAGCCGGCCTTCGAACGGGACGGCACGGTGACCGCGGCCAACGCCAGCAGCATCAGCGACGGCGCCGCCGCGGTGGTGGTGGCGGAGCGGTCCGTGGCAGACCGCGTCGGGACCCGGCCCCTGGCCCGGGTGGTGGGCTACGCCCAGGCCGCGACCGCGCCGGAGTGGTTCACCATCGCGCCCGCGGCCGCCATCGAGCGCCTGCTGGAACGGGTCGGCTGGCGCAAGGAGGACGTGGACCTGTACGAGATCAACGAAGCCTTCGCCGCGGTGGTGCTGGGGGTGTGCCGCAAGCTCGGCCTCAGCCTGGACGCGGTCAACGTGCACGGGGGCGCGGTGGCCCTGGGGCACCCCATCGGGGCCTCCGGAGCCCGCATCCTCACCACCCTTCTTTACGCCATGCAGCAGCGGGACGCCCGCCGCGGGGTGGCGGCCATCTGCCTGGGCGGCGGCGAGGCGGTGGCGCTGGCGGTGGAGCGGGAGGCCTAGGCCGCGGACGCCAGGACTCCCGCCCGCCGCGGTCAGGCCAGGGGCACCCAGTCCGCGTACCGCAGGCTGGTGTGCACTCCGGTGTAGTTCTCCGCCAGGTACCGGCGGGCTGCCTCGCTGCGCCGCAGGGCGCGCAGTTGCGCTCTCTGCATGCCCTCCTCGAAGGGGTCGTCGAGCCGGTGCAGGAGCTGGGTCATCCACCAGGAGAAGTGCTCCGCCTGCCACACGTGTTCCAGGCACCGCTCCGTGTACGCCCGCAGGCCCGCCTCCTCTCCCCTCCGGTAGTAGTCCGCTAGGGCCCGGCTCAGGACCACCACGTCGCACACCGCCAGGTTCAGCCCCTTGGCTCCCGTGGGCGGCACCACGTGCGCGGCGTCGCCCGCGAGGAACAGGCGGCCGTGCTGCATGGGCTCCACCACCAGGCTCCGGAGGGGAGCCAGGCTCTTCTCCAGAACCGGCCCAGGAGTCAGTCGCGCGGCCCCCTCCACGCGCCGCTGTAGCTCCTCCCAGATCCGGTCGTCCGGCCACTCCTCCAGCGGCTCGTCCGCCCGGACCTGCACGTAGTTGCGGGAGAGTCGCGGGGACCGCATGCTGAACAGGGCGAACCCCCGCGGGTGGTTGACGTAGATGAGCTCGTGGGAGGCGGGCGGAGCCTCCGCCAGGATGCCCAGCCAGGCGAAGGGGTAGGCCCGCTGGTGCACGCGGCGGAGGGAGTCGGGGAGCGCGGCCCGCGAGATCCCGTGGGACCCGTCGCACCCCGCCACGAAGTCCGCTTCCAGCACGTCTTCCGAGCCGTCCGGGTTCCGGTACACCACCCGGGGCCTGGCCTCCACGTCCTCGATTCGGACCGCCTCCGCCTCGAACCAGACTTCGCCACCCGCCTCCAAGCGCGCCTGGATGAGGTCCTTCACCACCTCCTGCTGGCCGTACACGATGATGGTGTGGCCGCCGGTGAGGGCGGGGAAGTCGAAGTGCAGCAACGAGCCCTCGAAGGCGAAGTTGACGCCCTCGTGCACCAGGCCCTGACGTTCCATCCGCTCGCCCAGCCCGGCCCGGACGAGGATCTGCCGGGTCCCGTCCTCCAGCACTCCTGCCCGCACCCGTTGCTCCACGTAGGCGCGGCTGCGGGACTCCAGGACCACGCTGCGGACGCCCACCTGGTGCAGGAGGTGGCTCAACAGCAGACCCGCGGGTCCCGCGCCCACGATGGCCACCTGGGTGCGCGGCACCGCCCTCACCTCCCTGCCCCGACCTGGACCTCCACCTCCAGAGCCGTGCGGCACAGGGCGTGCAGAAAGCACGTGCGCTCGCCCGCTGCGACCAGCTCCTGGGCGAAGGCGTCGTCCTCCGCCGTTTCCAAATCCACGTGGGTCACCACCGGGTCGGCGCTTCCGCCGGGGCGGAAGCCCGTGTCCTGGACCACCGCCAGACCCTGCAAGCCTCGCCGGAGGATGCGAGCGTACCGGGCCACCTGGGCCATGAAGCAGAAGGCGATGCCCGCGGAGGCGTAGCTCAGCGGATCTGGCGCGCGCCGCCCTTGCGGGTCACACGTGAGTCGGAAGATGGTGCCCCTCGGGTTGTACATCCGGTGTTCCACGCGCCACAGCCCATCTGGCGTGCCCCAGCACACGGCCTCGAGATGCAGGGTACGGTCCTGGCTCTCTGCCAGGCTGGACCCGCTCTCCAGGGGGCTGTGGCCCACGGTCAACACCTCCTCACCGTCTCGCTTCCGCCGGCTCCCAGCTCACAGACGGCACTCCATAGGTGTAGAAGGTCTCCGGCAGGCGGCCGCCGAACCAGATGCTGCTGCGCTCCAGGTCACTCTCGTTGGACACGTCCCAGACCACCGTCTTCCAGGTGGGGTCGAAGATCAGGTAGCCGGTGTCCCCGAACAGTTCCACCCGGACCCCGCCGGGCTCGAACACGTACATGAAGTACGCCTGCGTGGTCCCGTGCTTGCCCGGTCCCGCCTCGATGCGGACCCCGTAGTCCACCAGCACGTCCGCGGCGTCCATCAGGTGCTGCGGGTAGCCGTACCAATAGGCCACGTGGTGGAAGCGACCCCGGGCGCCCGTGGCGTCCCGCATCACCGCGATCTCGTGGACTAGGGGGCTCACGCTCAGCCACGCCCCCACCTCCTCGCCGTCCTTGCCCAGCTTCTGTTCCCGCAGCCGGAAGCCCAAAAACTCCTGGAGGAACTCGCGCATGGGAGGCACCGAGCTGGCCATGAGGTTCACGTGGTCAATCCGACGGACGGGCACTCCCCGCAAGGGGCGCCGCTGGGGCCGGTTCCGCAGGGCGGTCCGCAGGGGGTCCGGCGCCTGGTAGTAGTCCACCTCCCACAGGACCTCCATGGGGTGCCCCTCGGGGGTCACGAACCGGTACGCTCGGCCGTGGCCCAGGTCCCCCTCGTGCCAGCCGCGCCCGAGGCCCACCTCCTCTAGGCGCCGCGCCAGGGACTCCAACGCGTCCTCCGAGGCGGTCCTCCAGGCGATGTGGCCCAGACCCGCCTGCGGCCCTTCCGTGATCTTCAGGGTGTGGTGGTACCAGTCCTCATACGCCCGCAGGTACACGGACTGCCCCTGGCGGGTCGTCTCCTCCAGGCCCAGCACGTCGTGGAAGAACCACAGGGTCTCCTCCGGCCTGGGACTGATGAGCTCCACGTGGGCCAGCTGTACCACGCTCGGTTCCCTCACGTCCCTCACCTCCTCTTCGAGGTCTCTTCCTCAGCCTGTGCCAGTTCCTGCAGGATCTGGAACCCGTAGTTGGCGGCGGACAGGCCGCGGAACAGAAACGCCAGCCCCACCACCGCGCTCAGCTCCTCCCACGTGGCGCCCGCCCGCCGAGCGGCGATGGCATGCAGCTTCGCCGCGTCCTGCAGGTTCATGAGCAGCATCCCGAACAGCATCAGCTGCGCGGTCTTGGTGTCGAAGCACTTCGGGTACATGAAGTGCCGGCGCATCTCCTCCTGGATCCGCAGTCCCTCCGGGTCCAGCCGGCTCAACAGCTCCGTCCGGGCCTGGATCCGTGGCGGGACGAAGCCCACCAGGTCCACGTACACGGACCGCAGTCTTTCCAACTCTTCCGCGCTCATCCGGCGCTCCGGCAACCCCTCCGCCATCTCCGCCTCCTTTCCCGCGCCGAGTGCCGAGCCGCCCCAGGTCCCTCTAGGGCTCAGCTCCGGGCGCGGCTTGAGTCGACAAGGCAGCCCCAACTAGCATCCGCCGCGCCGCTGCCCCCGGCAAGGCCGTTGTTCCGCTATCTCGCACAAATGTTCAGAATAGTGGAACAATCCCCTTCCGCGCGGGGGAAAGCGCCCCTACAATCGGGGTGGATGCTCAGCACCGTGCAGCGGGTGGGGCAGGTCCTGGAGCTGTTCGGGATGGACCATCCCGAGCGCAGCGTGAGCGAAGTTGCCACCCTCCTCGGGATCCCCAAGTCCACCGCCCACGCCCTCCTCTGCACCATGTGCGAGATCGGCCTGCTGCGCCGCACCGCGGACCGGCGCTACCGCCTGGGCTGGCGTATCCTTGCCCTGTCCAGCACCCTCCTGGCTACCACCCAGTACCGGGTGGAGGCGCGGCCCGTCATGGAGAACCTGGTGGCCCGCTTCGGGGAGACGGTCCACCTGGCCACCATGGAGTCCGGGCGGGTGCTCTACGTGGACAAGCTGCAAGGGACCCGGGCGGTACAGGTGTCCGTCACCGGCGTGGGACTGGAGCTCCCCCCCCACTGCAGCGCCGTGGGGAAGGTCCTCCTGGCCGCCCGCCCGTGGCCCGAGGTGGAAGCCCTTCTGTCCCGCACGGGGCTCCCTGCCCTTACCCCCAACACCATCACGGACCTGCGGCAACTGCGGGCGGAGCTGGAGCAGGTGCGGGCCCGCGGCTACGCCCTGGACATCGAGGAGGCGGTGCTGGAGCTGTGCTGCGTGGCCGCCCCCATCCGGGACCACCGCGGGGAGGTGGTGGCGGCCATGAGCCTTTCCGTGCCCGCCTACCGCTTCCACCGCCAAAAAGACGAACTCCGGAGAGCCATCGTGTCCGCCTGCCGGGAGGTTTCCCACCGCCTCGGCTACACCGCCTTCGAGGAGACCCTCCGCAGGCGGTCCGTAGCCCCCTGAGCCACCCCGAAAGCCGCGCGGCGGTGTTTGCAGTGGCCTCGCCCCACCCCGTTCACTCCTCGGGCACGTAGGGCTCCAGGCGCGGGACCCGGAACTCGAACTTCTGCACCCACCCGCACCCCGGGCAGACCCCGCCGGGGAACTCGCCGCGCTGGATGGTGAACAGGATAGGACGGGCTTCCCGCATCTCCCCCCACTCCGTGAAGGCCAAGGGCCACCCGTAGCCGGGTTGCACGAACCTCCCCCGACGGATGGCGTCCGCGATGCGGCGCGGGTCGGTGGAGTTGGTCTTGGCCGCCGCGTCTGCGACCAGCTTGACCACGGTGTATCCCGAGAAGGCGTTGTCGTCGAAGTACCGCCGGTACGTGGAGAAGAAGCGCTCCGCCAGTCGCCGGAAGGTCGGGTGGGTAAAGTCCGCGCACGTGTAGTCCACGTACCGCCCGTAGATGGCTTCGCCCGCCCGCTGCACGATCCACTCCGGCGGGTTGTGAGCTCCGAACATCTGCTGCCGGAAGCCCAGCTCCGCCGCCTGCCGGACGATCACCGGGATCCCGGGGGGGTGGCCGCCGATGTCCAGGAACTGGAGGTTGAGTCCCGCGAGGCGCCTCAGGTACGGCGTGAAGTCCGAGGTCGCCACCGGGGCCACCTCGATCTGGATCTGCATGCCCGGCACGGACCGCACGAACCGCTCCAGCCACTGCATGTAGGAGCGGCCCCACGCGTAGTCCGCCACGATGGCCCCCACCCGGGTGTACTTGGCGTACTGGATCAGGGCCGCGGAAGCCTGCACATACATGGGGGAAGCCACAAGGCACGTGCGGAAGGTGTAGCGGCTGCTCTTCCTCAAGATGGTATGGGCTCCCGCCCGGGTCAAGAATACAGGGACCTGCAGCTGGTCCGCCTCCCGGGAAAGGGCAGAGCCGATGTCACTGCTGATGGTCCCTCCCGCCGCCACGATGCCTTCCCGCTCCACCAAGGACCGGAACAGGCTGATGGCCTCCGCGGGGTTGTTGCGGTCGTCCCGCTCCACGAGCTCCACGGGCCCGCCCAGCACCCCGCCCGCCGCGTTCAGCTCCTCCACCGCCATGCGCATTCCGTCCCGGGCGTTGGTGCCCCAGAAAGCGAAGGGCCCGCTCAAGGGGCCCAAGAAGGCCACCCGCAGCGGCCGGGCGGCGGGCCCGGACCGGACACCCGCAGCCAGCCCCAGCACGAGCAGACCAACCAGCAGACTCCGCCCGCGCACTCGCCTCACCTCCCCCACTTCCGTGAAAACTCTCTCCCGCGGATTCGGCGAACCGGCGGCTGCCTCCTGCCGGTCCTCCACCAGCTCCAACAACCGCTGCGGGATTGCAGGTGCTCAGCGCCTCCGGAAGATCCGCCCCAGCTCCTCCCGGGCCCGCGTCAGAGCCTCTTCGTCGTAGTCCTGCATGGTGACGATCCGCAGCTTGTCCGCGTCCCGCAGGGGCGGGTACACGCCCGGCAGGGAAACGAAGTCTCCGTCTTGGGCCAAGGCCAGAAGCCCTGCTCGGGACAGCAGGGTCTCGATGTAGAGCTTCCCGGCGTTGGGCCGCGTGGCCCGAGCTCCCAGGGCGATCCGGTGGCCGTCCGCCAGGAACACGGGCAGCCGGACGTACTCCAGGGGTGCACCTTCCTTGCCGAACTGGTACACGTAGCGGATGTACGTCAGCCCCACGGGGAACTCTCCGCGTACCAGCCGGTCCGCCACCGGGATGAAGGACTCCACGTACGCCCCCACCTGCCCCGCCAGCTGCTCCAGGAAGGCCCGCCACTGTGCCCCCAGCACCCGCCGTAGCTCCATCAGCCACTGGGCCGTGGTGGTGTGCAGGGTGGGGTCCGCCATCACCACCTTCCCCTTCCACTTCGGGTCCAACAGGTCCGCAAGGCTACGGGGCGCCTCCTCCGGCCGGACCAGGCGGGTGTTGTACACGATCCCGATGGGGATGACCAAGAACTGGGGAGACACCAGGGCCTGGGGATCCCGGGTGGCGCGGCCGAACACCTCGTAGGAGGGCGAGGCGTACCGGGCGAAGGCACCCGCGGCCCGCAGGACCATCATGGGGCTGCTGTTGGTCTGCACCACGTCGAACTGAGGCCGGCCCGCCCGCGTCTCGTTCAGGACCCGGTCCAGCACCCGCGTGCTGGCGGCGCGCCAGTACTCCACGGGGATCCCGTACCGGCTCTCGAAGATCTTGTTCACCACGTCCAGGGTGGTGAGGGAGCCGTACAGCACCAGCCGCCCCTCGCGCTTGGCCGCGGCCACCAGGTCCGCCTGCGCAGACGCCCCCACCACCGCCGCGGCCACCAGGACCGCGGCCACTCCGAGGCAGGCAAGCTTCCGCATGGGGGCACCACCTCCTTGGCAAATCCTAAGATCCAGCGGCGGCCAGCTGCCGGAGGAGTCGCTCCGTCCACACCCGGGCCATGGCCCGTTTGTAGGCCGCGCTGCCCCGGGTGTCGTCCCACGGGTCCACCTCTCCTTCTACCCTCCGGGCCGCCTCCCTGCAGCGATCTGCACTCAGCGGTCCGCCCACCAAGACCTGCTCCGCGGCCCTCACCCGCAGGGCCTTCGGCCCCGCCCCGGCCACCGCTACCCGCGCCTCCCGACACACACCGTCTGCGTCCACCTCCACGCTGGCCGCCACGCCCACGGTGGGATAGTCCTCCGCACTGCGAGGTGCGTAGCGTACATAGCCGGTCCGCCAGCGGAAGGCACGGGGCGGGACGCGCACCTCCGTCAACAGCTCGTCCTCCGCTCGGGCCGTCTGCATGGGGCCGAGGAGGAACTCCTCCAGGGGGAGGGCCCGCGTGCCCCGGCGGCTCTGGAGGCGGACCTCCGCGTCCAGCGCCAGCAGGACCGGGGGCAGGTCCTGGGCGGGGTCCGCGTGCGCCAGGTGGCCCCCCACGGTGGCCATGTTCTGAACCCGCAGGTTGCCGATCCGGCGCGCAGTCCAGGCGAGGACAGGGAGCCGGCCACGCACCAGCTCCGCCCCGTACAGCTCCCGCAGCCTCACCACCGCCCCGATCCGCAGGGAGCCGTCGTCTTCCACGGACAGGCCTGCCAGCTCCCCGACCCGCTCCAGACCCAGCAGCCTCCGGGGCTCCAGCAGGCCCCGGCGCAGCAAGGGCGCCAGGGCCGTCCCCCCGGCCCACACCACCGTCTCTGTGGGGTCCGCTCCCGCCAACACCTCCAGGACCTCCCCCAGGTGCTCCGGCGCCAGATACTCAACCGCCCACACAGCGCCCCTCCCGGGCGGCCGCACGCACTGCCCGCAGGATTCCCTGGTAACCCGTGCAACGGCACAGGTTCCCGGCCAAGAACTCCCGCACCTGGTCTTCTGGAGGGTTGGGTTCCTCCTGCAGCAACGCGCACGCCGCCCACAGCTGGCCCGGCGTGCAGATCCCGCACTGCAGGCCCTCGCACTCCACCAGGGCCTGCTGCACCGCCCGAACCAGCCGCCCGGATGGAAGTCCTGGCGGTGGGTCCGCCACCCTTCCCTCCGCCAGCGCCACCAGCCCTTCCACGGTCCACACGTGCCGGCCTGCCGCCACCACCGCCGGTACCAAACAGCTGCTCACCAGCTTCCCGTCCATCCACACCGTACAGAGGCCACAGACCCCCACCCCGCAGCCCACCTTCGTGCCCACCAGGCCCAGCCGCTCCCTGAGGAACTCCGCCAAGAACTCCGTACCCCACACCGGTGCCCGGACTCGCTCCCCGTTCACCCACAGCTCCACGGACGCCTCGCTCACGGGCGCGCCTCCCGGGCCCGCAGGAGCCGGTATACCTCCTCCGCGGAAATGGGCAAGCGCCGGACCCGGACCCCCACCGCGTCCGCCACCGCGTTGGCCACGGCGGCGGCCACCGCCACGTTCGCCATCTCCCCCACGGGCTTGACCCCGTGAGGCCCCCAGCCCTTTCCTCCCGGCACCAGGACCAACCTCAAGGCTGGCACGTCCAACACGGAGGGCAGGCGGTACTCGTGGAGGTTGCTGGACACCACCCGGCCCGCTTCCACCACCAGCTCTTCCATCAAGGCAGACCCCAGCCCCATCACCACCCCGCCCTCCACCTGGGCTCGGTGCGAAGGCGGGTGAAGGATCTCCGCCACGTCCAGGACGGTGATCACCTCCTCCACCCGCACCTGTCCGGTCCCCCGGTCCACCCGTACCCGGGCCGCCTGCGCGCACACGGAGTTCAACCACAGCTCCTCCCCGGAAAACCGCCCCCGCACGCCCTCGCCCGGCCTGCGGCGGGCCAGCTCCGCCAGAGCTTCCTGCACCCTCAGCCCCCCCAGACCTTCTTGCTCCACGCGGCGCTGCAGCTCCTGGCAGGCGCGGGAAGCCGCGGCGCTGGCGGTCAGACTCACCCGGCTACCGCCCACCCCGGAGTCCACGGCCAGCTGGTCCGTGTCCGCCTGTCGGACCTCCACAGCCCCTGGGGGCAGACCTAGCTGTTTGCACACCACGTTTCGGACCACGGTGTGCTGCCCCGCGCCCTGGTCCGGAAAGGGTACCCACACCACCACCGAACCGTCCGGCCGGGGCTGGAGGCCTACCTCCGTCTCGCCGGCGTGTGCCGCCCTGCAGTACAGGGCCACGCCCACCCCGCAGGCCCACCCGCCCTCTTCTACCCGCGGCGTCCCTCCCGCGCCCCCGCCCTGTGCCAAAACCTCCGCGAGGGCCCGCAGCACCTCTTCCCCCCGCACCTCCATCCAGGGCTCCCCCAGGGTCCCCCGGTCCCCGGTGCGCAGGAGGTTGCGCAGGCGGAACTCGAGGGGGTCGAGTCCCAAGGCCCGGGCCGCCACGTCCACCGTGGACTCCACCGCGAAGTTGGCCTCCAGGGAGCCCGGGGACCGCATGTGGCCCCGGGGTACGGTGTGGGTGTACGCGATGAGGCTCTCGATCCGGACCGCGGGGATACGGTAGGTGTTGCCTGCCTCCGCGAAGCCGTTCAGGTTGACGTGCTCCACGGGCTTGAAGGCCGCGTAGGCACCGCCGTTCACCCATGCCCGCACGTCCAGCGCCCGCATCCGGCCTTCCCCGTCCACGCCCAACCGGACCCGGACCACCGACCCATGCCGTGGGTTGGCCGCGGTTAGATCCTCCTCGTACTCCACCACCAGCTTGACCGGCCTCCCCGTGGCCTCCGAGAGGGCCACGGCCACCGGGACGTCCATGGGAGAGCCCTTGCCGCCGAAGTCGCCGCCCACGTACACGGGCATGACCCGGATCCGTTCCGCCGGCACCCCCAAACAGGCGGCCAGCTGGGCCCGCAGCCGGTGTGGGCTCTTGTTGGACGCCCACACCTCCACCGTCCCGTCCGGTTTCGCCCAGGCCACGCACGCGTGAGGTTCCAGGTAGCCCTGGTGGGCCGGGGGGATCTGGTAGGTTTCCTCGAAGACGTACGCACACCGCCGCAGGGCTTCCTCCACGTCCTCCCCGTGCTGCCACACCCGCCGGGACTGCAGATTGGGCGGGTCTTCCGGCCCCACTACGGCCCCGGGGTACCGCCACGCCGCCTGGTGCACCCGCGGTGCGCCCGGCTCCAGAGCTCCCTGCGGATCCAGCACCGCGGGCAAGGGCTCGTACTCCACCTCCACCAGGGCCGCGGCCCGCCGCGCCGCGGGCAGGCTCTCCGCGGCCACCGCGGCTACCCGCTCCCCCGCGAACCGCACCACCTCCCGGGCCAGTACCGGCATGTCCCGCACCCGCCGCCCGTACGTCCCGTAACGTACGTCCGCGCCCGTGAGCACCGCCCGTACCCCCGGCACCCCCCGGGCGGCCTCCGAGCGCACCCGCAGAATGCGGGCGTGTGGGTGGGGGCTCCGCACCACAGCCCCGTACAGCATCCCCGGCAGGCGCACGTCCCCCGCGTACACCGCCCGGCCCTGCACCTTCGCCCACCCGTCCGCACGCCCACCCAGCGCCACCGACGCCCCCTACCGGAACGCAGTCACACAGTCCACCAGGGCCGGGGTCCCGTCCTCCACCGCCTGCAGAGCCCGCCTCACCGCCGGCCCCACCTCTCGGGCGTCCTCCACAACCACCCCTCCTCTCGCACGACCTCAACGCCGCCGCCCGAAGATTGGTCCGAGCTCCCTCTGCGCCTCTCGAAATGCCTCTGGATCCAGATCCCGCATCACCCGGACTCGCAGCTTCTCGGCATCCTTAATGGGCGGCCAAATCCCCGGCACCAGCACGAACTCTCCCGCCTGAGCTAAGGCAATCAACCCCGCCCGGGACGTAAGCACATCCACGAAGAGTTTCCCTGCGCTCGGGTGCGGAGCTCCCTTCGTTACAGCGACCTGATGCCCATGCGCAAGCACCGGGTCGAGCCTCACGTAATCCAGCGGCGCGCCCTGCCGACCGAAGATGTGCACGTACTTTATATAGCTAATTCCCACAGGATACTCTCCGCTCACCACCGAATGAGCCACTGGCAACACCGACACTACTGTGGCTCCCACTTGTCGGCTCAGACCCTCCACGAACTGCCTCCACTGTCTTCCCAGCACCGACCTCAGCTCCATGATCCAAGACGCAAAAGCGATAGATACCGTCGGATCCGGAATAACAATTTTGCCTCGCCATTTCGGCTCCAGAAGGTCTGCCAGCGTCCTCGGGGCTTCCTCCGGCTTGACCCATCGCGTGTTATACAGGATGCTGAACGGCACCAGCCGGTAATAAGGGGATAGCACTCCTTCTGCATCTCTGCCCGCCCGCCCTAAGGCCTCATAGGACGGGCTCTCGTACGCTTGAAAGACACCAGCACTCTTCATCAGCATCATCGAAGGGCTGTTCGCTAGCACCACGTCTGCCAGGACTCTCCCCGAGCGGTGCTCCGCGAGCACACGGTCCGCCACTTCCCCCGCCCGCCAGTACTCCACAGGGATGCCGTACCGTTGTTGGTAGATTCGCGCAATGAGCTGAAACGTATCCGGCTCCAAGGTTCCGTACACCACTACCTTCCCCTCGCGCCGCGCCTGCTCGACGAGCGTATTTCGAGCTTCTTGCGCTACACCCACGCCCCCGCCCGCCGCCACCAGCAGCCATGCTAAGACGAGCATTGTCCCCCTGCTGCCGTTCACTTCATCTCACCTCCCGCACCTCTCCTCACCGTGCCTGCGCCAGACCAGCCGTGGAGCACCCCGCCATGTCACGCGCCAACAACCTGCTCCCCTCCTGCTCCAAGCTACGCCTACTCCCCGAACTGAAACAGCTCCCGGAACACTCGCTGGACTCCCGGCGGCGCCGCTAGCACTCTCTCCATGACCCGCTGCACTTCCTCCCCGGGCGTGTACCACGGCTCGAAGCCGAGTCGCTCCGCCTCCGCCTTAAAAGCCGCGTCCTCACCCAGCTGTCTGAAAGCTACCCGGTAAACCCGTACCAGCTCGGTCGTTGTGTCAGGCGGCGCCACAAAAGGGCGTCCTGCGCTCAAAACGTCCGATCGTAGGCGAAGGACCATCCGCGCCACTTCGCCAGACACTAGCCCCTCCGCAACCGGGATTCCAAGGATTTCTTGCTGCCGACTACTCGACGCCGTCCGCAGCAGCGGGCGCAGCAAGCCCCGCCGAATGTGCGGTACAAGGGACGACCAAGTCGCCGCATACGCGTCGATCTCCTTCCGCTCCATGGCCAGCAAAACGTCGGGTGTGCCCGGATAGCCTGCAATGATTCTGAGATTTAGCCCGGCGAACGCCTTCAGCGCCAGAGGAAAGTCATAGCTGTTGTTGCCCGGGCTCGTCGCCCCGACCGCCAGCGGCGCGCGAGTCTCCCGCAGCTCGCCGATGTGGCGGTAAGGTAAATCAGACCGCACGGTAAACACCACGGTTTCGGTCGTTAGCGCACCAAGCCATTGCCATCGCCTCATATCCACCCTCATCTCCCGAACTCCCGCGAGTTGCGCGATCACGAGGACCGGGTTGATCACGCCAATTGTAAGCCCGTCGGGCCGCGCCACATGAAAAAGATGGTTCGCTGCCACAATCCCTCCTGCCCCCGGCATATTCTGCACGACAATGGCTGGCGAGCCAGGCAGGTACTTCGAGAGGTACCGGGCCACGAGTCGTCCGAATCGGTCGTATCCACTCCCCGGTGGATAGCCAACCAAAACCACCACCGCCCTCCCCGCAAAGCTGGGCTGCGCCCCCAGGACGTCCGCACCGAGGCCCCCGAGCCCTAACAACACGAGTAGGCTCGCCATCGCCATCCCCTTCGCAAAGCATCTCATCTGTCCTCACCCCTATTCTTGATCACGAACTTGGCCGCCTCTTGTCCGGCGATTCGCCCAAACACCAAGGCCCGCAGGACGGAAGTTCCCCCTACGTACGCGTGATAATAAAATCCCGTGATCTCCCCCGCCGCATACAGCCCCCGGATCGCAACCCCACCCCGCGACAACACCCTCGCCCGCTCGTCCGTTGCCAGCCCACCCCACGTGAACTGGACCGTCCCCTCCACCGGGTAGCACAGATAGGGCGGGGTATCCAGGGGCAGCGCCCAGTTTGACTTAGGCGGCTCCAGCCCCGCCGCTCTCTTCCCGTCCTCCCGCTCCGGATCAAACTCCCCCTCTTGCACTGCCCGGTTGTACGCCTCCACCGTCTCCTTCAAGCTATCCGCAGGAACCTCAATCCGCTCCGCCAGCTCCTCCCAGCTGTCCGCCTGGATGGGCGGAAGAGGGCTCTCCACTGTCCGATGATGGTGCGGGATCCGGTAGAACTTCTGGTCGAGAATGACGAACGCCTCGTTGAAGGGCTGCTGGCGAATTGCCCACGAAACCCTCTCGAAAGCCTCAGAAATCGTCCCCATTCCCTCGTCCACAAACCGCCGCCCAAGGCGGTTCACAAGAATTCCGTACGGCCAGCAGTTCACTACCGGCCGGGGCCGTCGGCGCCGTGCTTCTGGTCGCGCGTCTGCGATGCTTCCATGGTAACCCCCGAAGTCCCCTGCGAACTGCGCGCCCAGCTCCATGCCCATAAGGATGCCGTCCCCGGAGTTCCACCGAGTTGACGGAACGTCCGGACGCAGGTTCGCCGCCTCCGGCCCCAGGTAGCGGCTGAGCATCTCCAGGTTCCCCTCAAACCCCCCGCAGCACAAGATGACGGCCCGGGCCAGGATCTTCGACGAATCCCCCTCCGGCCCCCGCACCCACACCCCCTCCACGTTGCCCTCCCCATCCAGGCAAAGCTTCCAGGCCGTCGTCTCGAAGAAAAACCGCACGCCCAGCCGCTCCGCCTGGTCCCGCAGGGCACTGATGAGCGCGAGTCCCCCTCCGTTGGGCCCGATTCGCGGAACCCTGTGGATCATTCCGAAGCTTCGTGGTCGCTGCTCGAAGTTCACACCATGGCTACGCGCCCACCGCAGGGCGCCCGGAATCCCTTCCACAAACGCGCGAATCAGCCGTTGGTCCGTTTTGCCGCGGGACGCTTCAAAGAGATCCGCCTCGAAGTTGGGCGCGAGCGTCTCCTCATCTTGCATCCGCATGTTGGCCGTCGTCCAGCGGGAATTGCCGCCCCACTCCGCTTCGGGGGCTTTCTCCAGCACCCGAATTTCTAGGGAAGTACCCCGGTCCCGCGCGAGTTCTGCGGCCTGCAGCGCGGCAGCCGTCCCCGCAGTTCCCGAACCCACGACGACAATGTCTGCTCTCACAGCCACACCTCCCCAGAGCCGTTCTCAAGCCCTGCGAGCACTTCATCCTCCCATTTAGTCTCGACTCCGCCGCGTCGCCAGGATTCAGGCGCCTTAAGCCTGAGCGCTCCGCGTGCAGTCGGTCTCCGAGCAGCAGGAAGGCCGGACTGGGGCCGGACCTCACGGGGGAGCAGGCTCGGGTCCGTGGCGGTGAGAAGGGCGAGCCAGGGAGTCCGCAGGGCCTTGTGGTCCACCTCGGGAACGGAGGTGGGGGGAAGGGAAGCCCGCAGGAAGTACAGGTTTTCGACCTGACGCACGTCCTCGAGGGAGCGGATCGCCTCCCGAACCCTGGTCGCATAGTCCAACTCGGTGAGCTGGTAGACGGTCATGTCCCAGGGGACGCGGGACAGCTGGTCCTCCACGTACTGCCGGAGGGCGTTCCGGGACGTGACGTGGATGGCTGAGAGGAGCCCCACCACCAACGCCACCACACCCCCAAAGCTCCAACCAGCGCGGCGGCCGACCACCCGCCACAGGACCCAGAGCCCCTCCACCGAGTCACCCCCTCCGGGCCCGACTACGCATGCTGCACGCGCGCATTTTCACGAATACGCGATGCCTCAGATCCGTCAAGCGCTTGTTCCCATATAGTTGAACGACAGGTGAACGCCAGAAGACGTCCGTTGTGGCCTAGCGGCGGCCAAACACGCGTTCGAGCTCAGATCGGGCCCGCGCCATCTCCGCCTCCCCGTAGTCGTCCATCACCATCATGCGCAGCCGTTCGGCGTCGCGCAGGGGTGGGTACACGCCGGCAAGGGCGACGAAGTCCCCCTCCTGCGCCAGGGCAAGGAGTCCCGCCCGAGACAGTAGGGTCTCGATGTACAGTTTCCCGGCATTCTGGTTCTGCGCTGCAGCCCCCAGGGCGATGCGTAGGCTGTCTGCTAAGAACACGTTCAGCCGCACGTAGTCGAGGGGGGCCCCTTCCTTCCCGAAGTGGTAGACGTACCGGATATAGGTGATTCCCAAAGGGAACTCCCCCCGCAACACCCTCTCTGCGACCGGCAGGAACGACTCCACCCGCGTACCGACCTGCCGCGCAAGGCCTTCCAAAAACTCCCTCCATCGACCTCCCAGTACTCGGCGAAGCTCCATTAGCCACTGCGCGGTGGTGGTGTGGATGGCGGGATCAGCCATCGCGATCTGTCCTCTCCATCGGGGTTCGAGGAGGTCCCACAAAGCTCTGGGCGCCTCCGCAGGACGAACGAGGCGAGTATTGTACACGATTCCAATGGGAATAAATAGGAAGGGCGGGGAAGTGAGCGACTCCGGATCCGGCCGTGTCGTCTGAAGGGTCTCATACGCAGCGGCCCGATACGAGCGGAAGGCGCCAAATCTCCGCATAACAATCATGGGGCTACTGTTGGTCACGACCACGTCGAAAAGGGGCCGTCCAGCGCGGACCTCGGTGAGTACCCGGTCCAGGATCCGTGTAGAGGCCGCCCGCCAGTAGTCCACGGGGATCCCGTACCGGCCCTCGAAGATCCGGTTATGGATCATCCCCGGGGTGGTGAGAGAACCGTACACCACGACCCGGCCCTCCCGCTTCGCCGCCGCTGCGAGGTCAGCCTGCGCACCCGCGTACGGGGTGCTCAGGGCCACGACGGCGGCCCACGCCAGAACAACCCACCCCGTCCACCGTCGCCTTGTCATTCTCCTCCCCCTCCCGTCGGGCTCGAACACGGGAGCTAGCTGGACCCGAGCCCCCCATAGATGTAGCGGGCCGGGTCCCGGGCGTAGTCCTCGAACGAACCGGGCGCGTTGATGCCAGGAATCGATGGGACCCAGTCCTCCTTGAGGAGCTCGTCGGGATCCCCATACTTTCGGGCGCACTCCCGGACCTCCGGATCGTCCAGGGCCACCAGACGGCCGTGGTCAATGACCTTCACCTTCGTGCCGTCCGGCTTCAGGATCTCGTATGTGGGGAAGAGCAAGTGCACGTGCAGGTGCCCGTACGTGAGGCCGCGCTCCGCCGCCCACGCCTCCTCTGGGCCCCTCCACCGGGTGCCGATCCCAATGTGGATGATCCCTGAGCGCCTCCGCTCCCACTCGAATCCGCCTGAGGACAGCTGGTGGATGTTGGAGGGGCGCCGGATGCGGGGATTGGTCCCGATGGCGCACTCCCAAAGCCAGAATAGTCCCTCCCGGGGGAAGCACGGGTAATGGATATGCCGGGTCGCCTCGAGGAGCTCCTGCCAGGCCTGACCGTAGCGGCCCCCGCCCTCCACCCGCTCCAGCCGGCCCGCCTCCAGGTACAGCCGGATCAGGGGAAAAGGCCGCCCGAAGTGGCTCGTGGTCCCCGCAATGACCCCCGTGGCGTCCTCCTCCGGGAGGATGGGCGTGGGCGGATGCCCGTGGAGGGGCCCGCAGTGCCGTACAGGATCCGCGGTGGAACCC
>Ga0079995_1081707_pt1 | contig 112216 bp, 91 predicted proteins | sample FaiFalFF_MnMetaG_2_FD_69198 | JGI IMG/M metagenome (GOLD analysis project Ga0079995, IMG submission 69198) | Freshwater microbial communities from Yellowstone National Park, Wyoming, USA - Fairy Falls C (FF_Mn_C) (SPADES assembly) (version 4) | ecosystem: Environmental > Aquatic > Freshwater >... | reverse complement strand
CCTCGGGGGATGGACGAGATCCGGGTCGGCTGCTGCGGGCTTTCCCGCGGCCTCGCGGAATATGCCCGCACCTTCCCGGTGGTGGAGATCCAGCAGACCTTCTACCATCCCCCGCTTCCGAGAACCGCGGCCCGGTGGCGGGCTCGGGTTCCTGAGGAATTCGAGTTCACCCTGAAGGCATGGCAGCTGATCACCCACCCACCCTCCAGCCCCACGTACCGGCGCCTGCGCCAGCCGATTCCGCCCGGAGCGGAGGACCGGTACGGACGCTTCGCGCCCACGGAGGAGGTCCGGCAGGCTTGGGATCGAACCCGGGAGATCGCGGAGGTGCTCCGGGCGCGGATCGTGGTGTTCCAGTGCCCGGCCCGGTTCACGCCGGACCCGCCGCACCTCCAAAACCTCCGTTCCTTCTTCACCCAGGTGGACCGCGGAGGGATCCGGTGTGCGTGGGAGCCCAGAGGGAACTGGCCCGCGGAGCTGGTGGCGCAGGTGTGCCAAGAGCTGGATCTCATCCACTGCGTGGATCCCTTCGTCACGCCTCCCGTGTACGGGCAGCCCAGGTACTTCCGGCTCCACGGCCGGAGGGGATCCCACTACCGGTACACGGACGAGGACCTCCGGGCGCTCCGGGAACTGTGTTCCGGAGCCACATACGTGCTGTTCAACAACGTGCACATGTGGGAGGACGCTCTCCGATTTCGCGCCCTCCTGTCCCTTTGAGGGCCCTGTGGGAGGCACAGTCCTCGAAGGCCTTGCCCTTACAGGGAGCGGAACGCTTCCGAGCCCCTGCCCGCGGCCGTACGCTCACCACCGAACGGGAGATTCCGCCCCAGGAGAGGCGGAGAGCCCAAAGGTCCCGCATGCCGGAGCCCCGGGACGGACGACCTCAGAAGAGCTCCCCGCTTCTCCGGAGGGAGATTCCCAGGTGCGCGCAGGCGGCGGGCGTGATGCGGCGGCCTGCAGGGGTGCGCACGAGGAAGCCGATCTTAAGGAGATAGGGTTCCACCATCTCCACCAGGGTGTCGGGCTCCTCCTGGAGAGAGGCGGCGATGGCCTCGATCCCCACCGGGCCTCCCCCGTACACCTCCGCGATGACCCGCAGGAAATCCCGATCCAGGGCATCCAGGCCCATCTCGTCCACCCCCTCGAAGGCGAGGGCCTCCGCGGCCACCTCCCGGGTGATCCGGCCCTCCGAGCGCACCTGCGCGAAGTCCCGCACGCGCCGCAGCAGGCGGTTGGCGATCCGGGGCGTGCCTCGGGAACGGCGGGCGATCTCCATGGCTCCTTCCTCCGTGATCCCCACCCCCAAGATCCGGGCCGACCTTCGCACCACCTGAGCGAGCTCCTCCGGGGTGTAGAAATCCAGGTGGAAGAAGATCCCGAATCGTTCCCGCAGGGGCGCGCTCAGCATTCCCGCCCGGGTGGTGGCGCCGATGAGGGTGAAGGGACGCAGCCGGTACCGGAGGGTGCGGGCGTGCACGCCGCGATCCAGAACGAAGTGCACGCAGAAGTCCTCCATAGCGGGGTACAGCAGCTCCTCCACCGCCCGGCTCAGCCGGTGGATCTCGTCGATGAAGAGGATGTCCCCCTCCTCCAGGTTCGTGAGGATGCCCATGAGGTCTCCGCCCCGCTCCAGGGCCGGCCCGGAGGTCTGCACGAGGTTCGCGTGCATTTCCGCGGCGATCACGTGGGCGAGGGTGGTCTTCCCCAGACCCGGGGGCCCGTGCAGGAGGATGTGATCCAGGGTCTCCTTTCGATCCCGGGCAGCCTGAATGGCGATGCGCAGGCCCTCCCGGACCCGGGACTGCCCCACGCACTCGTCCAGGGTGCGGGGCCGGAGGGAGCGCAGAAAGGCGGTGTCCTCGGGAGGCAGGGAAGCGCTCGTGAACCGCTCCCGACTCACGGCCGAGTCTCCCGCTGCGTCCGGTACACCTCCTGGAAGAGCTCCTCCGCACTTCGGACTTCAGGGTTCCGGCGGAGGGCTTCCTCCACCATGCGCCGGGCCTCCACGGGTCGGTGTCCGAGCTGCTTGACGAGGATCTCCAGCACCTCCTCCCGAAAGTCTACCTCCGCGGGCGCCCTCGGGAGGTCCGCGCGCAGCAGGGCGAACTTCCCCATTTTCCCGTGGAGGGCCGCCACCACTTTCTCCGCGGTGCGGGCTCCCAGACCCGGAAGCCGTTTGAGGAAACCTACGTCGCGCCGCTCGATGGCGTCCGCGATCTCGTGCACGGGACAGGCCATGGCTCGAACCGCCCGGGCCGGGCCAAGGCCATCCACGGTGATGAACCGCTCGAAGAACTCCCGCTCCACCCAGGTCCGGAATCCCACCAGGAAAGGTTTGGGCTGGTTCGGGCTCGCCTGGTACGAGATGTACAAGGCCACCTCCTCCCCCTCCCGGATTCCCGCGTCTGCGAGGTAGGCGGGGAGCACGACCTCGTACCCCACGCCCCCGCACTCCACCACCACCCCTCCCTCCATCCGGTGCAGGACCTTCCCCCGAAGGTAGCTGATCACATCCGCCCCTCCCCGAGCCGTCCCAACAGCGCCAGGGCCAGGGCCAGGGCATCCGCGGCGTGGTGCGGGAGGTTCCCTGCAACCCCCAACCTGGCGCACACGGCGGCCTGTACCTGGGCTTTCGGGGCCCGGCCGTTTCCCGTGATGGCCCGCTTCACCTCCGCGGGCGGGAGGGAGAAGATCCGAACGCCCGCGTGCGCGGCCGCCAAGAACAACACCCCCTGCACGTGCCCGATGCGGATTCCCGCGTGCGGGAACCGGAGATGGCTGAAGGCGTCCTCCAGGACCGCCACGTCCGGCCGGGTCTCCTCCATCAGGGCCCGGGCGTCCGCGTAGATCTCCCCCAAACGGGCCTCCACGGGTCCCCCAAGCCGCGTGCGGATGACCCCGGCCTCCACCAGCACGGAGGTCGCTCCCTCTGCACGGACCACCGCGTACCCCGTCGCCCGGAGACCCGGATCGAACCCCACCACGATCATGGCCGGATGGGCGAACCTCTGTTTGATTCTCCGGCCAACCGAATCCTCTGCGCAAGGGAGTTTTTTAGCCCACCCGCTGGAGGATCTCCTCGGGGATGTCGAAGTTCGCGTATACCTGCTGGACGTCGTCCAGGTCCTCCAGGGCCTCCAGGAGCCTCAGGAGGCGCTCGGCCTCCGGGCCGTGCACGGGGATCGTGGACCTGGGCAGGAGGGTGATCTCCGCCCGGCCGACCTCGATTCCGGCTCCGGTGAGGGCTTCCCGAACCCGGTTGAGGTCCTCTGGGGCCGTGATCACCTCGTAGGCTCCGTCGTCCGACCGCACGTCCTCCGCCCCCGCCTCGAGGGCGACCAGCAGCAGGTCGTCCTCGGAGATCCGGCCTCGATCCACCTGGATCACGCCCTTCCGGTCGAACATCCAGGCCACGGCACCCGCCTCCGCCATGCTGCCTCCCAGGCGGTGGAAAACGGAGCGGATCTCCGCGGCGGTGCGGTTGCGGTTATCCGTCGCGGCCCGGACCAGGATGGCCACCCCGCCCGGCCCATACCCTTCGTAGGTTACCTCCTCGTAGTGCTCCCCGCCCCCGGCTCCGGCTCCCCGGGCGATGGCCCGCTGGATGTTCTCGTTGGGCATTCCCGCCTCCCGGGCCCGCTCGATGGCACTGCGCAGCCGCGGGTTGGCATCCGGGTTGCCGCCTCCCTCGCGGGCGGCCACGATGATCTCCCGCGTGAGCTTGCTGAAGAGCTTCCCGCGCACGCGGTCCATCTTCTCCTTCTTGATCCGGATGTTGTGCCACCTGGAGTGTCCCGCCATGGCCTTAAACCCCTTTTCCCTGTGGGCTCGAGACCATTGTAGCGCCTGCTACCGCTCCGTGACCGTGACTCGGGTCGTGGCCTGCGTGCCTTGCGGGCTCCAGGCCGTCACCGTGATCACGTACCGGGCTCCCACAAACCTCAGAGGAGAATCCACCGTGAGGCGAAAGGCCCCGTCCGATCCGGCTGAGATCCACTCATCCCGGACCACCACGGGCGTGGCTCCTCCTTCCAGGGTGACGAAAACCCGCACCCGGCTTCCGGGCGTGGTCTTCCCCGCCACCTCGAAGGGGGAGGAGACGAAATCCCCTGCCGAGGGAGCGTGGAGTTTGACCCCATGCCCCAAGCCCTCCTCCGGGCCCGTACGGCCCGCGTCCCCAGGGGCGGGGGCAAGAACCCCTTCAGGGCGCGGGAAGTCTACTGGAGGCCGGTTCATCAGGGCCTCCCTCATGAATCGGGCCCACAGGCGGGCGGGAACGGTCCCCCCCACTACCCCGCGCATGGGCGTGTTGTCGTCGTTGCCCACCCACACCGCCGCCACGAGATCCGGGGTGTAGCCCACGAACCAGGCGTTGCGGTAGTCGTCCGTGGTCCCGGTCTTCCCCGCGGCGGGCCGCCCGATGTCCGCGGCGCGCCCAGTTCCCCGGAGGATCACGCCCCGGAGGATGTCCGTCATGGTGTAGGCCACCTCCGGCCGGAGGGCGAGGCGACGCTCTGGGGTGAACTCCTCCAGCACGCGGCCCGTGGCGTCCGTCACCCGGAGGATGGCCATGGGCTGGGCGTGAACGCCGTTGGCCGCCAGGGTGCCGTAGGCGGAGGCCATCTCCAGCACGGTGACCTCTGAGGTGCCCAGGGCGAGGGAGAGATTCGGCTGAAGCTCGCTGTGGATCCCCATGCGGCGGGCGGTCTCGATCACCGCCTGTGGTCCCAGCTCTGCGAGCACTCGGACCGCGGGCACGTTCCGGGAGTGCTCCACCGCCCGACGGAGGGAGAGGGGGCCCCAGTAGGTCCGATCGTAGTTCTTGGGCTGCCACTCGCCGAATCCCGGGATGCGATACCGGACAGGCTCGTCCCGGAGGATGTCCTCCGGCGAGGCCCCGTGTTCCAGGGCGGCCACATAGATGAAGGGCTTGAAGGCGCTCCCGGGCTGGCGGCGGGCTTGCCATGCCCGGTTGAACTGCGACCGGTGGAAATCCACGCCCCCCACCATGGCCTTGATGTGGCCGGTACGCGGGTCCAAGGCCACGAGGGCTCCCTGGGAGACCCTGCTCCCCCGGGCCTCCGCGATGCCCTGTGCGATGACCCGCTGCGCCAGCTCCTGGAGGCGTACGTCCAGGGTGGTGTAGACCCGGAGACCCCCCCGGTACACCCGTTCCTCCCCGTACCTCTGGACGAGAAAGGGGAGGAGGTAGGAGACGAAGTACGGAGCGCGGATTCCCACCAGGCCTGCGTTGACCGGGGTCCGGCGAAGCGTCAAGGGGACCCGCAGGGCGGCCTGCGCCTGTTCCTCGGAGAGGAAGCCGAGCTCCACCATCTTGCGCAGCACCTGCTCCTGCCGGCGTTTCGCGGCTGGGAAGTTCCGGAAGGGGTCGTAGCGGGAGGGAGCTTGGATCAGCCCGGCCAGCAGGCTCGCCTCAGGCAGGCCGAGCTCTTCCACCCTCCGGTTGAAGTAGACCTGGGCCGCCATCTCCACCCCGTAGGCGCCGTTCCCGAAGTACACCTGGTTCAGGTAACGTTCCAGGATCTCGTCCTTCGTGAGGTGGCGCTCCATCTCCAGGGCGAGCAGCATCTCATGCAGCTTCCGGGTCAGGGTGCGTTCAGGGGTCAGGAACAGGGTGCGGGCCAACTGCTGGGTGATGGTGCTCCCCCCCTCCAAGATCCGGTTCCGGGTGAGGTTCACCCAGAGCGCGCGCGCTACCCCGACGGCATCCACGCCGCGGTGCCGGTAGAAGCGCTCGTCCTCGATGGCGATCACCGCCTGCTGCAGGATCCGGGGGACGGCGGAAAGGGGCACGTAGACGCGGTTTTCGCGGTAGAGGCTCGCGATGAGCTCCCCGTTGGCCGCGTAGATGCGGGTGGCCTGGCTGGGCGGATGGTAGAGGACGGAGACGTCCGGGAGGGAGGCCCGAGCGGCCAGGAGCAGGACGGCCACTCCCACCAGAGAAGCGACGGAGAGACTCGCGAGCAGGGCGGAGCCCACCACCACCCATCGGGCCCCTCCCCGGGGCCGCCTCCGGGAGGACCGGCCGTGCCCCTTCATCCCGAACCTCCTCGAAGATCCCACGCCTCCTCATGGTACCAAACAATTCCGACGCCTACTCGGGTGGCACAGGAGTTGCTTGCACCAGGAGGAGCCAGGGGATGAGGACGGAACGTACCCGGTGGTGGAGACGAGCGGATTCGAACCGCCGACCTCCGCGTTGCGAACGCGGCGCTCTCCCAGCTGAGCTACGTCCCCACGCCGCCCGTGATTTTACCGAACCCGCCGGATTCCCGCAACGCCCCGGAACAACCGGCTCGGAGTCCCCGTTTGGAAAGAAGGTGCGGACGAGCTTCGCGGATCCCTTGTCCTCCGTGCTATGCTGGGGGCTTGGTGAGAGCCGGGAGGAGGCGGACGCCATGAACCCTTCTGCCGCGCAGCTGGTCACCCTGAACGCTCCTCGCCTGGAGCGCCATCCGGAGAACCCCATCCTCCAGCCCACCACCCACTGGTGGGAGTGCCGGTGGGTGTTCAACCCCGGGGCCGCGATCCACCGGGGGCGGGTCCATCTCCTGTACCGGGCCCAGGGGGAGGACTGGATCTCCCGGTTCGGGCTGGCCATCCTCGAGGAGGACGGGGTCCGGGTCGCGTACCGGAGCCCGCTCCCGGTGTTCGAGCCGGACGTGAACAACCCGTGGGAGCGGCTGGGCGTCGAGGACCCCCGGATCACCCGCATCGCGGATCAGTACTACGTGTGCTACACCGCCGCAAGCCTCTACCCGGCCCTCAAGCCCCGGACGTACCGGCGGCCGAGCCCCTTTGGGGACACGGGGGTTCCGTGGCGCACCCGGATCGCCATCGCGACCACCCGGGACTTCCGGAACTTTCGGCGGCGGGGGATCGCCTTCGCGCAGTGGGAGAACAAGAACGGCGCCCTCTTCCCCACCCGGTTCGAGGGCCGGTACCTGCTGCTCCACCGGATCTTCCCGGACATCCACCTGGGATCGAGCAAGGACCTGCGCCACTGGCACAACTACGGGCCCCTCCTCCGACCCCGACCCGGTATGTGGGACAGCAACCGGGTCGGCGCCGGGGGTCCACCCCTGCGGACCCCGTACGGCTGGCTGCTGATCTACCACGGGGTGGACGAAAACCGGGTCTACCGGCTCGGCGCGGCGCTTTTGGATCTCCGCGACCCCCGGCGAGTCCTCGGCCGCTCCACCGAACCCATCCTGGAACCGGAGGAGCCGTACGAGCGGGAGGGGCTCGTGCCCAACGTGGTCTTCACCTGCGGAGCGGTTTTCTACCGAGGCCGGCTCATGGTCTACTACGGGGGCGCGGATCGGGTGGTGGCTGTGGCCTCCGTCCCCGCCGAGAAGATCCTGACCTGGGCTCGGGAGGTGACCCTCCGCGTGCAGCGGGACGGCCGGCTCTAGGGGCGGCGCCCTTCCTGCAGGACCTGTTCGTAGGCCCGGATGTGGTCCTCCACCATGCGCCGGGCACTGAACCGCTCCTCCACCCACGCGCGGCAGGCCTCGCGGGAGATCCCCCGGACTCGCCGGACCGCCTCCACGGCCTCCTCCAGGTCCTCCACCACGAAGCCCGTGCGGCCGTGGGCCACGACCTCCGGGACCGCGCCCCGTCGGGTGCCGATCACCGGGAGGCCGCATGCCATGGCCTCGATCATGGTGAGCCCGAAGGCCTCCTCGTACTCCACGAGGTGCAATAAGGCCAGGGCCTGGCAGCTGAGCCGGTTGCGCTCCTCGGCGGTTACGGGGCCGACGAACCGCACGAGCTCTCCGTCCAGGTAGGGCTCCACTTCCCGTGCGAAGTAGGCCTCCTCCTCCGGTGGCACGATCCCACCGATGACCAAGGGGATCTCGGTTCGCCGCGCGAGGGCGATGGCGGCGTGGACCCCTTTCACCCGGGCGATCCGTCCCACGAAGAGGAGGAAGTCGCCCGGAGTGTCGCTGAAGGGAAACCGCTCCACCTCCACCCCGTGGTGGATGGTGGCCACGTAGTGGAGTTCCGGGAGGAGGCGGCGTTCCGCGTGGCTGATGGCGATGTAGGGAAGGTGGCGGAAGTGCCGGTAGAGGACCGCGCTGTCGGGCTCCGCGCCGGAGCCGTGGAGGGTGGTGACCACGGGCCTCGGCACGAAGGGCGCGTACGAGACCACGAAGGAGCCCGCGTGGTTGTGCACGAGGTCAAAGGCCTCCACCTGCTCGAGGCACCGCACCGCGTGCAGGATCTCATACCCCCGCGCAGCCCGCCGGAGCTCGGGATCTTCCATGAGGGGACGGGGGACGACGCTCTGTAGCCTCGCCCGCGTGCGGGAGTCCCCGGTGGCGAACAGCGTGACCTCTACCCCGGCCCGGGCCAATCCCTCCACCAGGGTACTGGTGGCCTGCTCCCACCCTCCGTAGTGCCGGGGCGGACACCGCCAGGCGATGGGCGCGAGGACGGCCACCCGCATCTAGGTCTGCAGGCTCAGAGCGGCCAGGAGGTAGGCGAGGCACGCCTCGGCCCCGCAGTTCTCGTTGGGGCCGCCCGGGCCGAGGCCGTCCCGACAGGCTCCGTCCTCGTCTACGAGGGGCACCCGCAGAAGGTTCTCCCCCACGAACCACCCCAATGCGCGGAGCGCGGCCTCCCGATACCGGAGGCGGCCCGTCCACCGCCACGCCTCCATGCACGCCTCCGCCAGGGCTCCGGGATCCACCGGCTGCTGGTCCCACCGGGCCTTGCGCCCTCCCCGCGGATACCATCCCCGGTTCCCGACCGGAACCACGATCCCGTCCTCCATCACCACCTCCAGGAGGAAGTCCAGGGTGCGCAGGGCCGTATGGGCCCACTCCGCGCGGAAGCGAGCGGCCCGCAGCAGGGCCATGGGAACCCGACCCAGCTCGTACGTGAGCACCGGTTCCGGCCACGGCCAGTCCTCCGGGGAATCCCGCAACTGCCGGTAGAGGGCTTGGCCGACCTCTTCCGCCGCATCCCATGCCCCCGCCGCCACCAGGCCCAATAGGGCGTTGGCCCGGCCGCGACAGGTGCGCAGGCTCCGGACGGTGGGCAGAGCCCGTTCAAACAGCGTCTGCGCCGCCCGCCGCAAGGAGTCCGGCAACGGCGAGGCCATCGCCTCTCCCAGGGCCCACACGCACCTGCCCTGGCAGTCCTCTGAGACCCCGCAGGCGAGCGGACGACGATCCCCGCCCCACAGGTTATGGAACCACCCGTCGGGCCTCAGGCTACGGACCAGGAAGTCCAGATAGATCCGGCTGAGCTCCACCTGGCCGATCCGGGCCGCCACGACCAGGCCCCGTGCGTTGTCATCCGCGGTGTAGCCGCTCTCTCGATCCGGCCGCTTGCCCCGGGCGAACTGGACCAGGCCGAAGGCATCCGTCAGGCGTCCCAGGTGAACCCACCGGACCGCTACGAGCGTGGTTCGCTCCGTCCGGCCCATAGGTTCGCCCTACACCGCTGCCTCCACCTGCGCTTGCCGGGCGACCTCCTGGAAGAGAGCCGCGTACGCCTGAGCCACCGCGGGCCACCGCATCTGCTGAGCGAATCGCCAGGTCCGCTCCCCGATCCGCTCCCGCCAATCCGGATCCGAGAGGAGGTCGGTCACCGCGGCCGCGATGGCGGCGGGCGACCGGAAGGGCACGAGCACCCCGCGGCCCTCACCGAGCACGTCCTGCGCGTACCGGTAGGGGGTGCTCACCACCGCGCACCCGCACGCCAGGGCCCAGGAGAGGGTGCCGCTCACGATCTGCTCGGGATTGAGGTACGGGGTGAGGTAGACGTCCGTGGCCTGGAGATACCGGATGAGCTCCTCGTCCTCCAAGTAGCGGTTCTCAAACCGGACCAGCTCTCCGATCCCTAGGCGCCGGACCCGCTCCAGCAGCATGTTCCGGTACCACTCCCCCTCCCGGCGCCGTAGGTTCGGGTGGGTTTCCCCGAGCACCAGGTACAGCACGTTCGGGAAGACCCGGGCTATGGAAGGCAGGGCGTCCAGGACGTCCTCGAGGCCTTTGCCGGGGCTCACCAACCCGAAGGTGGTGAGCACCCACCGACCCTCCAGACCCATCCGCGCCTTCGCCTCCGACCGGGGAACCCTCTCCACCACGGGGACCCCGTGCCAGATCATGCGCACCCGACTGCGGGGCACCCCGTACCGCTCCTCGAGGAGATCCACCGCGGACGGGCTCAGGACCACCACGGCCGCGGAGCGCCGGCAAAGGATCCGGATGATCTGCCGGGCCTTGGCCGGCGGATTCGAGAGCACCGTGTGGAGGGTGGTCACCACGGGACGCTCCAGGTGATCCAGGAGCTCCAGCAGGTCCTCCCCCCACTCCCCCCCGAAGATCCCGAACTCGTGTTGGATGTTCACCACGTCCACCCGCTCCCGGTTGAGACGCAAGGCCGCAGAGCGGTAGTCTTCCCGGCAGTTCTCCCGGATCTCGGCCACCACCTCCGGGCCGTACCGGTACGGCCCGTTCTCGTCGTTCATGGCCACCACCCCGGGGCACATCCCCAACTCCCTCAGCCCGCGGGCCAGGTCCCGGCTGAAGGTGGCGATCCCGCACTCCCGGGGAGGATACGTGGACAGGATGATGACGCTCAACCGCCCTAGGTTCTCCCGCACGTTGCGCACGTCTCTCACCCCCTTTGCGAACCGAGTCCGTAGCCTCGAGTGCCGCAGCGAAGGTGGTGCGACGTCACGCGGGGCCGCCGGCGAAATCGCCCTCTGTCCACGGTGCAGCCCCCATGGACCGGCCTCGGACAGATTGAGGCGCGTCTTTAGCATACCGCAACGGCGGCCCGATGGCTACAGAAGGAGGGGCACACAGAATCGTCGAACATCTTCCTCCGGTGATGGATGGCGCACGTGGCCGACACCAGGTCCTGCTGGATGCGAAAGGAGGAGCGTCCGGTGCGGGTCTGCGTGTATTACGAGTACCGTCCTTCCCTTCTCCCCAGTGGCGGGATTCGCACGGCATACCGGAACCACATGGAGGCGCTGCGCTTGGCCGGGGTTGAGGTCGCCCTTCGGCCCCGGGAGCCGCATGACCTCCTGCACCTGCACTCCACGGGCCCCCTCTCTCTGCTGCTCCTGGAGCGCACCGGGGGTCTGCGGCCCGTGGTGGTCCACGCCCACACCACCGCGGAGGACTTCGCGAACTCCTTCCGGCTGAGCGATGCGGTGGCGCCCATGCTGGGGCGCTACCTCCGGTACTTCTACAACCGGGCGGACCTCGTGATCGCCCCGAGCCCCTACACGGCCCGGATCCTCCGACAGCACGGTGTGACAGCACCCATGGAGGTGGTGAGCAACGGGGTGGACGTGCGAAGGTTCACCCCGGATCTCCGGCGGCGCATCCGGGGTCGGTCCCGCTACCGCCTCAGCGGATTCGTGGTGTTCGCGGTGGGATTGGTGCTCCTGCGCAAGGGGATCGAGCTCTTCTGCGAGACCGCGAGGCGGGTGCCGGAGGTCCGATTCGTGTGGTTCGGTCCCATCCACAAAGCCGTGAAGTCCGAGACCCTGAGGGTCCTGGAGCGGGCGCCGGAGAACGTCCGGTTCACGGGATACGTGGAGAACGTGCTGGACGCCTACGCCGCGGGGGATGCCTTCTTCTTCCCCAGCGCGGTGGAAAACGAAGGGATCGCGGTGCTGGAGGCCGCCGCCTGCGGAAAACCCCTCCTGCTGCGCGCGGTGGATTGCTTCCGGGACCGGTTCACCCACGGGGTGAACTGCCTGATGGCCAACGACCCGGATGCGTTCGCCGCGTACATCCGCCAGCTGCGGGACGATCCCGAACTCCGGGAACGGCTCGCGCAGGAGGCCCGGGCCTTCGCGGAGCAGCACCGCCTAGAAGTGGTGGGCGCCCGGCTCCGGGACCTGTACCAGGACCTGATCCTGCAGCGCACGGGCTTCCCCCGGGCGCACCCGGTTCCCTAACGCCGACGCCTACGCGGATCGGAGCACGAGGGAAGTGTTCCCTTTCTGGATGGCCACGTACCGCACTTGCGCCTGAGCGCTCAGACGCTCCAAAAGCACGGCCAGGGAGTTCCGGGAGGCCCCGGCGGCCCGGGCACCGTCCCCTTTCACCCCCTGGATCTCTCCCTCCCCCTTCATGATGCAGTGCAGGAGCAGGGTCTCCTCGTCCGCGTGCACCATCCCCAGTTTCTGCCGGACCACCTCCAGGGGGGCTTCCTCCTCCTCCCGCAGCGCCTCCAGCTGGGTGGCGATCTCCCGCGCCCGGGCCCGCCCGAGGATCCGGTCCTTCACCTCCGGATCCATCCAGGTGTATCCCGAGTCTTCCCCAAAGGCCCCGAGGGCGAAGCGGATCACCTCGTCCGTCACCAGCTGGTATCGCTCCCCCGTCAGCACGTTGAGGGCCGCCTGTGTGGCCACGTGCTGGGAGTAGGGGGTGATCATGATGGGGTACCCGAGGTCCGCCCGGACCCGCACGATCTCTTCCAGGACTTCCGGCAACCGATGCTCCATGCGCAGCTCCCGGAGCTGGAAGCGCAGGTTGGAGATGACCCCTCCCGGTACCTGGTGCACGTACTGGCCGTAATCGTACTCCACGGGCATCCCTACGGGCCTTCCCTCCCTCCGGGCGAACGCCCACAGCCGCTCCGAAGCCGCCCGCACCGCCTCCTCCTTCACCTGCACCGGCACGCCCACATACCGGGCGTTGTGCACCACGTTGAACACGGAGGGCTGCGAGGATCCGTTCGCGAGGGGTGGGATGGCAGTGTGCACGACCCGGATCCCCAGCTGGATGGCCTCCAGGTAGCAGAGGGGGGCGAGCCCCGTGGTGCAGTGCGAGTGGAGCTCCACCGGGACCTCACCGGCGGCCTCCACGATGGCGGGCAGCAGGGTCCGGACCCGATCCGGCGTGAGCAGTCCCCCCTGGTCCTTGAGGTAGATGGCATCCGGCCGGAAGGCCAGCAGCTCCCGGGTCTTCTCCGCGTAGTACGCGTCCGTGTGTCGGGGGGAGAGGGTGTACGAGAGGGCGAAGACGATCTGGTAGTTCAGCGCGCGCAGGAAGGGAACCAGCCACGGGAAGAGCCGTTTGGGCTGGTCCATGGTGTTGGCCGTGAGCTGGGCCCGGTTCAACGCCCCGAGGGCTGCCACCCGCTCGAAGAACAGCATGGTCAGGCAGCGGGGATTGACACCGGCGAAGGGGTTGAGGCTCACGGCGCCCATGCAGGCCTTGGTCACATCCCGGAGGACCCGGGCCACCACCCGGCACATCTCCCACGGATCCTCCCGGAGGTCCCGCACGAACTTCTTGAAGTAAATGGGATTCACCGGCACCTCCACCGCCTGGAACTCCGCCCGGACCAGATCCTCCGCGACCTCCGCGATGAGTCGCGTGGGGATGTCTGAGGCCCACAGGCTTTGGGCCCCATCCCGAAGCGTGGTGTCCACAAGCCGGACCGGATCCATCCTCCTCCCTCAAACCGCAAGATAGGCCTGCTTCAGCGACTCGTTCCCCAGGAGGGCCTCGTACGTACCCTGGAACTGCACCTGGCCCTTGTCCAGGATGTAGATCCTCGAGCTGAGGCCCGCGGCGAACCACAGGTTCTGCTCGGAGAGCAGGATCGCCAGCCCGGTCTCCTTGAGCTTGCGGATCTGCTCCCAAAGAGCCCGGACCACCAAAGGGGCCAGGCCCTCGGAAGGCTCATCGAGCAGCAGGATCCTCGGATCCCCCATGAGGGCACGGCCGATGGCCAGCATCCGCTGTTCCCCCCCGCTGAGGGACCGGCCGGGCCGGTTCTGCAAGGGCTCCAGGGCGGGAAAGAGTTCGAAGACCTTCTCCACCGTCCACCCTTGGCCGCCCGGGGCTTTGGGGCGGCCCTCCGCGCCCACCAGCAGGTTCTCCAGGACCGTCAACCCGGGGAAGATGCGGCGGTCCTCCGGCACGTACCCGATGCCCATGCGCCGGATGGCATGGGGGGGACGCCCGATCAGGTCCTGCCCGCGGAAGAGAATACGTCCCTGAACCTGCGGGACGAGACCCATGATGGACTTCAGGGTGGTGCTCTTGCCGGCTCCGTTCCGTCCCAGGAGGCACACGACTTCTCCTTCCTGGACGGAGAGGGCGACGTCCTGGAGGACCCACCCGTGGCCGTACCCCGCGAACACCCGCTCCAGAACCAACATGGTCCTTAGCGTGCCCCGGACGCCCCGTTTTGCTGGGTTCCTTCTCCCAGGTAGACCCGCCGGACCTCTGGATCCGCACGGACCTCCTCAGGACTCCCCTCCGCGATCACCGTGCCCCGGTTCAGCACGGTGATGCGGTCCGCCACGGAGAACACCACGTCCATGTCGTGCTCGATGAGCAAGGTGGTGATCCCCCGGGCCTCCACCACCTTCCGCACCAAGGCCATGAGCGCGGGCCGTTCCGGGACCGGGATCCCGGAAGTGGGCTCGTCCAACAGCAGAATCTCCGGATCACACGCAAGGGCCAGGGCCAGCTCCAGCTTCTTGCGGTCTCCGTGCGGGAGCTCCCCCGCCCGCTGGTGGGCCTGCTCCTCCAGGTGGACCTGCCGGAGGAGCTCCCACGCCCTCTCCACCTCCACCCGACGGAAGGGAACGAACGGCCGCCACAGGTGACCCCTCAGGACCGCGCAGGCCAGCTGCACGTTTTCCAGGGCGGTGGCGGTCGGGAAGACGCTCGTGATCTGGAACGTCCGTGCGACCCGCTTCTGCACCACCCGGTGCGGGGCCAACCCCGTGACGTCCTCCCCCCGGATCCAGATCCGGCCCCGGTCCGGGCGCAGGAATCCCGTGAGGAGGTGGAAGAGGGTGGTTTTGCCGGCACCGTTGGGGCCGATGATGGCGTGGACGATCCCCTCCCGGACCGAGAGGTTCACCCCCGCCACCGCCGCCACCCCCCCGAACCGTTTCCAGAGGTCCTCGGTGTGTAGCACCCACCCGCGCACGGCTTCCCTTCACCCCCCCCGTCTCCCCCGTACCTCCACGAGCCCCCTTGGGGCCAGGAAGGCTGCCAGCACCAGCAATACCCCGAGGAAGAACTGCCAGTAGGGCGTGGCCCGGGGCGCCAGGAACGTCAGGGTTTTGAGCACCACGGCCCCCACCACGGGACCCACGAACCGGTCCGCCCCTCCCAGCACCACCATGAGGGCCGCCTCCGCGGAGCTCTGCCAGCCCGCCACCTTGGGGAAGATGCTCCCGTGGTGGAAGACAAACAGAGCTCCTGCGAGTCCCGCGAGTCCTCCGGAAAGGGTGAAGGCCGCCCACTGCACCCGTCGCGCGGGGATCCCGATGGCCTCCGCCCGATGCGGGCTGTCCCGCACGGCCCTGAGGGCTGCGCCGAAAGGGGACTCGCACACCCGCCACAGTCCCCAGAGGGCCAGCCCGACCACCACCAGCACCAGGTAGTAGTACATCACGGGCTCCGTCCAGGGAGCCGGAGGAAAGACATCCGTGAGACCATCATCGCCGCCCGTCAGCTCCTTCCACTTCCAGAACACGGTGTACACGAGCTGGCCGAAAGCCAGGGTGAGCATAACGAAGTAGGCTCCTGCCAGCCGGACACAGAAGTACCCGATCCCCGCGGCCGCGAGGATGGCCGCCGCGGTCCCTACGCCCACGGTGGCGAACCAGGGGAGCCCTACGCGCTTCACGAGAATCCCCGCCACGTACCCGCCGACTCCAAAGAAGGCCGCATGTCCGAGGCTGAGCATCCCGCCGTATCCCACCAGGAGGTTGAGGCTCGTGGCCAGGAGGGCCGCCAGCAGCACGTCCACGGCCTGCACCACATAGGGGGAGGGAAGAGCCAGGGGCATCGCGAGAAGGCCTCCGAGCGCCACCGCCCCGACGAGGAGCCGTCCCCACGTCCCGGGGCGGACGGCCGCGAGCGTTTGCGCGTCCCACAAGCGCTTGGCCTCCACGGCTTCCCCACCCCTCAGTCCACTCCGAACAGCCCCTTCGGCCGCACCATCAGCACCAGGGCCATGAGGGCGAAGACGAAGGCGATGGCGAACTGCGGAAGCACGAGGATGCCGAAGGCCTGCGTGAGCCCCACCAGGACCGCGGTGGCCGCGGCCCCCAGGATGCTCCCCAATCCGCCCACCACCACCACCACGAAAGCGTCGATCACCGCGCTCACATCCATCCCCAAGCTCGCCCCGGAGATGGGCACCACCAGAACTCCCGCCAGTCCCGCTAGGGCGGTTCCCACCGCGAACACCTGGGTCGCGAGCCGCGATTCGTCCACCCCGCATGCGGCCGCCATCTCCCGATCCTGGGCCACGGCTCGCACCAGCCGCCCCCACCGGGTACGCTGGACGATCCACCCCAGGATCAGCGTCACCCCCGCGCTCACCCCGATCACCACCGCGTAGTACCCGGGGAACGTCACCCCCCCGATGGAGATCACCCCGAACCGCCCGAGGACGGGGACGCTCTTCGGGAACTCGCCCCAGATGTACCGGCAGAGGTCAGAGATCATGAAGATGAGCGCCACCATGGGCAGGAGCTGGACTCGGAGGGGGGCGCCGTAGAACCTCCGGATGAGCACGCGCTCCAGCCCGGCCCCCGCGAGCCCCGCGAGCAGGGGGACCGTCCCCACGAGGATCCAGAAGCCTCCTGGCCGGTCGAGGAAGGTTTCCCCCAGGGCATAGGCCAGGAACCCCGAGAGCATGAAGAAGGATCCATGGGCGAGGTTCAGGAACCGGGAGACGCCGAACACGAGCCATACCCCCGCCGCCAGCAGGAACAGAAAGGAGGCGGAGACCAGGGCACTGATGAGCTGGAGGCCCAGGAGGGCGTGCATGCCCCGCTACCGGCCCAGAGCCCGGAGCCGTTTGATCTGCTCCTCTCCCAACAGGTACTTCTCTCCCTCCACGTACCATGGATCCGCAAGCCCTGCCCGACCGTAGGTGGGATCCCAGGTGAGCCGCCCGAACCACCAGCCCGCGGTGGACTGGTTGTCAAACGGTCGCAGCCGCACCCAGCCGTGGGAGGGATGGAGGTAGGTCATACCCACAAGCGCCTTGGCCAAGGCCTCCCGGTCCACCCGCTTCGCCTTCTCCAGCCCCGCCTTCAGCAGGTACACGGAGGCGTAGGCGTGCGCCGCGGCTTCCGTGGGCAGATGGTTCCACCGCCGCCGGTAGGCCTCCACGAAGGCCCGCAGTTCAGGCCGCGGAGGAGGATAGGGGAGGTCCGAGCCCGTGAGGATCCCCTCCGGGATGTCTTCCCGCCGCAACCCCCCGCTGTTCCCGGGCATGGCCAGGGTGGGGTGGAGCCCCTGGATCTGCTCGAAGAGCCGGAACGCTTTCGCCTGCTTCACGAAGGCCTCTCCCGGCAGCGCCACCATCCCGGCGAACAGCAGGGCGTCCGGCTTCTGCCCGAGGATCGCGGTGATGTAGGGCGTGAAGTCCAGCTGCCCCACCGGGGCCCAGTACTGGCATCCGGGGAGCACCTCCACGTCCTTCCGAAGGGCCCGGAGACCGCCCAGGATCTGGGCCGTACCGCTCCGGCCGTAGACAAAGTCCACCGCGATGGTGCAGTACCGCCGGGCCGGCAGCTTCGCGATCATCTCCGCGAAGGCCCGGGTGAAGACCCGCTCGTTCGTGAAGGTCCGGAAGATGTAGGGGTGCCCGTCCTTCTCCGTGATCTCCGCGGTGTAGCCCATGTTCACGAGGTACGGAATCCGCAGGTCCCGGGCAAGCGGTGAAGAGGCCAGCACCGTGGCCCCAAAGGAGTGACCCACGATGGCCACTACCCCCATCCCCGCCAGCTCCCGGAACGCCTTCACCCCTTCCTCTCCGGAGGACTTGTCGTCCCGGGTGATGAGCTGCAGCGGCCGACCCAGTACCCCGCCCTTCGCGTTGATCTCCTCCACCGCGAGGGCAGCTCCGTGCTGCCCGTGGTGGTGCACCGCGAAGGCCCCACTGGCGGAGACGATCTCCCCCACCAGGATGGGCTCCCGCAGCTGGGCCACCGCGCTCCTGGTCCCCAGCAGGGGAACGGTCAGGAGTCCCAACACCGCGAGGAGAACGCAAACCGCTTCCCACCCCAACATCCGCCGCATGGCCCCTCGCCTCCTTTTCCTTCCTGGAGTGCCTCCCGTTGGCCACGCCCAGGGACGCCGTGCACGCCCCCGCCTGAGCCCCGGTCATCCGGTCTGTCTATACAAATCCATTCTTATGGGGGTTCTCCCCTCCCGTCAACCAGAACGTCTCTCCAAAAGGCTCCGGTTCGCTGGAGGCCGTGCGGTGGGACGCTCCTGGTCGGGGCGGCCGGATTTGAACCGGCGACCTTCGGCTCCCAAAGCCGACGCGCTGCCGCTGCGCCACGCCCCGAGGTCGTCCCCAATTTAGCCCGCACCCCCCGGGCCGTCAACGGCCAGGATTTCGCCCGCATCTCCTCGAATCGCTCGGGGAAGACCCACGAAACGGAGAGGGGAACCGTGCGCGGAACCTTCGAGGCGCTGGTGGAGGAGATCCTAAACGCCACCTTCGACTTCTACCCCCTGTGGGCGAGCGGGCTTGGGCTTCATGCCTACGACGGGGTCGCTGGCCGGTACGACCCGGCCTCCCGGGACGCCCGCCTGAGAGTCCTCCGGGCGGCCCAGCGGGAGCTGGAGGCCGTGGATCCGGGCGTCCTCTCCCCGGAGCAAATCCTGGACCTCCAGGTCCTGCGGGCCGCGGTGGAAAAGGAGTGCTTTGAGCTCGAGGAGCTCCGGGAGTTCGAGCGCAACCCCATCCTGTACAGCACCTTTCTCGATACCACCCACTACCTCAAGCGCACCTACGCCCCCCTGGAGGAGCGTCTGGAGCGGCTGGCAGAGTACCAGCGCCAGGTGCCGGGTCTGCTCGAGACGGCGCGGCGGAACCTGGTAGGGCCCTGCGCGAGGCCGCACGTGGAAGTGGCCATGGAGATCTTCCAGGGAATGCTGCGCTTTCTGGAGCAGGACCTCCCGCGGGCCGCAGCCGCCGCCTCCCCCTGGGTCCGCCACCGGCTGCTGACGGCCAACGCTCAGGCTGCGGCCGCGGTCCGGGCGTTTCTGGGATTCCTCCAGGAGGAAGTCCTGCCAAAGGCCACGGAGACGTTCGCCCTGGGAGAGACCCTCTATCGCCGGATGTTGTGGGTCGGAGAAAGGCTGGAGATGGACCTCTCCACCCTCCTGCAGATCGGTGAGCAAGAGATCGCCCGGCTCCGGGAGGCCAGTGCGGAGGCAAGCCGCCACATCGCTCCCGGTCACTCTCCGCCGGAGGTGGTGCGGATGCTGGCCGAGGAGCGTCCCTCCGAGGAGGGACTGATCCCCCTCGCGGGCTCCCTCCTGGAGGAGCTCCGGCGGTTTGTGGAGGAGCGGGAGGTGGTCACCCTCCCCGTGGGGGATCGCCTGCACGTGGAGCCCACCCCACCATTCTTGCGCTGGGCCTTCGCCCTCATGGACACCGCGGGTCCCTTCGAGCAGACCCGCACGGACTCCTACTACTACCTCACCCTTCCGGAACCGGACTGGCCTTCCGAGCAGAAGGAGGAGTGGATGCGGCGGTTCGATCCGTACACCCTGCGGAACACCAGCGTGCACGAGGTGTATCCCGGGCACTACGTCCACTTCCTGCACGTGCGCCGCGTGCCCAGCAGGGTCCGGAAGGCCTTCCACGCGTACTCCTTCGTGGAGGGATGGGCACACTACGCGGAAGAGATGATGGTGGAGGAAGGGTACGGGGATGAGAAGCTGCGGCTCGCCCAGCTCTTAGACGCCCTCCTCCGGGCGGTCCGCTTCGTGGTGAGCATCCGGATGCACACGGAGGGGATGACGGTCGCACGAGCGGCGCGGAGGTTCGTAGAGGACGCCGATCTTGAGCCCTTCCCCGCCTACCGGGAGGCTCAACGGGGAACGTTCGATCCCGGCTACCTGAACTACACCCTCGGCAAGCTCATGCTCCGGAAGCTGCGCAGGGACTACGAGAGGGAGCGCGGAGGAGCGTTCCGACTCCGGGAGTTTCACGATCGGTTGCTCCGGCTCGGTGCCCCGCCAATTCCCGTGGCCCGCCAGGCGCTGCTCCGGAATCCAGAGGGATCACTCCTCTGAGGGCGCGGACTTGCGAGCCGCGGTCCGGGCCCTGGCCTCCTCGAGGATCCGGCGCCGCTCCGCGGCCCGGGGATCCTCCTCCCCGGGGTTTGCCGCGGCCGGCTCTGGAGACCGGGCCGGAGCCGGTGTCTCCGGCCTTGCCTGCGACCGGGCTTCCCGGGCGAGCTCCGTGGTGCGCTGCATAGCGGTCTGGTCGCCCAGCCACTCCAACCGCATGAACCGCTCGAGCCGATCCCGAACCTCCTGTACTTTGCCCGCGTCCCCGGCCCGGGCCTCCTGGGCCAGGATCTTGTCCAACCGGTAACTCACCAGCCGCTGCCCGTCCGTGAGGTGGATGAGGGGATGGCCCTTGGAGTCCTCGTACACGAGGATGCGGGCCTGGATTCCGAGTCCGCGCACGATGGGTTCCACCTGGTCGTGCACCCACTGCAGGTGGGGTGGGAGCATGCGGTTGCGACCGGGATCCAGAGTCTGCGCCACCGTCCGGTCCCCGAGGGGATTCTCGAACCGGGGTTGCACCCGGCCGCGCCGCTGCTGGGCCTTGCGCCGGGCCTCCGCGAGCTCCTCCCGGACATCCATGCCTGCCACCACGAAGGAGAAGAGATAGATGAGGAAGACCGCAAAAGTGAGGGCCCAGTAGTTCCAGAAGGGATTATCGAAGAACACCCGCTCCATCGTTCCCTCCCCGTGCAAGCTCCGGGTAGGATGGTATCATCCCGCAAGGCTTCTCAGGAACTCGCGGGCCTGCGCCATGGCCTTCCCCCGGTGGCTGAGGCGATCTTTCTCGTGGGGCCGGAGCTCCGCCACCGTCCGCCCCAGGTCCGGGAGGTAGAAGATGGGGTCGTATCCGAATCCCCCGCTCCCTCGGGGCTCAAGGGCGATCCTCCCCTCACACGTGCCTTCGAACGTCCTCACGGTCCCGTCCGGCAGCGCCACGGCCACCACCGCCCGGTAGCGGGCGGTGCGCCGCTCCCAGGGTACTCCGGCAAGACGCCGTAGAATCTCCGCGTTCCGCTCCGCGTCCGTGGCGTCTTGCCCCAAAAACCGGGCAGAGTGGACGCCAGGTTCCCCGTCCAGGGCGTCCACCTCGAGCCCGGAGTCGTCCGCGAGGGAGATCTCCCCCGTGCCTTTGGCCACCGCGAGGGCCTTCCGGGTCGCGTTCTCCGCGTATGTGGAACCCGCTTCCGGCACCGGTGGGAGGTGCGGGTAGTCTCGGAGGGACCGCAGTTCGAAGGGCAGGCCCTCCAGCAACCGCCATAGCTCCCGGAGCTTCCCCTCGTTGCGGGTGGCCACCACGAGGATCCTCATCCGCTGCGCTCCTGGAGGACGGCCTTCTGCACCTCCACCAGCCTGCGGATCCCCGCTTCCCCCAGGGTCAGGAGCAGGTCGAGCTCCTCCCGCCGGAACGGCCGGCCTTCCGCGGTTCCCTGGATCTCCACGAGCTCCCCGGTGTCCGTCATCACCAGGTTCATGTCCACCTGGGCCCGGGCATCCTCCTCGTAGTTCAGGTCCAGCATGGGGACCCCGTCCACGATCCCCACGCTCGTGGCGGCCACGAAGGCCCGCACGGGCCAGACGTCCAGCGCCTGGGTACGGTACAGGAGCGAGAGGGCGTCCACCAGAGCCACGAACCCGCCGGTCACCGCGGCGGTCCGGGTTCCGCCGTCTGCCTGGATCACATCGCAATCCAACCAGATGGTCCGCTCCCCCAGCCTCTTCAGATCCACAGCCGCCCGCAGGGACCGGCCGATCATCCGCTGGATCTCCGCAGCGCGGCCTCCTGGCTTTCCACCCTCCCGAGGCGTGCGCTCCCGGGTGGAACGGGGGAGCATCCCGTACTCCGCGGTGATCCACCCGGAGCCGGAGCCGCGCAGCCACGGGGGCACCCGTTCCTCCACGGTGGCGGTGCACACCACCCGGGTCTCCCCCAGCTGGATGAGCGCGGATCCCTCCGCGTGCTTGATGTAGTTGCGGGTGATGCGCACCGACCGCAGCTCATTGGGGGCGCGCCCATCCGCTCGCCGGATCACGGGCTCCCTCATGACGCCCCTCAGCGCACCTCGTAAGTGCACAGCTCTTCCGCGCAAACGGTCTGGGCAAAGACCGCCCGCGCGGCGTTGGCGAGTTCTTCAGGATCCACGGTGGGGAAGAAGTGGGTGAGGAGCAGCCTGCGCACCCGGGCCGCCTCTGCCAGTTCCCCCGCCAGGCGGGGGGTGAGGTGTCCTACTTCCCGGGCCACCTCCTCCAGGCCATCGGGGAAGGTGCACTCCGCCACCAGCAGATCCGCTCCCCGACACAGGCCCACCACTTCCTCGTCGAAGGCGGTATCCGCGGTGTACGCCAGAACCCCCCTGGCCCCTTCCAGGCGGACCGCGTAGGTCTCGAGGGGGTGCCGGGCCCGCGCGAACCGCACCCGGAACCCACAGAACTCCCCTTCCTCACCCGGAGCGATCCGCCGCAGATCGAACACCCGGAGGCCCCGTTCGGACTGCATGGTATGCGCGAGGTAGCGCTCCGCATCCGTCGGACCGAAGGCGGGGAGCTGGCCCTGCCAGCGCTCGGGCGGAAAACAGCTCCACTCCAGGGCCAAGCGCAGGGCCGGGACGTCCGCCACGTGGTCGGGGTGCAGGTGCGTGAGGATGAGCCCGTGGAGGCTGTAGATGTCCACCCGTTCGAGCAGACGCGAGACGACCCCGTGCCCACAGTCCAGGAGGATCCGGCGTCCGTCCTCCTCCACCAGGTATCCGGAGCACGCGCCTCCCGCGGGAGGAAACCCTCCCCAACGTCCCAGAACCGTCACCCGCATGCCACTCTCACTGTACCAGGCGCGCCCGCACCCGTCACGGTGCGGGAGGGGGCAAAGAGCGGAGGAACCGCAGGATGCCGCGGCCGATGGCCTGAGCGACGGTGTCCCTGAAGCCCGGAGTGCGCAGGAGAGCTTCGTCCATCGGGTTGGTGAGGTAGCCGATCTCCACGAGGACCGCGGGAATGGGGCTGTCCCGGAGCACCTTGAAGTTCGCGGTGCGGATCCCCCGGTCCGGGAGGCCCAGGCTCCGGCCCAGTTCCTCCTGGATCAGGGTCGCAAGCCGCATCCCCTCGGGTTTCAGGTAGTAGGTCTCCACCCCGCGGATGACGCTCCGGACGCTGGCGTTCGCGTGGATGCTGACGAACACCGTGGCCCCCTCCCGCAGGGCGATGGGAACCCGGGCACCCAGATCCACGAAGACATCCGTCTCCCGGGTCATCACCACCCGGACTCCTTGCCGCTCGAGGAAGGCCCGCAGCCGGAGGCTCACGTCCAGCACCACGTCCTTCTCCACAAGCCCCGTCACCCCGATGGCGCCGGGATCCGTTCCCCCGTGTCCGGGATCGATGGCCACCACGTGCCCGGAGCGAAGGAGGGCAGACGGTTTGGCCTCCTCGATCATGACCACCACCTGCCGACCTCCCTCCTCCGTGGAGATCCGGTAGGGGACGGGAGTCCGCCACTGGATCACCACCCGGGTGATCTCCGGACCGACCTGGAACTGGGCGGCCCGTACCACCTCCACAGGTCCCCCAACCACCAGCTCCTGCTTGACGGGGACGAACACGCCGGGCAGATCCAGGACCAAGCGTGGCGGATCCCGCAACGTGGTCTCCTGGAAGCTCAAGGGCCGGTCTCCCTGCACGACGATGCGGAACCTGCCCACCTCCCGCACCGCCCGGATCTCGAAGATGCGCGGTGGATCTTCGGGAGAGCCACCCGCCTGGGAGGATCCCTCGGGTGCAGGGGGAGCGGAGGTTTGGGGGTTCGGGGCCGAGGCCTCCGAAGGGGCTGGGGAGGGAGCCGGCGGCCCCCCCGAGGGGCCGGCTCCCGGCCGGAGCACCACCTGGAGATGAAACCCTACGCCCGGCCTCACCTCCGCCTCCAGGGGGCTTTCCAGGTCGAGCACCACCCGGGTGATGTACGGTTTGACCTGCAGCTGTCCCACCCGAATCCGCCGGATCCCCGCCTGCCCGATCTCCTGTTCCCGGACCTCGATCCGGGAGGCCGCGTGGAAGAGGTCGAGGACCAGGCGGTCGGGATCCCGCAGCCAAGAGGTCCGGGCCTCCACAGGTCCCGTGGCCTCCACCACCAGCCGAGCGCCCGAGTTCGCGGAGGGATCGAAAACGAGTCGGACCACCTGGGCGGCCACGTGTAGGGTCTGCTCCTCGGGCTCCCATTTCACCCAGGCTCCCAGCGCCCGGTAGACGAACTCCACGGGCACCATCAGGCGGCTCCCGAGGACGAAGGGAGCGGCCGGGAGTCGGTGAAGCTCGGAGCCCACCTCAGCGAGGGGGTCTCCGGCCCGAAGCACCACCACCTCCCCCCGTGCCCCCCGGACCTCCGCCACCCGGCGCGCGGAGTTCCAGCTGACCGTGGCCCGGTAGGGCAGGAAGGCTTGGTCTACGGGGGCGAACACAACCCCCTCTCGGAGAAGCGCTGGGGGATCGGTCCGCAACTCTTCCCCGAGGATGACTAAGCGCGGGACGGTCTGTCCCAGGGCGCGCAAGCAGGAGAGCAGGAGGAGGCCGGCGCAGCAGAGCGCGAGCAGGGTGGGTCGGGGAGTCCGGCCAGCAGTCATGGGTTGCCGCAGGAGCGCTCCCTCCCTCCGGTTCGATCATGTGGAGCAAGACTCCTGCCGCAAGCCGCACGATTCAGAAAAAGAAAAGGGCCCCGGGCCTCCGGGGCCCCCTCCCCTAGCCGCGGCGGCGCTTAGCGACCAGGGCTTCCAGGAACTCCTCGTGCCGGACCTCGTCCGCCAGGAGCTCTGTGGCCAGCTGGTAGGTGACCGGGTCCTTCCCGAAGGTCAGCTTCGCGAGGCGGTTGTAGACCTCGATGGCCTGCCGTTCTGCCCGGAGCTGATCCTCCACCATCCCGTCCGCGTCCGCCCAGTTCCCCCGGGGAGCGGTCCAGGGCGCGTTCGCCCCGGCCTCCCAATCCCTGGGATGCACCACGGGGTCACCCCCCAGCTCCACGATGCGAAGGGCTAGCTTCTTTGCGTGCTCCAGCTCCTCCCGGGCCTCCTGCTCGAAGTGCTCCACCAGCTCCTCCCCGTGCCATCCCTCCGCCACCTGCGCGGTGACCCAGTACGAGTAGAAGGCGAGGAGTTCGTCGAGGTATGCCCTCTTCAGTTCCTGGACGAGCTGCTCGAGGTCCAGCTCCACGATGGCGCGACCCTTCTGTCCCATGGGTTCCCTCCTGGTCCCAGCGTTCTCCCAACATCGTCTTACAGATGGGCCGATTTCGGAAGCTCTCCGGACCGGTCAGGCCCCGCCGCGGAGGTGGTCCAAAAGCTGCATCAGGACCTCGCAGTCCCGGCACTCCGGGTGCCCCGGAGGGAGCGTGGGGCACGTCAGGATCTCCCGGGCCCGGCGCAGGAGGGGCGGGATGATGCCCTCGGGATCCAGACGAACCCGCCGACGAACCGCCCGAAACAGGAGCGCCACCCCGGAACCATCTCGGGTCGGGTGGAACCGCCGGGGCTCCAGGTACACCAGGGAGAGGCCAGAGAGGGGCGTATACCCCAGGCGCCGCGCGATGTACGCGTACCCGTTCAGCTGCACCTCGTAGGCGGCGAGGGCCAACTCCTGGCCCTCCGTGAGCCGAGCGGTCTTGTAATCCACGATGTGATACGAACCGTCCGCCAATCGGAAGATCTCGTCGGGCTCCCCCCGGAGCACCAGGCCCAGGCGGCGATCCTCCACCTGGAACACCTGCCACCGGAGCCGGTGCGGGGGCACATACCCCACCACCCGGCCGAGTCGGGGAAACCAATCGGGCAGCCTCCCATGCCGGTCCACGTGGTCTCGGATGACCTGCTTGGTGGCCCGGTCGATCTCGCCCAGCACTCCGGGGAAGGGCATCTGGTAGGGGATCGGCAGGTGGGATGTGATCCAGAAGCAACGGGGGCAACCTCCCTCCGTCACCTCCGCCAGGCGCCGCACGGAGATTCGGATCACGCTGCCCATCCCCTTCCTCTGCCTGTGCCAAAATTGCGAACGCCTGTACGTCCGGATTTTCTCCGATCCCGGCCACGGTTCCTGCTGGCAGATTTCTGGTGGGGTCAGGGACGGGTGGACCGGACGAACCGGTGCAGGCGACGGAGGGCCTGCAGGCGGTCGGTCTCTCCCGTACGGGCACGGCGCACGGCGTCCTCCAGGACGGCCACGGTGTGGTCGTAGGTAGCCCGGTCCACGGGATAAGGGTGGCCGTCCTTTCCACCGTGAGCGAAGCTGTAGCGGGCCGGATCCCGCCACGAGAGCGGGGTACCCGCGAGGAGCTCCGAGAGCAGCGCGAGGGCCCGCAGGGTCTTGGCCCCGAGGCCCGGGAGTTCCAGAAGGTGTTCGAAGTCCGGGGCCTGAGCCTCATACGTCCGGAGGAGGACCGTCCGCAGGCGGCCGGGGTGGATGTCCTCCGGCCCGAGCGCGTGGCGGGCGGGCATCACCAGCACCCGCGGGAGCTCGTGCAGGACCCGCTCCGGATGCTCCCGCGCCAGGCCCACCACCGCCTCCCGGACAGGCTGCGCCTCCTCGGCCACCAGGTTGAGGGTAGGGGTTCGCACATCACAGCACACCGCGGCGTGGGGCTCGCACACAAAGGAGCGGACCGCCTCGCCCAGCCAGTGGTACCGTCGGGCCGTGCGGTCTTGAAGGCGCATCCCCTGCTGGATTACGGCCCAGGATCCATCCAGGGTGGCGAAGAGGGTGTGGTGGTAGAGGTCGTAGCCGTCCTGGACCGCGCTGCTGTCCACCTTGGCGGCAAGGCGGCTATAACGGGTCAAGGCGTCCGCGTCCACCCCCAACCGGTCGCCGTAGTTCCGCACCTCCTCCGGGGTGGCCCGGGCGGTCCTTCCCTTGCCCCCGGCCACAAGGAGTCCTAGGTCCCTCTCCGCGCCGCGCACCGCTTCCTTGAGGGCCCCGCAGACGGTGGTGGTAAGCCCGCTGCTGTGCCAGTCGAAGCCCAATAGGCACCCGAAGGCCTGAAACCAAAACGGATCGCTGATCCGGCGCAGCACTCCTCTGGGGCCGATGTCCTCCACCAGGGCCGCGAGCACCGCCCGGCCGAGCCGCACCATGCGCGCGAACAGCCACCGGGGGGCGGAACCGGAATGGAGGGGGAGGGTCGCGGTTCCCGTCCGGCGCACGCACCTACCTCCGGGCCCATCTTAGCAGGCACCGGCAGGTCCTCGCAGGCGGAGGGTCCGGAAGGCGTTTCCCGAAAAGATCTGCCGTTTCCCCTCCTGGGAGAGGGGCGGGGCCTCCACCGCGCGGATGGATTCCTCCAGGTAGGCCCAGCTCTCCTCAGGACCAAAGGGCATGTCGGACCCGAACAGCAAGCGATCCTCCCCGAAAAACGCTAGGGCGCATGCGAGGGCGGGGACGTTCCCGAACAGCGCCGTGGCCGCGTAGAACATCCGGAGAGACTCCCAGACCGGCCGGTGCAACCCGTCCCCATGGGGGGATGTCCTCCACCGCCCGATCCGCCTCCCGAACCGCGGCCTCCACGTCCTCTAGGGGCAGGGACGCCACGAACCCCACGAACCGGTCGGGATGGCGATCCACCAAACATTTCATCGTTCGCCAGCTGAGCCAGCTCCGCCGCATGCCCTCCCCGGGCAGATGTAGCTGAAGACATCCACCTTCAGCGTTCCCGGCGCGCCTTCCCCGCCCATCCGGATCCCCCCCAACGGCCCGCGGCGTACACCGCGACTAGCAGGATTCCCACCACCAGCAGTCCCAGGGCGCTTGCCTCGCTCATACGCCCGGCGTCGTACAGTTGCCAGATGCGGACGCCTGCCACCACGCTCTCCGGCTGATACAGCAGCAGGGCGAGGGTGCTCTCCCGGTAGTGGGCCACGAAGTGCAGCAGCCACCCCCCGAGGATTCCCGGCAGGATCACGGGGATCAGGATCCGTCGGAGGACCGTGGTTCCGCTCGCACCGCAGACCCAGGCAGCCTCCTCCAGCTCCCGGCTCACCTGCATCACCGCGGCCCGGGCCGATCGGCTCACGATTCCCGTGCGGGCCGCGTACACGAGCCCCAGCATCCACACCGTCCCGTACACTCCGTGCCCCACCCAGAGGTACAGGAGCAGGGCGGCCAGTCCGAGGACCACGGAGGGAAGAGTGACGGAGGAGAGCAGCACGTAATCCATGCCGCTCCACATGCGGCCTCCCCGACGCACGTCCAACCATGCCACCGCCACGCTCAAGCCCATGGCCAAGGTGGCCCCGAGTCCGCTCGCCACCGCGCTGTTCCTCAAGGCCTTCCAGGTAGTCTCCTCCCGCAGCACCTGCATCCAGGCCCCCGGATCCCACCGCCCCAGCCGCTGGAAACCGCTGCTGAACGCCTCCGGAAAGCCGCTCATGATCCCCAGGAGGGCGATTGGGCCGAGGGCGAGCAGCGCCGCCAGGATTCCTAGGCACGCGAGACCCAGGATCTTTCCCACAGGACCCAAGTTCACCCCGCCTCCCTGAAACCCCTTGCCCCCGATGGTGGTGTACCGCTCGCTCGCACCCATCCACCGTCTGAGCCCGGCGAGGGCCATAAACCCGAGGATCAGCCCCGGAACCGCGAGGGCCGCCACCTTCCCGTACTCTGGCAGTGCGGAGATGGAATGCACGGCGAAGTACAGGGTGCTGCTGTAGACGCGGATTCCCGCGGGTGCCCCGAGCAGCAGCGGGATCTCGAAACTCTCCAGGGCAATGAGCGCGGAGAGGATCCCGGCGGCGCCGATGGCCGGGCGGAGGAGAGGCCAGACGACCCGTCTTAAGGTCCCTGGGACGGTGGCGCCGGAAACCCAAGCGGCTTCTTCCAGCCGCAGATCCAGCCCCCGGAGGGCCCCGGAGATGAGGATGAACGTGAGGGGCGCGAGGCCAAGCCCCTGGGCCAGCACCATGCCCGGCATGCTGAAGGCGTTGAGGAGACCTCCCGGGATCCCCAGCTTCCGAAAGAGTACGTTGATGAGCCCGGTTCCCGGCGCGAACAGGAGGATCCAGCTGATGCTCTGCACCACGGGCGGAACCATGAGAGGGGCCACCATCAAGGCATAGAAGACTCGCCGGCCGGGCACGTTCGAACGCTCCACGATCCACGCGGCGGTCCCCCCGGCCAGGAGGGCCACGCCGGTGGCGCCCGCCACGTACACGAGGGTGTGGCCGAGCATCCGGCCGTAGGCGGGGCCGCCGCCTACTAGCTCCTGGTAGTTCTCCAGACCCCACCGAGCCGCCCGCTCGAAGGGCAGGAGGTTGCTGCCCACCCTCAGGCTGCTCAGCACCAGGGTCAAGAGCGGCACGAGCAGGAGCCAACCGGCCGCGAGGACGACGAGGGCCTCAAAGGACCTCCGGCCAAGTGTCTCCCCGAACGCCTTCGCCCGGGTCGGCCAGCCCAGCTCGGAAACCGGTTCCTCGCGGGCTTGGATCCTCAGCTGCACTTCCTGCCCCGCTGCTGGATCACCGCTCCTCCCCGAGGACGACCCGGCGGATCCGCTCGAAGAGCTCTACTCGACGCAGGGCCCGCCGCTCGTCCTCCAGGACGATGCGGATGCCGCGCTGGTCATAGCGCCTGCGGACGAACGATCCGCTCCCGGGCGCCACGTCCCAGAAGCCCTCTCGCTCCAAGGCTGCCCGGCCCTCCCGGGTCATGTACCAGATGGCGAACAGCCGCGCGGCTTCCAGATGGGGCGCCCCTTGGAGGATGGCGAGCGCGAACTGAGAGGCGTACGTCACGGGCCCTATGGGAGCCCACTCCAAGGAAACCCCCGCCATCTTGCGCTGCTCCACTTGGTGGGCGAAGGCCCCCACCCAGAGGTCCCGGTCTCCGCGCAGGACCAGCTGCTCCACCGTGGTGGGCTGGGGCACCACCGCGAGCCCCATCTCCCGAAGACGGCGCGCGTACTGGAGAGCCCACTCCTCCCCCTGGAGGACCCCGAGTCCCGCAATCCAGTTCCCCACCGCGATGGCGTCCCCCACCAGTCGGTTTCGCCACCGCTCCTGGAGGAGATCCTCCCAGCTCCGCGGCAGTTCCTCCGTCCGGATCCGCCCTGGCCGGTACGCCACCGCGTACACCCCGCTGATGAACCGGAGGCCGTATCCGTCCAGGGTGAGCACGCCCACGGGTACCCCGTACGGCGCCAGATCCTCCCGGGCCACGTAGGGGCGCAGGAGCCCCCGTCCCCGCACCACGCTCAGCCCCGGCAGGCTCCAGAGGAGCACGTCGTAATTCCGCCTCCCCGCAAGGGTCTCCGCCACCACACGGCTCGGGGCGTTCGGATCCAGCACCAGCTGCACGCGGACCCCGGGATTGCCCTCCTCGAACCGCTGGCGGAGGGGTTCTCCGAGCTGGGAGACGCTGGTGAGGAACACCACGGTCCCTTCCCTCCGGGCCCGCTCCCGGAGCTCCTCGAGCGGGGCTGCGCCCTGAACCGCCACCCCCCATCCCAGGAAGCACACGGTCACCAGCAGGCCCAGCCACTTCCGCGTCATGCCAACCTCCCCCGAATTTTCGACTCGGATTTTTACGGCACCAAGACCTTCTGCCCGGTCACCGGGTGCGGGTAGTGGAACGGGACTACGTAGGGCTCCGGCCACATCCGGGGCGGATCCGCCATGAGCTCGTCAGGGCCGTGGGGATCCTCCGGGTAGGTCTTGGTGAACACGAACACCGGGGGATCCGGCCACTCCGCCCAGCCTCGCTCGTAGTTCGCGATCCAGTACGGTCGGTAGTCCAGCACCTTGATCTTCCAGGTCCCGTTCTCCTTCACGTACTCGTTCTCGTACACCCCACCCTCCCACCACTGCCGCCGCACCTGCTCGGCCCGTCCGGGCGGGGTGCTCTCGTGCCGTCCGCCCTGCAGGAAGCACCGAAACCTTCCCCAGGCCCGCCCTGCCTCCACGTCCACGTCAATCACGTCCTGCACGATGATGTGGTCCAGCAGCACCCCGTACTGGGGTCCGTTCTTCCCGCCTCCGAACCGCTCCCGGAACCGTCCGACGTACAGGCGGCGAGCCCCCTCCTTTCCCAGAAACCGCCCGCCCAAAAACCGCACCTCGCAGTCGTCCGAGAAAAGATCCACCACCTCCTCGTACAGGCACTTGTCCAGGTAGTATCCGTACACGTTCTGGAGGCGGCGCACTGCCTCGATGTCCTCCAACCGCCGGATGCGCTTTTCCAGGTCCTCCATGCCGTCTCTCCTCCCCTCATTGAAGTGCGGGCCTAGGGCACCCGTCCCTGGAGGATGGCCCGCGCCCGCTCCGCGAGGGCCACCCGTTTCCGGGCCGCCTCCACGTTCTCCACGAACGGCTTCAGCCGGGCCTGCGCCAGGGCCCGCCCCAAAATCCCTTGAGGGTCCGCGGCGTCCGACATGAACACCGTCTCCCGCTCCAGGCGCTGTTTGCCCTCCGTTCCCGCCATCCACATGGCCGCGCACCGGGCCGCCGTGTTCTCCGCCCGACCCCGCAACACGGAGGCCGCGATGACGGAACCGTACGTGGGCCGTACGGGAGCCCACTCGATGGACTCTCCGAACCTCTCCCGTCGCTCCAGGATCTCCCCGATGCCGGACCACCACAGATCCCGCTCGCCCCGAAGGATCATCTGGATGGCGGTGGCGGGGTTGGGCACCAGGGTGATGCGCACCTCGTCCCGCAGCCTCCGCGCGAACCGCTCCATCCAGGGCTCCCCCAGCAGGAGTCCCAGTCCCGCAAGGCTGTTCTCCAAGAGACCCACGTTGCTCACCACCCGTCCCGACCACCGTGGCTGGGCGATCTCGTCCCAGGTGCCCGGAACCTCCTCCGACCGAATCCGCTGCCGGTTGTACCCGAGACCGTAGACCGTGGTGTACACGCGCAGGATCCGGTTCCCCAGCATCCGGCCCCCAGGCGGCACCCGGAGCGCGTTCAGCTCTGCGGGCGGCAGGTCCGCCAGCAGGCCCCGCTCCGCCAGCACGAGCAATCCCGGGAGGCTCCAGAGCATGACGTCAAAGCTCCATCGTCCTGCCTCCGCCTCCGTGATCACCCGGGTGGGACCCGCGAGGTCGGCGACGGCTTCCACCCGCAGCCCTGGAAGACCCGCCTCCAGCACCTTCGCCACGGGCTCGGCCACCAGAGGAACGAGCGTGAGCAGCCGGACCCGGCCGCCCTGTTGGGCCTGCGCGCAAACCGGCGAGGGAGCCGCCTCCAGGAACCACACGCCCGCACCCAGCAGGAGGCCTGTAGCCAGGAGGGCCACAAGCCCGGCTCCCATCCTCCGTACCATGTCCCGCCCTGTCTGCATGCCGCCTCCCTCTTCCAGGTCGTTCAGGGTCGTGGCCCCCGGCTCAATCCCAGCTCCGGTCCTCCTCAAAGCCCGGGATGCGCTCCGCGGGGACCCAGCTCCCGTGCAGGCCCGGCCGCAGCTTGATGGGCAGCCGGACCACCGCCAGGGGGCCTTCCGCCACCTTTAGGGCATCGAAGATGAGGAGGTCCGACCTCCGTTCGTCGTAGCGGTTCGCGATGGCGAGGAGGTACCCGTCCCCTTCCACCGTGCTGCCCGGCCGCGGCACGAAGGTGGGCTCCTGGAGCGAAGAGGTGGGCCCCACGAACCACCGCTCGTGGCGTCCCGTCTGCAGATCCACATGTCCCAGACAGTTGAACTGGAAACCGCTGGCGGACCGCAGAGCGGGATGCGCGGGAAGCTCCGTGTCCTGGACCAAGAGGTACCCATGCCGGTAGGGCTCCATGAGGTACCGCTCGTCCACCCGTGGGAACTCCCCGACGAATTTGGACATCTCGATGCTCTCGAATCCGTCCCGGGAGCTCTCCGCATCCACCACCCACCGCGTGAGCCGCGGCGTTGCCTTGGTGCGGTCGAATCCGCCGCCGTGGATGTCCGGGAAGAAGGGGAACAGGTTCCCGGGAGCCACCGGGGTGTCGATGTAGATCCGGCTCCCCTCATTGAAGGCGTTCATGACATGGGAGGCGAACTGGTTGGGTCCCTTGAACCAGCGGACGTCCTTGCCCGTCCCGTACCGCGGGAGGACACCCAGGTAGACTTCCCTCGTGCTGTCCCAGGCGAAGGTCGAAAGGCCCCGCTTGGCCCGCTCCATGTCGTACATGATGGGGACGATGGGGAAGATCACGTACTCCCGGGTCACCGCGAAGTCGTGGACCATGGAGGCGTAGGGCGCCCGCAACCAAGCCTCATGGACGATGCGTCCTTCCGGGCTGATGACGTAGTAGGCGATGTCGGGGCTCCCATAGCCCGTCGCGGAGTAGCCAAAGGCGATCATCTCCCCCGTCTGCGGATCGATCTTGGGGTGGGCCGTGAAGGTCTTGCTCGTGAGCTGTCCTTCGAAGTCGTAGTAGCCGTAGGTCTTCAGGGTGAGGGGGTCGAGGAGCACCGGAGGGCTGTCTTCCTTGAGGGCGTATAGGCGTCCCGCGTGGTACACCACGTGGGTGTTGGCCGTTCCCCGCCGCAAGCCCCGCACGGACTCGTCGTCGAAGTAGGGGTTCCGGTACAGCCCGAACAGGGCCCGCCGGGCCTGTCGCTCCGCCACGAACTTCTCCGTCCGCACGTACCGGCACCGGAAGTCCACGTGGCCGTCCTTGAACCGGAACATGCTGACGATCCCGTCTCCGTTGAAGTAGATGTCCTCTCCCAACAGGGGCGGATACTGGGGATCGGGCCGCACGTGGTAGTAGATCCCCCGTAGCTCCCGGGGGACCTCGCCCTCTAGGACCTCCAGGTCGTAGACGTCCGCCTCGATCCGGTCCGGGGTGTTGAATCCCGTATAGATGGGGAGCTCCGGGAACCGTCTCATGGACCGCCCACCTCCCTCCGATCAGGATCTCCGACACCTGGAGCCTCCCGGGCCCCGGGATCCCGTCGAGCGCCTGAGGCACGGGATGATGCCCCGTCCGGGTGCAGGGTACGGGAACCGGGGGGCCTGCTCAAGCCAAGATTTGCCGATCCGGAGGTCAAAAGTTGACCGATCGGGTCTTCACACCGCGGAGGCCTCCACCATGTGGCGCAGGCCTTGCAGGTCCTTGACGAGGATCCGAGACCGGGACAGGGCGATGAGATCCCTGGCGGACAGGGCCCGGAGGGCCTTGGCCACCGTGGGGCGGGAGAGGCCGGTGGCGCACGCGATCTCCCGGTGGGATAGGCGGAGGGCGGGGAGGCCTTCCGCCTGCGGTAGGTTCTGGTACGCCATGAGGTCCAGGAGCAGCTGCGCCACCGCCACCTGGGCCGCGTGGAAGGTCAACGCGTACAACCGGTGGGTCAGGGCACACACCTTCTGGGCGAGGCTCTCCAGCAGGAGCCAGCAGGCCTGCGGATGCTGGAGGAGCCGGGGGAGCTCCGTGACGGGGATCACGTAGAGCCGACTCGCCTCCTGAGTCACCGCGGAGACCCCGTACGCGGCGCCCCGGATGGCGCCCGCATCCCCCACGAAGTGGCCAGCCCCCAGCACCCCGATCATGTGCTCCTCTCCCAGTTCGTCCAGGTAGCACAGCCGCACGGACCCATCCGCGATGAGGTAGAGGCGATCCGCGGGATCCCCCTGGGTGAAGACGATGCTGCGGGGCGGGTAGGCCACGAGCCGGAAATCCCCGACGGGGAGGAGGTCCTCCCAGGTCCCCGGGCGGTCTACGGGGGCAGAACCCCGGGTCCCCACCCCGGCCGGGTTCCCTGAAGATCCGAGCCCTCCGGGAGCCAGCACCACGATCCGTCCCTATCCAGGAAACGAAGAGGGTGGACTCTTGTCAACAAACCCGTCTCCTTCCAGGTCCAGCACGCACAGATCCGCACGGCCGCTTGCCACGAGCGCGTGGGCCTCGGTCAGGGTGAGTCCTCCGCCCACCAGCACAGGGACCCCCACCTCCAGGCGCACGGCCTCCGCGTAGGGTGCCAGATACCCCCGGCCGTAGGTCGGTTCCTCGTCCGGAACGGTCTGGCCCGCCCGGACCTCTACGAAGTCGCAGCCCGCTTCCCGGAAGGCCCGGGCGATGGCCAGGGCCTCCTGTTCCGGGATCCCGCCCCGGGCCCGATCCGAGGCGGGAAGCGCCACTCCGAGCGGCCCCTGCCAGACCTCCCGCACGGCCCGGAAGACCTCCAGGGGGAACCGGATCCGGTTCTCCAGGCTTCCGCCGTACGCGTCCTCCCTGCGGTTGGTCAGGGGCGAGAGGAAGCTCGCGAGGAGGTAGCCGTCCCCGAAGTGAAGGTGCAGAAGATCGAAGCCGGCGTGGGCCGCAAACCGCGCGGCCCGCACGAAGGCTTCCCGCACCGCGTCCATGTCCCCCCGCTCCATGGCCCGGGGGATCGGTCCATCGGGGGAGTAGGGGATGGAGCTTGGGGCCAAAAGCGGCCAAGGCTGCGGAAGCGGCAGGTCCACACCAAGCCGGCGGGGCCGTGTGGCTGCCCTCCTTCCCGCGTGTCCGAGGATCGCGCCGATCCGGGAGCCCTCCGCGTGCACGGCCTGCACGATCCGCCTCCACGCCTCCCCGTGCTCTGCCCGGTACAGGCCTGCGTCCTCAGGGGTGATGCGGCCCTCCGGGGAGACCGCAAGGATCTCCGTGAGCACGAGCCCTGCTCCTCTCGCCGCGAGCCCGCACAGGGTCCGGTGTTGCGCCTCGCCCGGAAGGCCGTCCAGGGCGCCGCAGGCGCTCGCGGGGCGCAGCACCACCCGGTTCGGGAGCCGCAGTCCCCGCAGAGCAAATGGGAGGTGCGCGGGGGGCCGGGGCAGCCCGACCCCATCCCACTCCGAAGCCAGGTGGGACTCCACCCGCTGTACGAACCGCGCGTCCCGAACCCTCAGGTCGTCGTAGGAGATGCGGCCGCTGCGGGTGAGGAGGTAGAAGGTCAAGCGGTAGGGGTCCAGCCGCATGGCCCGGTGGGTGGTCTCGAACGTCCGCTGGCTCTGGGATGCAGCCCGTTGGAAGGCCTCCACCACGGGCCGCCGCTCCAGCTCGTACGCTTCCAAGGCCGTCTCCAGGTCCTCGTAGGTCTGGAGGGCCCGGGCCAGGGCGATGGCGTCCTCCATGGCCAGCTTGGTGCCGGATCCGATGGAGAAGTGGGCGGTGTGGGCCGCATCTCCGAGGAGCACGACCCGGCCGTGGTGCCATGTAGCGGTGCGGAGGGTGGGGAACCGGATCCACCGGGAGGTGTTCGAGAGAAGGGGATTCCCTCGAAGCACCTCCGCGAAGATCTCCTCGCACCGCCTCAAGGTCTGCGGCTCGTCCGCCTCGTGGAACCCCGCCCGCCTCCACGCCTCTTCCCCGCACTCCACGATGAAGGTGCTCATCCGGCCGGCATACGGGTAGGCGTGGGCCTGGAAGAGCCCCCATTCCGTCTGCCGGAACACGAAGGTGAACGCTCCAAACGGACGGGGCGTCCCCAACCAGATGTACCGCGCGCGGCCCGGGGTGATGCGGGGACGGAAGACCTCCGCGTACCAGGATCGAACCGTACTCCCGACCCCATCCGCGCCCACCAGGAGGTCGTGGGGCGGGAGGTCCTCGGGCTGCCGGACCTCCGCGCGGAACCGAAGCATCACCCCAAGCTCCGCGCACCGCCGCTGGAGGATCTCCAACAGCGCGGTCCGGGCGATGCCTGCGAACACGTGGCCCCCGCAGCGCAGCCGTTCCCCGTGCGCGTAGACGTCAATGGCGTCCCAAAGCACGAAGCGATCCGTGATCTGGCGGTAGGTGACCTCATCCGCTTCCCGGAACTCCGCCAGGGTGCGGTCGCTGAAGACCACGCCCCACCCGTAGGTGGCGTCCGGAGGGTTGCGCTCCAGCACGGTGATCTCGCCGCGCGGGTTCGCCTTCTTCAGCAGCAGGGCCAGGTACAGGCCCGCGGGTCCCCCGCCCACGATCACCACACGCACGCCACAGCCTCCGCGAGACGGCCCACCTGGTCCAGGTCCGGCACCGCGGGCATGAGCACGAGCTCGTCACAGCCCGCTTCCGCGTATCCTTCCACGAACTGCACCACGGCCTGCGGGGTCGTGAGCAGCTGGGCGACGATGCGCTCCACCATGGGACCCGTGAAGGCGTAGTAGTCCCGCATGTACCGGATTGCCCGCTCCCGGGCACCCTCTCCGAGGGCGAAGTAGCCCTGGCCCCACAGCTCGGGTTCGCCCGGACGGCCCACCTCCCGCCACGCGATGCGGGCGAGCTCCGCGGCTCGGCCAAAGGCCCGGGGCGGTCCCCCGCCGTGGAAGTAGCCCTGGGCGTAGCGGGCAGCCCGGGCGAAGGCCTCCTCCACGAACCCGCCCACCAGGAACGGCGGGCCTCCGGGTTGGGCCGGCGGCGGACCCACCTTCCCCTCCTCCCAGATGCGCCGGAGGGCCCGCAGCTGCTCCGTGAGCCGGCTTCCCCTCCCCCGGTGGTCCACTCCCGTCACCTCGTAGTCTTCCTCCCGGGCCCCTACCCCGAACCCTACCACCAGCCGGCCGGCGGAGAGCTGATCGAGGCTTGCCAGTTCCTTGGCGAGCAGCACGGTGTTGCGCAGGGGAGAGACCAGGATGGCGGTCACCAGCTTCACCCGGCGGGTGACCGCGGCGGCTGCGGTGAGAGCCAGGAGGGGGTCGTAGCTGTCGTAGGCCACCCGGTCAATCACCGCGAGGCTACTGAACGGGGCGGCCTCCACCTCCTCCGCCCACCGCACCACGAGATCCCCCCGCACGCCCGGAATCCCGCTGGGCAGGCCGATGCCGATCCGCACTACGTCTCCTCCCGAAGCCGCTTCCGATCCACCTTCCCGCTGGGCGTGCGGGGAAGGGTCTCCACAAACCGCACATCCCGAGGGTACTTGTGGGGGCTGAGGTGAGCCCGCACATGCTCCTGGAGGGCCCGCGCGGTTTGCGGAGTCGCCTCCGCGGGATTCCGCAGGACCACGTAGGCCCGGGGGAGCGTGAGGCCCTCCTCCGTGTACGGCACCACCGCGCACTCCGCCACCATGGGGTGGCGCAGCAGGCACTCCTCGATCTCCAGGGGCGCCACCCAGATCCCGCCGACCTTCATCAGGTCGTCCGCCCGGCCCTGGTACCAGAAGTACCCGTCCTCGTCTTCCCGGAAGAGGTCTCCCGTGCGCACCCAGTTGCCCCAGAAGGTGCGCACGGATTTCGCCCGGTCCTTCCAGTACAGGAGCGCCGCGGTCTCCCCCCACACCCAGAGCTCCCCCACCGCCCCCCGGGGCAGGGGGTTTCCCTCAGGATCCCGCACCTCCGCCCGGTACCCCGGACAGGGCCGGCCCACGCTCCCCGGCCGCACCTCGCCCGGCCGGTTGGAGATGTAGATGTGGTACAGTTCCGAGGATCCGATGCCGTCCACCACCTCCACCCCAAACTTCTGCTTCCACCGGTAGTACAGCTCCGCGGGCAGGGCCTCCCCCGCGGAGGTCGCGAGACGCACACACGAAAGGTCGTACCGATCCGCGTCCGGATGGTTCACCATGGCGTTGATCATGGTGGGCACCTGCACCAGGATGGTCGGACGGTAGCGGGCGATGAGCTCGAAGAGGCGCTCCGGGGTGCTGCGCTCTGGGAACACGATGCCCGCGGCCCCCACGCCGAAGGGGAAGAGGGCCGTGCAGTCCCGGGCGTATCCGAAGAAGAGCTTGGGAACCGGGAGGACCACGTCCTCCGGGGTGTAGCGGATCACCTCCTGCGCGTAGTTCCAGAAACTCAAGTAGGGCGCGTAGTGGCAGTGCACCACCGCCTTGGGCCGGCCGGTGGTGCCCGTGGTGAACTTCCACAGGGCGAAGTCATCCTTGGAGGTGTCCGCACCCGGCAGGTCCGGAGAGGCCTCCGCCACCATCCGTTCGAAGCGCACCTCCCCCTCCTCCAGCTCCTCCACCCCCACCGCGAGGATCCGGCCCCGGAAGCCCACCTCCCGGGCAGCTTCCCGGATTTTCAGGTGGGTCACCGCGTCCGTCACCACCACCCGGGGTCGGGCATAGTCCAGGTAGTAGGCGTAGTCCTGGGGAGGGAGAAAGGTGTACACCTCCGCGCTGACGGCCCCGAGCTTCAGCACCGCGTACCAGGTGGCCACGAACTCCACGCCGTCCGAGAGAGCCAACAGCACCCGGTCCTCCGGCTCCACCCCGAGCTCCCGGAGCACGTTCCCCACCCGGTTCGTGAGGTGCGCGAGCTCCGCGTAGGTCACCGTCCGATCCCCGCAGTACAGGGCGATCCGGCTTCCCCGGCCTTCCTCCAGGTGGCGATCCAGGAAATAGCGGGTGACGTTGAACCGTCGAGGCACATCCTCGTACGTCACCATCTCCCTTCCCCCTAGGACAGCACGCCGCCCCCGTCCAGGACGATGCCCTGCCCGTTGATCCCCCCCGCCGCATCCGTGCACAGGTAGGCCACCAGGGATGCGACCTCCTCGGGGGTGAACAGGCGCCGCTGGGGGCTGCTGCTCTCCAGGACCCGGCGCACCTCTTCCGGAGGGCGGCCCGTGCGGGTGCTGATCCGGCGGATGTTTTCCGCGGTCATGTCCGTCTGGAGATAGCCCGGACAGATGGCGTTCACGGTGATGCCCCGATCCGCGTACTCCAACGCCACGGACCGTACGAGTCCCAGCAGGGCATGCTTAGAGGCCGTGTACGCGGCCGTATACCGGGAGGCCACCTTCGCCAGCACGGAGGCCACGACCACGATCCGGCCCCACCCCACGGCCAGCATGTCCGGAAGGACCGCCTGCATGGCGTAGAGGGCACCGGTGACGTTGGTGCGTAGGTGGCGCTCCCACACCGCGTCCGTGATCTCCCGGAAGGGGTGGCTCTCCGCGACTCCTGCGGCGTACACCAGAACGGTGACGGGCCCCAGAACTTCCCGGGCCCGGGCCACTGCGGATTCCACGGCCTCCCGCACCGCCACGTCACACGGAAGCCCCAGGGCCCGTCCCCCCGCACGCTCGATCTCCCCGGCCACGGCTTCCACCTGCGCGGCCGTGCGGGCCGCGACCGCCACCCGGGCGCCCCGGCGGGCCAGTTCCAGGGCACATGCCCGGCCCACGCCTCGGCCTCCACCCGTGATGAACGCCACCCGATCCCGGAGGTCCATCCCCATCCGTGTTTCGACGGAGGGAGGCGACCTCCCTTGTGCCGGCTCACACGCTCAGGTAACGCTGCCACAGGTCCGGATCCGCCCGCAGGGCTTCCGAAGGTCCCCGCCACACCACCCGTCCCCGCTCCAGGACGAAGTGGTGGTGCGCGAGATCCAGAAGACGGTCCACGTACTTGTCAATGAGGAGGATGGCGAGTCCTTCCCGGTTGAGCTCCTCCAGGCACCGCCAGATCTCTTCCCGGAGCACAGGCGAGAGCCCCTCCGTGGCCTCGTCGAGGATCAGCAGGCGCGGGTTGGTCATGAGGGCCCGCCCGATGGCAAGCATCTGCTGCTCGCCCCCGGAGAGCTGAACGCCCAGGCGATTCAGCCGGGCCCGAAGTCGCGGGAACAGCTCCAGCACCCGCTCCAGGGTCCACGGCCGAGAGGATCCGTTGCGGTTGGCCGCAAACGCCAGGAGGTTTTCCCGAACCGTGAGGTTGGGGAAGATCTGACGGCCCTCCGGGACGAGGGCGATGCCCGCGGAGGCGATGGACTCGGGAGGTCTTCCCTGGATCTCCTCTCCGCAGAAGACCACGCGTCCGGTCCGGGGCGGCAGGAGTCCCAGGATGGCCCGGACGGTGGTGGTCTTGCCCATGCCGTTCCGGCCGAGAAGGGTCACGATGCGGCCCGCGGGAACCTCGAGGTCCACCCCGAACAGGACCTGGCTGGGACCGTAGGAGGCCTGCAGCCCCTCCACCCGCAGGAGGGGCTCCCCCCCCGCCACCGCATGGGTCCCGGAAGCAAGGGAGGGTACGGCGTCCCGGGGCCTCGTCTCTCCGAGATAGGCCCGGTGCACCTCCGGATTCGTCCGCACCTCCTCCGGGGATCCGCTCGCCAGCACCCGTCCGTCCACCAGCACCGTGATCCGGTCCGCCACGGAGAACACCACGTCCATGTCGTGCTCCACCAGCAGCACCGTCACCTGGCCCCGCAGACTCCGGATGAGATCCACCATCCGCCGGGATTCCTCCTGGCTCATCCCGGAGGTGGGCTCGTCCAGGAGCACGAGCCTGGGCCGACACGCGAGCGCCAGCCCGACCTCCAGCTGCCGCTGCTCCCCGTGGGAGAGCGCCACCGCGGGCACGTCCGCGCGATCGGCAAGCCCGACCCGCTCCGCGTACTCCCGCGCTTCCTCCCGGAGGCCCTCCTCCCGGTGCGCGGGGTGCCAGAACCGGAAGGAACTCCCCGTGCGCGCCTGGACCGCGAGGCTGAGGTTCTCGAGCACGGTCTGGCGGGGGAAGAGGTTGGTTACTTGGAAGGTTCGGGCGATCCCCCGTAGGGCCCGGGCGTGCGGCGGAAGGTGCGTGATGTCCTCTCCCTCGAAGAGGATCCGGCCTTCCGTGGGCGGGAAGACCCCGGCCACTAGGTTGATGAGGGTGGTCTTTCCCGCGCCGTTCGGTCCGATGACCGCGTGCACCTCCCCCCGCTCCACCGCGAGGTCACACCGCCACAGGGCGAGCACACCCCCGAACCGCTTCGTGAGACCCCGGATCTCTAGGATCCTCATCGGGGCCTGCCCTCCAGGAGGCCCACGAGTCCCCGGGGTGCCAAGAGCACCACCCCGAGCAGGATCAGCCCCACGGGCAGCTGCCAGTGGATGGTCGCCGCGTGAAAGATTTCCTCCAGGGCCACCATGGCGGCCGCCCCCACGACCCCGCCCCAGAAGTTCCCGACCCCGCCCAGGATCACCATGAGCAGGAACGCTCCAGATTGCGGCCAGCTGAGCATGGCGGGGGAGACGTACTGGGCGTGGTGGGCCATGAGGATCCCGGCCAGACCGGTGAGGGCACCGGAGAGCACGAAGGCCACGAGCTGGAAGGGATACGCGGGAAAGCCGATGGCCGCGGCCCGGGCCTCGTTGTCCCGGATGGCCTGCAGGGCTCGGCCGAACCGGGCGTGTACCACCCGCCACAGGATCCCCAGACACACCGTGAGCAGGAGCAGGGTGAGGTAGTAGAGCGCCACATCTCCCATGTGGAATCCGAGGTCCGTACGGGGTGCCCGGAGCCCGTCCTGGCCGCCGTACTGCTTGAAGGAGATCACCCCGTAGTACACCATCTGGGCGAAGGCCAGGGTGATCATAATGAAGGAAAGACCCCGGGTGCGCAGGCACACCGCGCCGATGACCAGGGCCGCGAGCGCGGCCACCAGGATTCCCGCGGGCCAGATCACCCATGCGGTACGGATCCCCTCCCGCGCCAGGACGGCCGCGGTGTAGGCCCCGAGCCCGAAATAGGTGGCGTGTCCGAAGCTCACGAGCCCCCCATAGCCCAGCACGAGGTTGAGGCCGCTGCAGGCAAGACCCAGGATCATGGCCTTGGTGACCAGGTTCAGGTAAAACCGCCAGCCCACTGCCTCCGCGAGGGCGGGGAACCCGACCAGGAGGATCCCCGTCGCGGCCAGCGGGAACCAACCTACTGCGCCCCGCGGGATCGCCACCGGGATGCGGCGGGCCTGCGGAGCTGGAAGCGGACGAGTCCGCATGCTAAGCCCGGACCGGGAACAGCCCCTGGGGCCGCAGGAAGAGGACCGCGGCCATGAGGAGGTAGATGAGGATGGAGGCCACGGCCGGACCCAGGTTCGAGGCCACCTCGGGCGGCAGGAGGTGCATGAAGAGCGGCGGGAGGAGGGCCCGGCCCGCGGTGTCCACGATCCCCACCAGGAGCGCCCCCACGAGTGCGCCCTTCACCGACCCGATGCCGCCGATCACAATCACCACGAAGGCGAGGATGAGAATCTCCTCCCCCATGCCTACCTGCACCGCCAGGATGGGGCCCAGCAGAGCTCCTGCCACCGCGCACAGCCCGGCACTCACTCCGAACACCAGGGTGAAGACCCGCCGGATGGGAACCCCCATGGCCTGGGCCATGGCCCGGTTGGAAGCCCCTGCCCGCACCCACATCCCCAGACGGGTCCGGTGGATCAGGAGGAACAGGCCAGCTGCGAGCCCGATGCCCACTCCGATGAGGAACAGCCGGTACGCGGAATATCCCAGACCCGGCAGGAGCCGGACGGGCCTAGCGAGTTCCTGGGGCACGGTGAGCAATAGGGCCTGGGGCCCCCAGATCATGCGGACTCCCTCGTTGAACACGAGGATGAGGGCAAAGGTGGCCAGCACCTGCGTCAGGTGGTCCCGGGTGTAGACCCGTCGCAGGACGGAGACCTCCAGCAGGATCCCGATCCCCGCCGTGGCCAGGACCGCCAGGGCCACGCCGGCCCAGAAGGATCCCGTCCCGTGGGCCAGGGTGGCGGCGAAGTAAGCCCCCAGCATGTAGAGGGAGCCGTGCGCGAGGTTCACCACGTCCATGATCCCCAGGACCAGGGTGAGGCCGGAAGCGAGCAGGAAGAGCATGAGCCCCAGCTGCAGCCCGTTCAGCAGCTGCTCCAGGACGAGGGCCGCGGGGAACCCGGGCATTCCCTACGGAAGCCTGCAGCGGGAGACGTAGGCGTCCCCGTGGTTGCGGAAGATGGTCCCCCGCAGCCGGTTCACGATCTCGCCGTTGGGCATCTCCACCACCTGCCGGAGGTAGTAGTTCTGGATGGGGTACCCGTTCCGGTTGAACCGCACCCGTCCCCGGGTGGTCTCGAACCCGGAGAGGACCGCGCTCCGGAACTCCGCCTTGCGGGACAGATCCCCGCCCACCGCCCGCAGCCCGTGGTCCAGGGCCAGGGCTGCGTCGTATCCCTGGGAGGCGTACAGGGTGGGGATGCGGTTGTACGTACGGCGGAAGTCCTCCACGAACCTGCGGTTGATGGGGTTGAACAGCTCCAGGGCCCAGTGGGAACTGTTGAACACCCCGACCATGGACCGGCCCACAGCCCGGATCACGTCCGCGTCCGCGGAGAAGCCGGGAAGCAGAAGGGGGATCTGCTGCATGAGGCCCGCCTCCGCGTACTGCTTGATGAAGTTCACCCCCATGGCCCCGGGGTAGAAGGCGTACACGGCCTTGGGAGCCGCGGCGCGAATCTGGGCGATTTCTGCGGAGTAGTCCAGCTGCCCCAGGCGGGTGTATACCTCTCCGATCACGCGTCCCTTGTAGAAGCGCTTGAACCCCGTGAGGGCGTCCCGGCCCGCGGGGTAGTTGGGCGCCAGGATGAAGGCGGTCTCATACCTCTTGAGCTGGGCGTAATGTCCCATGGCTTCGTGCATGTTGTCGTTCTGCCAGGCCACGTTGAGGAAATAGAAGTTGCACTGCTCTCCCGCGTACTCGGAGGGCCCCGCGTTGGGACTGATGTAGAAAGTCTGGTTCTGGAACACCAGGTCTCCCACCGCCAGCAGGACGTTGGAGAAGATGATGCCCGTGACGAAATCCACCTGGTCCCGCCGCAGCATCCGCTCCACCGCAGTGCGGGCCACATCCGGGTTCTGCTGATCGTCCGCCACGAGCACCTCTACCGGAAGCCCCCCCAGGCGGTTGCCCAGGTGCCGGAGGGCCAGTTTGAAGGCGTCCAGAACATCCTGCCCCAAAGCTGCCCCACCGCCCGAGAGGGTGCTCACGAACCCGATCCGCACGGTGCGGGGCTGGGCACCCGCGGGGAGGGCCACCAGCAAGGCCAAAGCGACCACCAGACGGAAGGGCGTCCGGTTCCCCATGGTCTTCCTCCGGATCTTTGTGCGCAGACGGGCCCGCGCCTCCAGGCCGCCCGCCTTTGTTTATTTATGTACACCCCCGGGCCCATCCCTCCGTCAACCCCCCTGGTGTCCGCTGGCCCCGGGCGGTTGCACCCAGCCCCGGGGGGCGTCGTACACTTCAGGTTGTGTCCCTGGTGGAGCTCACGGTCCTGCTCGGGCTCCTGATGGCCCTAGTGGCTTTCGGCGTGGACGCGATGCTGCCGGCCCTCAGCGTCCTCGCCCGGGAGTACGGGGTGACGGAGACCCAGGCGCAGCTGGTGGTGGGTGTCTACCTCATGGGATTCGCCCCGGGCCAGCTGCTCTTCGGACCCCTCAGCGACCGCTACGGCCGGAGAGGGGTCCTGCTCTCGGCCCTCGGGGCGTTCACGGCCCTGAGCTTTCTCATGCCCCTCGTGCGGTCTTTCGCCCTCCTCGTCACCCTGCGGTTCTTCCAAGCCTTCTTCGGCGCCAGCATGCGGAGCGTAGGGACCGCCCTGGTACGGGACCGGTATCAGGGGGAGGCCATGGCCCGCATCCTCTCCTTCATCCAGATGGTCTTCCTCGTGGTCCCCGTCCTGGCACCCTCCGTGGGCACGTTGCTCCTCGGCCTGGGATGGAGGGCGGTCTTCCTCTTCCTCGGAGGTCTGGCCGCGGCCCTCTTCGGGTGGGCCGCGGCCAGGCTCCCGGAGACCCTTCCACGCCCGCACCGCCGCCCTCTGAGCTACGTCTCCCTCCGGGAAGCGCTGCGCTTCCTCGTCCGGGCGCCCGAGAGCCGGGTGGCCACCCTCCTCCTCACCTTCACCTTTGCCATGCTGCACGCCTACCTCCTGAACGCCCCGCAGCTCTACAAGACCCACCTGGGCCTGACGAACCCGCAGTTCGCCCTGGCCTTCGGTGGAACCGCAGCCTTCCAGAGCCTGGCCATGCTCTGCACGGGCCTCATGGTCCACCGGCTCGGACTCCGGGCCTTCCTGCGGTGGTCACTCGTTTGCCTCTTTGCCAGCGCTGCCCTCTTCCCGATCCACGTGCTCCTTCTCCGGGATCCCCTCCTCATCTGGCTGCACACGAGCCTGGTGTTCTTCGGAATCGGGCTCGTGTTTCCCAACGCCATGAGCCTGGCTATGGAGCCCATGGGGAGCATGGCGGGCTTCGCCAGCAGCGTGGTGGGGTTCAGCAGCGGGCTGCTCGCGAGCTCCTTGGGAACCGCTCTGGGTCAGTGGGCAGGAGGAGAGCCGTTCCGGCTGGGGGTGGGATGGTTCCTGTTGGCCCTCGCGGCCTTTCTCTGCGGCCTGCGGGGTCCGCTCCGGGCTGCAGCTCCATCCTCCGCCCGCCAAGCCATCCCCGCGGACGAGGTGCTATCTTGAAGGGGAGCATGGAGGTCCGTCAAGCGCCCTTCGATCCCTCCGCGTGCCGGCGGATCGTGGTGAAGGTCGGGAGCGCCCTCATCGCGGACCCGGCCTTCTCCACCCTCCGCCGACTCACGGCGGAACTGGCAGAGCTGAAGCGGGAAGGGCGGGAGGTGGTGGTGGTCTCCTCGGGCGCCGTGGCCCTGGGCAGCGCACGGTTGAGGCTCCCCACCCGTCCCCTCTCCATCCCCGCAAAGCAGGCCGCGGCCGCGGTGGGCCAACCCCTCCTCATGCAGGCCTGGGCCGAGGCCTTCGCCCACCACGGCCTCGTGGTGGCTCAAGTACTCCTCACTGCCTTCGACCTCGCGGACCGCGCCCGGTTCCTCAACGCCCGCCACACCCTGGAAAACCTGCTGCGGTGGGGTGCAGTCCCCGTGGTGAACGAGAACGACACCGTGGCGGTGGAGGAGCTGAAGTTCGGCGATAACGACCACCTCTCCGTGCTCCTCGCCACCCTGGTGGGCGCGGACCTGCTCCTCGTGCTCTCCGATGTGGAGGCCCTGTACGACCGGGATCCCCGCCGCTCCCCGGATGCCCGGCCCATCCGACGGGTGGATCGGGTGGACCGGGAGCTGCTGGCCCGCGCCGGAGCGGAACCCGGGGAAGTGGGCACGGGGGGGATGCGGTCGAAGCTGCTGGCCGCGGAGAAGGCCCTGGCTGCAGGCATCCCGCTCTGGCTGCTCCCCGGCCACCGGCCGGGCGTCATCCGGGAGGCCCTCTCCGGAGCCGAGGTCGGGACGCTTTTCTGGAGCACCCGGAGGCGGTACTCGGGCCGGAAACTGTGGCTGTACCAGCTGCCGCGGCCTGCGGGGGAGCTCCTCCTGGACGCGGGCGCGGCCCGAGCCCTCCGGGAGGAGGGAGCTTCCCTTTTGCCCGCGGGGATCCGGGGCGTGCGGGGCGAGTTCGGAGTGGGAGATCCCGTGCGGTGCCTGGATCCCGAGGGGCGGTTGGTCGGGGTGGGACTGGTGAACTACAGTTCCAGCGAGATCGAGCGCATCAAGGGGGCCCATACCCGGGAGATCGAGGCCCGATTGGGCTACCGGCACTCCGACGAGGTGATTCACCGGGACCACTTCGTGCTGGCGGGAGAACTGGAGGAATCCCTTACCGGAGGGGTGCGATGATCGAGGTAGCGAGCGAGCTGCGGCAGATGGGAGAGCGGGCCCGTGCGGCCGCCCAGCGGCTCCTGCGGGCTTCCCCCGCGGCCAAGGAGCGGGCCCTGGTGCGGGCCGCGGAGCTCTTGCAGGCCCGGTGGCCGGAGATTCTGGAGGCGAACCGGCGGGATCTGGAAACTGCGCAGGCCCAGGGGCTGCCGAAGCCCAAACTGGAGCGGCTGCGCCTTGGGGACCGCCGACGGGACGACCTCGTAGAAGGCCTGCGGCAGATCGCCTCCCTCCCGGACCCCGTGGGCGAGATCGAGCAGCTCGTCGTACGGCCCAACGGCTTGCTGGTCGGCCGGATGCGGGTGCCCCTGGGCGTGATCGGCCTCATCTACGAGGCCCGACCCGATGCCACGGTGGAGGCCAGCGCGGTGGCCCTCAAGGCCGGGAACGCCATCCTCCTGCGGGGCGGGAAGGAGGCTCAGCACAGCAACGAGGCCCTCGTGGGCCTGATCCGCTCATCCCTCGAGGAATCCGGCCTTCCCCCGGACGCGGTGCAGCTCGTCCCCCCGGGGGACCGGCAGGCCGTGCTGGAGATGTGCCGGATGGAGGGGTGGCTCGATCTCCTCATCCCGAGGGGTGGGGAAGAGTTGATCCGGTTCGTGCAGGAGCACGCCCGGGTCCCGGTACTGGCCCACGCCAAGGGGGTGAACCACCTGTACGTGGACGAGGAGGCCGATCTTGGGATGGCGGTGCGCATCGCGGTCAACGCCAAGGCCCAGCGCCCCGCCACCTGCAACGCCCTCGAGAAGGTGCTGGTACACCGGTCGGTGGCAGCCGAGTTCCTCCCCGAGCTCGCGGCCGCCATGCGGGAGGCAGGGGTGGAGCTCCGGGGCTGCCCCCGCACCCGGGAGATCCTGCCGGACCTCAAGCCCGCCCAGGAGGAGGACTGGAGGGCGGAGTACCTGGATCTCGTGCTGGCCGTGCGGGTGGTGGACTCTCTGGAGGAAGCCCTGGAGCACATCGCCCGGTACGGATCCCGCCATACGGAGGCCATCGTAACCCGCAACCACGACCGGGCCATGCGCTTCCTGCGGGAGGTGGACGCCTCCCTGGTGCTGGTGAACGCCAGCACCCGGTTGAACGATGGGTTCCAGCTGGGCCTGGGCGCGGAGATCGGGATCAGCACCACGAAGCTGCATGCCTACGGCCCTATGGGCGTGCGGGAGCTCACCACCACCAAGTTCGTGGCCCTGGGCCAGGGGCAGGTGCGCACGGGATGAGGCCTCTCGTGGGCGTCATCATGGGATCCGCCTCCGACTGGGAGACCATGCGGCACGCGGCCGCCACCCTGGAGGAGCTCGGGGTGCCTTACGAGGTACGGGTGGTGAGCGCCCACCGCACCCCGGAACTCATGGCGGAGTACGCGCGCAGTGCTGAGCAACGGGGATTGCTCGTCATCATCGCGGGTGCTGGCGGCGCCGCCCACCTGCCCGGGATGACCGCGGCCCACACGGTGCTCCCGGTGCTGGGCGTGCCCGTGGAATCCCAGGCCCTGCGGGGCCTGGATTCCCTGCTCAGTATCGTGCAGATGCCGGCCGGGGTGCCCGTGGGGACCCTCGCCATCGGACGGGCCGGAGCCGTGAACGCGGCCCTGCTGGCCGCGAGCATCGTGGGACTCAAGTACTCAGAGGTGCTGGAGCGCGTCAGGGGGTACCGCGAGGCCCGCAAGCAGGAAGTGCTCGCCCACCCGGACCCCCGCACGGAGCAGTGAGGATCGGGATCCTCGGAGGCGGCCAGCTCGGCCGGATGCTGGCCCTCGCAGGCTACCCTCTGGGCCTTTCCTTCCGGTTCCTGGACCCCTCTCCAGAGGCCTGCGCGGGGCAGGTGGGGGCGTTGCAAGTGGGGGAGTACGGGGATCAAGAGGCCTTGCGTCGGTTCGCGGAAGGGCTCGAGCTCGTCACCTACGAGTTCGAGAACGTTCCGGTCCAGGCCGCCCGGTTTTTGGCGGAGATCCTTCCCGTCCACCCCCCGCCCGAGGCCCTGGAGGTGGCCCAGGATCGGCTCACGGAGAAGCGGTTCTTCGCGTCCCTCGGGATCCCCACCCCGGCCGTTCATCCGGTGGACGGCCCCACAGACCTCCGGGCCGGGGTGGAACGCCTGGGCCTACCGGCCGTCCTCAAGACCCGCCGCGGTGGGTACGACGGCAAGGGCCAGGTCCTCCTTCGGAGCCCTGAAGACCTGGAACCGGCCCTGGCGGCCCTGGGCGGAGCAGGCCTGATCTTGGAGGAGTTCGTGCCCTTCGATCGGGAGCTCTCCGTTCTGGCGGTCCGGTCCCGAAGCGGGGAGGTTGCCTGCTATCCGCTCGTGGAGAACCACCACCGGGAGGGCATCCTGCGCCTCTCTCTCGCTCCCGCACCTCATCTCACCCGCGAACTCCAGGCAAAGGCCGAGGCGTACGCCAAACGGATCCTGGAGGCCCTGGGATACGCGGGGGTGCTGGCCGTGGAGTTGTTCCAGGTGGGGAGAGAACTCCTGGCCAACGAGATGGCCCCGCGGGTCCACAACAGCGGGCACTGGACCATCGAAGGTGCTGAGGTGAGCCAGTTCGAGAACCACCTGCGGGCCATCACGGGACTCCCACTGGGCTCCACGGCCCCCCGGGGCTGGAGCGCCATGGTGAACCTCATCGGGCAGAAGCCCGATTTCCGGGAGCTGCTTGCCCTCCCCGGAGCGCACCTCCACTGGTACGGGAAGCGGGTGCGGCCGGGCCGGAAGGTGGGGCACGTCACCCTCCGGGCGGATTCCGAGCAGGCCGTCTTCCGGTTCCTCCCGCGGCTCGTCGCCTCCGCGGGAGAGCGGCTTCCGGAACCCTACCGGACGGCCTCCTCCCGGTAGGAAGGGACCTCCTGGTTCCGCAGGGACTCCAGAAGTCTCCGCGCCACCTTCGGGCCCACCACCGCGGCCACCTCTTCCTCCCGAGCTTCCCGTAGGCGGCGCACGGACCCGAAGTGCCGGAGGAGCTCCCGCTTGCGCTTTTCCCCGATCCCGGGGATCTCGTCCAGGACCGAGTACACGATGCGCCGGTCCCGGAGTTTGCGGTGGTAGGCGTTCGCGAACCGGTGGGCCTCATCCCGTACCCGCTGTAGGAGCTGGAGGGCCGCGGATCCCGACGGGAGCCGGAGCGGGTCTGGGGCCTCGGGTCGGTACACGAGCTCCTCCCGCTTTGCGAGGGCCACCACGGGGATCCGCATCCCGAGTTCGGAGAGGACGGCCAAGGCCGCGCTGAGCTGCGGCCGGCCGCCGTCCACCAGGATGAGATCCGGGAGCACGGACCACTTGGGCCGCCGGGTTGGGCCCTTCTGAAGGGCTTCCTCTTCCTCCCGGGCGTTCTCGAACCGGCGCCGCAAAGCCTCCCGGAGCATCGCCACGTCGTTGGGCCCGGACGCGGACCGGATCCTGAACCGGCGGTAGGCGTCCTTCCGGGGCCGGCCTCCCTCGAAGGTCACGAGGCACGCCACCGCCTCCCCGGACTGGAAGTTGGAGACGTCATATCCCTCGATGCGGAAGGGCGGATCCGAGAGCCCCAACACCTGCTGCAGGGCCCGCACCGCAGCCCCTTCCCGGCCCACGAGCCTCACCCGCTCCTGCTCGAGGTGCACCCGGGCGTTCTCGCGGGCCATCTCCACCAACCGCCGGTCCGTCTCCTGTTCCGGCACCGCCACCCGGACCGGCCCCCCCCGTCGCTCCTGGAGCCACCGGGCGATGAGTTCTTGGTCCTCCACGGGCTCGGGGACGAGAACTTCCGGGGGGATGGCGGTGGCATGCGCGTAGAACTGCTCCAGGAAGGTACGCAGGATCTCCGCGGTGGAGTGGTCTAGGGCCCCGGTGAGGAAGAAGTGCTCCTGGCCCACAAGCCGCCCCCCGCGCACGAAGAACACCTGGGCACAGGCATCGTCCCCATCCGTGTGCACCGCCACCACGTCCCGTTCCTCCAAGCCAGGGCCGGAGGTGCGCTGCCGCTGCTGGATGGCCTCCATGGCCCGGATCTGGTCCCTCAGGGCCGCCGCCCGCTCGAATTCCAGACGGTCCGCGGCCTCCTGCATCTCCTGCCGCAGGGCCTCCAGCACCGCTTCCTGCTTCCCCTCCAGGAAGGCCACCGCCCTGCGCACCTGCTCCGCGTACTGCTCCTGGGTGGCCCCCCAAGGGACGCAGGGTGCGGTGCACAGGCCCATGGCGTAATCCAGGCAGGGACGCGGCAGGGATCGGTTGATCTCGATCCGGCAGCTGCGCAACCGGAAGAGTTTCCGGATGGTGCGGATGGTGCGGCGTACCAGCTTCGGCTCATGGTAGGGGTAGGGGCCGAAGTAGCGGGCACCGTCCTGCGCGATCTTCCGGGCCATCACGATCTTGGGATAGGGCTCGTGGGTGATCTTGATGTACGGGTACGCCTTGTCGTCCGCCATCCGCACGTTGTACCGGGGTCGGTGCTGCTTGATGAGGTTCGTTTCCAGAACCAGGGCCTCCACCTCGTTGGCGCAGACCACCACGTCGAAGTCGAAGACCTTGGTCATGAGGTGGCGGATGCGGGGGGAGGGGGCGGTGCGGGGGTCCTGGAAGTAGGTGCGCACCCGATTCCGCAGGGACGCGGCCTTCCCGACGTAGATCACCCGGCCCGCCCGGTCCCGCAACAGGTACACCCCGGGTTGGGACGGGAGCGCCCTCAGCTTCTCCTCCAGGTTCGCAGCGCGCTCCATGGCCCTTCCATCATACCCGAGATGGACAGGCCTCCGGGGCCGCGGGGTTCCTCAAGCACCCGTGCTCTGCGTTCCCACCTGACGCAGCAGTGCCCCCAGCGGGGCCACCTGCACCGGCACGCCGTTCCGGAAGGCGATCCACAGGTCGCTGAAGGGCGAGAGCCGCTCACCGGGCAGCAGAATCCCCACCAGGTTCAGGGGGTCCGCGGCGGAGAGCACCACCACCTCCGGATCTCCCACCGTCCGCCGCACGGCCCGCAGGGCCTCCACCGCCTCCGGGAGCGCGTACTGCTCGCCCGCAACCCCGGAGACGAACCGGCCTCCCCGAACCCGTCCCTGCAGCTCCCACCGCCGGTAGACCCGCACGAGATCCCGCCACGGAGGAGCGGCGCGCTCCCGTACGAGGACTTCCCGGAAGACCACCCCGTACCGCCGCAGCAGCTGCTGCGCGATCCGCTCCGTGCGCTCCGGCTCCGGGAGGTCCCCCGAACAGCACCACAGGGCCCATCGGCCCACGGGCAGGGCTCGGCCGTGCAGGCCGCCGGGAAGCGCCCGCAACCCCCGTCGCCCACGGCGCAGGAGCTGGCGCAGCCCTCCCACCCCGTCTCCGCTCACCCACCCCGCGCCCACCAGCTCCCACAGGGCCCTCTCGACTTCCGAGGGGAGCCGGCGCAGGGCCCTTGCGATGTCTGAGAGGAAGGAGGCGCCGTGGGCTTCCAGGTACGCCAGGACGTCCCGAGCCGCCGCGGAAAGCCCTTCCTTGCGGAGCCCGTCTCGCCGCGCATAGACCTCCAAGTCCTCCCGCAGGAGGAAGGCGATGGGGGTAGTGCGCAGAAAGCTCCTGCGCCGCCGGATCCCCTTCGGTTCTGGGCTTCCGTCCCTCCCGATCCGGCCCCAGGTCACGATCCCGCTCAGGCAGAGGGCCTCCAGGTCCGCGGGGTTGTAGGCACGGATCCGGGCGGGGAGCACGCTCGTCTCCCAGGCCTCCGCCGGGAGTTCCAGCCCCTGGAGCTGGCCCACCACCTGCAGGAGGCCGTCCCGGCCGTGCAGCTGGGTTTGCGGGTGCACGTGCTGCCACCGGAACAAAAACCGCACGAAGTCCGCGGGTGCCACAGGCTCGATCTCCTGCCGCAGCCGGCCCACGGTGAGCCGGTGGATCCGGGCGAGAAGCCTGCGGTCGCACCACTCCTCCTCCGCGACCCCCGGGTTGTAGTGCCCCCGCAGCACCTCCCCCATCCCCTCCAGGGCCGTGAGGGCGGTGGTGACCTCCCCTTCCGGAAGACCCAACCGGGCGGCCAGGGCCGGGACCGTGGTGGGGCCGAGGTGAGACATCCATCCCCGTACCACAGCGAGCACCGCCTCCTCCCGGCTCGGCTGCGGGAGGTCTGCGGGCAGCCTGGGCTCCGGTCGGAAGCGGGCCTGGGGCCAGATGGCCCGGACGTAGGGCACGCGTTCTGCGGCCACATATCCCCGGAGACCGCCGGTCGTCGTCACCGTGGCCCGGCCCTCGCGGATCAGGGCTTCCGCAAAGCCCTCCCACGAGCCGAGGGCGTCTCCCGGAAGGATCACGAGGGTATGGAGGAGGTCGTGGAGCTCGTCTGGGTCCCGCACGTCCGGCCACGCCTGGGCTCGCACCTCCTCGATCGCCTCGGGGTTCAAGGCTCCGGGCCCCCGGGCGAGCTCCGGATCCACCCGCCGCATCTGCACGGCCCGGGCCCGCCGTTCCTCTAGGGGCGCGTCGTCCAGGAACGCGTAGGGGTTCGCGTTGAGGACCTCGTGGGAGGCGGGCGAGGGAAGCGGCGTCTCAACGGCCACGGTGCGGATCTCTCCCCGCTCCATGCGTCCCACGATCTCGACCAGGCGCCGGACGTCCATGGCTTCCTCTAGGCAGCTGCGGATGGTCTCGTTCACCAGCGGGTGGTCCGGTGGGGTGATGGGGCCCATGCGGTTGTCCTGGCAGCCCACCTGGTCCGGGAAGACCGCGGCCAGGAGATCCTCCGCCTGCATGCGCTGGATCTGGGGCGGTACCTTCCGACCGCCCCGTTGCCGCAGCACGGCCAGAGCCCGCTGGGCGTTCTGCCGCCACCGGGTGAGGAAAAGCGGGGACTGCAGGGTAGCCTGCAGAAGGTCCTTCTCGACGGTTTGGGACCGCACGAAGGAGAAGACGAGCTCGAGGGGGAAGCTGTGTTGCGCCCCCAGGGAGAGCAGGATCCCGTCGTCCGTGGCCGCGGCCTGCAACTCGAAATCGAAGGTGAGGCAGAAGCGCTTGCGCAGCGCCAGTCCCCACGCCCGGTTCACCCGGGCTCCGAAGGGCGCGTGCAGCACGATCTGCATCCCGCCCGCCTCGTCGAAGAACCGCTCCGCCACCACACACGTCTGGGTGGGCACGCAGCCCAGCACCGCCACCGTCTCCCGGATGTAGTCCACCACCTGCTTTCCGCCCGCTTCGTCCAGGCCCGTCTCCTGCATGAGCCAGGCCACCGCACCGGAGGGGTCGTGGATCCTCTGGGCCACCTCCGAGCGCAGGTCTGAGACCGCCTGCGAGAGCTCCCAGGTGCGGGCCGGCGCTTCCCCAAGCCAGAAGGGGATGGTGGGCGGCGCACCGTGCGCGTTCTCCACCCGAACCCGGCCGCGGCTTTCCACCCGGCGCACCCGCCAGGAGGTGTTGCCCAGGAGGAACACATCTCCCGGTGCGCTCTCGATGGCGAACTCCTCGTTGACCCGGCCGATGAAGGTCTCATCCGGCTCGGCGATCACGTCGAAATCGAAAGTTTCCGGGATGGCGCCTCCGCAGGTGATGGCCACCATCCGGGCGCCCCGGCGGGCCCGCACCATGCCGTTGATCCGATCCCGGTGCAGCAGGGCACCGGCCCTCCCCGGACGCGCGGCGATCCCTTCGGAGAGCATCTCCAGCACCTGCTCGAACTCCCGCGGGCTCAGATCTCGGTACGGATGGGCCCCCCGCACGAGCGCGAACAGATCCCGCTCCGCGACGGGCGTACAGGCCGCGATGGCCACCATCTGCTGGGCCAGCACGTCCAGGGGTTTTTCCGGGAGGATCACCCGGTCCAAAATCCCCCGGCGTACGGCCCGTACCGCGGCCGCGCACTGCACGAGCTCGTCCCGGGTGAGGGGGAAGAGCACGCCCTTAGGCATCCGGTCCACCCCGTGCCCGGACCGGCCCACCCGCTGCAGCAGGGTGGAAAGGGCTCGGGGAGCCCCCACGTGACACACCAGGTCCACGTGGCCGATGTCAATGCCGAGTTCCAGGGAGGCGGTGGCCACCACCACGGACAGATCGCCCTCCTTGAGCCGGCGCTCCGCCTCCTGCCGCAGGGTCCGGGCGAGGCTCCCGTGGTGGGAAGCCACCCGTCCTTCGCCCAGGCGTTCGGAGAGGCGGTGGGCCACCCGCTCCGCGAGCTTACGGGTGCTGACGAACACCAAGGTGGTCCGATGCAGCCCTGCAAGCTCCGCGATGCGGTCGTAGACCTCCTCCCAGATCTCGTGGGTGGCCACGGGCCCTAGGAGCTGCTCGGGGACCCAGATGGAGAGATCCCAGTTCCTCTGCCAGCCCACGTCCACGATGGCGCAGTCCACGGAGCCGTCCGGCCTTTGGCGGGCGCTTCCCACCAGGAGCCGGGCCAGCTCCTCCAGGGGGTGGGCGGTGGCGCTGAGCCCGATGCGCTGGCAGCGCCGCCCTGCGAGGTGATCCAGCCGCTCCAGGGAGAGGGCGAGGTGGGCCCCCCGCTTGTCCTGGGCCACCGCGTGCAGCTCGTCCACGATCACCGTCCGGGCGGTGCGGAGGACCTGCCGGCCGCGCTCCGCGGTGAGCAGCAGGTACAGGGACTCCGGAGTGGTCACGAGGATGTGCGGGGGACGACGCACCATGCGGTCCCGGTCGCGGGGAAGGGTATCGCCCGTGCGCACCGCGACCCGGACCTCCGGCACCCACATCCCCTCCCGCCCCGCGAGCTCCCGGATCTGCTGAAGGGGCTCCTGCAGGTTGCGGTGGATGTCGTTGCTCAGGGCCCGAAGGGGCGAGACATACACCACCTGGGTCTGATCCGGGAGCAGCGGCGAGGAGAGCAACTCGCTCAGGGACCACAGAAAGGCCGCGAGGGTCTTCCCGGAGCCCGTGGGAGCCGCGATGAGGGTGTCCCGTCCTGCCGCGATGGCGGGCCAGCCCAGCCTCTGGGCCGGAGTGGGTTCCGGGAACCGTTCCCGGAACCAGCGCGTCACGAGAGGATGGAAGGGGAGGTCCACGGGACCATTTTAGACGGTCTACGGAGGATGGGGCATCATAGGGACGTGGCACGTGTGGGTCTGGTCGCAGCGCTCCTCTCCCTCCTGGCCCTCCCCGGGCTCGCGGAAGAGCTCCCCACGGCCGCGGTCCCGGCCCGTACGGCTGACCGCCTGGGGATCCGGGAAGGGGACGTGGTAGAGGTGGCCGCGGATCCGGGCATGCGCACCGCCCGCCGGGTGCGGGTGGGAGTGGTGTGGAGCCCCAAGGAACACCCCGCGGACGTGGCCCGTCAGGAGCTGCGGCTGGTGCTGCGGCTCCCGTTCCTGGAGACCCTTACGGGACGCGCCGATACGGTGGACCGGGTGGTGGTACGGCTGCGAGAGGGTGCGCAGGCCCGTCGGGTGCGGGAGGATCTGGAGGCATGGAGCGTGGGCTTCGATGCCTACACCGCGGAAGAGCTCGCAGCCCACACCTCTCGGGCCTTCGTGGTGGTCTCCCGGTTCCACAAGGCCATCGCGCTGGTGACCCTGCTCGCGGGAGGGATCTTCCTCGTGGCGGTCACGGGCCTGCGCACCAGCGAGATGCGGCGGGAGATCGGGGCCTTGCGCCTGGTGGGGATCGGCCGGGGGACCCTGTTCCTCGCGGTGGTGGGCATCGCCACGGGTGTGGCGCTGTTCGGCACCCTGTTGGGGATCGGGGTCGGAGCGGTCCTCGTGGCCGCCATCAACGCGTACTACCAGCCCCTCTTCCAGACCTCCCTGGTCTTCGCGGTGCTGGAACCGCAGACGGTGGGGGCCGCCGCGGCGTTCTCGGTGCTTTTGGGCGTCCTCTCCGGCGTCGCGGTGGCCACGCGGCTGCTGCGGCAGCCTCCCCTCGAACAGGTGGGTCGGTAATGGTGGCGTTTCTGGCCCTCCGCTCCCTCCGGCGCTCCCCCACCCGAACCCTACTCCTGCTGGCGGGCATCACCCTCTCCGGAAGCCTCCTGTTCGACATGACGATGCTGGGCTCCGGGCTGGTGGAGAGCTTCGGGGGTGTACTGGGACGCCTCGGCTACGAGATCCGGGTCGTCCCCCGGGGCACCCTCCCCCTCTCCTCCGCCCTGCTCGTCCCGAACGCCTCGGGGATCGTGGGGGAGATCGCGGCCCATCCCGATGTGGCGTGGGCGAGCCCCATGATCGCCACCCAGCTCTATGCGGAAGCCGGAGGAAGGCGGCTCAGCGTGGTGGCTTACGGAATCCCGTCCCGCCTTCCCGGCCTCGTGCGGACGGAGGCGGATGTCCGAGATGGGGCGGTGCTCAACGCCCTCCTCGCCCGGGAACTCCAGGTGCGTCCGGGAGAGCGCATCCGGCTTGGCACCCGTCTGAGCCCCCAGACCCTTGCCCCGGAGGCTGCCGTGGAGGTGCGGGTGGCGGGGCTCGGCGAGTTCCCCTTCGATCTCCGAGGCCAGCGCACCCTCGCGGTTCCCCTCTCGGTCCTGGAGGAGCTCTTGGGAACCCGGGACCGCGCCTCGTTCCTGGTGGTGAAGATCCGGGAGGGGGCAGATCCGGAGGCGGTGCGGGAGTGGGTAAACCACACCTTCCCGGAGCTGGAGGCCCTCTCCATCCCCGCACTGCTCCAGGCGGTCCGCGGACAGCTCCGGTACTTCGATCACTTCTCCGTCATCCTGAGCGGGGTGAGCCTGGTGGTGGCCACCCTCCTCGTGGGGACCGTGCTCACCCTGCAGATTGGAGAGCGGTTGGGAGAACTGGCGGTGCTGCGGGCCCTGGGACTGCAGAGGACCCGGCTCGTGCTGCTGGTCCTGCTGGAGGGCTTCGCGCTCGCGGCCGCCAGTTGCCCCCTCGCTTTAGGCATCGGGCTGGGACTGAGTGAACCTCTGGATGCCATCCTGCGCGCTCTGCCGGGGGTGCCCCAGGACCTGCGGTTCTTCGTCCCCTCTCCTCAAGCGGCCCTGCGCACCGTGGTGCTCCTCCTCGGGGCGGGAACCCTGGGAGCCGCGTATCCCGCCTGGGTGGCGGGGAGCCTTCACCTGGCGAGCACCCTCCATCGGGAGGTGCAGGGATGACGGCCCTGGTAGAGGTCCGGGAGGCCTGGCGCGTGTACCGGCTCAACGGGGTTGAGATCCCGGCCCTGCGGGGGGTCTCCCTAGAGGTACACCCCCAGGACTTCCTCGCCATCGTGGGGCCCTCGGGCAGCGGGAAGTCCACGCTCCTCCACCTCATGGGCGGTGTGGATCTTCCCACCGCGGGAGAGGTGCGGCTGTTCGGGCGGATCACCCACCGGATGACGGAAGGGGAACTGGCACGGCTCCGGCTGCACCGCATCGGGTTTGTCTTCCAGAGGTTCTTCCTGCTCCCGCACCTGACGCTGGAGGAGAACCTCCTGCTCCCGATGCTGGAAGCCCGGGTCCCGGCCGGGGAGCGGCGTAGGCGGGTGGAGGAGCTCCTGGGATACGTGGGACTCCTGCACCGGCGGCACCACCGGCCAGGCCAGCTCTCGGGCGGGGAGCTGCAGCGGGGTGCGGTGGCCCGCGCCCTCGCCAACCGCCCGGCGCTGGTGCTGGCAGACGAGCCCACGGGCGAGCTAGACGAGCAGACGGGGCGCGAGATCGGGGAACTCTTCCGACGCGTGCACCGGGATGGGGTAGCGGTGGTGGTGGTCACCCACAACCCCGAGCTCGCCTCCCTCGCGCAGCGGGTGCTCACCATCCGGGACGGGAGGCTCCGGTGACCCTCGCCACCGCCTTCCTCCTCGCCTCCCGGGCCCTAATCGCGCGGCCCCGCCGTACCGCGATCCTGCTCCTCGGCTACGGTCTCGGCGTAGGGGTCATGGTGGCCCTCCTCGCGGTGGGGGATGCGCTCCTGCAGCAGGCCCGGGACCGGGATGTGGTGGCGGGCGGGGATCTGGTTCTGCTCCCGGAGGGCGTGGATCCGGAGGTGTTGAAGGTGGGTGGGGTCACGGGGATGTACCTGGAGATCCCCAACGCCCGGTACCTGGTCCGGCAGATCCTCCTGGGACCCCGGTACGCGTCCGTCATCGCCGCCGTCTCCCCCGAGGTCACGGACCGGGTGGTGTACGTACGGGTGCGAGGAACGGTGTACGCGGTCCGAGTGAGCGGGATCCTCCCCTCTGCGGCGCACCGTACCCGCAGCGCCCTCTCGGTCCCCGGATGGGAGGACGCTCCGGAAGACCGAAGGTGGCTGGATCCGAACCCTGAACTCCTCTTCAGCGCTTTGGACCGGTTTCACGCACCGAGCGGTCCGGCGTGGGCAGAGTGGTGGTACTTCAACTTCGCCGCGGAGGACGGCACCTACGGGTATCTCTCCTTCATCGCGGATGCGAACAGGGAGGCCGCGGTGGGCGCCACGGTGCGGCTCGGAGACGGGGGGATCGTGCGCTGGACGGACCGGCACCGGGCGAGGGCGCTCCCCTCCGGGGAGGGTTCGGGTCCCCTCCGGTTTGAGGCCGGACCGCACCGGGCGGAGATGCGGGGAGGGCGCTACCGGATTCAGATGCGCCGGGTCGGGTTCGCCGCGGACTTGGAGATCACGCCGGCACCGGGCCTGTACTTCCCGCCCGTGGAGTGGCGATCCGGAGACTTCCGGTCCGGGTACACGGTCCCGGCCCTCCGCGCGGAGATCAAGGGGGAGATGCGGATCGGGGCACGGGTGCTGCCGGTGCGGGGGGTCGCGTACCACGACCACAACTGGGGGAACTGGACGGGGGTGAGGTGGGAGTGGGGGAGTGCGAGCACGCCTCACTACGCGCTGCTGTACGGAATCGTGCAGCACCCCTCCCTGCGGAACCGGGAGACCCTCGTGGCCCTGTACGCCACCAGGCCGCGGCCCGGGCTGCTGAGCGTCCTCCGGGGAACGGTGCCGGTATGGGAGGGCGGGCACTCCGCCCCCGCGCGGCTGCGTTTCCGGGCCGCCAACGATGCCCACGACACCCTCACCGCGGAACTGGAGGTGCTGGACTCCATCGCCACCTCTATGGGCCGGACCACCTTCTGGCAGCTCCGCACCCGCTACCGGATTCGGGGGACGGTTGCGGGCCGGACGGTGGCAGTAGACACCGTGGGGTTCGCGGAGACCTTCACGGGGCGGTAGGGTACCGCGCCCGCCGCACCGCCTTTTCTAGCTCCATCGCCCCGAGCGCCACCATCCCGGGCAGGAACGTCACCCCGAGGGTGGGGGGATCGAGGGGGAGGGTCCGGAAGATCCCTTGAAGGGACGGGAGGTACACCACTCCGAGCTGCAAAACGATGCCCAGGCCCACCGCGCCAGCCAGGGATCGGTTCCGCAAGACGTTGCGCCACGCGGGTCCTCGGGTGCGCAGGGAGTAGACCCCACCGAACTGGGCGAAGGCCAGGCCGACGAACACCACCGTCTGCCACCTGGGGTCTCCGGCCCGCAGGAACTCCACTCCGATCCCCAGGGTCAGGAGGCCCATGAGGAGTCCACCCCAGATCACAGCCCAGCCCGAGGGACGGTCCAGAACCGGTTCGCCCCGACGGCGCGGCGGGCGATCCATCACGTCCTCCTCTGGCGGCTCCAGGGCGAGGGCCAGGGCAGGGAGCCCATCCGTGACGAGGTTGATCCACAGGATCTGGAGGGGATAGAGGGGAAACGGAAGGCCCGCGATCCCCGCGGCCAGCATCGTCACCAGCTCCGCGGCGTTCGTGGTGAAGAGGTACCGGACGAACTTCCGCACGTTGTCGAAGACCACCCGCCCCTCCTCCACCGCGGCCACGAGGGTGGCGAAGTGGTCATCGAGCAGTACCATCTCCGAGGCCTCCTTTGCCACCTCCGTGCCGCTCCCCATGGCCACGCCTACGTCCGCCCGACGCAGTGCCGGTCCGTCGTTCACCCCGTCCCCCGTGACCGCCACCACCTCCCCCTGCGCCTGGAGGGTTTCCACCAGGCGCAGCTTCTGCTCCGGGACCACCCGGGCGTACACGGAGACCTCCCGGACCCGCCGCCCCAGGGCTTCTCGCGTCAGGCCCTCCAGCTCCGCCCCCGTGACCACCGGGGCGTGGAAGTCCCCAATGATCCCCGCGGCCCGGGCGATGGCCCGGGCCGCGGTGGGATGGTCACCGGTCACCATGACCACCCGGATCCCGGCCCGGTGGCACAGCTCTACGGCCCGCGGGACCTCAGGCCGGAGGGGATCCGTGAGCCCCACCAGGCCCGCAAGCACGAGGTCCTCTGCAGCCGTTTCCTCTCGGTCCGGGGGCGCCTCGGCGGTACGGAAGGCCAGGGCCAGCACCCGCATCCCTTCCTGGGCCATGGCCTCCACCCAGGCGTTCACCGTGGTCCGCTCCTCCTCTCCCCATCTTTCCGACCCGTGGGCAGTCCACCACCGGGTACACCCTGGAACCACCACCTCGGGCGCTCCCTTCACGAACACCGCGTATGGCGCATTTGCAAGCCACAAGACCCCCGCCGGATCTCGCACCCAGTGCACGGTGATCATGCGCTTCCGACGGGCATCGAAAGGCCACTCTTCCACCCGGGGGAGCGCTTGCCGCCAGCCTGGGACATCTCCGCCCTCTGCCCAGACGGCCTCCAGCAGGGCCACGTCCACGGGATCGCCCACCACCCGGTGGTCCGCGTCCTGCTGGGCGTCGTTACACATCACCGCCACCAGAAAGGCCGGAAGGGCGCCGGACGGGCCTCCGGGAGTCCACCACCGGGCCACGGAGAGCCGGTTCCGGGTGAGGGTTCCGGTCTTGTCCGTGCACACCACGGTGATGCTCCCGAGGGTCTCCACCGCGGCGAGCTTCCGGATCAGCGCGCGGCGCTGCAGCATCCGCTGGGCCCCCAGGCTCAGCGCGACGGTGAGCACCGCGGGCAGCCCCTCCGGAACCGCGGCCACCGCCAGGCCCACGCCCACCAGGAGCACCCGTTCCAACCTCTCCCCCCGCAGGAGTCCGAGGGCCGTGACCACCGTCACGATCCCGAGGGCCGCGATTCCCAGTTGCCGGGCAAGCCGCTCCAGCCGGCCCTGCAGGGGCGTGGGCTCGGGCCGAATCGCCGTCACCAGGGACGCCACCCGCCCCAGCTCCGTCTCTAGCCCCGTAGCCACCACGATCCCCACCCCGCGGCCCGCCGTCACCATGGTCCCCGCGTAGGCCATGGTGCGCCGCTCCGCGAGGGGCTTCCGAGGATCGAGTGAGCCCGAGGCGTCCTTGTCCACGGGCTCGGACTCCCCCGTCAGGACGGACTCGTCCGTGCGCAGGCCCGCCGTCTCCGTCAGCCGGAGGTCCGCGGGGACCCGATCCCCCGCCTCCAGGATCACCACGTCCCCCGGGACCAGATGGGGACTGGGAATCTCCCGGATCTGCCCGGCCCGACGCACCCGGGCGTGAGGGACCGCCAGTCGCCGCAGGGCCTCCATGGCCCGCTCCGCCCGGTACTCCTGGACGGCTCCGAGGAGGGCGTTCAGCACCAGGACCGCGGCCACCGCCGCGGCCTCCAGGAGCTCTCCCAGAACCGCGGCGAGGACCACCGCGATGAGCAGCACGAGCACGAGGGCGCTTCGGAACTGCTCTAGGAGAATCCCCAGAGGGCTACGGGTGACGGGCCGAGGCAGGGTGTTGGGACCCACCCTCCGGAGGCGTTCGGACGCCTCCCCATCGGAGAGGCCCGTATCGGGGTCCGTCCCGAGCCGGCGGATTACTTCCTCCAGAGGGAGGCTGTGCCACTGGGATTCGGAGGCCATACCGGATCCAGGGTACAACGGGCCCGCCCCTAGGCAGGCGGGGCCGGCAGTCCGTAGACTGGTAAAAAATCCCTGCCGGCAGGGCAACCATGGAACGCTGGACTTCCACACGGGTACGCCGGATGCCCGAAAGCGTCTTCCTCCTCATGGACCGGGAGAAAGGCCGGCTCCGGGAGGCCGGACGGGAGGTGGTGGACCTCTCGCTGGGCAGCAGCGACCTCTCGCCTCCCGAGGAGGTGCTCCAGGTGCTGCAGGAGTCCGTCCGCGACCGGACCACCCACCGCTACTGCCTGCGCTCGGACACCCGGCCGTTTCTGGAAGCCGCCACCCGGTGGTACGCGCGCCGGTGGGGGGTTGAACTGGATCCCGACCGGGAGTCCCTGGCCCTGGTGGGATCCCAGGAGGGCCTGGCGCACCTCCTGTGGGCGGTGGCGGATCCCGGGGACGTGGTGCTCTTGCCCGCGGTGGCCTACCCCTCGTACTGGGGAGCCGCGGCCATCGCGGGACTGGAGGTCTTCCCCATCCCCCTCCGGTCCGACCTCCTTCCAGATCTCGCCGCGGTACCCGAAGCCGTGGCCCAGCGGGCGCGGGTGATGATCCTGAACTACCCGAACAACCCCACCGCCGCCTTGGCCCCGGAGGCCTTCTTCGAAGAGGCCCTCCACTTCGCGCGACGGTACGACCTCCTGCTGGTGCACGACAACCCGTACGTGGACATCGTGTTCGAAGGGAAGGCCCCATCTCCCCTTGCGCTGCCCGGAGCCCGGGAGCGGGTGGTGGAGCTGTTCAGCCTCTCGAAGTCCTACCACATGGGCGGGTTCCGGCTGGGATTCGCCCTGGGCAACGCGGAGGCCATCGCGGCCCTGGAAGCCGCAAAGGCTCCTGTGGATTTCAACCAGTACCTCGGGATCCTGCGCATGGGAATCGCGGCCCTTTCCCTCCCGGAGGAGCGGGTCCGCCAGGACGTGGAGGTCTTCCGGGCCCGCCGGGACGCCCTCGTGTCCGCCCTGCGGAGATCCGGATGGCCCATCGAGCCCCCGAAGGCCACCTTATACCTGTGGATCCCCCTGCCGGAGGGGACCGACGACGTGGCCTTCTCCGTGGGGCTGCTGCACCAGACCGGGATCGCGGTCTCCCCCGGCCAGGGCTTCGGGCCAGGCGGACGGGGATACATCCGGGTGGCCCTGGTGCAGCCGCCGGAGGTCCTGGCCGAAGCGGCCGGACGGCTCAGCGCTTTTGTCCACGCTCGGGTTTAGGGTTCTCGCCTTCCCCCTCGCGGGCAGCCTCCCCAGAAGGCCGTTCCTCCGGCCGGGAGGGGGCCGGAGCTTCCCGCACCCGCTCCGCGAACTCCCGCAGCCGCTGGTCCACCCGGGCGTTCACCGTCCCCTCGGGAAAGCGGCCGTCCGGTCCCCGCTCGCCCGCCGGCACGCCCGTGAGGATCTCGAGGCCCTCGTCCACGGTCTCGATGGCCCAGATGTGGAACTTCCCCTCCCGCACGGCCTCCACCACGTCCTCCCGGAGCATGAGGTTCTTCACGTTGCTCGCGGGAATGATCACGCCCTGTCGTCCCGTGAGTCCCTTCACCCGACACACATCGTAGAACCCCTCGACCTTCTGGTTCACACCGCCCACCGCCTGGATCTGGCCGTGCTGGTTGACGGAGCCTGTGACCGCGATCCCCTGCCGGATGGGGATCCCGCTTAAGGCGGAGAGCAGGGCGAACAGCTCTGCCGCGGAGGCGCTGTCGCCCTCCACCATCTCGTAGCTCTGCTCGAACACCAACCGGGCGCTCAGGGTGAGGGGCTTGTCCTGGGCGTAGCGCTGGGACACGTACCCGCTGAGGATCAGGACCCCCTTGCTGTGGATGGGGCCGCCCAGCCGCACCTGTCGTTCGATGTCGATGATGCCCTCCCTCCCGGGTGCCACGCTGGCGGTGATGCGGCTGGGTCGCCCGAAGGCGTAATCCCCGAGCTGGATCACCGACAATCCGTTCACTTGGCCCACGGACTCCCCATCCGTGTCCACGAGGAGAATGCCGCGGGCGATGAGTTCCCGGATCCGTTCCTCGATGAGGTTGGAGCGGTAGACGCGGCTCTCCAGAGCCTTGCGGACGTGGTCCGCGGTGACGCGGCCCGCGCCGTCCCGCTCGGCCCAGAAGTTCGCCTCCCGGATCACGTCGCTGAGGGCCCCGAATCGGGCAGAGAGCCGTTCCTGATCATCCGCAAGCCGCAGGCTGTGCTCCAAGAGCTTCGCCGCGGCCCCCGCGTCGAGGGGCCGGAGCTGCTCTTCCTGGCACAGCCTACAGATGAACGCGAGCACGCTGCGCACGTGCTCCTCGTCATAGGGCATCTGGACATCGAAGTCCGCTCGGATCTTGAAGAGCTCCGCGAACTCCTCGTCCAGGGCGTACAGGAGGTAATACCAGAGGGGATGGCCCACCAGGACCACCTTCACCCGAAGGGGCACGGGCTGGGGCCGCAGGGTCTTGGTGGTGACCAGGCCCAGGCGCTCCACCAGGTCCTCGATCTCCACCTGCTCGCTGCGCAACGCCCGCTTCAGGCCGTCCCAGCTCACCGCGTTGCGCAGGAGATCCTCCACGGGGATCACGAGATACCCGCCGTTGGCCCGGTGGAGGGCACCGGGCTTGATCATGGTGAAGTCCGTGTAGAGGGCCCCGAACTGGGTCTCCTTCTCCACCTTACCGAAGAGGTTGGTGTAGCTCGGGTTGAGCTCCACCACCACGGGGGCGCCCTGCTGATGGCTGTTGTCCACCAACAGGTTCACCTCGTACCGCCTCAGGAACAGCTCCCGGCTCCAGGGGACGGGGAGCGGGATGGGCGGGAGCATGCCCCCCACCGCGGGAGCAGGTGCTTCCGAGGGTCCCTTGAAGAACTCCAGGTTCTCCACGATGTCCTGCTGTACCGCCTGGAGATGCTCCGTGATCTCCGGGCAACTCGCGTACTTCTCCATGAGATCCTCGATGAGACCGCCCACCACGTGGAGGGCCACCTGCCGGTCCAGGGTTCGCAGCCGCTCCTCCGCCGCCCGTTCCAGGGCCCGCACCTGCTTGAGGGCGGCCTTCACCTCCTCCTGCAGGACCTCCCGTCGCCGCTGGAGCTCCTCCCGGGCGGGAGCAGGCAGAGCCTGCAGCTCCGCGTCCGAGATGGGCCTTCCGCCCAGCACGGGGATCACCAGGATGCCGATGGGGGTGGGCTGCAGCGTGAATCCCGCCTGTGCGGCCCGCTGCTGGAGCTGCTCGAAGATCTCCGAGCGCTGCCGTTCCAGCCCTTTGACGATCTCGTCCCTCCGGGTGCCGTACTCCTCGCTCTCGAAGGCCTTGGGGATTTCCCGTCGCACCCGGGCGACGAAGGCCCGCATGTCCTGCTGGAACTCCCGTCCCCGACCCGGGGGCAGTTGAACCACCCGGGGCTGATAGGGATCCGCGAAGTTGTTCACGTAGCACCAGTCCGGCGGGGTGGGCTGCCGACGAGCCGTCTCCTCCAGGAAGGCCCGAACCGCGGTCATCTTCCCCAGACCCGGCAATCCCGCCACGTATACGTTGAACCCCCGGTCCCGGATCTCGAGGCCGAACCGCAGGGACTCCACGGCCCGGGGTTGCCCGACGATGCCTTCGAGCGGCGGGACCTGATCCGTGCTCTCGATCCCCAGGGTGGTAGGATCAATGGTGCGGCGAAGGTGCGCGGGTTCCAGTCGCTGCATGCTCCCCTCCCCTTGGACTGACCTTCATCGGGTTCCTGCCACCGCCTCTGGAGCTGCCCTCGGAGCCTGGATCCGCCGGCGGGCCGCCTCCACCTTCTCCGGATCCAGCACCCTGCGAAGGAACTGGCCCGTGTAGGAGTGGTCCTGGGCCGCCACCTCCTCGGGGGTTCCCTCCGCGATCACCCAGCCTCCCCCGTCCCCTCCCTCAGGTCCCAGATCGATGATCCAGTCCGCGGTCTTGATCACGTCGAGGTTGTGCTCGATGACGACCACGGTGTTGCCCGCATCCACCAGCCGATGCAGCACCCGCAGGAGCCGCTCCACGTCCGCAAAGTGCAGGCCCACGGTGGGTTCGTCCAGGATGTACAGGGTGCGGCCCGTGTCCCGCCGGGAGAGCTCCGCCGCCAGTTTCACCCGCTGGGCCTCCCCGCCGGAGAGGGTGGTGGCGGGCTGCCCGAGCCGGATGTAGCCCAACCCTACGTCGTGCAGGGTCTGCAGCTTGTGCCGGATCCGAGGAACCGCCCCGAAGAACTCCAGGGCCTCGTTCACGGTCATCTCCAGCACATCCGCGATGGACTTCCCCTTGTACAGGACCTGCAGGGTCTCCCGGTTGTAGCGCTTGCCCTTGCATACCTCGCACGGCACGTACACGTCTGGGAGGAAGTGCATCTCGATCCGTACGATCCCGTCGCCCTCACAGGCTTCGCACCGGCCGCCCCGCACGTTGAAGGAGAAGCGGCCCGGCTGATAGCCCCGCATCCGGGCCTCGGGGAGCTGCGCGAAGAGCTCCCGGATGAGGTCGAAGGTCTTCGTGTACGTGGCGGGGTTGCTGCGGGGCGTGCGGCCGATGGGCGACTGATCGATGTTGATCACCTTATCGATGAGGTGCGTGCCCTCGATGCCCTCGTGGGCGCCCGGCCGCACCCGGGCCCCCATGACCCGCTGGGCCAGGGCCCGGTAGAGGATCTCGTCCACCAGGGTGGATTTCCCGCTCCCGGACACCCCCGTGACGCAGATGAACACTCCGAGGGGGAAGGCCACATCGATGTTCTTCAGGTTGTGCTCCCGGGCGCCCCGCACCACCAGGCGTCCACCCTTCGGGCGACGGCGGTGTTCCGGCACGGGGATCCGACGCCTGCCGGAGAGGTACTGTCCCGTGAGGGACCGGGGCTCCCGGATCACGTCCTCGAGGGTTCCGCTGACCACCACCTCTCCCCCGTGCACTCCGGCTCCCGGCCCGATGTCCACGATCCAGTCCGCGGCACGAATCGTGTCCTCGTCGTGCTCCACCACGATGACGGTGTTCCCCAGATCCCGCAGCCGCTTCAGAGTCTCGATGAGCCGGTGGTTGTCCCGCTGATGCAGCCCCACGCTGGGCTCGTCCAGCACGTACAGGACTCCCATGAGTCCAGAGCCGATCTGGGTGGCGAGGCGGATGCGCTGGGCTTCCCCGCCGGAAAGGGTGTTCGCGGGGCGGTCGAGGGTGAGGTACTCGAGCCCCACGTTCATCAGGAACCCCAGCCGGGCCCGAACCTCCTTTAGGATCTGGGCCGCAATGAGGGCTTCCCGCTCGGTCAAGGAGAGGTGGTCGAAGAACTCCAGGCACCGTCGCACGGTCATCGCGGTCACTTCCGCGATGTTCTTGCCGCCCACCCGCACCGCCAGACTCTCCCGCCGCAGCCGCGTGCCCTTGCACTCCGGACAGGGCGTGGTGCTCATGTAGCGTTCCAGATCTTCCCTCACGGACTCCGAGTCCGTCTCCCGGTAGCGGCGCTCGAGGTAGTGGACCACGCCTTCGAAGGTGGTCTCGTAGGTCCGCAGGATCCCGTACCGGTTGTGGTAGCGCACCCGAATGGGCTCGTCCCATCCGTACAGCAGGGCCCGGATGAAGGACTTCGGGAGCTTCCGGAGGGGGACTTTCGGGTCCACCCCGTGGGCCTGAGCCAGGGCGCGCAGCAGCTCCGTGTAGTACTCGCTCGCGGAGTCTGCCCAGGGTACCACCGCGCCCTCCAAGAGCGGCTTGTCCATGTCCAGGATCAGGTCCGGATCCATCTCCTGCCGGAACCCGAGTCCCGAGCAGGCGGGACAGGCCCCATAGGGACTGTTGAAGGAGAAGATCCGGGGCTCGATCTCCGGGAGGGTGGTCCCGTGGTCCGGACACGCGAAGGCGGTGGAGAAGACCAGGACCTCCCCGGAGCCGTCCGAGCCCTCCCGCCACACGTGCACGAGCCCCTGGCCGAGCTTGAGGGCGGTCTCCAGGGAGTCGTGTAGGCGTGAACGGACATCCGGACGCACCACCAACCGATCCACCACCACCTCGATGTCGTGCTTGCGGTTCCGGTCCAGGGAGATCTCTTCCCCGAGCTCGTACAGCACCCCGTCCACCCGCACCCGCACAAACCCCTGCCGGCGCAGATCCTCGAACAGCTGGCGGTACTCGCCCTTGCGGCCCCGCACCACGGGGCCCATCACGTAGATCCGGGTGCCCTCTGGGAGGGCCAGGATCCGGTCCGCGATCTGCTCCGGGGTCTGGCGGGCGATGGGGCGGTCGCAGAAGGGACAGTGGGGCTGGCCGATGCGGGCAAACAGCAACCGCAGGTAGTCGTAGATCTCCGTGACCGTGCCCACGGTGGACCGGGGGTTGCGGGGGGCACCCTTTTGATCGATGGAGACCGCGGGGGAGAGGCCCTCGATGGCGTCCACGTCTGGCTTCTCCATAAGGCCCAGGAACTGCCGGGCATACGCGGACAGGGACTCCACGTACCGGCGCTGCCCCTCTGCGTAGATGGTGTCGAAGGCCAGGGTGGACTTCCCCGAACCCGAGATCCCCGTGAACACCACGAGCTTCTCCCGGGGGATCTCCACGGTCAGGTTTTTCAGATTGTGCTCCCGCGCGCCCCGTACGATGATCCGATCCAGCGGCATAACGCCCCCTACGGATTCTGCAGGAATCTCAACGCAGCAGCGTCTCCCTCATTCCGCAAGGCTCGCCGCCTGGCCCAGGGCCTCCGCCCGGCGGGCGGCGTCCTCGCTGCTCACGAACTCGATCTGGTTGCCGAAGGGGTCCCGGCAGAAGAACCGGCGAACCCCCGGTTGCGGCGGCAGCTCCTGGACCGCGATCCCGTTGCTCAGCAGGATCACCCGGGCCTCATCCAGGTCGTCCACTTCGAAGCATACGTGCCGCCTCGACCGCACCAGGAGCTTCGGATCTTCCACCCCTACGTGGACCTCACAGTTGGGAGCCAGAAACCACACACCTCCCCGCTCCGCGAGTTCCGGGGGTTTGGGGAGCTCCCGTAGCCCCAGGAGTTCCCCGTAGAACCACCGGGCCTGCGCCTCGCATCCTGGCGGGCCCGTGAGGTGCACGTGGTGTACCCGCTCGATGCGCACGGTCACCGCCACCGGGAGCTCCGTCCGCGCCGGACCCCCTTCCGGTGTCCGGCGTGGTCAGGTTCCCCGAGTCCCCGTCGCAGCTCCAGGATCTGGTCCCGCAGCCTCGCGGCCCGCTCGAACTCCAAATTGGCGGCGGCCCGTCGCATCTCCGCCTCCAGCCTCCGGATCGTGGCCTCCACCTCCTCCGGCCCCAGGAGGAGCACCCGGGCCACCTCCCACGGGAGCACCCGCCCCCGATCCTTCACCAGCTCCACCAGCTCCTCCGCGGTGGCGGGTCCCTCCCGGGGGGCGTCGGTCTCGGGCTCCTCCGCAACCTCCGGGAGGTCGAGGAGGTCCCGGATGGGCTTCTGCACGGACTGCGGGGTGATCCCGTGTTCCTCGTTGTAGCGGAGCTGAATTGCCCGGCGGCGGTTGGTCTCCTCGATGGCCCGGCGCATGGACTCCGTGACCTCGTCCGCGTAGAGGATCACCCGACCGGAGACGTGCCGGGCCGCCCGCCCCATGGTCTGGATGAGGGCGGTTTCGCTGCGCAGATACCCCTCCCGGTCCGCGTCCAGGATGGCCACCAGGGACACTTCGGGGAGGTCCAGCCCCTCCCGGAGGAGGTTGATGCCCACCAGGACGTCATAGGTACCCAGGCGCAGGTCCTTGAGGAGGCGGGCCCGCTCGATGGTCTCGATCTCCGAGTGCAGGTAGTGCACCTTGATCCCCATCTCCTGGAGGTAGGCCGTGAGGTCCTCCGCCATGCGCTTGGTGAGGGTGGTAACCAGGGTCCGTTCGCCCCGGGCCACCTGAGCCCGGATCTCTGTGAGGAGGTCGTCCACCTGTCCCCGGGCGGGCCGCACCTCCACGTACGGGTCCACGAGGCCCGTGGGCCGCACGATCTGCTCCACCACACAGCGGCTGACCTCGAGCTCGAAGGGACCCGGAGTCGCGGAGACGAACACGCACTGGTGGATGAGCTGCTCGAACTCCTCCCACTTCAGGGGCCGGTTGTCGTAGGCGGAGGGGAGCCGCCACCCGTAGTCCACCAGGTTCTTCTTCCGGGCTCGGTCCCCCTCGTACATCCCCTTGATCTGGGGAACGGTGACGTGGGACTCGTCGATGAACATCAGGTAGTCCCGGGGGAAGTAGTCCAGGAGACACCCAGGCCGCTCGCCGGGGGCCCGGCCGTCCAGGTGGCGGGAGTAGTTCTCGATCCCCGGGCAGTACCCCGTCTCCCGCAACAGCTCCATGTCGTACCGGGTGCGGAATTCCAGGCGCTGGGCCTCCAGCAGCTTCCCTTGGGCGCGGAACCACGCCACGCGTTCCTGGAGCTCTTCCTCGATGCTCCGGAGGGCCCGCGCGAGGCGACCTTCCGTGGTGACCCAGTGCTTCGCGGGCCAGATGGCCACCGCCTCCTTCTCCTCCAGCACCTCGCCCGTGAGGGGATCCAGCTCCAGGAGGCGATCCACCTCGTCGCCGAAGAGCTCGATGCGGACCGCGTGGTCCTCGTAGCTGGGGAACACCTCGATCACGTCCCCCCGCACCCGGAACCGTCCCCGGGCGAAGTCCACGTCGTTCCGCTCGTACTGGATGTCCACCAGCCGCCGGAGGATCTCCTCCCGGGCGCGACGCTCCCCCCGGTGCACCACCAGCGTCACCTCCCGGTAGTCCTCGGGCCGGCCCAACCCGTAGATGCAGGAGACGGAGGCCACCACGATGACGTCCCGGCGCTCCATGAGGGCCTTGGTGGTGGCGTGCCGCAGCCGGTCGATCTCCTCGTTGATGCTGGCATCCTTCGCGATGTACAGGTCCAGCTGCGGCACGTATGCCTCGGGCTGGTAGTAGTCGTAGTAGCTCACGAAGTAGCGCACCGCGTTCTGGGGGAAGAACTCCCGGAACTCGCTGTAGAGCTGGGCTGCCAGGGTCTTGTTGTGGGCGATCACCAGGGTGGGCCGCTGCATCCGCTCGATCACCCGGGCCATGGTGTACGTCTTCCCGCTGCCGGTCACGCCCAGCAAGGTGGTGTACCTGTGGCCTGCCTGGAGGCTCCGGACCAGCTCCTCGATGGCCTTGGGCTGGTCCCCCCGCGGCGGCAGATCGGTAACCATGCAGAACTCGGGCATGGGCGGATCCCCCTCGTGCGACACTTCATTATACGGCCGGTTCCTCCGCCCGCTCCACGGGGAATCCGGCCGCCATCCCCCGCGAGGCTCTCCCGCATCATGTGCGGGTCCCCGTCCCCCAGGTGTAGGGTCCGACGGGCCCGGTGGCAGCCCCTTCCGCGGGAGGACGTCTGGCCCCTGGTCCGGGGGGATCAGGAGGGGTAGAGGGTACGGATCATCCGCTCGTCATCCCGCCAGTCCTCGCTCACCTTCACCCAAAGGTCCAGGTACACCCGAGTCCCCAGCAAGGCCTCGATTTCCTTTCGGGCCGCGGTTCCGATCTCCCGGATCATGCGGCCACCCTTTCCGATCAGGATGGGTTTGTGGGAAGGCTTCTCCACGTGCAGGGTGGCCCGGATGTAGGTGAGACCCTCTTCGGCCTTTTCCCGGAACTCCTCGATCTCCACCCCGATCGCGTGCGGCACCTCCTCCCGCACCCGTTCCATGGCCTTCTCCCGGATCACCTCCGCCACCAGCCGCTGGAGGGGCTGATCCGTGACGTCCTCCTCCTCGAAGTACCGGGGGCCGGGAGGCAGCAGCCCAACCAGGGTTTCCACGAGCTCCGGCAGCCCTTGGCCCCGCAGGGCGCTCGTACGCACCACCCTGGCCTCGGGAAGCTCCGTCCGCACCCAAGCCTCCCGGGCCTCGATCTCCCGGGGAGCCGCCAGGTCGCACTTGTTGAGGGCCACCACCACGGGCCGAGCGCTCTGCCGGGCCAGCGCCACCGCCATCTCCGTTTCCGGGCCCACGGGCCGGCTGACATCCAGGACGAGGAGGATCGCATCCGCCTCCTGGAGGGCCCCTCGGGCAGTGCGCATCATGTGCTCGCCCAGCCGGTGCTTCGGGGTATGGACGCCCGGGGTGTCCACCAGCACCATCTGGGCATGGGGGAGGTGGACCACCCCCCGGATGGCGGTGCGGGTGGTCTGAGGGATCGGGGTGACGATGGCCACCTTGGCGCCCACCAGGGCGTTGGTGAGGGTGGACTTCCCCGCGTTGGGCGGGCCCAGGAGGGCGATGAAGCCGCTCCGGAACAGACTCATTCGGGCCGCCGGAAGGGCTGCGGCAGGAGTTCTTCCATGCGGTAGATCCGGAGACGCCCCCGTCCCGCGGTGACCACGAACCGCACGCGGAACTCCAGGAGCACCTGGCGGCACGCCCCACACGGCAGGAGTTCTCTGCCCTCCGGTCCAGCCACCGCCACCGCCACCACGCGCCGCTGCCCCTCGCTCACCGCCTTCTGCACCGCCACCCGCTCCGCGCACACGGAGAGCCCGTAGGATCCGTTCTCCACGTTGCACCCCGTGTACACGGATCCGTCCGCTGCCAGCACCGCGGCACCCACCCGGAAGCGGGAGTAGGGCGCATACGCGCGCCGCCGAGCCGCCCGGGCGATCCGGAGCAGCCGCTGTGCGGTGCCCTCGGAGACCTCCTTGCGCATGGGGAGGCCTCAGGTGCAGCTCTGCGCCGCCTGGGGAGCGATCTTCTGGATGCGGACCCGGGCGATGCGGTGGCCCGCCACCTCCTCCACCCGAATCAACACCCCGTTCACCGTGACCTCCTCGCCCTGGGCGGGCACGTGGCCCAGCCGGCTGTAGACCAACCCGCCCACCGTGTCCACCTCGTCCGTGGGGAGCGCAAGCCCCAGGGTCTCGTTCACGTCCTCCAGAAGCATGCGGGCGTCCACGAGCGCGGTGAACTCATCCACCCGCACCAGGGAGGGAGCTTCCTCCACGTCGTACTCGTCCCGGATCTCGCCCACGATCTCCTCCAGGACGTCCTCGATGGTGACCAGGCCCGCGGTGCCGCCGTACTCATCCACCACGATGGCCAAGTGGACGTGGTTCTGCCGCATCTCCCGGAACAGCTCGTCCACCTTCTTGGTCTCCGGCACGAAGTACGCGGGACGCATGATCTCTTCCGCGGTGATCTCCATCCGGCCCTCCCGGATGTACCGGAAGAGGTCCTTCACGTACACCACGCCCACCACCTGGTCAACGGTCTCCCGGTACACGGGGTAGCGAGAATGCCCCTCCCGGAGGAGCAGGTCAACGATTTCCATCAGCTTTGCGCGCGCGGGGACCGCCCGGATGTCCACCCGGGGCACCATGATCTCCCGCACGATGGTCTCCCGGAACTCGAAGATGGAGGAGATCATCTCCCGCTCTCCGGCTTCCAGGGCTCCGTTCGCCTCTCCCGCCTCCACGAGCATCCGCAACTCCTCCTGGGTGATCCCGGCCCGGTCGAGAGGAAGGCGGGCGAGGAGGGAGCCCACGGGCGCCAGCAGCTTCGTCCAGAGGTAGGCCGGAACCGCGCACCACAGGGCGCAGGCTTCCCGGTGGCGCGCCCCGATCACCCTCGGCAGGATCTCCGCGGCGAGCAGGATTCCAACCGTCACGGCCAGGAAGGCCACCACTTCCCCCCGTCCGAAGCCGAGCCCCTCGATGGCCATCCGGGCAGCGACCACGGCGGCGGCCAGCTGCGCCATGGTGCTCCCCACCATCAGGCTGCTCGCCAGCCGGGAGGGATGCTCCACCAACCGGAGGGCAATGGAGGCACGCAGGGAACCCTTTGCCTCCGCGAGCTCCCGCAACCGCTTAGAGCTCACGGCTAGAAGGGCGACCTCGGCCAGGGAGAAAAAGGCAGAAAGGAGGATCAGGACGCCCAGCAGGACGTACGGAACCCAACTGCCTGAGTCGTCCAATTCAGAACCGTTCCTCCCTCCTGGACCGACCCTTCCCCCCTCCTTCGCTCCGCGGGGGCGGGTCGCCCTCATGATACCACGGGAGACCAGGCCGGCTCAACCGAAGGAGCCCTACCGCGGCGCCGAGGGCCAGGGCTCCCAAGACCGCGGGCGTCACCCACCCGCTGGCCAGCTGCAGACGTGCGAGCAATGGGGGGCCGAGGACGAGGGCCCCGCCCGCAACCGCGATGAGGGCGGCCACGAGGACCGCGGCCGCGGACACGTCCTTCACCACGCGAGCCGTCTCCTTCCGCTCCGGGATCACCGCGTCCACCAAGGCCTCCAAGCTGGTATTGAGGAGCTCCGCGGTGACCACCAGTCCCATGAACCCCACGAGCAGGGCCGCCTCCAGGGGACGGACGCCCAGCCAAAGGCTGCCCAGGCACACGCCCAGCGCCACGGCCAGGTGGATGCGGAGGTTGCGTTGGGTCCGGACGGCGTACCGGACCCCCCAGAGCGCCGCGCCGAGGGCATCACGGAAGGACTGAGACATGGGAGGGCCCCCGGAGCCCTAGGGCTCTGAGGATGGCCTCCTGCCGCTCCCACATCCGGGCCCGGTCCGAAGCGGCCTCGTCCTGGTAGCCCAGGAGGTGCAGGGTCCCATGCACCGTGAGCAGCACGAGCTCCTCTTGGACAGACCACCCGGCCTCCCGAGCCTGCTCCGAAGCCCGATCCACCGAGATCACCACGTCCCCCAGCACCCGGCGGCCCACGTGCGGCCCCGGTTGAGGGAACGCCAGGACGTCCGTGGGCTCGTCCCGACCGAGGTAGGCGCGGTTCAGGGCTCGGATGGCCGCGTCGTCCACGAGCACCACGCTCACCTCTACGGGTTCCTCGATCCCTTCCTGCCGCAACGTGGCCCGCACGGCCTGCCGGAGGAGACGCACGTCAACGGGATGCCTGCCCTGATCGTTGCGCACCGCCACGACGCTGCGCCCGGCGCGCCTCAAGGCTCACCTCCGGGTACTCGATGCGGGGGTGGAACATACCCACCAGGATGCGGGTGAAGGTCTGCGCGATCCGGTCCAGATCGCGGAGGGTGAGGTCGCATTCGTCCAGCTGCCCGTCCTCAAGCCGCTCCCGGATCAGCTGGCGCACGAGGCTCCCGATCCGGTCCGGGGTGGGATTCGGGAGGGTGCGGACCGCGGCCTCCACCGCATCCGCCAGCATGACGATGGCGGTCTCCCGGGATTGCGGTTTGGGACCCTCGTAGCGATAGGTCTGTTCGTCCACGGGGCCTTCTCCGCGTTCCACTGCGCGGTGGTAGAAGTAGCGGATGAGGCTGGTGCCGTGGTGTTCCGGGATGAAGGCCACTACCGGCTTGGGGAGCCGGTACTGCCGTGCGAGCTCCAATCCGTCCCGCACGTGAGCCGCGACGACCAGGGCGCTGAGGCTGGGGGAGAGGCGATCGTGCGGGTTGGTGCGGCCCAGCTGGTTCTCCATGTAGAAGGCCGGCCGCCGCAGTTTGCCGATGTCGTGGTAGTAGGTGCCCACCCGTACGAGGAGGGCATCCGCTCCCACCGCCTCCGCCGCAGCCTCCGCGAGGTTCGCCACCAGCACCGTGTGGTGGTAGGTGCCGGGGGCCTCCAGCTGCAGGCGGCGCAGGAGGGGATGGCTGGGGTCGCTGAGCTCCAGGAGCTTGATGGGGGTGACAAGCCCGAACAGCTCCTCCAGGTACGGGAGGGCGCCCACCGCGAGGATGCCGGAAAGCAGCCCGTTGAGGACCCCCCACCCCGCATCGCCGAGAAGGTCCATGAGCGGTGCACCGGCCACCAGGTCCACGGCGGTCACCGCGAGCGCGTTCGCACCGGCCACCGCCAGCCCCGCGTACGCCAGATCCGCCCGCCGCTGCACCCGTCGGATCACGTACACGCCCGTGAGACCCCCCACATACGCCACCACGCTCATCCGGAGGTCGTTTCCGCCCATCACCCCCGTGAGGAGGGCCAACACCCCGCCCGCGAAGGAGGCCACCCGGGGGTTCAGGAAGATGGCGAGCAGCATGGTCACGGAGGCCACGGGGACGAGGAAGCCGCTGAGCCGGGTGGCGATGGCCCGGCTGCCCACCGCTGCCACCAGACCCAGCAGGCAGAGGAGGAGGAGACGCCGTTCATCGGCCCAGATCTCCGGCTGGAATCGCCAGAGGTACGCGGCGCCCAGCACGACGAGCAGCGTGAGGAAGAGGGAAGTCCCCACAACCCCCTCCCACCGGAGGGGTGGGGACACCAGTCCCAGGGCCGCGAGCTTCCGGACCTGCTCCGCGGTCACCACGTCTCCCCGTCGCACGATCACCTCCCCCCGCAGGATCCGCTCCCGTACGGGATCCACGCTGGCCCGCGCCGCTTCCTGCTGCCGCCGGGTCTGCAGGTGATCCACGAAGAGGTTGGGACGCAGCGCCCGCTCGAGGGCCCAAGTCACCAGGGCTCTGGACGGCTCGGTAAAGGGCAAGCCTTGCACGAGCACCTGCCCGCGGGCCCGGGCGGCGGGGAGATCCTCCGGCCGGATCCCCTCCCGCATGAGGCGCTTGAGGAGGACGAGGGTGGTGTCGCGTACCCGTTCGAGATCCGCGCGGCTGAGCGCTTCGGCGGCCCGCAGCGCCTGATCCCGGAGCCCCAGACGCACCAGCTGCTCCCGCCGGTCCAGGTCCGTCTGGGGCCTTCGGGATCGGATGCCCAAGATGGCCTCGAAGGCCGTGCGCACGGACTGCTCCGCCTCCCGGGTGGCCACGGAATCCAGGCGGTAGACGGGGCGCACCGCGGCCGCGGCTTCCTCCCGCAGCCGCTCCGTCCGTTCCCAATCCACGTACTCCACGCTGCGGGGAGCCGCCACCTCGTAGGGGCTCACCATCCCTTCCCGGAGGGTGACCCGTGGGGGCAGGTACTGCACGGATCCCACCGCGCAGAGGGCCAAGAGGAATCCTCCCAGGAGGACGATCCGCCGGAAGGAGACCCGCGCGGGGCGGGGGAAGGTCACCCGGATCCGCTCCATGCCCCGTGGATTGTACCAGACCGGGCCCGCACCGGATCACGTCTGACCGAGCAGGTCCCGGAGCATCCGGATCACCTTGGGCCGGTCTAGCTCTCGCCGCACCACCACCAGGATGGTATCGTCTCCCGCCACGGTCCCCGCAATCTCCGGGATGCGGGCCTCGTCCACGGCGATGGCCACCGCGTTCGCCCGACCGCTGAGGGTCTTCACGAGGACGATGGCCTCACCCTGGTCCACCTCCGTGACGAAAGCCCGGAAGGCGCTGCGGAGGTTCTCGAAGGCCGCGGGAGGCGGGGTGTTCCGGAGGGCGTCCGGAGGCGCATAGTGATACGTTCCCTCCGGACCCGCCACCTTGACCAGACCCAGCCGCTTGATGTCCCGGGACACCGTGGCCTGCGTGACCCGAAGGCCCCGCTGACGCAGCGCCCGCACCAACTCCGCCTGGGTGGTTACGGGACGCGACCGCACGATTTCGAGGATGGCCCGCTCCCTCTGCTGCCGCGTCAAAGCTGCTCTGCGAGCAACCTCCCTTCCCGGTACGCCGTGTAGATGGGCGGCGGCGCGCACGACCTCCGCCACCTCCGCACTCCTTCCACCACCGCCCGGGCCCGCTCCAGCTGCTCCACCACCCGATGGGGCGCGGGTCCGCCGGCCACGGTCCGGGCGTGCACCGACCCTTCCGGAGAGAGGACCTCGGATACGTCCCCGCCCACCTCCGGACAGCAAGACCGCAGGACCTCCAGCGGGAGCTCCCAGAGCTCAACCCTCCTCCCCTCCGCCTCCCGCACCGCACGGCCTGCCCGTTCATGAGCCGTGCGGAACGGGACGCCCCGCCGCACCAGGTAGTCCGCCAGGTCCGTGGCGGTCAGAAACCCGCCGTGCAGGGCCGTCCGCATCCGATCGGGATGATAGCGTACGCCGCGGGCCAGCACCGCCGCGGCTTGTAAGGATCCGGATACGGTGTCGAGGGCGTCGAAGAGGGGCTCCTTGTCCTCCTGAAGGTCGCTGTTGTAGGTGAGGGGAAGCCCCTTGAGCGCGACCAGCACCGCGGTCAAGGCCCCGATGGCCCGCCCCGCCTTCCCTCGGATGAGCTCCGCGGCTTCGGGGTTCTTCTTCTGAGGCATGAGGCTGCTGCCCCCCGCCACGGAATCGTCCAGGGAGGCGAACCCAAACTCCTGCGTGGTCCACAGCACCACCTCTTCGGCCCACCGGGAGAGATGCACCTGCAGCACCGCGCACGCGAACAGGGCTTCCAGCACGTAGTCCCGGTCTGCCACCGCATGCATGCTGTTGGGAAAAATCCCCTCGAACCCCAACAGCTCCGCAGTACGCTCCGGACGCACGGGGTACGGGGAGGTGGCGAGGGCCCCCGCTCCAAGGGGCGAGATCCCGCTCACCCGGTGCACCCGACGGAACCGATCCGCGTCCTGGAGGAGGGCCCACGCGTGGGCCAGAAGGTGATGGGCAAGGGTAGTGGGCTGGGCCCGCTGCAGGTGCGTGTAGCCGGGCAGCACCGTTTCCAGGTGCTCCTGGGCCTGGTCCAGCCAGACCTCCACCACCTCCAGGAGGTGTTCCACCACACGCTCCGCGGCCTCCCGCACGTACAGGCGGAGGGTGGTGGCCACCTGGTCGTTGCGGCTGCGGGCGGTGTGGAGCCGACGGGCGGGCTCCCCGATCCGCTCCGCGAGCGTCCGCTCGATCCACGAGTGGACGTCCTCGTCCTCCCCCTCCACCCGGAGGGCGCCGGTCTCCACGTCCCGCAGCATCCCCGCCAACCCCTGAAGGATCGCCTCCCCGCTTTCCCGATCCAGGACGCCGACCTCCAGCAACATGCGGGCGTGCGCGAGGCTCCCGACGAGGTCCCAGCGCACCAGGCGCCGATCGAAAGGAAAGGAGCGGGTGAAGGCGCGGATGCGGGGATCCGGCGGAGCCCCGAACCGTCCGCCCCACATTCCTGCCTTTCCTCCTCCAGAGGCCATCTCAGGGTTTTGGGCCCCCGGGGGCCTCCACGGCCTCCCTCGTCCCCGGGTGCACGGTCGCGAACACCTGGATCGGAAGCCCCCACAGCCGGATGAACCCCGTGGCGTCCCGGTGATCGTAGGCGGCGCCTTCGCCAAAGGTGGCGAGGTCCTGGCGGTACAAGGAGTACGGGGAGGACCGGGAGACCGCCCAACAGTGCCCCTTGTAGAGCTCCACGGTCACGGTCCCCGTCACGTACCGGTGCGTGCTCTCCAGGAAGGCGTCCAAGGCCTCCCGCAGCGGCGAATACCACAGCCCGAAGTACACCAGATCCGCGTACCGGGCCGCCACCAGCTCCTTGAACCGGACGGTGTCCCGGTCCAGGGTGATGGCCTCCAGGTCCCGCAGGGCCACGGTGAGCACGGTGCCCGCGGGCGCCTCGTACACCCCCCGGCTCTTCATCCCCACCAGCCGGTTCTCCACCATGTCCACCCGGCCCACACCGTGGGCTCCTGCGACCCGATTCAGGTGTCGCACGAGCTCCGCGGGGCTCATGCGCACGCCATCCACGGCCACGGGAATCCCCCGCTCAAAGGCGATCTCCAGGCGCTGCGGGACGTCTGGAGCCTTCCGGGGATCCACGGTAAGCTGGAACATCTCCTCAGGAGGCGGAGTGGAAGGATCCTCCAGGATCCCTCCCTCGTAGGAGGTGTGCCAGAGGTTCTGGTCAATGCTGTAGGGCTTCTCCGAAGTCACGGGAACCGGAATCCCGTGCTCCTCCGCGTACCGGAGCTCGTCCTCCCGGCTCCGCAGGTCCCACTCCCGCCAGGGCGCGATGACCTGCAGGTCCGGTGCCAGGGCGCGATAGCTCAGCTCGAACCGCACCTGGTCGTTGCCCTTGCCCGTACACCCGTGGGCGAGGGCGTCGCAACCTGTGGCGCGCGCCACCTCCACCTGCACCTTCGCGATGAGGGGGCGAGCCAGGGCGGTGCCCAACAGGTACCGCCCCTCGTACACCGCGCCTGCCCGCAGGGCCCGGAAGCAGTAGTCCCGGACGAACTCCTCCCGGACGTCCACCACGTGGAAACTGCTGGCGCCGCTCTGCAATGCTTTCTCGCGGAGGGCGTCGAAGTCGTCGAGCTGCCCCACGTCCGCCACCACCGCCACCACCTGACACCCGTATCGTTCCCGCAACCAGGGAATGGCCACAGAGGTATCGAGCCCTCCCGAGTACGCCAGTGCCACCTTCCGCACCCGCTCCACGGTTCACCTCGCCTGGACCTTCCCGAGGGCCCGCCCAAGCCGGGCCACCGCCTCGTCCACCTCTGCCTCGGAGACCACGAGGGGCGGGCAGAGCCGCAGGGTATGGGGCCGCACCGCGTTCACCAGCAGCCCCTCCCCGAGGGCCGCCTCCACCACCTGGGCCGCCTCCACTCTCAGATCTGTGGCCACCAGGAGCCCCACACCCCGCACGGACTCGATGCGGGGATCCCGCTCCGCCAGGGCCCGGAGCCCCTGCAGGAGCCGATCCCCCGTCCGCCGGGCATTCTCCAACAGGCCATCCCGCTCCACCACCTCCAACACCGTGCAGACCGCGGCGCAGGCCAGGGGGTTTCCGCCGAAGGTGCTCCCGTGGTCCCCAGGTCCCAGGTGCCCCGCCACGTCCTCCCGGGCCAGCACCGCGCCCACCGGAACCCCACCCGCGAGTCCCTTGCCCAGGGTCACCACGTCCGGCTGGACCCCCTCCCGCTGGAAGGCAAACATGGCGCCCGTGCGGCCGATCCCCGTCTGGACCTCGTCCAGGACCAGCAGCACCCCCCGCTCCCGACAGAGGGCCTCCAGGTCGCGCAGATACCCCGGAGAAGGGGTCACCACACCGCCCTCTCCCTGCACGGGTTCCACCAGCACCGCGCAGGTGCGCTCCGTGATGGCGTCCGCCACCGCTCCGAGGTCGTCGTAGGGCACGAACCGGAATCCCGGGGGAAGGGGCTCGAATCCCTGCCAGTACCGGGGGGTTCCCGTAGCCGCCAGGGCCCCCAGGGTGCGGCCGTGGAAGCTCCCCTCCATGGCCACGATCTCGTAGGCGTCCGGACCCCGCACCCCCCGACCCCACCGCCGGGCCAGCTTGATGGCGGCCTCTACGGCCTCCGCCCCGCTGTTGCAGAAGAAGACCCGGTCCAGCCCGCTGAGCTCCGCGAGCCGCTTGGCGGCCCGGGCCTGTTCGGGAATGTGGTACAGGTTCGAAACGTGCAGGTAGCGGGAGGCCTGGTCGCACAGGGTCCGCACCAGGTCGGGGTGCGCGTGTCCGAGGCTGCTGGTGGCGATCCCTGCCACGAAGTCCAGGTACTCCCGACCCCTGAGATCCCACAGCCGCACGCCCTGTCCCCGCACGAAGGCCACGGGCGCCCGCCGGTACGTGCGGAAGAGGTATCGGTCCGACCACTCCAGAACCGTCTCGAGGTCCATCTAGCCCTCCGGGTGGCGGATCATGGTGCCAACTCCCGTCTCCGTGAAGAGCTCGATCAGCAGGCCATGAGGCAGGTCCGTGCCGATGATGTGGGCGCTGGGCACACCGCCCGCCAGGGCCTCCAGGCAGGCTTCCACCTTGGGGATCATCCCCCGGGAGATCACGCCGGAGGCGATGAGCTCTCGAGCCTCCTCCGGACTGATCTCGCTCAGGAGCTCCCGACGGCCGTCCACCTCCCGATACACTCCGGGCACGTCCGTGAGGAGGATGAGCTTCTGAGCCCGCAGGCCCACCGCGAGGGCGGCGGCTGCGGTGTCCGCGTTGAGGTTGTAGCTCTGGCCATCCGGGCCGAATCCCAGGGAAGCGATCACGGGGAGGAACCCCGCGTCCAGCAGCACCCGTACGATCTCCGGCTCCACCCGCTCCACCTCGCCCACGAACCCCAGATCCACCTCCCCCCCGCGCTTGCGAACCTGCAGGAGCCGTGCGTCCTTGCCCGAGAGCCCCACGGCGCGACCGCCCGCCCTGTGGATGAGGGTCACCAGCTGCTTGTTGACCCGGCCCGCGAGCACCATCTCCACCACTTCCATGGTCTCCGCGTCCGTAACCCGGAGGCCGTTGACGAACCGCGTGGTCTTGCCCAGGCGTTCCAGGGTGCGGGTGATCTCTGGGCCGCCGCCGTGCACCAGCACAGGCCGCACCCCGGCCCGCTGCAGGAGGACGAGGTCCTCTGGGAGGGTGCCGAGCTCCCGGGCGTCCAGGACGCTCCCTCCGAACTTCACGACCACCGTGCGGTCCTTCCAGGCGGCCACGTAGCGTAGGGCATGGGCCAGAGAGGTCCCGATGCCCGGACTGTTCAGCGGCAGGACGTTCACCGCGTTCCTCCCCTAGGTCATGTAGGCGCCGTTCAGGCGCACGTACTCCTCACTGAGATCGCACGTCCATACCCACCACCGCCCGCTCCCCACCCCTAGGTCCACCCGTAAGGTGACCTCGGAATCCCGCAGGGCTTGCGCGCCCTGGCCGAGGGCCTCGGGAATCCCCACCCCGCCCTCGACCACCTGGACCGGCCCGAACCAGATGCACGCCCGGGATTCCTCCAAGGCCACCCCGGCCCGACCCACCGCGGCCAGGACCCTCCCCCAGTTCGGCTCCCCGCCGTGCAGCATGGTCTTGACCAGGAGGGAGGTCGCCACGGTGTAGGCGGCCTTCCGGGCCTCGGCCTCGTCCAGGGCGCCCGTGACCTCCACCCGCACGAGCCGCGTGGCTCCCTCGCCGTCCCGCACCACCATCTTCGCCAGATCCTCCGCCACCCCGGTGAGGGCTGTACAGAACCGCCTGTAGGCCTCTCCCTCCTCCACGGCGATTCCGGACTGGCCGTTGGCCAGGACGATGAGGCTGTCGTTCGTGCTGGTGTCCCCGTCCACGGTGATGCGGTTGAAGGTGAGGTCCGCCGCCCCCCGCAGCGCCTCCCGCAGCCGTCCGGGCGAGATGCGGGCATCCGTAGTGAGGAAGCACAGGGTGGTGGCGAGTTGGGGGTGGATCATCCCCGCGCCCTTCGCGATCCCCCCAACGGTCACCACGCCCTCCGGAAGGCGGACCTGGGCCGCGGCCCGCTTGGGGAAGGCGTCCGTGGTGAGGATGGCTTCTGCCGCGGCCTCGCCGCTGCGCCCCAAGGCCCGCACCGCTTGTGGGATCCCCCGTCGGATGGCCTCCATGGGAAGGGGAACGCCGATCACGCCCGTGCTGCACACCAGCACGTGGGACCGGGGAATGCCCAGCGCCTGCGCCGTGATCTCCGCCATCTCGTAGGCATCCCGAAGCCCCTGAGGCCCCGTGCAGGCATTGGCGTTCCCGCTGTTCACCACAATGGCCTGCGCGACGCCTCCGGACAGGGCCTCCTCGCAGTACCGCACGGGGGCGGCCTTCACCCGGTTGGTGGTAAACAGCCCCGCCGCGGAAGCAGGGACCTCCGAGTAGAGGAGCGCCAGGTCAAGCCGCTGTTGCTTGATCCCGCAGTGCACCCCCGCGGCGAGGAAGCCTCGCGGGCTCGTGACGTCTCCAGGAATGCGGGTGACGTGCTCGGAGGTCTCCATGGTCCCTAGGGAAAGAGGGGAGGCATGAGGAGTCCTTCCGTCTCCGGGAGCCCGAACATCAGGTTCATGCACTGGATGGCCTGCCCTGCGGCTCCCTTCCCGAGGTTGTCCAGGGCCGCGATGGCGATGGCGACCCCACGCTCCGCGTCCACCCGCACCGTGACATCACAGAAGTTGGAGCCAAAGGTGGCTTTCGTCTGCGGGAGATCCCCCGCGAGCACCCGCACGAAGGGCTCTCCCGCGTAGGCTTCCCGGTACAGCTCTAGGGCGGTCGGGTCCTCCAGGGGACGGGACAGCCGCACGTAGCAGGTGGCGAGGATCCCCCGGGTCATGGGGATGAGGTGCGGGACGAAGCACACCGCCGTTGGACAGCCCGCCTCCGCGAGGGCCTGCTCCATCTCGGGGATGTGGCGGTGGTGGGCCACGTGGTAGGGACGCACGTTCTCGTTGACCTCGCTGAAGTGGGTGTCCAGGGACACGGCCCGGCCGGCGCCCGAAACTCCGGACTTGGCGTCCACGACCACGGGACCGCTCCCGTACCCCGCCCGCAGGAGCGGCACCAGACCGAGCAGGGCCGCCGTGGGATAACAGCCCGGAACCGCCACGAGGCTCGCCTCCCGGATGCGGCCCCGGTGGAGCTCCGGGAGTCCGTATACCGCTTCCTCCAACAGGTGCACGGCCGTATGCTCCTGCTTGTACCACCGGGCGTACTGGGCGGGATCCCGGAGGCGGAAGTCCGGCCCCAGATCCACCACCCGGGCCCCCGTGGCCAGGATCTCGGGAGCGGCCTCCAGGGCGAGTCCGTGCGGGAGGGCCAGGAACACCACGTCGCTGTCCTGCGCCAGCTTCCGCCAGTCCGGTTCCTCCAGGGGCTTGCGCACGAATCCCTCCAGGTGGGGGAAGGCCTCCGGGAGGGACTTGCCCCGGTGCTGGCCCGCGGTGAGGTGCACCAGCTCAACCCCGGGATGGCGCACCAGCCACCGAACCAGCTCTCCTCCCGTATATCCGCTCGCGCCCGCCACGCTCGCCCGGATCATAGCATAACCATACAGGAAACTGTATGATGTTGCAACCGAGTGGCTCTGGCGGGCGGGGACTTGGCTGATTTTTTTATAATGTTTGCGATTCCGATCGCGCTCCTGGGGGTGAGGAGATGGGGAGCGGGAAGAGGGGAGTACACCTCCTCGTCGCGGCGGTGGTGGGCGCGACTCTGTCCCTCGGGTCCACCGTCCTCGGTTTTGGAGCCCCGGAGGAGCAACCCCGGCGGGGCGGAGTTCTCCGGGTGGCGGACGAGGCTCCGGGAGGCCCCTTCGGTGTTCCCTGGAAGATGCCCGTGTTCGGGATCATCCCCGCCGTTCCCGTCTACGAGACCCTCCTCTGGGTGGACGCCCGGGGCCAAGTGAGCCCGAAGCTGGCCTCCCAATGGGAGGTCACCCCGGACCGGAAGGGCATCATATTCCGGCTGCGTCAGGGTGTACGCTTCCACGACGGCTCCGAACTGGATGCGGACGCCGTGAAGTTCAGCCTCGAGGAGAACCTCAAGGCCCGCCGGCTCCCCCCCACCATCCGGTCCGTGGACGTCCTCGACCGCTCCACGGTGCGGGTCAACCTCTCCCAGTGGAACAACGGCATCTACCTCTCCCTCGCGGGATCTGCCTCCCTCATCGCTTCCCCCACCCACATCCGCCGCCTGGGGGAGGAGCGGGCCGTGTGGGAGCCCTCCGGTACCGGGCCCTTCCGCCTCACCCAGTACGACCCCAATGCCTTCGCCATGTACACCCGCTTTGACCGCTACTGGGACCGCGGCAAGCCCTACCTGGACCGGCTGGAGCTGTGGTTCATCCGGAGCATCCAGACCCTGAAGGCCGCCATGCTCGCGGGCCAGGTGGACGTGGCGGGATTCGGGGATCCGCAAGTGGTGAGCGAGCTCCAGGCCACGGGCCGGTTCCGGGTGATCTCGGGGCTCCACCGGGGCATCCTCATGCTCATCCCGGACAGCGCCAACGAGGACTCCCCCTTCGCGGACCGGAGGGTCCGGGAGGCCCTCCAGTACGCCTTCGATCGGGCCGCCCTCGCCCGCGCCCTGGGTTACGGCCTGTGGGAACCCTGGGATCAGATCGCGCACCCGGAGAGTCCTGCGGCCCTGAAGGACGATCGCCGCCCCGCCTACAGTCCGGCCCGGGCCCGGGAACTCTTGGCGCAGGCGGGTTACCCCAACGGGTTCCGCACCAAGTTGATCCCTGCTCCCTTCCTGACCCGGGAGATCGCGGTGGCCATCCACCGGTACCTCCAGGAGGTGGGCATCGAGGCGGAACTGGAGACCCCGGAGATCGCCCGCTACGCGGAGTACCAGCGGAGGGGATGGCGGGGGCTCCTCGTCCAGCCCTTCGGCTACTTCCCCTACTTCAACAACTACGTGGCCTTCTACTTCACCAACTCTCCGGAAGGGTTCGTGAGCATGCGGCGGCCGCCGCAGCTGCAACGCCTGTGGGAGGATTCCGTGGCCACGCTCACCCCGCAGCGCTACCGGCTGCAGCTGATGCACCGGCTCCTCCTGCAGGAGCATACGGTGATCCCCTTGTGGCTTGCGGGCCGGTACTACGTGACACGGCCCGAAGCCCGGGGGACCGGACACCTCCAGGGCTCCACCTGGCCGTGGTGGACCCCCGCCAACGCCTGGGTCACCCGGTAGCGAGGGTACCGCAGGACCCGGAGGGGCCACCGGGAAACGTCTTCCTCCATCCCGATCACGCCAGCGGCGCGGGGCCTGCCATGGGCTGGGGGGCCACCAGGGCCCCTTCCCTGAGGGCCGCGAGGACTTCGCCGTAGACCTGGGCGGTCTCTAGGGTGGTGAGGCAGGGGATGCGGCGCTCCACCGCGGCCCGACGCAGCCGGAAGCCCCACCGCCGGGGGTCGTGACCGGCGGTGGGGACGTTGATCAGGACGCCCACATCCCCGCGACGGATGGCCTCCAGGGCCTCGACATACGGAAGCGCACGGCACGGCACCCCCGCGGACTGGAGCACGGCAGCTGTCCCGGGAGTCCCGAGGAGCGGGATCCCCAGGGCGTGAAGGCGGCGGGCGAGGGGGACGACTCCCCGACGGGCCCGTTGGGCCACGCTGAGGAGGGCCGCACCGTTTGGAGGAATCCTCCACCCCGCGGCCAAGAGGCCCTTGTACAGGGCCGCGGGGAGGCTCCGGTCAATCCCCATCACCTCCCCCGTGGACCTCATCTCTGGTCCCAGGGCCACCTCCGCGCCCACGAGTTTCTCGCTGCTGAACACGGGCACCTTCACCCCCACCCTTCGGGGAGCGGGGAACCGGTACACGCCGGGATAGCCCAGGTCCGCAAGGGAACTGCCGAGCATGACGCGGGTGGCGATCTGCACGAGGGGGACGCCCAGCACCTTGCTGACGAAGGGCACGGTCCGGCTGGCCCGGAGGTTCGCTTCCAAGACGTACACCCGATATCCGTGCACCACGAACTGCACGTTGAGGAAGCCCCGAACCCCGAGGGCCCGGTTGAGCTTCTGGAGGATGTCCGCGATGCGCTCTGCGACCTCCGGGAGGACGCCGGGGGCGGGGAAGATGGAGATGCTGTCCCCGGAGTGTACGCCCGCGGCCTCCACATGCTCCATGATCCCCGGGAGGAGCAGGTTCGCACCGTCTCCGATGGCGTCCACTTCCAGCTCCTGCCCCCACAGGTACGCGTCCACCAGCACGGGGCGTCCTGGGTCCACCGCCAGGGCCGCGGCGACCAGCTCCTCCACCTCTTCCTCCTCGTACACGATCCGCATGCCCCGGCCTCCGAGCACGTAGGAGGGGCGAACCACCACGGGAAGCCCCAACCGGCGGACCAGGCACCTCGCCTCCTCCACGGAGTGGGCCATCCCGCCCTCGGGGTGCGGGATCCCGAGCTGATCCAGCAGGGCGTAGAACTTCCTCCGGTCCTCCGAGGCGTCCAGGCTCTCCACGGAGGTGCCGAGGATGGGGACTCCGGCCCGCGCCAGGGGAATGGCCAGGTTCAGGGCGGTCTGCCCCCCGAACTGGACCAGGACCCCCACAGGTCGCTCCTTGCGCACCACGTGCAGCACGTCCTCCACCGTAAGGGGCTCGAAGTACAGACGGTCGGAGGTGTCGAAGTCCGTGCTCACCGTCTCCGGGTTGTTGTTCACCACCACGGCCCGCACCCCCGCCTCCTGGAGGGACCGTACCGCGTGCACGGTGCTGTAATCGAACTCGATCCCCTGCCCGATGCGGATGGGCCCGCTCCCCAGCACCACCGCGCAGGGCCGGGGATCCGGTTCGGCCTCGTCCTCCTCCTCGTAGGTGCTGTAGTAATAAGGGGTCGCCGCGGGGAACTCGCCCGCGCAGGTGTCCACGAGCTTGTAGACGGGGCAGATCCCCGCTGCCTCCCGCTGGGCCCTCACCTCCTCCTCCGGGCGGTTCTGCAACCGGGCGATCTCCGCATCGGAGAGCCCGGTGCGCTTGGCGAGCCAGAGGGCCACGGCGCTCCGATCCCGGGCCACCCGGTGTTCCACCGCCACGATGCGCTCCAGCTCCCAAACGAAGAAGGGGTCGATGCGGCTTGCGGCCGCGAGCTCTTCCGCGTGTGCGCCCCGGCGCAGGAGCTCCACGATGGCCCAAAGCCGCTCATCGCACGGGGTGCGTACCCGCGCCCACAGGGCTTCGTCCGTCATCCGGGCCAGAACAGGATGCCACAGGCCGCGGTTCGTGGACTCCACGGACCGGGCAGCCTTCAGGAGGGCCTCGGTGAAGGTGCGGCCGATGGCCATCACCTCGCCCGTGGACTTCATCTGGGTCCCGATGCGGCGGTCCGCCTCCCCGAACTTGTCGAAGGGCCACCGGGGGATCTTCACCACCACGTAGTCCAGGGCCGGTTCGAAGCAGGCAGTGCCCCGGGTAATGGGGTTCTGGATCTCCCACAGGCGGTAGCCGAGGGCGATCTTGGCCGCCACCCGGGCGATGGGGTATCCCGTGGCCTTGCTGGCGAGCGCACTGCTCCGCGACAGCCGCGGATTCACCTCGATCACGTAGTAGCGCTCGGACCGGGGATCCAGGGCGAACTGCACGTTGCACCCGCCCTCTACGCCCAGGGCCCGCACGATCTCGAAAGCGGCCCGCCGGAGCATCTGGTACTCGCGGTCTGAGAGGGTGAGGCTGGGGGCCACCACGATGCTGTCCCCCGTGTGCACGCCCATGGGATCAACGTTCTCCATGTTGCAGACGGCGATGCAGTTGTCGTCTGCGTCCCGGAGGATCTCGTACTCGATCTCCTTCCATCCCGCCACGGACCGTTCCACCAGCACCTGCCCGATGGGGCTCGTACGGATCCCCCGCTCTGCCGCCTCCCACACCGCTTCCTTCCCCTGGGCCAGCCCGCCCCCGGTCCCTCCCAGGGTAAAGGCGGGCCGGATCACCACCTCCGCATCTCCCAGGGAGAGGGCGAAGTCCACGGCCTCCTCGGGGGTGGTGGCCACGATGCTCTCGGGCACGGGCTGCCCGATGCGCCGCATCTCCTCCCGGAACCGCTCCCGGTCCTCGCCCTTGTGAATGGCGGAGAGCGGAGTCCCCAGCACCTCCACCTCGAGGGCCCGCAGGACGCCCATGCGATCCAGGGCCGCGGCCAGGTTGAGGCCCGTCTGCCCGCCCAGAGTGGGCAAGAGCCCCTGGGGCCGCTCTGCCTCCAGCACCCGGGCCACGAACTCGGGGGTGAGGGGCTCGATGTAGATCCGGTCCGCCACCTCCGGATCCGTCATGATGGTGGCCGGGTTGCTGTTGACGAGCACCACCTCCACCCCTTCCTCCGAGAGGGCCCGGCAGGCCTGGGAACCCGAGTAGTCGAACTCCGCGGCCTGCCCGATGGTGATGGGGCCGGAGCCGATCACCAGGACCTTGCGGATGTCCGGCCGCCGCGGCACTACCGCACCTCCGCCTGCTCGGTCACGTCCCCCAGGAACCGGTCGAAGAGGTCCCGGCTGTCCCGGGGCCCGGGCCGGGCTTCCGGGTGGAACTGCACGGACCAGACCGGCAGGCGCTCGTGTCGGATCCCCTCCACGGTGCCGTCATGGAGGTTTCGGTGGGTGACGACAAATCCCGTGCCCTTTAGACTCGCTTCGTCTACCGCGTAGCTGTGGTTCTGCGTGGTGATGCGCACGCGGCCGGTGTCGGCGTCCAGCACCGGATGGTTCGAGCCCCGGTGTCCGAAGGGCAGCTTGAAGGTCTTCGCCCCCGCGGCCCGGGCCAGGACCTGATGTCCCAAGCAGATGCCGAAGATGGGCAGCCGGCCGAAGAGGGCCCGGAGCTTTCGGGCCACCCCGTCGAGACGCCGGGGGTCTCCCGGTCCGTTCCCCACCACGAGACCCGCAGGGCGGAGCTCCAGGATCTCCTCCACCTCCACCAGCCCGGGAAGCACGATCACCTCGCATCCCCGGGCATGGAGCTCCCGGGCGATCCCCATCTTCACCCCGCAGTCCAGGACCGCGATGCGGGGCCCCGGCCCCGGAAGGACCACGGCTTCGTCGGCCAGCACCTCCGCCACCAGATCCTCCTCCGCGAGGTCCGGGAGGGACCGGGCCCGGGCCACGAGTTCTTCGGGATCCTGGTCGCCGGTGGCGATCACCCCCCGCCGGAGCCCGTGCGTGCGCAGGTGGCGCACGATCCGCCGGGTATCCACCTCCGCGATGGCCACGATCCCATGCCCGCGCAGGTACTCGGAGAGGGGAATCCGGCCGGCCCAGTGGCTGGTGTAGGGGCTCGCCTCCCGCACCACGAATCCCCGTAAGAAGGGCCGACGCGACTCGCTCCACTCCGGGCTCACCCCGTAGGTGCCCATCATGGGAAAGGTCATCACCACGATCTGGCCCGCGTAACTGGGATCCGTGAGCACTTCCGGATAACCGGCCATGCTGGTGGTGAACACCACCTCCCCGCCCGCGGACCCCTCCGCCCCGACGGAGACTCCCCGCACCACCAGGCCGTCCTCCAGGGCCAGCCAGCCCGGTTGCATATTCATGCAATGAATTGTATCATTATGCAAGCGGGGGGTAAAGAGAACGCCCGCGCTTCCCTCCCGCGGGCGTACGGATTCTCCTCTCGCCTCCATCGCTCCCTCCCGGAGAGCATTAATGGTCGGCCTCACTTGCTTGAACTCTACCAGCTCCGGGAGGGGGATGCAACGGAATTCCTCACCTTCCCGGAAGGACCTCCCAGAGGTCGTCGGTCAGGTAGATGAGGTCGAAGAGCAGGACCCCGGCCGCCTGAGCCCGAGCCACCCGGAGGGCCTCCCGCAGCCGCCCGGGGTTGCCCGTGAAGTGGGGAAGGTACAGGCCGGCCACCACGGGCACCTCTTCCGTCACGAGCTCGCGCGCCAGCCTCGCTCCCCCCTCCAAGCTGTAGACGGGGTTCGTACCCCGGCGCAGGGCTTCCCGCACGGTGAGGGGCCGGTAGTACAGTCCCACCATGAGGAAGTCCAGGAGCGGCGCGTATCCCGCCTGGACCCATGTCTCGCTCACCCAGGGATAGGGCGGCCGTACGTGAGGGTGGGCCCAGTTGGCGCCCTCCTCGTAGTACACGGGATACCAACCGCCCACGTACGCGCCCACGGCAACCCCAGGCCGCAGGGCCCGGATCAAACGGGTGGCGGAGAGCACGTAGGTGTAGATGTTCCGAGCCCGGAAGCCAAGCCAAGCCCGGTACAGGGGCCCCGGCTGCCGGGCCACCCAGTACCCCGCCGGAACGTACCGGTAGACGTCTTCCGGCCATCGCGCCACGGGCCGGCCCAAGAAGGCTTCGAAGTCCCGACGACTTTGCTCCGAGAAGTCCTGGGTGAGGTCCTCGTACCGGGTCCGATCCAGGATCACCCCGTCTACGGGGTATCGGGTCAGGAGCTCGTAGAGGATGGCGAGCTCGTAGAGGCGGACCTCCGGATGGGCAGGGTTCGTGAAGGCGAAGGGGCTACGCTTCCAGCCCGGCTCCATCTGGACCCGCACGGGTCCGATCCCCACGGGATCCCCAAGCCGGAACGCGGTGCGCAACCAAGCCGCGGCCTTCCCGTGCCCCGCGAGCACGTACCCGTCCTCCGGGATCGAAGCGGGGCCAGGATCGGGCTCGGCGCGCTCCCGATCCCGGACCTCTTCCACCCGATCCCTGCGGACCACCACCTCCACCCCGTACCGGGTGGTCGGCACCCGAAGGCCCACGGCCCGGGTGTACAGGATGAGCTGGTCCGCATAGCGCGTGGTGTTCGCGCCCGCGAGCTCGTACTCGGACCCATCCGGGGCCCGTACCGGCCGGGTGGCGACGTAGGCGGTGCCGGCCCACCCCTCCCGCTCGAAGGCCGGACCCGCGCGGTACGCGGAGAGCCCTTCGGAGAAGGTGTTCACCGCGGCGTAGAACCGGAGCCCGCGGGCACGGGCCTCGTGAAGGAGGGTCCCCAGGAGATCGTACCCTTTCGGGAACCAGCGGGCCGGAGGAGGATAGGCGGGCGGGTTGGTGCGGGGAACCGGGGATTCGTTGAGGACGGGCGCGAAGCTGCTCGGATAGGTAACGTAGCCCCACGCGTTCTTCGCCTCAAAGACCACCGTGTCCACGCCCGCATCCCTCGCCCGGTCCAGGACCCCGCGCACGCCTCCGACGGTGCTCAGGGCGAGGAGGTTGGCGCCGGGCTCCATCCACAGGGCCAAGCGCGGTACGCGGGCCCGCGAACCCGTGTGGCCCGGGGAGGACCCGATGGCCACCACGAGGAGGGACGCGGTGAGGACCGCCCGCCACCTCACCGGAGGAACAGGGCAAAGGCGATGACGAAGGCCACCACCACCACCGCCCGCTCCACGAAGGCCCGCCCCAGGGCCCGGGCGATGCCCGCGGACGCGTAACCGCCCACGATGGCGCCCAGGGCCAGCCACACCACGTCCGGCCACAGCACGGCCCGGGAGAGAAGAAAGTAGGCGGCCGCGACCCCGTTGCCCACCGCGGTGAGGATCCCCTTGATGCCGTTCATCTGGTGGATGTCCTCCAGCCCTAGGAGTCCCAGGGTGGTGAGGATGAGGATTCCGGTCCCCGCACCGAAGTAGCCGATATACAGGCCGATGCCGAACTGCACCGCGAGGGCCACCGGTCGGGCGGTGCGCCTGCCCGGTGGGAACAGCGCGCGGATGCGCCCCCGAGCCGCGAGCAGCACCGCGGCCCCGAGGACGAGGAAGGGCACGATGGCGCGGAAGGTGTGGGTGGGCGTGCGGAGGAGAAGCCACCCACCCAGCATTCCCCCGATCAGGGTGGGCCACACGAGGTACCGGATCCACGGGCCACTCCCTTCCATCTCCCGTCGGAACCCCCAGGCGCCCGCGAGGTTGCCCGGCCAAAGGGCCACCGCGTTCGTGGCGTTCGCCAGGACCGGGTCCCGGCCCAGCCACACCATGGTGGGAAAGGAGATGAGGGTTCCGCCGCCGGCGATGGCGTTCACCGCGCCCGCGGCCGCTCCCGCGGCGAACAGGATCACCCCTTGCTCCACCGGCCCCATGAGAGGCACCCACCGAGGCGGTATTGTCGCACACCGCCCGGGCCCCCGACCAGGGCTAGTGGCAGGTCCCGGATCCGCGGTCCGAGAACTGGGTGCCCCCAACGGCGAGGAACCGCCAGGAGTAGCCCCCGGGCCGCAGCTCCAGCCGCAGGACTCCGAAGGACCGGTCCGTGGCCGCTTCCCGCGCGCCTAGGGGATCGGGCCGGAGCCGGTAGAGGCTTCGGCCTCCGGTCCCCACCACGAACTGCCGGATCCCCCGGGGGTCAGCCCGGCCCCGGGGGTCCAGAGGGGGGTATCGCTGGTAGTTGTGATCGTGTCCGGACAGAACCAGTTCCGCTCCCGCGGCATACAGGAGCTCCCACCACGGACGGACCTCCAGGAAGCCCGTGTAGCGTCCCGCGGTGAAGAGGGGATGATGCCAGAAGGCGAGGGTGCAAGGGGCGGGGCTGGTCGCCAGCGTCTCCCGCAGCCACCGGTACTGGGCCGACCCCCCTCCACACCCCCCGACCGCCCAGCAGTTGGAGTTCAGGGCGAGGAGAAGCCACTTCCCCAACCGGAAGGCGTAATATCCGCGCTCCGGATCTCCCGCCCGATCCCCGAAGTAGGCGAAGTATCCCCTCGCCCGCGGCGTCTGGTACTCGTGATTTCCGGGGACTGGATGCGTGATGCTCAGGTACCGTCCCCAGGTGCGGTGGTAGGCGGCCCGGTAGCGTTCCAGGCTCCCGTCCGGGTACTGCCCATCGCCCAACATCAGCACCGCGTCCGCTTCCTCCAGGAAGGCCGCGGTATCCGCGTCGCGGCAGGCGAATTCCGTGCGGGGCGTGGCGGGATCGCACGCCACGTCTCCCGCGGCCACCACCACGTAGGCATCCTCCACAGCCCCCCCCGGAGACAACAGGCCAAACAGGCACAAAACGAGGAGCCCCCTACGCATCCCCGATTTCCGGGGATTCCCGGGCGGCGCAGAACCAGGAGAGGACCACCGCTGCGGCCGCGACCCCCGCGGTCTCCGTCCGCAGCACGAGGGGGCCCAAACTGGCCGGTTCCGCACAGGTCGCCAGCCTGCGCACCTCCTCCCCCGCGAAGCCGCCCTCCGGACCCACGAACACCGCGACGTCTTCGAACTCCCGGGCCCTCTCAAGCACCCGGAGCAGGGGACGTCCCCCCGCTTCCCAAAGGAAGACCCGGAGGGCATGGCGCGCGAAGGTCTCCGCAGCCTGCGGGAACGGCAGGGGACTCGCGACTTCTGGCACGTGGGCTCGCCGACACTGCTTGCTGGCCTCCACGGCGATGCGCCGCCACCGGTCTACCCGTCCCCCGAGCTTCACGGACCGCTCCATCACCACCGGCACGAACCGTGCGATCCCCAGCTCGGTCCCCATCCGCACCACGGCGTCCATCTTGTCCGCCTTGGGCATTCCCTGGTACAGGGTGAGCCGGTAGGGGAGCGTCAGTCCTTTCCGGGCCCGCAGCACGCGGGCCACCACCGGCGGAGCGGTCCGCAGGAGCTCCGCTTCCCACTCCCCGCCCCGGCCATCGAAGGCCAAGAACACCTCACCCGCCCGCATCCGGAGGACCCGCAGGGCATGGCGGGCCTCCCGGGCGTCCAGGTGCAGGAGCTGGGGATCCCACGGGTCCGGAGTCACGAGCAACCGGCGCATCCGGGATATGCGAACACCAGAGCACGCCACTCCGCCTGAGCCAGGATCTGCTCCATCCGGAAGCCGGAGCGCGCGGCGCCTTCCAGGAGTTTCGGCACGTCTTCCTCCACAAACCCGGAGGCGATGAAGACGCCGTCCCGCTTGAGCCTTGATGGGGCCTCGGGGAGGACCGCGGCCACCGCGGCCGCAGAGATGTTCATCACCAGGACGTCCACGGGCTCCTCGATCCCCGCGAGGAGATCCCCACACCGCACCTCCACCTCCACGCGGTTGCGCTGGGCGTTCTCCGCGGCCACCGCGCACGCCAAGGGATCGCGATCCACGGCCAGCACGCGGCGGGCCCCCAGCTTCGCCGCGGCCACGGCCAGGATGCCGCTCCCCGTGCCCAGATCCAGCACCGTCTCCCCACCCTGCACATGGGCCTCCAGAGCATGCAGGCAAAGCCGGGTGGAGGGATGGAGTCCGGTCCCGAAGGCCATGCCCGGGTTCAGCACGACCTCGATCTCTCCCTCCCCAACGTCTGCCTCCTGCCAGGGGGGCCGGATGAGGAACCGCCCCACCCGGAAGGGGCGGAAGTGCTCCTTCCACGCCTCCGTCCAGTCCGTCCCCTCGACCTCCCGCACCGTGAGCGTCGCGGGGCCGATGTCGAGTCCGAAATCCCGCAGTCCCAGCACGTGCTGGCGGAGGGCTTCGAGGTGAGCCGCCGTGGAGGGTCCGTCCGGGAGATAGGTGCGCAGCAGCACGCCCTGAGCCGTCTCCTCCTCGACGTAGCCCGCGCGAAGATCCAGCAAACGGGCTCCTACCGCGTCCGCAGCCTCCCGGGAGGTGAGCACCGAGATCTCCAGCCACCTCATCGCAGGAGATCCCGCACCCGCTTGCCCAGGGAAGGCGGCTTTTTCAGCCGTTCCCCGCGCAGTCGGGCGAACTCCATGAGCAGCTGACGCTCCTTGGGCCCCAGGGATTTCGGGATCTGAACCTCCCACCGCACGTGCAGGTCCCCCCTCCGGCCCTCCAGGGAGGGGAGTCCGTATCCCCTGAGCGTGAGCACCTCCCCCGGCTGCGTCCCGGGGGGGACCGTCACGGGCTTGGGACCGTCCAGGGTAGGTACTTCCACCTCGTCGCCCAGGGCTGCCTGGGTCATGGAAAGCGGGACCGTGCAGTATAGATCGAGGCCCCGACGCTCGAACACCGGGTGGGGCCGCAGGTGCACGACCACGTACAGGTCTCCCCGGGGACCCCCGTACCGGCCTGCCTCTCCCTCTCCCGGGAGCCGAAGCCGCGCGCCCTCCTGCACCCCCGCAGGAACGCTCACCACGAGCTGCCGCGAGGCTTCCACCCGACCGGTTCCGCCGCACCGCGTGCACGGGTTGCGCAGGACCCGGCCGTGACCTGCGCACCGCCGACAGGTGGAGATCTGCGTGAAGGTCCCAAGGAAGGTCCGTTGGGTGAACCGGGTCTGCCCGCTGCCGCCGCAGGTGGGACACGTCACCCATCCCCCGCCCCGCTCCGCCCCGGTCCCGAAGCAGCCGGGGCACGTCTCCCGGCGCCGCACCTCGATGGTGCGTTCCGTCCCGTGGGCCGCCTCCTCGAGGGTGATCTCCAGGTCGTACCGCAGGTCTGCTCCCCGCTCGGGCCCTGGCTCCCCCTCAGCGCCCGCCCGCATCTCGCCGAAGAAGGCCTCGAACAGGTCCTCGAACGGAGATCCGAAATCCAGGGGCATCCGCTCAAGCCCGCCACGGCGCTGGCGGTCATACTCCGCACGCCTCTGCGGGTCCCCCAGGACCTGATAGGCCTCGTTGATCTCCTTGAATTTCTCCTCCGCCTGGGGGTCCTTGCTCACATCCGGGTGGTACTCCCGGGCCAGGCGGCGGTACGCCCGGTGGATCTCCTCCTGGGTGGCATCCGGGGAGACGTTGAGGATCTCGTAGTAGTCCCGCGGCATAGCAGGAGGAGGTCAGTGAGCTCCCGCGGCGCGGCTGAGGACGGTGCTCAGGAGACGGGCAAGGACCCGCACCAGGGGGATCACCCGACCGTAGGGCATCCGCATGGGTCCCACCACGCCGATCACGCCCGCGGGCCGGTTGCCGACCCGGTAGGTGGCCGATACCACGCTGCACCTCCACATCTGCGCCACGGGATTCTCCGGTCCGATGGTCACCCGAACCTCTCCCTCCAGCGGTCGGAGGAGCCTCCAAACCACCTCCTCCCGGTCCAGGGCGGAGAGGACAGGTTGCGCCACCCGCACGTCGCGGAACTCCGGTTGCTTGAGGATGTTGGAGTGGCCTTCCACGAACACCCGACCGGGTCCCCGCGCGGTCAGGTATGCCTGCAGGGCTTCCTCGAGCCTCCGCAGGAGGAGCACGAGCTCCGGCCTGTCCACCCGGATGTGGGCGAGGGTACCTTCCCGAACCTCCGCCAGGGTCTTCCCCCGCAGGCCTTCGCTCAGCCACCGGCTCAGCTGCTCCAGGTCCCCGGGAGGGAGCGGGGTCGGAAGTCGGAGGAGGGTGCCCTCGATGGTGCCCGCGTCCGTCACCACCACCACCGCCACCCGATCCTCCGCGAAGGGCACGAACTGCACGTGCAAGAACCGCCGCTGCTCCGCCGCGGCCAATGCCCCCACGGAGGGATACTCCAGCAGGTGCGCCAGCTCGTGCGCGGCGTGCTCCACTGCCCGCTCCGCCTCGTCCGCCACGCTCGAGAGGGTGCGCAGGATGCGGCGCCGCTCTTCCACGGGGATCCGTTCCTCCTGCACCATGGTGTCCACGTACAGCCGGTATGCCCGCTCCGTGGGGACCCGCCCTGCGGAGGGATGCGGCTGGAGGAGGTAGCCCATCTCCGTGAGGGCCGCCATCTCGTTGCGGATGGTGGCTGCGCTCACATCCAGTCCGTACCGGCCCACGAGGGCCGCGGACCCCACCGGCTCCGCGGTGAGGATGTGCTCGTGCACCACCGCTTGCAGGATGCGTCGCTTCCGTGGATCCAGCACCTCCGCCGCCATGGGGTTCGAACCGTGCCGTCCACCTCCAGCCCTTGCTCCCGGCTCCACCTCAATGTCCACCGTAGCATCGGGACTCCCGCGCGGTCAATTTGACCGCCTGAGGGAGCCATTACGCGGCGGGCACAGCCCTCCGCCGCACCAGCCCCAGGATCCACCGGGCTTCCTCCGAGCGGAGGAGCAGACTGCTTCCGAAGTATACTCCACCGGCGGTCCCCAGGGCCGCCGCGAGTCGGATGACTTCCCCCCAAAGGCCTGGACCGAGGGCCCCCCTCAGAGCCCCCATGACCCCCCACGCGGCGAGCGCCACGGCCAAGGCGCCTGCGGCAGCCCGCAGGGCGGTCCGCCACACCCGGTCCGGCTCCAGCGTCCCCAACCGGCGGCGCAACAGTCCCCAAAGCACCCCCGCGTTGAGGGTGCTCACCACGGAGGTGGCCAAGGCGATGCCCACGTGCCCCCACACCTGCATCAGCAGCAAGTCCAGCAGCGCGTTCAGGGGGATCATGCAGGCCCCCACCCGGAGCGGGGTCTTCATGTCGTGCAGGGCGTAGTAAGCCCGGGTGAGCACCACGTAGCAGGAGATGGACGCGAGCCCCGCGCCGTATGCGGCCACGGCTCCGGACACCGCCGCGGTGGCCTCCGGCGTGAAGGCGAACCGCTCGAAGAGGACCCGCACCAGCACCTCCGGGATCGTGAGGTACAGGGCCAAGACGGGCGCTGCACACCACAGGGCGGCCCGAAGCCCCAGGGAGACCGTCCGCCCGAAGGCCGCGACTTCCCCCGCCTCCGCCTGCCGGGAGAGGGCGGGGAAGAGGGCGGTGGCGATGGAGAGGGCGAAGAACCCCACGGGGGCCTGCACCACCTCGTAGGCGTAGTCCAGGACGGCCACCGCGTTCACCGTCCCGTTGGGATGGAGGAACGAGGCGAAGACCCGGTCCACGTACGCGTTGAGCTCCACCACGGCGAGCCCCAGCATGGCGGGGAGCGCGAGGCGCGCCACCTCCTGCACCGCGGGATGACGCAGCTGGACGCTGGCCCGGAACCGGAAGCCCGCCCGGCGCGCCGCAGGGATCTGCACGAGGAACTGGGCCGCGGTCCCCAGAACCCATGCCACCGCAAGCCCGTGGATGCCCAGGGTGGGGCCGAACCCCAGGGTGGCGCCGATGATGGTGAGGTTGAACAGAAGAGGCGCGAAGGCGGGGACGGTGAACCGTTCGTGTGCCTGCAGGTAGCCGGTGAGGTAGAGGGCCAGGGCCAGGAACACCATGGCCACGAAGAGGATGCGGGTGAGGGAAACCGCAAGCGCCGTGAGGTGCGGGTCGAACCCGGGAGCGGCCAGGGGGATGATCCACGGCGCCAGGATCTGTCCCAGCAGCACCATACCCCCTCCCAGGACCAACACGAGACCCGTGAGACGGGAGACCACCTCCACCCGCTCCCGCGGATCTCCCCGCAGACGTACGCGGGTCAGGACGGGGACGAACACGATGCTGAGGGTGCCGCCCAACAGCAGCCGCTGCACCAAAAAAGGGACGGAGTAGGCCACCACGTAGGCACCCTTCGCATCGCCGGCGCCGAACAGGGCCGCGACCACCACCTCCCGGACGATCCCGAGCAGGCGGCTGGCGACCGCCGCCACACCCATAAGGGCCGCCGCCCGCACGAAGGAGCGGGGATGCACCTCCGCCATCCCGACTATGGTACAATGCGCCAGGACAAGGAGAGGCGGAGGTCCTGGGATGGCCAAGCGGACACCTTCGGCCCTGAAGCGGCAGCGTCAGACCCTGAAGCGCACCCTGCGGAACCGGGCCTGGAAATCCCGGATGAAGACCCTCATCAAGAAAGCACGGGAGCTGCGGACCCCCGAAGCGCTGCAGCAGGCGATCCGGGTCATCGACAAGGCCGCGGCGAAGGGCATCATCCACCGGAACACCGCGGCCCGACGGAAGTCCCGACTCATGCGGGCGGTCCAGAAGGCCCTTCAGGCCGCGGCCTCATGAAGCCGCCGGGCCACGCATGTGGCGCGTCAAGCGCACCACCAGCCGTTCCAGCACCACCCGGGCGGGGAGGCCCGTGCTCTTTACCTCCCGGTCTGCCTCCACGAGTTCCCGGTACGCCCCTCTCAGGTCGAACCCCCGCATCCGGCGGAGCTGGTCCAGGTACCGTCGGTACAGCCACGCGCGGTTGCCGAGGACCGTCCGCACCTGCTCCGGCCGGGCACCCGATCCCAGGGCCTCCGTGGCGAGCAGAGCCCGAAAGTGGCCCGCGAGGAGCGCCACGAGGGCCACAGGGTTCTCCCTCGCCCCCAGCGCCTGGAGGGATCGGAGGGCACGGGAAGCGTCTCCCAGGGCCACCGCGTCCACCAGTTCAAAGACGGAGACCGCTCCGCCACCCGCGGCCATCTCCTGCACGTCTTCCACCTCGATTTCCGTACGATCTCCCACGTACGCGCTCAGCTTCTCCAGTTCCATGACCAAGGTCCGGAGGCCCGTTCCCGCCACGGTCACCAGGGCGCGGGCGGCCTCCCGGGAGAGGCGTTTCCCGAGATGGCGCGCCCGACGCTGGAGCAGGGACACCAAGGCGTCCCGTTCCAGCCGGTCGAAGGTGCGTAATTCCGCCACCTTCTGAAGCACCGCGGTGAGGCGACGCCGGCGGTCCAGGGCTCGTGCGGTGAGGACGAGCACGCAGGGCGGCACCCCCGATTCCAGGTAGGCGGCCAGGCGTTCCTGGGCGTCCGCGGAGAGGCGGTCCACGTTCCGCACCACCACCACTCGGCAACCTCCGAAAAAGGGAAGGGTGTCCGCCCGGGCGAGGATTTCCTCGATGGGAGTCTCCTGTGCGTCCAGCCGATCCAGGTTCAGGGCCCGGGCTTCTGGCGGGAGGAAGCCCCGTACGATTTCCTCCACCGCCTCCTCCACCAGCCAATCCTCTTCCCCCAGCAGGACCGTCACCCGGTGCACGGCGGATCCGCTCATGTACCCTCCTCGGACCGTCCCGGGATCCGCCGCCCGGCTCTTCGATCTCGGGTGGTCCGCAGCCGCACCGCGATCTCGATGTCGCTTCCCTCTACGCTTCCCGGAGGGAGAACCGTCCGTGGAAGGAAGGCGGCGTTCCCGTCCTCCAGGAAAACCACCGCCACCTCCTCCTCGATGCGGTCCACCACCCCGCGCCGCCTCACCTCGACCTCGTGGTTTCCACCCATAGGCGCCTCCCGTCGGTGATCACCGTCACCGCTCCGTCCTCGTCGGTCCGGTACACCCGAACCCCCAGTCCCGCGTACCGCCGCAGGACCTGAGGGTGTGGGTGTCCGAAGGGGTTATGGGCTCCCACGGAGAGGACCGCGAAGCGGGGAGCGACTTCCCGCAGGAACTCCTCCGTGCTGCTGGTCTGACTGCCCTGGTGCGGGACCTTGAGCACGTCCGCCCGCAGGTCCTCGCCGGAGCGCACGAGCGCGGCCTCCGCGTTCTCCTCCACGTCTCCCGGGAGCAGCACGCTCCGCTCCCCATACCGCAACCGGATCACCACGGAGTTCTCGTTGACCGGCGAGCGGCCTCCGACAAACCGGTCTTCCGGCCACAGCACCCGCACCCCCACATCCTCCGAGATCCGTACCGTCATGCCCCGCCGGGCCCGGCGGTACGCGATGCCGCGTCTCCGGACCGCACGCAGGAACGCCTGGTACGGCGGGCCCGGGTACGGATAGCCCGCGTCCAGCACCGCCGATACGGCGAAGTTCTCCAACAGCGGGAGGAGTCCTGCCACGTGGTCCGCATGGGGATGGCTGAGGACCACCACCTCCACCCGCCGGACCCCTTCCCGCTCGAGAAACCGCACGAGGGCCCGCCCGTCCGGACCTCCGTCCACCACCACGGTCCTTCCCCATGGGCCGCGCACCACGATGCTGTCGCCGCTCCCCACGTCCAGGAACACCACGCGCAGTCGGGGATCCGTTCGGAGGTCTTGAACGGCCTGCAGGGCCATAAAGCCCGCCAGCCCCAGCGCACAGCCCGCCGCCACGGTCTGCCCACGCGGGGGCGTGCGCGGGAACCGGACGGTGACGAGGAGGGCGAGCGCCAGGACCGCGGCCCACCCGGACGGCACGGGGGAGGCGATCGTGGCCCCGGGGATCTGCGATGCCACGTACGCCACGGAGACCACGAACGCCACGAGGGGCTCCACGAACGCCGCGACCAGCCACCCCAGGGGAGGCCAAACCGTGCCCAGGATGCCCGCCGCCAGTCCCGCGGGCACCAGCACGCCAACCGCGGGCACGGCCACGAGGTTCGTCACGGGTGCGAGGAGGGGAATTCTCCCGAAGTGCCAGATCAACAGGGGCAGCACCGCGAGCTGGGCGCCCACGATAGCCCCCACCAAGCTCCGCAGGGGCCGGGGAAGCGAGGTCAACCGCTGCGCGAGGAGCGGTGCCAGGACCACCAGGCCCCAGGTGGCCGCCACGGAGAGTTGGAACCCCACATCCAGGACCAGGGCGGGGTTCGCGGCCAAAAGCACCAGGACCGCCCATCCCAGCCCTGTGAGGGCGTCCCGCTCCCGTCGCAGCAGCTCCGCGGCCGCCGCCACCGCGCTCATCCCCGCAGCCCGGGCCATGGAGGGTTCCCACCCCGCCACGAGGGCGAACCCCAGCACCCCCACGAGGACGGCTGAGGCCCGAAACCACCGCGACGTTCTTCGCAGGAGGAAGTGCAGGACTCCGCCCACCACGGCCAGCTGCGCCCCGGACGCCACGAGGACGTGGGAGAGGCCCGCCTCCCGAAAGGCCCGGAGAAGCCCCTCGTCCCCCACTTCTGTCCCCAGGACGAGGCTGGAAAGCACGGATCCGTAGGGTTCCGGTAGCGCTTGACGGTAGATCTCCCGCATCCTCGCCCGGGCCCGGGAGGCCCAGCGCAGCACCCGGAACCCTGCCCCCGGCCTGAGGACCTCTACCCGCTCCGCAACCAGCCGCGCCCGCACCCGGAGCCGCGCGGCCCACGCTTCCGGCTCCGGCTCCCCCGGGTTCCGTAAACCCCGGAGGGGATCCACCCTCCCCACCACCCGAACCCGATCCCCTACCTCCAGGGCCGGCAGCGACCGCGCGCGCACCAGCAACCGGCCGCCTCGCACCTGCGGGTACCCCTCCGCGGCCTCCACCGCCAGCACGAACCGTCCCGGTCCGGGCTGCGCGGCCACGAGCCCCGTGAACCCCGCGCGCCGTCCCACCAAGGACGCCGCGTCCCAAGGTCCGGGTGGCGCCCTTTGGAGGAGTCCGAGACCCGCTCCGGCGCACCCAACCAGGAACAGGGTGGCGAGGGATCGGAGGAGGGGACGGGAGAGGAGAAGGGGGATCCCCCCGAGGGCCATCCCCAGACCCGCCACGAGCACGCCTTCGAGCGGGGGCCGGAGCACGAACGCTCCCCCGATCCCCGCGGCGAAGGCAAGGCTCACCCATACCATGGGACGTCGCACGGTTCCCTCCGAGGGACCTCCCTGGAATCAACGCGGATCAGGGGATTTCCGGGTGTTACCGGCGGGTGGCGATCTCCTGCAGGGCGCGGGCGGTGAAGTCCTCCAAGGACAGGGGGCCGAGATCTCCCGCAGATCGGTGCCGCACGGCCACCGTGCCGGTCGCGGCCTCTCGGTCCCCCACCACCAGCATGTAAGGCACCTTCTCCACCTGGGCGTCCCGAACCTTCTTCGTGATCTTCTCGTTGCGGCCATCCACGCCCACCCGCAGCCCGCTCTTCCGGAGGTGGGCGGCCACCTCCTGGGCAAACGAGAGGTGGCGGTCTGCGATGGGCAGCACCCGTACCTGCTCCGGCGCGAGCCACAGGGGAAAGGCCCCCGCATAGTGCTCGATGAGGATGCCCAGAAACCGCTCCAGGCTTCCCAGGATGGCCCGGTGGATCATCACGGGTCGGTGCGGTCGGTTGTCCTCCCCCGTGTACTCCAACCCGAACCTCTCGGGAAGGGTGAAGTCCAGCTGGATGGTGGTGAGCTGCCACTTCCGGCCCAGGGCATCGAAGAAGTACACGTCAATCTTGGGTCCGTAGAAGTTCGCCTCTCCCGGAGCCCGGGTGTAGGCCACGTTCCGGCGGATCAGAGCCTGTTCCAGGGCCGCCTCCGCGTGGTCCCACACCTCCGGACGCCCCGCGTACTTCTCCGGGGTCCGGGGATCCCGCACGGACAGCGTCACCTCGTACCGCTCGAACCCGAAGGTCTCGTGAACCGAAAAGGCGAGATCCAGGAGATCCGCGATCTCAGACTCGATCTGGTCGGGCCGGCAGAAGATGTGGGCGTCGTCCTGGGTGATCATGCGCACCCGCAGTAACCCGTGCAGCACCCCGGACCGCTCGTACCGGTACACGGTGCCGAATTCCGCGAGCCGAAGGGGAAGGTCCCGGTAGCTCCGGGTCTTCGACCGATAGACCATGATGTGGAAGGGACAGTTCATGGGCTTGACGAGATACCTCTGGCCCTCCACCTCGATTCCGCTGAACATGTTCTCCCGGTACCAGCTGAGATGTCCGCTCTGCTCCCACAAGGCCTCCCGGGCCACGTGCGGCGTGTAGACCCAAAGGTAGCCCCTCGCGTCCAGCTGCGCGCGCAGGAACTCCTCGATGGCCCGACGGACCACCGCACCCCGAGGGTGCCACAGCACGAGCCCCGGCCCCACCTCCTCCTCGATGCTGAAGAGCTCCAGTTCCCTCCCCAACCGCCGGTGGTCCCGCCGACGCGCCTCCTCCAGCCGATCCAGGAACGCCTGCAACTGCTCCTCCGCGGGGAAGGCGATCCCGTAGATGCGCACCAGCTGCTCCCGGCGCTCGTCTCCCCGCCAGTAGGCTCCGCTCGTGCCCAGCACCTTAATGGCCCGGATGAGGCCCGTGCGAGGAAGGTGCGGTCCCCGGCACATGTCCAGGAATCCGTCCTGCCGGTAGAAGGAGACCCGCTCGTCCGGGATCTCCTGCAGGAGTTCCAACTTGTACTTCTCCCCCAGCTGCTGGTACAGGCGGATGGCTTCCTCCCGGGGCAGCTCGATGCGCTCGATCCGTTGGTCCCGGGCCGCGAGCTCTCGCATCTTCTCTTCGATCCGTTCCAGATCCTCCGGAGTGAGGGATCGCCCCACGTCCACGTCGTAGTAGAACCCGTCGTCGATGGGCGGCCCGATGGCGAGCTTCGCCCCCGGGAACAACTCCTTCACCGCCTGCGCAAGGAGGTGTGCGGAGGAGTGCCAGTAGATCTGGCGGCCCTCCGGATCCTCGAACCGCAGGAACCGCACCTCCGCGTCGCGCTCGAGCGGGCTGCTGAGGTCTCGAGGCTGCCCGTCCACCAGGGCCGCAAGGATCCCCTCTTCTCCCCGGGCGCGCGCGAGCGCCTCGAGCGTGGTGCCCCGGGCCACCTCGAGCTCCGTCCCGTCCGGGAACCGGATCCGGATGCGCTCTCTCTCCATCCCGCGTCTCCCTCGTCCAGACGCCACCATACCCACCTGTCCTCTCCCTGTCAAAGGGAGGGCGGGACCGCAGGAGGAGGGAAGGAGTGCGGCGAAAGGAATTTTTTCCGTCCAGCCATACTGGTGGCCAGGAGGCGAGCCATGGGGGAGGTGCTGGGGGTCACGGGTGCCAGCGGGCGCCTGGGCCGGCGGGTGGTGGAGCTGCTGCTGGAGGAGGTGAGCGCGGACCGCATCCGGGCCCTCACCCGGAATCCGGAGAATCTGCAGGACCTGGCCAGCCGTGGGGTGGCCGTCCTTCCGGGCGATTTCAACCAGCTGGAAACCCTGACCCGATCCCTGGAGGGTGTCGAGCGCCTGCTGGTCATCAGCACGGACGACCTCCGGCCGGGGGCGCGCATCGCCCAGCACCGGAACGCGGTGCAGGCCGCGCGCCGGGCCGGGGTTCGGCACGTGGTGTACACCTCCGCCCTCCACGCGGATCACAACCCCGTGTCCTTCATGCGGGATCACGCCCAGACGGAGGAGGCGATTCGGGAGAGCGGGCTGCCGTTCACGTTCCTGCGCAACAACCTGTACGCGGAGAGCCTCCTCACCGCGGCTTCCCAAGCTGTGCAGACGGGCGCGCTCCGGTTGCCGGCCGGCGAGGGTCGGGTGAGCTTTGTGGCCCGGGAGGACTGCGCGCGGATCGCCGCGGCCGTATTAACACGGCCGGGGCAGGAGGGAAGGATCTACGAGGTCACGGGGCCGGATTCCTGTTCCTACGGGGACGTGGCGGAGGTGCTCTCCGAGCTCAGCGGCCGCCCCGTCCGGTACGAGCCCGTGTCCCTGGAGGAGTACACTCGGAGCATGGAGGCGGCGGGGCTTGCGCCCGCTGCGGTGGAGGCCTTTGCCTCCCTGTACCGGGCCATCGCCCACGGGTTCTTCGACCACCTCTCGCCTGCGGTGCAGGAGGTCACCGGACGCCCTCCCCTCTCCCTGCGGGAGGCCCTCTCTCCGTACCGGGCTCAGCTGCGCCCCGCGGGCCCTTGATTTTGATTCGGTGGTCGGGAGTCGCGGGACCCGTGGTGCGGGCAACCGGCAGGGCACGGAGGTTGATTTGGCCAGACAGGTCCCATATCATGGTTCCTGCTTCCAGGGCTTCACGATCCGCAGAGCCCAAAAAGGCAGAGAGAGGAGGCGAGGGGTATGGCCACACGGCAGGCACCGCGGAACCTGCAGGAAATCGTGGAAAGCGTGCCCAACATCACAGACTACCTATACAACAACCAGACGGGGAAACGCATCTACCCCGTGGTTCCTCCGGAGTTCACCACCTGGCAGGACGAACAGCGGGCGTGGCGGGAGACGGTCTGCCTGTACGACCTCTCCTACCACATGTCGGATCTCTACGTGTACGGCCCCGATGCCCTGAAGCTGCTCCAATACCTGGGAATCAACAGCTTCAAGAACTTCGAGCCCGGACAGGCCAAACAGTACATCGCGTGCACCGACCGCGGCTACCTCATCGGCGACGTCATCCTGTTCTATCTGGACCGGGAGAAGTTCCAGCTGGTGGGCCGCCCCTCCGTGCACAACTGGGTGCAGTTCCACGCGGAAACCGGCGGGTACAACGTGACCCTGGAGCGGGACGAGTGGTCCGTGGTGGATCCCAACCGCCCCCGGAAGGTCTACCGCTTCCAGCTCCAGGGGCCCAACGCCCCGGCCCTGCTGGAGAAGCTCACGGGCCAGCCCCTCCCGCCCATCAAGTTCTTCCACATGACCTGGCTCACCATCGCGGGGCACAAGGTCCGCTTCCTGCACCACGGGATGGCAGGAGTGGCCGGTGGAGAGCTCATCGGGCCCTTCGAGGAGGGACCGGAGGTGAAGGCGGCCATCGTGGAGGCGGGAAAGGAGTTTGGCCTCCGCCAGGTGGGTTCCCGGGCGTACCCCTCGAATGCCCTGGAGTCCGGCTGGATCCCAAACCCCCTGCCCGCGGTGTATACGGGGGAGTCGCTCCGGGCCTACCGGGAGTGGCTCCCCGCCAACAGCTACGAGGCCGTGGGCTCGCTGGGCGGCAGTTTCTACTCCTCAAACATCGAGGACTATTACCTCACCCCCTGGGACCTGGGCTACGGACACATCGTGAAGTTCGACCACGACTTCGTGGGACGGGAAGCCCTCGAGGAGAAGGCCAAGGGACCGCACCGCAAGAAGGTGACCCTGGTGTGGAATCCGGAGGACGTGACCCGCGCCTTCGAGACCCAATTCACCAAGCCTCTCGGCCAGCGGGCCAAGTCCATTGACCTCCCCGTGGCCCAGTACGCCACGTGGTTCTACGACAAGGTCCTGAACCGTCGGGGAGATGTGATCGGGTTCGCCATGTGGCCCGGATACACCTCGAACGAGACCGCCATGGTCTCCCTGGCCACCGTGGACGAGGCCTACAGCGAGCCGGGCACGGAGGCCATCCTGGTGTGGGGCGAGCCCAACGGCGGTTCCCGGAAGCCCAGCGTGGAGCCCCACGTGCAGATGGAGATCCGGGTCACCGTGGCGCCCGCTCCCTTCGCGGAATCCGCCCGCCAGTACCGGGCGGCGGTGGCGCGCCGGTAGATGGAGACTCCGGGGGCGGGCCTCTGAGTCATCGGAGGCCCGCCCCCTTTTCCGCGTCCGTCGGTGGGACCCCTTTCCCTCCCTCTTCCCCAACCCCTCCTGCCGGGTCGGTTCCTGCGACGGGTGAACCGGTTCGCCGCGGAAGTGGAGATCGAGGGACGCGTCCGCCGCGTGCACCTCCCCAACTCCGGCCGCATGGAGGAGCTCCTGGTGCCGGGCGCGGCGGTCCGCGTGCACCCCTCAGACTCCAACAGGACCTGGGGAACGCTCCTCCTGGTCCGCCACCACCACCGGTGGGTGGGGCTGGACAGCCACCTCCCCAACCGCCTGTGGGAGGAGGCATGCCGCGCGGGGGGCCTCCCCCCTGTAGTGGGCGTGCGCGCCTGGGAGCGGGAGGTGCGGCTGCAGGAAGAGCGGGTGGACTTCCGGGTTCACGCCGCGGACGGCACCTGGCTGGTGGAGACCAAGTCCTGCAACCGGGTGATCCGCGGGGTAGCCCTCTTCCCGGACGCCCCCACCGCTCGGGGCACCCGCCACATGAGGCTTCTAGAGCGCCTCGCACGCCGGGGCATGCGGGCCGCGGTGGTGTGGTTCGTGCAGCGGGACGATGCGGTCCGCTTGCGGCTGGACCGCACCGCGGATCCGGATCTGGCCGAGGCGGGCGCACGGGCGATGCAGGCCGGGGTGGCCCTATGCGCCTACCGGTGCCGGGTGGATCTCCGGGCCATTCGGGTGCGGGACCCCATTCCCGTGGAGGTGCCCGTCGAGCTCGGGGGATCCGAGCATCCTCCGGACGTGCACACCTCCTCCAGGGCAGCCCGGAGGTCCGGGGGAAGGCTCTGGGCCCGGCCCTGACGGTCGCAGCAGACGTGCCGGGTGAATCCCTCCGCCAGCAGGCGGCCGTCCCGCTCCACCCAGTACCGGAAGGTGGCTCCGCGGCTGGTGACCCGTTGCACGGCGCAGCTCACCTCCACCACCTGTCCGAACTCCGCCGCGGCCCGGTACGTGACTCCCAGCTCCACCACGGGAAGCCGCACTCCGGAGCGTTCCAGCTCGTGGTAGGGCATCCTCAGCCGCTTCAGGAACTCCACTCGGGCCGCCTCCATCCAAACCACGTACACCGCGTGGTGCACCACCCCCATCTGGTCCGTCTCCGCGTACCGCACTTCCAGGGGAAGGGTCACCCGCACGGTCCTCCTCGACGCGTTGGACTCTTCCGTCCATTGTACCGGAGGAGTCCGGTCGGCCTTGCAGGGCCGGGATCGAGGGGCTCCGGAGCGGGAGGGTCTGTGCCCATCATGCTCCTGTACTGGGAGGGTTGTCCCTCTTCCGAGGAGGCCCTGGCCCGTCTGCGACGGGTCCTCTGACCCCACGTACGGGCAAGGGAAGGAGCGAGCCCAGGAGAAGGGCGACCCCGTACCTGTACGATGGGACCCGGGAGATGGCCGGGCTTTACGGGTCGGAGCGCACCCCGGAGGTGGTGGGCTCCCCCCTCAAGGGGCCGCGGGAGCCCCACCGGGCGTAGTCATCCGCACAGTTCCGGGCGGACCTCCTCGGGAGGCCACCACCTCCCGGGGATCCGCTCCCCACACTCCGGGCAATGACCATCCCGGATGCGGTAGCTGCGTACCCGGAACCCCCACCGCTCGATGAGCATGGCTCGGCAGCGGGGGCAGTAGGTGTTCTCGTAGGGGCCTACCCGTCCGGGCAGGTTTCCCGCGTACACGAACTTCAGGCCTTCCTCGTACCCGATCTCCGCGGCCCGGAGAAGTTGCTGGGCGGAAGTGGGACCCCGGTCCGTCAGGAGGTAGTCCGGATGGAAGGCGGTCACGTGCCAGGGGATGTCGGGGCTTACCCCGCGGATGTACCGGGCCGCCTCCCGCAGCTCTGCCTCGTCGTCGTTGAAGCCCGGCACCACCAGGGTCACCACCTCCACCCAGAACCCCCGCTCCCACGTCCACCGGATGGTGTCTAGGACCGTCTGGAGTCTGCCCCCCAGCATCCGGTAGTTCCTCTCCCGCATGCTCTTGAGATCGACCTTGTAGAGGTCCACGTAAGGACGGAGGTAGTCCAAGACCTCGGGAGTGGCGTTTCCGTTGGACACGTAGCTTCCCACAAGGCCATGCGCTTTGCCCTCCCGGAACAGCGCCACTGCCCACTCGCTGGTGATGAGGGGCTCGTTGTAGGTACTGGTCATCACCTTACAGCGGGTGCGGAGGGCGAGCCCAACGAACTCTTGCGGAGTGAGGGGAGTGAAGTCCGCGAGCCGCGTAGCCACCGCGTCCCGCATCACCTGGCTCAGCTGCCAGTTCTGGCAGTACGGACACTGCAGGTCGCACCCCAACATCCCGAAGCTGAGGGCCCGGGCTCCCGGATAGGCATGGAAGAAGGGCTTCTTCTCGATGGGATCCACGTGCAACGCGCCCACATACCCCCAGGGCACGTAGAGCCGGCCGCCCCGGTTGAACCGCACCCGGCAGATGCCCGACAATCCCTCGAAAATCACGCACCGGTGGCCGCAGGCAAAGCACTCCACCTTTCCGTCCCCCAGCGGCCGACAGAGCTCCCCTTCCCGGGTGAACTCCTCCAGCACCCGGGCGATGGGCATCTCGCGGGCTTCCCGAACCCCGAGCCTCCGGCGTGCCTCCGCGGCCATGCTCAACCCTCCCTCCTCACTCTAGCGCACTCCCCACACCCCCGGCCGGGAAGACCTACTCCACCGCAGAGCCGGCACAGGAGCCCGTTCCGCGTCCTCCGGCTCAGGCCCTCTCGCCCCACCGGTCCGGGCGCGGCGCATACAATAGAGCGGGAGCGTCCACGCGCTCCACAACCGGCACGAGGTGATCGCCGTGAGCCACCTGGACCCTTTCGGCGCCCGCGCGCGGCTTGCGGGTACGCAGGTCGCCTACTATCGCCTGGCAGCGCTGGAGGGGCAGCTCGCCGTACCGCTGGAGAAGCTGCCCATGACGGTAAAGATCCTGCTGGAGAACGTGTTGCGGCATGCGGGCAGGGATCCCTTCACGGAGGAGGATGTACGGCGGCTCTGTCGCTGGCAGCCCGGGGCGATGGGTTGGGAGTTCCCCTTCCTTCCCGCCCGGGTGCTCTTGCAGGACTTCACCGGCGTGCCCGCGGTGGTGGACCTAGCGGCCATGCGGTCCGCGATGGCACGGATGGGCGGGGATCCTAAGCGCATCAACCCCCTGGTTCCCGTGGACCTGGTGATCGATCACTCCGTGCAGGTGGACGCCTTCGGGTCGGCCTACGCCTTCCGGTTCAACGTGGAGCGGGAGTACGAGCGCAACCGCGAGCGCTACGCCTTGCTCCGGTGGGCGCAGAAGGCCTTCCGGAACTTCCGGGTGGTGCCTCCCGGGACCGGGATCGTCCACCAGGTGAACCTGGAGTACCTGGCCACGGTGGTGGCCACCCGGGAGCAGGACGGGC
>Ga0079995_1037458_pt1 | contig 113353 bp, 110 predicted proteins | sample FaiFalFF_MnMetaG_2_FD_69198 | JGI IMG/M metagenome (GOLD analysis project Ga0079995, IMG submission 69198) | Freshwater microbial communities from Yellowstone National Park, Wyoming, USA - Fairy Falls C (FF_Mn_C) (SPADES assembly) (version 4) | ecosystem: Environmental > Aquatic > Freshwater >... | reverse complement strand
GCTATGACACGGTTGAGGAGTATGTGCGCTACGCTTACCAGAGGCTCAACGAGCCCCTTCAGATTCGCGACGACCAGCTGGTTGCCCGATTCGTTCGCATCCCCCTGCGCGCGCCTTTGGGCTATCTGGAACGCACTCGCTCTCCGCAACGAACCCGACATGGCTCCGGACGCCCCGCCTCGCAGAAACAGGATCCAAGAAAATTCCTATGACCTTTGACAAAGAAAGACAAGGATTCCGTGTGCTACGCACCAACTTCAGCCGAATCCGCTCCGATTTCGAAAAGGCCGTTGCGCGCCTCTTCGCTCAGTTCGATACCCGCATCCGAGAAAATCGCTTCGTGGTCGGAGGGGCCCTGGAGATCATCCTGGGCGCGGCCTTCCGGGCTTGCGGGGTGCTGATGGAAGAAGAACGCCTCACGGGTGATCCAGGTGCGCTCGGATGCGCTGGAGATCTCCCGAAGTCGCATCGAGGAGTTCGCCCAAGGACACCCCGAGTGGATCATCGAATGCAGTCTTCCCGCGCATCAAGCCCGCCGAGAGGAGAGAATCCCTGGGCGGACGGTCTCCTCGCAACTGGCCGCGCAGATCCTAATGGAGATCGGAGGATCCCTGTTTCAGCATCTCCCCCCGCTTCTTGAATGACAATCGAAGATCCTCTGTGCCCGCCGCAGGAACTTGGCCGGATGGCGGATGCCATGGGTGGTCCCGCTGGCCGGGATCAGACGGACGCCCGGGGAGGCGCAGACGGGCTGCCACTGCGTTCAGTTGAGGTTCGGACACGAGTTGGGACACCGATGTTGGGGGAAACCGGAGGATGTCTACCGCCATATATAGTAAGGGCGGGCCATCATCGGGGTGAACTGGGTCTCCTTCTTGGCCATCGCCATTCCCTGTCCTAACTCATGTCCGAACTTCAGGGTGTGAACCTTGTCCCCTACCGGGGAGGGGTGTAGAATAGGGGGGTGCCGGACGGCGGGCGGGGGCACGAGAGGGCGTTGAGAGAGGGTGACACGGCGCTGCCGGTGCAGGCAGGCCCCCCTCGGGGGGTGCCGCGCACGTTCCTTTCCCTAGGGTATCGGGACTTCCGCTTTCTCTGGCTGGGCACCCTCTCCTTTGGGGCCGCCCAGTGGCTGCAGCAGGTCACCCTGGGCTGGCTGGTCTACCACCTGACCGGGTCCCCCATCCATTTGGGGCTCGTGAACGGGATGCGTTCCCTCCCTGTGTGGCTCGTGGCCCCGCTGGCCGGGGTGGCCGCTGACCGGTGGAACCGCCGCCCCCTCCTCATCATCACGGCATCCCTCCTGGCCACCGTATCCCTCCTCTTCGCCTTTGCAGAGGCCCGGGGATGGGTGGAGATATGGCACATCTACGCCTTCGCCTTCCTTATGGGGTGCGGCGTCTCCTTCCAGCTGACCCTCCGCCAGAGCGCCCTTCCGGGGACTGTCCCCCGGGAGGGCCTGATGAACGCCATTGCCCTGAGCTCCGCGGCCTTCAACCTGACCCGTGTTTTGGGGCCGGCGGTCGGGGGCAGCCTTATCCCCCTGGTGGGGATAGCGGGAAACCTCTTCATCCAGAGCGGGTGCTATGTAGGGGCCGCCGTGAGCCTGGCCGGTATCCGCAGCCCCCTTCCACCCGGCCCGGGGCAGCACCCCCTGCCCATGCCCACGGCTTTTCTGGAGGGCATACGCTATGTGAGACGGGAGAGGCGGGTCCTCTCCCTCATCGGCCTCGGGCTCCTCCCCTTCTTCCTGGTGATGCCCGTCAACAGCCTTATGCCCATCTTCGCCCGGGATGTGCTCCACATAGGGCCTGCAGGCCTGGGCTTCTTGCTCAGCGCCATGGGAGGGGGAGCCCTCTTGGGCACCCTCCTGATAGCGACGTTGGGCAACGTGGGGCGCAAGGGCCTTGTGGTCTTCCTGGGGCTCACTATGATGGGGGTGGGGCTCCTCCTCTTCGGCCTCTCCCGGTGGCTCCCCCTCTCGATCCCCCTCCTCATTATCGTGGGCGTCGGGCAGATGACGTTCATGACCAGCAACAACACCCTGCTCCAGATGGCGGTCCCCGAGGGCTACCGTGGCCGGGTTATGAGCATCTATAGCCTTGACCAAGGGCTACTCCCCCTGGGGAGCCTGGTGGCCGGCATCCTGGCCAACTACATAACAGCCCCCTGGACGGTCGTCGCCATGGGGGCGTCCCTGCTCCTGCTGACCATCGCCACCCCCCTCCTCCTGCCCTCCATCCGCCGGATGTAAGGGGGCCCCCTATGCCCCGGAGAACACCCGGCCACCCCCCCGCAGTACACCCCCCCAAAGGAGGGCGCGTCTTCTACGGCTGGTGGATAGTGGGTGTGGCCTTTCTTGCCGATTTCGTGATGGCCGGGACGGGGGTGTACGCTTTTAGCGTCTTGCTGCGCCCGATGGCTGACAGCCTGGGGTGGAGCTTGGGCACCCTGACGGGGGTCGTGGTGGTGCGCTCGGTGGTGGCGGGGGTGCTCAGCCCCCTGGTAGGCCCCTTGGTGGACCGTCGCCATGGGGCGCGCTTCCTTATGTCCACGGGGGCGGTGGTGGGGGGGATAGGGCTGATCGCCACCGGTCTGGTGCAGAGGCCGCTCCACTTCTACCTGGCGTTCGGGGTGGCCGTGGCCATCAGCATGGTGACATCGGGGATGCTGGTCTCCAGCACGGTGGTCTCCAAGTGGTTTGTGCGCTATCGGGGGCGGGCCCTGGCCATCGCGGCCATGGGCATCTCGGCGGGGGGTGTGGCCCTTATCCCCCTGACCACGTGGCTTTTGGAGGTGGTGGGCTGGCGTGGGGCGTGGCAGGCGCTGGGGGTGCTCTCCCTGGTACTGGTCGCCCCCGCGGCCCTCCTCTTGGTGCGCCGCCAACCCGAAGACCTGGGGCTGTCTCCTGACGGGCTGCCCCCTCCTGGGGGAGGGGCTTCCCGCACCGTCCCCTGGGGGGAAAGGGGGTGGACCCTGGGGGCTGCCCTCCGCACACCGGCCCTGTGGCTCGTCCTCCTCTCCACCAACCTGTCCTTCATGGCCCTCCAGGGGTTGTTGGTCCACCAGATCGCCATCCTGCAGGAGCGGGGCCTCTCCCGTCACGAGGCGGCCCTGGTGGGCACGGTGTTCACCGCCTTTGCCCTGGCGGCCAAGCCCCCTTGGGGGCTCCTGGCGGAGCGCTTCCCGGTGCGCTATCTGCTGGCGGTGGTATCGGGGGGATGTGGGGCGGGGGCAGGCCTCCTCCTGCTCCCCGGGGGGATGGCCGTGGGGATAGCCTACGCCGTCGTACTGGGCACCTTTATGGCGGCCACCGCCCCCTTGAACAACCTGGTCTGGGCCCAGTACTTCGGCAGGGAGTTCCTGGGGACCATCCGGGGGACTATCGGGCCGGCGAATATGGCGGTGACCTCCGTGGCCCCCCTCCTCGTCTCTTTCCTCCACGACGCCTTCCGGGGGTATGCGGCGCCCCTCTCCCTCATCGTGGCCCTGTACACCGCCTCCGCCCTCCTCATCCTCCCAGCCCGTCCCCCCCAAGGGACACCGCCGGCGGGGACTCCCCCCAACGCCGGGAGTAAGCTACCTTGAGGGCATGGAACCGCTCCTGGTAAGAAGGGGAGGAGGGGGAGAGAAGGGTCATCAGGAGGGCGTCTTCGCCGTTGTCCAGGTAATACCCCTTGCGCCTCCCGACCACGGTAAAGCCGTACTTCTCGTACAGGCGTTGGGCGGGGGTGTTGGACACCCTGACCTCCAGGGTGATGCTTCCGGCGCGACGGCGGATGGCCTCCTCGATCGCCCCCATGAGGAGGAACTCCCCTATCCCCCGGCGACGGTAGGGCTGGGCAACGGCGATGGCGACAATGTGGGCCTCCTCCGCCAGGAGCCACGTCCCAACGTACCCCAAGACCACCTGGCCCGGGCCCCTTGGGGGACGCTCCCGCCGCCACCAGCGCCACAGGGACACCCCCTGAGGGGGGGATTGGGGGTGGAAGGGGGTCTCCCCGTCCCCACGGGGGCAGGCGACCAGGTGGTAGGCGTTCGGGGAACGCAGCTCCCGGTGAAAGTTGGTGCGGCTCCCGGGGCCAAAGGCCTCCCGCTCAATCGCCTCCACCTGGGGGATGTCCTGGGGCTCAAGGGGACGGAGGACATAGGGCAGGGCGGGGAATCCCTCCGGGCACGTCTCCCTCATGGCGTCCCCCCCTTTCCCATCCTAGCATGCCCCCCGGGGGCTTTGCCCCGCCCTATCCTGAGAGGGGTGGGGCCCGTTTTCCCTTAAGGGGCAGCCCTCCGGAGGGCGCGATATGAAGGGCAAAGGGGCTGTCCCCGGGCTGGACGGCCTGGTGGCCCAAGCCCAGCAGGGAGACAGGCGCGCCTTCGCCCAGGTGTATGAGCACCTGTTTGACCGGGTGTACCGCTACATGCTGCTCCGGGTCGGCGTGCCGGAGGAGGCCGAGGACCTGACCCAGGAGGTGTTCGTGCGGGTGTGGGAGGCCCTCACCCGCTACCAGCCCCGAGGCCTCCCCTTTGAGGCTTGGGTCTTCCGCATCGCCCACAACCTGGTGGTCGACCGCTACCGCCGCCAGGGGGAGAGGGGGGCGGCCCCCCTGGACACCGCCTCCTCCCTAGCAGGCAGCCACGACCCCGCCGAGGAGGCCTCCACCCGCCTGGACGTGCAGCGCCTGCACGCCCTCCTGGGGCATCTGACGGAGCTGCAACGGCAGGTGGTGCTGCTGCGCTTCGTGGCGGGGATGAGCATCCAGGAGACGGCGCGGGCCCTCAACAAGAAGGAGGGGGCAGTTAAGGCCCTCCAGCACGCCGCCCTGGAGAACCTGCGCCGGCTTCTCACCGGAAAACCTCTGCCGGAGGGGAAGGGATGACAAGGGAGCAGGAGATCCGTGAGGCGCTGAGCGCGTGCCTTGACCGCCTCCTGGCCGGCGCGACGGTGGAGGAGTGCCTCCGCCTTTACCCCTCCCTGGCCCGGGACCTGGAGCCCCTTCTCAGGACGGCCTCCACCCTCCTCCAGACGACGGCATCGGTGTCTCCCACCCCCGAGGTGCGGGCGCGCGTCCTTGCCAACGTGCTGGCCGGGGGCCAGGAGCGCCGCCCAAGGGGGAGGAGGGGCGTCCTGGGGTGGCGCCCCTGGATGCTGGCCCCCCTCGCCGCCGCCCTCCTGGGGGTGGCCGTGTGGGGCGTCTCCGGCGCCGCCGCCCAGAGCCTCCCCGGCGACCCCCTCTATCCCGTCAAGACGTGGCAGGAGCGCATCACCCTGACCCTTACCCCCTCCCCCGGGGGGAAGGCCCGCCTGGCCGCCACCCTGGGGCAGCGCCGGGCCCAGGAGGCGGAGCGCCTCCTCGCCCGGGGAGAGGGGGGGAAGGAGTTAGAGGCCCTCCTGGACCGGATGGCCCTCCACGCCCACCAGGCGGCCTCCTACTGGGCCCGTATCCCGGGGGATGACCCCTCCCGGGGGCCGGCCCTTGGGCCCGGACCCCGGGCAAGACCTCTCCCCCCAGGGTTGGCCCGCAAGGAGGCGGTGCGCCAGGAGGTGCGCCGGATGTTGCAGGAAATGGTGGCAAGCCAGGACCCCCGCTGGCAGGAGATAGTGCGCAGGGCCCCCCCGGGAAGGCGCCCCGCCCTCGAGCGGGCATACCAGCAGTGGCGGGAGGAGGTCTACAAAGCCCTGCGGAGCCTGGAGTAGCCTCCCCGGCCCTCACGGGGAGGACCCCGCCAGGAACCCCTCCACCAGCCCCTTCGCCTCCCCCTCCAGGGCCGGGCCTACGGTCAGCCAACGGATACGGGGGTCTTCCGGCCGGAACCACGCGTACTGACGCCTGGCCAGGCGGCGGTGGAGGCGTTTCACCTGGGCAATGGCGGCCTCCAGGCCCACCCGCCCCTGCGCCGCCTCTATAAGGGGGCGGTACCCAAGGCGCGTGAAGACGGGCAGGTCCGGGGGGTACCCCTGGGCCAGGAGACGCCGCACCTCCTCCGGCCATCCCCCCCGGACCATGGCCTCCACCCTTCTCTCCAGGGCCTGATAGAGGGCCTGGCGGGTGGGGTACGTGAGGCCCAACGCCAGCCACCGCCAGGCCGCCCCTTTTTTCGTGCGCCATTCCGAAAAGGGCTTGCCCCCTTCCAGGCAGACCTCCAACGCCCGGATGACGCGGCGGACATTTCTGGGGTCGATCCGGCGGGCGGCTTCGGGGTCTACCTCCAGGAGGGTCCGGTAGAGGGCCTCGGCCCCCTCCCGCCGGGCCCGCTCCTCCAGGGCCTGCCGCAGGGAGAGGTGGGGGGGGACGGGGGGCACCTCCCACCCCTCCAGCAGGGCCCAGACGTACTGCCCCGACCCCCCTACAACAATGGGGAGGGCGCCCCGCCGGTGGATGGCGGCGATGGTCTCCCGGGCGAGGGGGAGGTACTGGCCCAGGCTAAAGGGCTCATCGGGGGCGACCAGGTCGTAGAGGTGGTGGGGGATGCCCTGCCGGAGGGAGAGGGGGGGCTTGGCGGTCCCGATGTCCAGCCCCCGATAGACCTGGCCGCTGTCGGCGTTGACGATCTCCCCCCCGAAGTGGCGGGCCAGGGCGACGGCGAGGGCGCTCTTCCCCGTGCCCGTGGGGCCGACGATGGCCAGAAGGGGTGGTCTTCCCCCCAGGGATTTACCCCCTGACCTTTTCCAGGATGTGCACCATGGCGCAGAAGCTCTCGGCGTTGAGGCTGGCCCCCCCCACGAGGGCGCCGTGGACCGCCGGCTGGCGCACAAACCCCTCCAGGTTCTCCGGGGTGACGCTCCCCCCATAGAGAAGGGGGACCTCCAGGGCGTCATGCTCCCCGAAGAGGCCCGCCAGGGCCCGCAGCACCCCCTCCACCATCACCTCCTGGACCGCCTCCGGCGTCGCCGGCACCCCTGTGCCGATGGCCCAGACGGGCTCGTAGGCGATGACCACCCCGTGGCAACCGCCCACCCCCTCCAACCCCCTTTCCACCTGACGGCGCACCACCTCGGTGGTCTTTCCTTCCTCCCTTTCCTCCAGGGTCTCCCCCACACAGAGGATGGGGCGCAGGCCCCACCGCAGGGCCGCCCGCACCTTGCGGTTGACCACCTCATCCCCCTCCCCGAAGAGGCGGCGGCGCTCCGAGTGGCCGACGATGACGTACTGGCAGAGGCCCTGGAGCATCCTGGGGGACACCTCCCCTGTGAAAGCACCGTGGCTTTCGTAGTGCATGTTCTGCGCCCCCAGGGCGATGGTAGACCCCCGGAGCGCCTGGGCCACGGGCGCCAGGGAGACGAAGGGGGGGCACAGGACCACCAGGACGTCGGCGGGGTCGTTCAGCCGGGCACGGATAGCCCCCGCCAGGGCCACCGCCTCCTCCACGGTGGTGTGCATCTTCCAGTTGCCCACCAGCATCGGAAGGGGCATAGGCCCTCCTCAACAGGCACGAAGCCTTTGTCCCCGGACACGGGTTGGGCGACGGCCTCTAGGCCCCATACTTGTCCAGACGGCCGGCGTGGGCCAGGGCCAGCAACATCACCGCCGTGGCGGGCACCCGTCCCAGGGAGCCCCGGGCGCAGGCCCTCTCGGTGAAAGCCTCCACCCCCTCCCCCAGGGTGTAGCGGGAGTGGATCAGGAGGGGCACGGGGTGCCACGAATGCCCCCCTACCACGGCGGGGGTGGCGTGGTCCCCCGTCACCACCAGCACCTCCGGGTTGAGGGCCAAAAGGGCAGGGATGTGCGGGTCCACCGCCTCCAGGGCCCGCACCTTGGCGGTGAAATCGCCGTCCTCCCCGGCAGCGTCCGCCGGCTTGTAGTGGAGGAAGAAGAAGTCGTACTGCTGCCAGTGGGCCTGCACCGTCGCCACCTGCTCGGCAAAGGTGCTCCCCGTGGGGATCACCGCCATCCCCAATATGTGGGCGATGCCCCGGTACATGGGGTAGGCGGCGACGGCGGCGGCCCGGAGGCGATAGGCGTGGCAGAAGTTGGGCAAGGAGGGGAGGCGCGACCACCCCCGGAGGAGGACCATGTTGGCCCTCGCCTCCCCATGCAGGGCACGGCGGGCCTCGGCGACGAAGGCGGCCACAAGGCGTGCCGTGTACTCCCCCTCAGGGGCAAGGGGGACGGGGTCCCGGGGGGGCACACCGGTCCGGCCCGGGTCGGTCTCGGAGACCGCCTCGGAGAGGCCGTCCCCCCTCAGGAGGAGGACGAAGCGGTGCTCCCTCACCGGGTGCACCTCCAGGTGCACCCCCGGGAGGCGGATGCGGGCCAGGCGCTGCACCAGGGCGGCGGCCTCCTGGCCCGAGACCCGCCCCGCCCGCCGGTCCACGATCACCCCCTGGGCGTCCACCGTGCAGAGGTTTCCCCGGGCCACCACGTCCCCCGGGCCCAGGGGGAGGCCGATGCCCAGCGCCTCCAGCACCCCCCGGCCGACGGTGTACTTGAGGGGGTCGTAACCGAAGAGGGCCAGATGCCCCGGGCCGCTCCCGGGGGTGATGCCGGGGAGGACAGGGGTCGTCAGGCCGCAGGCGCTTTTCCCCGCCAGGGCGTGGAGGTGGGGGAGGTGGGCCGTCTCCAGCTCCGAGCGGCCCGTCTCCGGGTGGGGCAGACCCCCCAGCCCGTCAATCACCAGGAACAGGATCTTGGCGGGGGAGTCCCGGACTATCTCGGCCAAGGCTGGGAGGTCAATCACGGTACCCCCTCGCCACTTCTTCTTTCGTCCAGAGGGCCTGGATGCCGGGGAGCTCCTTCCCCTCCAGGAACTCCAGGGAGGCGCCCCCACCGGTGGAGACGTGGGTCATCGCCTCGCCCAGCCCCAGCCGGACCACCGCCTCCACCGTCGAGCCACCCCCCACCACGGTGCGGACCCCACGGCGGGTCAGGTCGGCCAGGGCCTGGGCTATCCCCCGGGTCCCCGCGGCGAAGGCCTCCACCTCGAACACCCCCATGGGCCCGTTCCAGAAGACGGTGCGGCACCGGGCCAGGGCGGCCGTGAACGCCCGCACCGTCTCCGGTCCGACGTCCCCAATGCGCCAGCCGGGGGGTACAGCCCCCCCAGGCGCCACCCTGGTGGGGGCATCACCCTTCAGGGAGGGGGCCACCACCACATCGGTGGGGAGGCCGAGGGTGATCCCCCGGGAGCGGGCCCGCTCCATGACCTGCTGTACAAAGGGGAGGAGGCCATCCTCCACGGGCGAGGCGCCCACCTCCAGGCCCTGGCCCTTCAGGAAGGTGGCCGCCACCGCCCCGCCGATGAGGAGGACGTCCACGCGGGGCAGCAGGTTCTCCAGGACCCCCACCTTGTCCCCCACCTTCGCCCCCCCTAACACCACCCCCAGGGGGCGCTGGGGGGAGTGGAGCACCGCGCCGAGCGCCTCCACCTCCCGCTCCAGCAGGAGGCCGGCGACACTGGGCAGGTACCTGGTGACCCCCACCACCGAAGCCTGGGCGCGGTGGGAGACGGCGAAGGCGTCGTTGACAAACACCTCCGCCAGGGAGGCCAGGGCCCGGGCGAAGGCGGGGTCGTTCTCCTCCTCCCCGGGGTGGAAACGGACGTTCTCCAGCAGCAGCACTTCCCCCGGGGCCAGGGCCGCCACCGCCTCCGCAACCTTGGGGCCGGTACACCCGTCCACCCACCGCACGGGATGGCCCAGGAGGGCCTCCAGGCGTTGGGCCACCGGGCGGAGGCTCAACCCCTCCACCACCTTCCCCCCGGGTCGTCCCAGGTGGGAGCAGAGGATGGTCCTGGCCTTCTGCTCCCGCAGGTAGCGGATGGTGGGGAGGACGGCCCGGATGCGCGTGTCGTCGGTGATGCGCCCGTCCTCTAGAGGGACGTTGAAGTCCACCCGCACCAGGACCCTCTTCCCCGTCACCGGCAGGTCCCGGACACGGGCCTTCTCCATGGTGACCTCCTATAGTGCCCCAAAGGCTAGAGGGGGCCTGCCGTGGCCAGGTAGGACACGGCCTGGCGCACCGCGGGGTCAACGCTTGCCCCGGAGGCCTCACCCCAGAGGGCAAGCCCTTCCTCCAGGGCCTGCTGGGCCATGGCCTCCGCCTCCCGGAGGGCCCCCACCTGCTCCAGGAGGGAGAGGAGGGTCTGCAGGTCGGCGGGCTCCAGCACCCGTTTCGCGTACAGGGCGCCGATCTCCCGCTTCTGCGCCGGCCCGGCGCCCTGCAGGGCCAGCGCCAGGGGGAGGGTCTTGCCCTTATTGAGGAGGGGCCCCGAGGCCCCCTCCGGGGCGGGGCTGCGCCAGCGGCGCAGGTCGTGCCAGTAGTGGATGGCCATCCCCAGCCTCCTTCCCGCCTCCTCCCAGAGGTCCGGGCGCCCCGGGGGCATCCCCCCCAGGAGGGCGGGGAGGCGAAGGGCGCAGGCCATCAGGGCGCCAGTCTGGGACCGGGCGATCCTCTGGCACTGCCCCACCGTGACGTCGAGGCGCTCCTGAAGGAGCAGGTCCTGAAAACGCCCCTCGCAGAGCTCAAGGGCAGTGGCGTCCAGGGCCTGTAAGGCCTCTATCACCCGCAGGGGGTCCACCCCTTGCGTCCGCAGGCCCAGAAGGACCAGGCGGGCGAGGGCGTGGAGGCCATCGCCGGCGTTAATAGCCTGGGCAGGCCCCCACACCCACCACAGGGAGGGACGCTCCTGGGGGCCCGGGATCCCCTCCTGGACCTGCCGGTGCACCTGGTGGAAGAGGGCCAGCAGCTCCACCGCCGCCCCCACCGGGGCCAGCAGGGAGGAGGGGAGCCCTATAGCCTGCCCCCCAAGGACACCCAGGGCGCCGTAGGGGTGGAGGGGTGGTGGCCCAGGGAGGGGATCCCCCTGGGGGGTGCACCAGCCGAGGGAGTACCTCACCATCCGGTACAGCAGGCCGTCCCTGCCTTCTAGGGAAGAGCGCAGGCCCTGTTCCACCAGGCCGGAGGCGTCCAGGAGGGCACGGGGAAGGGCCACGCCTGCCCCCTATGGACAAGGGAAGGGGGAGCGCTCCAGGTGGGCGATCTTCTCCACCCTCCGGGCGTGCCGCCCCCCCTCAAAGGGGGTGGTCAGGAAGGTCAAGAGGACCTCCCGGGCCACGGATGGGGAGAGCGCCTCCCCCGCCAGACACAGGACGTTGGCATCGTTGTGCTCCCGGGCACGACGGGCGGTGAAGGGGTCGTGGCACAGGGCAGCCCGGATGCCCGCCACCTTGTTGGCGGCGATACTCATCCCTATACCCGTTCCGCAGATAAGCACCCCCCGCTCCGCCCTCCCCTGCGCCACAGCCCACGCCACCTGCGCCGCCACGTCAGGGTAGTCGACAGGGGAGGGGGTATGGGTGCCGAAATCTTCCACCTGATACCCTTGCTCCCGTAGAAAGGGGACAAGGGCATCCCGTAAGGCTACGCCGCGGTGGTCACACCCGATGGCGACACGGAGAGGAAAGGGCTTTTGGGCCACCGTTAATACCCCCGCCTCACCCCGTGGGTGAGCAAAACGGGAATATGGGTCCCTTGACCAGTATAGCACACGATGCTACAGTAGGGGACAAAAGATGGTGCAGGGGTGTCAGCCTGAGATTAACTCCCATCCCTCGGGCCGGCGGGTAAGGGTCAGCGACCATCTGGAGGTCTCCACGTACCTGGGGATCGCCCGGGAGCGCCAGGGGCAGAGGGTGGAAGGGGAAGCGGAAAGCCTCCGGGCCGAGGATGAGGCGATCCTGATCTTGGACTTCGGCTCCCAGTACAGCCGCCTTATCGCCCGCCGGGTGCGGGAGTGTCGGGTCTACTGTGAGATCCACCCCTACGATGTGGCCCCGGCAGACCTCCGGCACCTGACGGTGAAAGGGGTGATCCTGTCGGGGGGGCCGGCCAGCGTCTATGAGGGGGGCGCCCCACACATCCCCCCCTACGTGCTGGAGTGGGGGGTCCCTATCCTGGGCATCTGCTATGGGATGCAGGCGCTGGCCCATCAGCTGGGGGGTAAAGTGGCGTCCGGGAGGGGGGAGTATGGCCCCACCCTCCTCTACCAGACCCGGCCCGACATCCCCCTCTTCCGGGGCCTCCCCTCCCAGATGCCCGTCTGGATGAGCCACGGCGACCAGGTCCTGGAGGCGCCCCCCGGGTTCGAGGTCTTGGCCGCCACGGAGAACGTCCCCGTGGCGGCCATCGGCTCCCCCCAGCGGAGGATCTACGGTCTCCAGTTCCACCCCGAGGTGGCCCACACCCCCCATGGCCGTCAGATCATCGCCAACTTCCTCTACGAGGTGTGCGGATGCCGGGGCCTGTGGACCCCCACCCATTTCATCGCCGAGGCCGTTGAGCGCATCCGCGCCCAGGTGGGCACGGGCAAGGTGGTGTGTGCCCTGTCGGGTGGGGTGGACTCGGCGGTGACCGCCACCCTGGTCCACCGCGCCGTGGGGGACCAGCTCACCTGCATCTTCGTCAACAACGGCCTCCTCCGGAGGGAGGAGCCGGAGCGGGTGCTCCACACCTTCCGCACCAAGATGGGCCTCCGGGTCGTCTATATGGACGCCTCCCAGCGCTTCCTCCGCCGCCTGGCAGGGGTGGTGGACCCCGAGGAGAAGCGCCGCATTGTGGGGGAGGAGTTCATTGCCGTCTTCGAGGAGGAGGCGGCCAAACTGGGGCAGGTGGACTTCCTGGCCCAGGGGACCCTGTACCCGGACATCATCGAGAGCAAAGGGGATGCCAAGGCGGCGGCGAAGATCAAGACCCACCACAACGTGGGGGCCCTGCCCGCCACCATGCGCCTGCGCCTTGTGGAGCCCCTGCGCTACCTCTTCAAGGACGAGGTGCGGGAGGTGGGGCTGGCCCTGGGCCTGCCCGAGGAGATCGTCTTCCGCCAACCCTTCCCCGGCCCCGGCCTGGCCATCCGCATCATCGGGGAGGTGACCCCCGAGAAGCTGGAGATCCTCCGGGCGTGTGACTGGATCGTGATGGACGAGATCAAGGCGGCCCGCCTCTACCGGCACCTGTGGCAGGCCTTTGCCATCCTGACCAACACCCGCTCCGTGGGGGTGATGGGGGACCACCGCACCTACGGCTATGTGGTGGCCGTCCGCGCCGTCACCTCCGAGGACGCCATGACCGCCGACTGGGCCCGCCTCCCCTATGACGTGCTGGCCCGCATCTCCACGCGCATCGTCAACGAGGTGCCCCAGGTCAACCGGGTGGTCTTCGACATCACCTCCAAACCCCCGGGGACTATTGAGTGGGAGTAGCGATGGCCCAGGAAACGTACCTGACCGTCCCCGAGGCCGCCCGCCTGCTGGGTGTTCCGGAGGAGCGGCTGCGCCGGGCCCTCCGGGAGGGGGTGCTGACGGGTTCCAAGAGGGGCGGCCGCCAATGGGTTATCCCCCGCTCGGCCCTCGAGGCGTGGGCCTGCGCCCAGGGGCTAACCCCTCGGGAGGGGCCGCCCGCATAGGGGGAAGGATGCGCCTCCTGGTGGTCGGCTCGGGGGGCAGGGAACACGCCCTCGCCTGGAAGCTGGGGCAGAGCCCTTTCGTGGAGGCGGTCTTTGTGGCGCCGGGCAACGCCGGCACCCCCCTCACCATCCCCGTCGCCCCCACGGACATCGAGGGCCTGGTCCAGGCGGCGCGCCGTTATCACATAGATGTGACCGTTGTGGGACCCGAGCTCCCCCTGGCCCTGGGCATTGTGGACCGCTTCCAGAAGGAGGGGCTGGCCATCTTCGGCCCCACCCGCGCCGCCGCCTCCCTTGAGGCCTCCAAGGCCTTTGCCAAAGGCCTCATGCAGCGGTGGGGCATCCCCACGGCCCCCGCCCGGGTCTTCGACGACTACGGGGAGGCGATGGAGTATGTCCGCTCCCACCCCCTCCCCCTGGTGGTGAAGGCCGATGGCCTGGCGGCCGGCAAGGGGACGACGGTGTGCTATACCCGCCAGGAAGCCATGGAGGCCGTCGACCGGGCGATGCGGCAGAAGGCGTTCGGGCCCGCGGGGGAACGCATCCTGGTGGAGGAATACCTCTCCGGGCGGGAGGTCAGTGTCTTCGCCTTCACCGACGGCCGCTCCGTCTCCCCCCTCATCGCCGCCTGTGACTACAAGCGCCTGGGGGAGGGGGACCAGGGGCCCAACACCGGGGGCATGGGGAGCTACAGTCCCCCCACCTTCTGGACCCCCTCCCTGGAGGAGCACGTACGCCGGCGGATTATCGAGCCGGTCATCGCCGCCATGGCCCAGGAGGGGCGCCCCTACCAGGGGGTCCTCTACGCGGGGCTGATGGTAACCCCCGAGGGGCCCTTCGTCCTGGAGTTCAACTGCCGTCTGGGGGACCCCGAGGCCCAGGTCCTCCTCCCCCGCCTGCGCACCGACCTGGGGGAGGTGGTGATGGCCGTCCTCCATGGGGGGATAGAACGGGTCCCCCTCCTGTGGAGGGAGGAGGCGTGCGTGGGGGTGGTGGCCGCCTCCCGGGGGTATCCCGGAGAATACGCCAAGGGGTTCCCCATCTCCGGCCTGGAGGAGGCGGCAGAGGAGGCCCTGGTCTTCCACGCCGGCACCCGCCTCCTCACCACCCCCGAGGGGAAGGGGCAGGTGGTCACCGATGGGGGGCGGGTGCTCACCGTTGCCGCCCTGGGCCCCACCCTCTCCCAGGCCCGCCGGCAGGCCTACGCCGCCCTCTCCCACATCCGCTTTGAAGGCATGGTGTACCGACGCGACATCGCCGCAGTTCAGGAGGAGGGTTAAGGGATGCCCCAGGTTGCCCTAGTGATGGGGAGCAAGTCCGATGAGCCGGTCCTCCAGGAGGCCCTGAAGGTGCTGGAGGAGATGGGCATCTCCTATGAGGTGCACGTCCTCTCGGCCCACCGGACCCCTGATAAGGTGCGGGAGTTTGCCCGCACTGCCCAGGAGCGGGGGGTGGAGGTGATCATCGCCGCCGCCGGCGGCGCCGCCGCCCTCCCCGGGGTCGTCGCCGCCTATACCACCCTGCCTGTGATCGGGGTCCCCCTGCCCTCCAGCCCCCTGCAGGGGCTCGACGCCCTCCTCGCCATCGCCCAGATGCCCCCGGGGGTGCCGGTGGGGTGTATGGCCATCGGCTCCTGGGGGGCCCGGAACGCCGCCTACTTCGCGGCCGCCATCCTGGGCCTGAAGCACGAGGCGGTCCGCAAGGCCTACCAGGAGTACAAGAGGCGTCTGGCCCAGTAGGGCAAGGGGGAGGACCTCGCCCCTGGTATACTGGGGTCAAGGGTCATGATGTCCCCTGCCCCTTTGCCCAAGACCTATGACCCCAAAGGGGTAGAGGAGCGCCTGTACCGGCGGTGGCTGGAGGGGGGCTACTTTACCCCTAAAATCGACCCCACGCGCCCACCCTTTGTGATCATCATGCCCCCTCCCAACGTGACGGGGAGCCTGCACATGGGCCACGCCCTCACCGCCACCCTGGAGGACATCCTGGTGCGGTGGCACCGGATGATGGGGGAGCCCACCCTCTGGCTCCCCGGGGTGGACCACGCCGGCATCGCCACCCAGGTGGTGGTGGAGCGGGAGCTGGCCAAGGAGGGCCTGACCCGTCACCAGCTGGGGCGGGAGGCCTTCCTGGAGAGGGTATGGCAGTGGGTGCGTACCTACCGCACCCGCATCGCCCAGCAGCACATGCGCCTGGGCGCCTCCTGCGACTGGACCCGGGAGCGCTTCACCCTGGACCCCGGCCCCAGCAAGGCCGTCCGGACCACCTTCGTCAACCTGTATCACAAGGGCCTGATCTACCGGGGCCAGCGCATCATCAACTGGTGTGTCCGGTGCGAGACGGCCCTCTCCGATCTGGAGGTGGACCACAAGGAGGCGCAGGGGGAGCTGGTCTACATCCGCTACCCCCTGGAGGGCGGCGACGGCTTTATCACCGTGGCCACCACCCGACCGGAGACGATGCTGGGGGACACGGCGGTGGCGGTCCACCCCTCGGACCCCCGCTACACGGCCCTCATCGGCAGGACCGCCATCCTCCCCTTCATAGGCCGCCGCCTCCCCATCATCGCCGATGAGGCCATCGACCCCTCCTTCGGGACGGGCGCCTTAAAGGTCACCCCCGCCCACGACCCGCTGGACTGGGAGATAGGGCAGCGCCACAACCTGCCCGCCGTGTCTATCCTTAACCCCGATGGGACGTTGAACCGGGAGGCGGGGCCCTTTCAGGGGATGGAGCGCTTCCGGGCCCGCAAGGCGGTGATGGAGGCCCTGGGGGCCCAGGGGCTCCTGGAGAAGGTGGTCCCCCACACCCTCTCCCTCGGCCACTGCCAGCGGTGCACCACCCCCGTGGAACCCCTCCTCTCCCTCCAGTGGTTTGTGCGCATGAAGCCCCTGGCCGAGCCCGCCATCCGGGTGGTGGAGGAGGGCCGCCTGCGGATCATCCCCCAGCACTTCACCAGGGTCTACGTGAACTGGCTGGCCAACATCAAGGACTGGTGCATCTCCCGCCAGCTGTGGTGGGGCCACCGCATCCCCGTGTGGTACTGCGGCGACTGCGGCGCCCAGACCTGCGCCCTGGAGGACCCCTCCCGGTGCGCCTCCTGCGGGAGCCCCTCCATCGCCCAGGACCCCGATGTGCTGGACACCTGGTTCTCCTCCGGCCTCTGGCCCCACAGCACCCTTGGGTGGCCCGATGACACCGAGGACTTCCGCTACTTCTACCCCACCACCGTGATGGAGACGGGCTACGACATCCTCTTCTTCTGGGTGGCCCGCATGGTGATGCTGGGGTTAGCCAACACGGGGAAAGTGCCTTTCTCCACCGTCTACCTCCACGGCCTGGTGCGCGACCCCCACGGCTTGAAGATGACCAAGAGCCGGGGCAACGTGGTGGACCCGCTGGACATAGTGAAGCAGTATGGGTGCGACGCCCTTCGCTTCGCCCTTACGATCGGCATAGCCCCCGGCAGTGACCAGCGCCTCAGCCCCCACCGTCTGGAGGCGGGACGGAACTTCGCCAATAAGCTCTGGAACGCCGCCCGCTTCGTCCTCTCCACCATTGAGGGGGCCCCCGACCTGGCGGGATGGCGCACCCCTTCCCCTGCCCACCCGGAGGACCGGTGGATCCTCTCCCGCCTGCAGACCGTAAACCAGAAGGTGCACCGCGCCCTGGAGGAGTTCCTCCTCGGGGAGGCCGAGCGCATCCTCTATGAGTTCATCTGGGACGAGTTCTGCGACTGGTATTTGGAGATGAGCAAGGTGCGCCTGCGCCAGGGGACTCCCCCTTCTCCCCGCCCCACCCTGGTCTACGTCCTGGACCGCCTCCTCCGCCTCCTGCACCCCTTCATGCCCTTTATCACCGAGGAGCTCTGGCAGGAGCTGCGCCGGCGCCTGCCCCGGGACACCGAGGACCCGGAGATGCTCATCGTCGCCCCCTGGCCCCGCCCCACCCCCCACCTGCTCGACCCCCAGGCCGAAGAGGCTATGGGGATGGTCATAGGCCTTATCCGTACTATCCGGAACGTCCGCGCCGAGTTTCGCCTGGAACACCGCCAGCCCCTGGAGGTCCTTGTCCTCCCCGGCCCTTACCTCCCCATTGTGGAAGGGGAGAGAGGGGCTATTCAGGCCCTGGCCCGAGCAGAGCCTCTTTACCTTCGGGACCAGGGCCCCTTCCCGGCGGACCGGCAGTATGTACGGCTAGGTGTGGGTCCTATGGCGGTGGCCATCAAGGTGGGCCACCTGGTGGATGTGGAGAGGGAGACGGCCCGTCTGCGCTCTGAGGCCCAGGAGGCCGAGGAAATCCTCCGGCGTCTGACCGACCGCCTGGGGGACCCCGAGTTTCGGACAAAGGCGCCCCCGGAGGTGGTGGAGCGGGAGGAGGGACGTCGGCGTCAGGCGCAGGCCAGGCTGGCTACCCTCCAGGCCCTCCTGACCCCCCCTGAGGGTGGGTAGGGGGTAGGATGCGCATCCTCCACTGCGCAGACCTCCACATCGGCGTCGAGAACTACGGCCGCCCCGCCACCGAAAGGGACCTGGAGGCGCTTCCCCCCTTCTTCCTGACACCCCCCGGCCATGACCGCTCCTTTTATCGGGGGGCCAACACCCGCCTCCTGGACTTTCTCGCCTCCCTGGACCTGCTGGTGCAGACGGCCGTGGAGGAGGGGGTGGACCTGGTCGTCGTCGCCGGCGACGCCTATAAGAGCCGCAACCCCGACCAGACCCACCAGCGGGAGTTCGCCCGCCGCATCGCCCGCCTGGCGGCCAACGGGATCCCGGTCCTCCTGGTGGCCGGGAACCACGACCTCCCCCGGACGGCCTTTCGGGCCTCGGCCCTGGAGATCTTCCCCACCCTGCAGATAGAACGGGTGTGGGTCAGCGAGCGCCCCGAGGTGCTCACCATCCCCACCCGCTCCGGCCCGGTGCAGGTCCTGACCGTCCCCTGGGTCCGGACCCACCTCCTTCTGGAGCGGCAGGAGAGCCAGGGCAAATCCCCCGAGGACCTGCGCCGGATGGTGGAGGAGCGCCTCACCGAGCGCATCCACGCCCTCGCCCAGCGCCTGGACCCCTCCCTCCCCACCCTCCTGGTGGGACACCTCACCGTGATGGGCGCCAGGACGGGAAGCGAACAGTCCATGCTCCTGGGGAGTGACCACGTCCTTCCCCTCAGCAGCCTGGTGGCGCCGGGGGTGGACTACCTGGCCCTGGGGCACGTGCATCGTCACCAGTGCCTGTGGGACAGCCCGCCGGCGGTGTATGCGGGTAGCCTCCAGCGGGTCGACTTCAGCGAGGAGCGGGAGGGGAAAGGGTTCGTGGTGGTGGAGATAGACCCCCGCAAGCCCCAGGGGCAGCGGGCCCGGTGGGAGTTCCGGGAGGCGCCCGCCCGACCCTTCCTTACCCTTGAGGTCTCCCTCGGCCCCGAGGACGACCCCACAACCCAGACCCTGAACGCCCTCCGCCGTGCCCGTGTGGAGGGGGCTGTGGTGCGCCTGCTCCTGCGGCTCCCCAGGAGCACCGCCTCCCGCCTGGATGAGGGGGCAGTCCGCCGGGCCCTGGAGGGGGCCGCCTCCTTCACCATCCTACGGGAGTATACGGACAGGCATGCGCCCCCCACCGACAGGGCTATGGAGCAGGGCACGTCCCCCGAAGAGGCCCTGGTCCGCTTCCTGGCCAAAGAGCCGGCGGCCGAGGAGGTCCGCCAGCGCGCCCTGGCGCTGGGGCTAGAGATCCTCCACCGGGTCAGGGAGGAGGAGGGATGAACACGCCGGAAGCGCCGGTCCGGGAGGAAGCCGCCGGGGGGAAAAGGGGGTTTATGGGGCATCGGCCCCGTGCCCTTTGGCTGGCGCTCTTCCCCCTCGCCCTGGGCGTCCTTGGGGCCCTCTTCCTTCTCTACCCCCGCCAGGGAAGGGGTGGAGGCCCTGCCCCCGACTTCACCCTGCCCCTTTTCGATGGAGGGGAATGGCGCCTCTCGGCCTATAGGGGGCAGGTTGTGGTGGTGAACTTCTGGGGCTCCTGGTGCACCCCGTGCCAGATCGAGATGCCCGCCCTCCAGGAGGTCTGGGAGACCTACCGCGACCGGGGGGTGGTGGTTGTGGGCGTGAACGTCCTGGACAGCCGGGACGACGCCCTCGCCTTCCTTCGGGAAACGGGGGTCACCTTCCCCACCGGTCCCGACAGGGACGGCTCTATCAGCGCCGCCTACCGCGTCGTGGGTCTCCCCACCACCGTCTTCATCGACCGGCAGGGCCGGATAGCCCATCGGTGGCTCGGCCCCATCTCCCGGGGGCGTCTGACGGCCCTGGTCGAGGACCTCCTTCCCTAAGGCCATGGGGGGCGACGACGTCTTTTTCCTCATCGCCCGGTGGCTCCATGCCCTGGCCGCCGCGGCCTGGGTGGGTGGGGGCCTCCTCCTCTTCCTGGGGAGGCTCCGCGGGGGAGAGCAGGCCTCCGCCCTCTCCCGGGCCCTCCGTCCCCTCTTCCCCCTCGTCGCCCCTGTTCTTGTCCTGACGGGCATAGTCTTGACCTTTCACCGCCTGACGGCCCCGACGGCCTCAGGGGTATATGGGGCGGTGCTGGGCGTGAAGATCGCCCTGGCCCTGGGGCTCTTCCTGATGGCCCACCGGGCCTCCCGGGCGACCTCCCAGGGGATAGGCCCGGGGAGGCGATGGGGTCTCTTCCTCCTGGGGGGTGTGGTCATCTACTTCCTGGCCGAGCTCCTGCAGGCGCTGACCGAGGCGGCCCTGCGGGGGAGGTAAGGACGCCCGGAAAGGAGGGACATGCGCCGCGACCTGCTGGACATCCTGGCATGCCCCCTGTGCAAAGGGCCCCTCTCCCTGACCGTCGAGAGGGAGGAGAAGGAGGAGATCCTCCAGGGGAGTCTTACCTGCCCCCGGTGTGGGGAGACATACCCCATTGAGGAGGGGATCCCCAACCTGTTGCCCCCCGACGTGCGCCGGGGAAGGAGGTAGCTAGGCCAACCACGGCGGCGGGGGAGCCCACCGCCTCACCCCCTCCCCCCCAACCCGCCGGGCCAGGGCGCCTAAGGGGAGACCCAGACAGGGGTGCACCACATCGGGCGCCAGGTCGCACAGGGGGATCAGGACAAAGGCCCGCTCGTGCAGGCGGGGGTGGGGAAGGGTGAGGGAGGGGGAGGTCATGGCCACCTCCCCATAGAGGAGGATGTCCACATCCAGGGTACGGGGGGCGTTGGGAAAGGGGCGGGTGCGTCCCGCCTCCCCCTCTACGGCCCGGCAGACCTCCAGCACCTCGTGAGGAGAAAGGGGGGTGTGGGCGCAGAGGGCCATGTTGAGGAAAGGGGGTTGATGGGGATAGCCCACCGGGTCCGTCTCGTACAGCGCCGAGAGGGCAACACCGTGGACACCCCGCCGCCTTATCCCCTCCACCCCCTGCCGCAGATACCCCTCCCGGTCCCCCAGGTTGGACCCGAGCCCAAGGAAGACGAGGGTCATCCCCCTCCTTCGGGGCGGCGCCAGCCACGCACCACCGCGTCGGCCATCCGGGCCACCCGCGCCATGGCCTTCACATCGTGCACCCGCACCATGTCGGCGCCCTGGGCGACGGCGAGGGCCACGGTGGCGGCCGTCCCCTCCAGCCGTTCGTGGACGGGAAGACCCAGCACCAGGCCGATGGTGTGCTTTCGGGAGGTGCCGATAAGGAGGGGATGCCCTACCCCCTCCCGGATCTCCCGCAGGCGTCGGAGCACCTCCAGGTTATGTTCAGCCCGTTTCCCAAAACCCCAGCCGGGGTCGATGATGATGTTCTCCCTGGGGATGCCCGCGGCCATGGCCGTCTCCACCTGCCTCCGCAGCCAGCGGACCACATCGTGGACCACATCCCCGTAGGTATAGTCCTGCTGGTTGTGGGTGATCACCACCGGCACGCGGGCCTCCGCCACCACCTGCGCCATCTGGGGGTCGGCGGTGAGCCCCCATACATCGTTCACCAGAGAGGCCCCCTCAAGGAGGGCCTGACGGGCCACCTCCGCCCGCCACGTGTCGATGCTGATGGGTACGGTGAGGAGGCGGGCCAGACGCCTGATGACGGGGACCACCCGCCGCGCCTCCTCCTCCAGGGGGACGGGGCGGACGTCGGGGTACACCTGCGGGGGGCGGGACGATGCCCCTCCCACGTCGATGATGTCCGCCCCCTCGGCCTCCAGGGCCAAGGCCCTCTGCACGGCAGCCTCCGGGTCGGAGATGCCGTCGCCGGAGAAGGAATCGGGGGAGAGGTTCAGGATGCCCATGACATACGTGCGCTCCCCCCACCGGAAGACCCGCCCCCCAATCAGTGTTGTCCAGCCCCCACCGGTGTGCGGCGCCACTTTTCACCCTTCCTCGGCAGTGAGATCCTGCCGGTTTTATGATAGGAGGGGAGGAGACGGACACGGCAGGGGAGGTCCTTATGGCTTCCGCCTTTCCCCTGGACCCGGCGGTGGTGGCGGGGGAGACGACGGATGTCTACTTCGCCCGCACCATCAGCGTCCTGCGCCAGGCCGGCATCAACCCCGTGGTGACCATGGAGTTCTTCCCCCAGAGGGATGGGATCCTCTGCGGGATGAAAGAGGCCCTGGCCCTCCTGGAGGGGGTTCTCCCCAAAGAGCGCAGCGAGGTGTGGGCCCTGGAGGAGGGGGCCCCCATCGCGCGGAAAGAGGTGGTCCTGCGGATCACAGCCCCCTACGCCGATTTCGGCATCTACGAGACGGCCCTCTGCGGCATCCTGGCCCACTGCACGGGGTGGGCGACGGCGGCCCGGGAGTGTGTGGAGGCGGCCAAAGGCATCCCTGTCATCTCCTTTGGGGCCCGTCACGTCCACCCACGGGTGGCCCCCATTATGGACTACGCCGCCGTGGTGGGGGGGTGTGTCTCCTGCTCCTCCATCGCCGGAGCGCGGTTAGCAGGGGTGGTGCCGGCGGGCACCATGCCCCACGCCTTCATCCTCTGCGTGGGGGACACCGTGCGGGCGGTGGAGTTGTTCGACCAGTTCCTGCCCTCCGAGGTGCCCCGGATCGCCCTGGTGGACACCTTCAAAGACGAGGTGGAGGAGAGCATCCGGGTGGCCCAGGCCCTGGGGAGGCGTCTGCAGGGGGTGCGGTTGGACACCCCCGTGGAACGGGGGAGGGTGACGGTGGACCTGGTGAAAGAGGTGCGGGCCCACCTGGACCTCCACGGGTTCTCGTGGGTGCAGATCGTGGTGAGCGGGGGGCTGACCCCGGACCGCATTCGGGCCTTTGTGGAGGCGGGGGCCCCGGTGAACGCCTTTGGGGTGGGGGGGTATATCACCTCAGCGCCCCCCAACGACTTCACCGCCGACATCCACGTGGTAAATGGCCGCCCCCTGGCCAAACGGGGGCGCATCCCCGGCCTGACCCCTAACCCCCGCCTGCAACGGGTGTGGTGAGGGGCTCCCACCGCCCCTCTAGCCGGCGCATGATGCCCGCCATGGTCGTATACTCCATCTCCTCCAGGGGGAGGCGGTGGGGCTCAAAGGGGCCGTGCCGGCGGAGCATGCCGGCCAGCAGGTTGGCCTCCTGACGCGCCTGGTCGAAGGCCGGGTCGTCAAAGAGGTCCCGGGGGCCCACTAACCTCCCCTCGGCCACCTGGAACCCCGCGGCGATCACCCTGGGGGGGCCATCAAAGCGGGAGGGGTTGGCGTCCCTGAAGGAGACGGGCATCAGGGGGCCGTGATGGCTCCCCCGCATCCACCCCTCCACAATGAAGGGGTGGGCGAAGGGCTCCAGGACCTCCCCCACCGCCGGGAAGTCCGCCTGGCACCGCACGATCAGGACGGGGTCGTCCTTCCCCACATACCGCCCCGCGATCTCCGCCAAACGCTCGGTGGAGGAGACGGCGGCGACCGCCCCGGTGGCCCTGCTGAAGACCCGCTTCACCGCAAAGCGGGAGGGCGCCCCAAGGAACATGAGGAGGTCATAGGCCTCCTCCGGGGTGTTCAGGGTGATCTTCCGGTGCCCCTTCACATCGTGCACCTCAAAGGCGAAGCCCTTGTGGAGGCTCTCGGCGATGACCAGACCGGCGGTGTTGAAGGGGTCGGCGAACATCTTGTAGAGGGGGAGGTTCCACGCCCCCGCCGACGTCTTATCGGCCATGAAGACGATCACGGGCTCGGAGGGGCGTTCCTCCATCTCCATCTCGGCCACGCCGGGGCCCATCCCCCGGATGTTCCCGGCGAAGGCGTCGCCCAGGATGTCCTGGCCGGCGCCGTAGAGCTTCAGGCGCTTGGCCACCGCCGTCCCCGCCTTGAACACCTCAAAGGCCAGCCGGTGCACCTCGGGGTTCTCCTCACCCCGGGTGTGGGTCGTGATCAGCTGGAGGTCGTCCCCACACGTCATGACCCGGTAGTCCAGCAGGAGGCCCTTCCGCCGGGCCTCCTCCAGCATCCCCTGGGCAGTGCTCACCACCTCATGGTGGCTGCTGGAATGCCCCACATACCCCCCGATGTCGGCTTTGATAACGCTCAGGGTGACGCGCATAAGACCTCCATCCTTGGTGTTGTTTCGGCAAAGCCGGGTTAGAGGCCGTCCTGGGACGGCTGGTACTCGCCCCACTCCTCTCGCAGCACCTGCATGATCTCCCCCAGGGTGGCGTACTGGCGCACCGCGTCCAGGATGAAGGGCATCAGGTTCTCCTCCCCCCTGGCGGCCCTCCGCAGGGCCTGGAGGCTGCGGGAGACCTCCCGCTGGGAACGGGTCCGCCGGACCGTGTTCAACCGCTCCAGGTGGTGTTGCTCCCCCTTCTTGTCCACCCGCAGGAGGGGGATCTCCAGGCGCTCCTCCGTCTGGTAGGCGTTGACCCCCACGATAACACGCTTCCCCTCCTCCACCTCCCGTTGGTACCGGTAGGCGGCCTCGGCGATCTCCCGCACGAAGAAACCGTTCTCAATGCAGGCCAGCACCCCCCCCAGCTCCTCAATACGGCGGAAGTACTCCCTGGCCCCCTCCTCCAAACGGTGGGTCAAGGCCTCCACAAAGTAGCTTCCCCCCAAGGGGTCAACGGTGTTGGCCACCCCCGTCTCGTGGGCGATCACCTGCTGGGTGCGCAGGGCCAGGAGCACCGCCTTCTCCGAAGGCAACGCCCACGCCTCATCCAGGGAGTTGGTGTGGAGGGACTGCACTCCTCCCAGAACGGCCGCCAGGGCCTGCAGGGCAACCCGGACGATGTTCACCTCGGGCTGCTGCGCCGTCAGGGCACACCCCGCCGTCTGGGCATGGGTGCGGAGCCACCAGGAGCGGGGGTTCTTGGCCCCATACCGCTCCCGCATCGCCCTCGCCCATATCCTCCTGGCCCCACGGAACTTGGCGATCTCCTCAAAGAAATCGCTGTGCACGTTGAAAAAGAAGCTCAAACGGGGGGCAAACTCGTCTATCTTCAGGCCCCGCTCCAGGCAGTGCTCCACATAGGTGAAGCCGTTGGCCAGGGTGAAGGCCAGCTCCTGGACGGCGGTGGAGCCCGCCTCCCGGATGTGGTATCCGCTGATGCTGATGGGGTTCCACCGGGGCACATAGCGGGTGGCGAACTCGATGGTGTCGACCACCAGGCGCAGGGAGGGCTTGGGGGGGAAGACGTACTCGTTCTGGGCGATGTACTCCTTGAGGATGTCGTTCTGGATGGTGCCCCCCAGGCGGTCCCAGGGGATGCCCCGCTTCTCCGCCACCACCAGGTACATAGCCCAGAGGACCGCCGCGGGGGCGTTGATGGTCATAGAGGTGGTGATCCGGTCGATGGGGATGCCGTCGAAAAGGACCTCCATGTCCGCCAGGGAGGAGACGGCCACCCCACACTTCCCGAACTCCCCACACGCCCGGGGGTCATCGGTGTCGTACCCGTAGAGGGTGGGCATATCGAAGGCGACGGAGAGGCCCGTCTCCCCATGCCGGAGGAGGAACTTGTAGCGGGCGTTGGTCTCCTCCGCCGTCCCATAGCCGGCGAACATGCGCATGGTCCATATCTTGCCCCGATACCCGGTGGGGTGGATGCCCCGGGTGAAGGGGTATCGGCCAGGGAGCCCGATCTCCTCCAGGGGGTCGATCCCCTGGAGATGGCGGGGTGTGTAAACCCTCTCGATGGGGATATGGGAGAGGGTGAAGTAATGGCGGGGCTCTTCCGGGGCGGAGGCGGTCTCCTCCCCCCACTTCTCTTCGGCTTCCAGGAAACGCCGCAGGGCATCCGCCTTATCCATAGACCCCCCGACCCCCAGCGCGGCACCAGTGTACCCAGGCCAAAGAGGGGATGTCAATGGGAGGGCTTCTCTGCAGGGGGACGGTCCCTCCGCTTTACCATCCTCTCCACCCGGAAGCGGGGGAGCAGGAGGCGCCGCCCGCAGGTGCGACAGAGGAGCCCGATATCAGCCCCGACCCGGTACACCTCCCACGTGTTCCCCCCACAGGGGTGGGGCTTGCGCAGGACGAGGGTATCCCCGACCTGGACATCAAGGGGAGGGCGCATTGTCCCACCCCCGACCGGCCGCCTCTAATGCCCGGTTGATGCGCTCCCGCCACCGCCACGCCGCCTGCCGGACCCGCCCCTGCCAGGGCCCATCCCCCTCGGGGGGGTAGAGGACCGCCCGGGAGAGGGCGATGACCAGGCCCATCCCCGCCTCCCCCAGACCCCGGGCCACCACCTTCTCCACCTGTCCCCCCTGGGCGCCGACGCCCGGGACCAGGAGGGGCATCGTCGGACACAGCTTCCGCACCTTCTCCATCTCCTCGGGATAGGTGGCCCCGACCACCAGCCCCACGTTGCCCCGGGTGTTCCACGCCGAAGCGTGGACGGCAACCCACTGGTAGAGGGGCATGGCCTCCCCCCCATAGGGGGAGGCCGCCACCAGGTCCTGGAGGTCCCGGGCGCCCGGGTTCGAGGTGCGGCAGAGGAGGTACACCCCGCGCCCGGGATAGGCGAGGAAGGGCTCGACCCCGTCGTACCCACAGTACGGGTTCACCGTGACCCCATCGAAGCCCCACACCTCAAAGACGGCCTTGGCATACCAACGGGCGCTGGGGCCAATGTCGCCCCTCTTCGCGTCGGCGATAAGGGGGATGGAGGAGGGGACAACCCGCCGGACCTCCTCCAGGGCTTTCCACCCCTCCCGTCCCTGCCCCTCATAGAAGGCGAGGTTGGCCTTATAGGCGCAGACCAGGTCCTGGGTCGCCTCGACAACCCCCCGCAAGAAGGCCCCCAGGTCGGGGATGGGGAGGGCGGCGGGGTCGGGGTCAAGGCCGACACACAGGAGGCTCCGATGGCCGGCGGCACAGGCCTCCAGCCGTGCAAAGAAGGGGCCTGCGGGTGCACCCATCACCCCCAGCCTACCAGCGCATACCCCCTCCCGCAAGGCGACCGCCGCGCCCCCCGCATAAGGGGGCTTCCCCATCCCGGGCGGGGTCTACCCTTCCCCCGGGAATGCAGGAGAGGGCGGGGGAAGCATAAGGGCTTTCCCTCTCCCCCCTCCCCCCACCCCCCTGGCATCCTGGGGGTGCCAAACACCCCAAGGAGCGTGAGCGATGGATATCCTCTGTCTGTGCTACGGCCTCGCCGGACATTCCCACTCAGAAAGGCCCGCCCCAACCCATTGGACCGCCCTCCGGGGCCACAGGCTCCTCCGGACCCTTCCCAGGAAGGAAGTGGAACGGCTCGCCTGGGCAGGCCACTGGCTGCGCTTCCCCCCCGAAAGGGTGGTGGTGCGCCAGGGGACACCGGTGGAGGCCGTCCTCTTCGTGGTGCAGGGGAAAGCGGTGGCGGTCATGGAGAGACCCTTGCCCGGCTCCCAGGACTTCGAAGCCACCGTCCACTTCCTAGACCCCGGGGCAGACATCGGCCTCCTCTCCCTGGTAGATGGCGCCCCCCACCCCGCCACCGTGACCACCCTTACCTCCCTGGAGGTGGTGGCCATCCCCAGCGGGGTCCTCCAGGAGAGCCTGCGGCGCCACCCTTCCCGCTACCGCGCCCTGGCCCGGGCGGCCGTGGAAGACCTGCGCGCCTATCAGCGGGCCTGGCAGCCCCAACGGGAAAGACACCAGGGGCAGCAGATCCTCTGCTAAGGGGGGACTGTGGACAAGGCCCTCACCACCATCCTCCTCCTCATCGCCGGGATGATAGTAACCCTGATGGTCGTACGGACCACCTATTCCGCCGTAGTGCGCGGGGAGAACTCCCTGGTGAACATTACCCAGCGGATGAACGAGCGTCTGGAGACCCATGTCAGCATCGTCTTCGCCACGGGGGAACGGGACCCCCAAGGGCAGTGGGTGGACGCCGATGGGGACGGCTACTTCGATGTGACGGTGTGGGTGAAGAACGTGGGCAGCAGTCGCATCCTCGCCATCCGCGATATGGACATCTTCTTCGGGAGGCCAGGCTCCTTCCGGCGCATCCCCTATGTGGATGATGCCGGGGGGACTTTTCCCCACTGGTTCTACACCCTGGAGAACGCCGGCGAATGGAGGAGCATGGCTACGGTAAGGGTGAGCATCCACTTTACCACCCCCCTGCCGTCGGGGACATACCTGGTGCGGGTCATCACCCCTGCGGGGACCTCTGCGGAGAAGTGGTTCAGCTTCTAGGGGGCCGCTGTGGTGAACGCCGTCGTGACCCTTATGGGGGTTGCGGTGATGCTGGCGGGCGGCGCCATCCTGGGACACAGCGCCCTGGCCGCCACCCGGCGGCTGAGCGCCTCCTGGGACCAGCGGACAGAGCTGCTGGAGAGCACCTTTCGGACGCGGGGGGAGATCGTCTGCACCTCCAGCACAGGGAGGCACGTCTATGTGGTGCTCAGGAACACGGGGGGCCAGGCATTGCTGGCCTTCCCCTTCTGGGATGTCCTTGTGCAGTACACCGCCGGCGGTGGAGGGTACCACCAAAGGTACCTTGTCTACACAAGCGGAATACCCAGAGACAACGAGTGGACCGTGCTGGGGATCTACATAGACAAGGCCGCCAACGTCCGGGAGCGCTTCCAGCCCGGCATCCTGGACCCGGGGGAGGAGGTGTGGCTGCGCCTGCGCCTCTCCCCCCCCGCTGCCACCAATGTGCACAACCGGGTCACCGTGGGGGTGGACAATGGCGTCACCGCCGCCGGCTTCTTTAGGGGGAGCGACCCCCGCTGCGACGGCGGATAAGGAGGGAGAAAATGCCTGCCCCGAAGGGACAGATCCTCCTCTCCACCGACAACCCGGAGATCGACAAGAAGCTGGGAGGGGGCATCCCCAGCGGCTCCCTGGTGCTGGTGGAGGGGCAGTCGGACTCGGGCAAATCCGTCTTTGTCCAGCAGATCATGTGGGGCGCCCTTAAGGATGGGATGCTGGTGACCCTGTTTACCACCGAGAACACGGTGAAGAGCCTGGTGCGCCAGATGCAAAGCCTGAACCAGGACATCACCGACTACCTTTTGCTAGGGCGCTTGAAAGCCTATATGATCAAAGCCGCGCATGGGAAGGTCTACTGGGAAAAGTCCCTCGAGGACCTCCTCGCCGCCATCCACACCCAGAAAGAGCGGGACCTGGTGGTTATTGATTCCATAACCTCCTTCATCGTCCACTCCCGTGAGGAGGAGGTCATTGCTTTCTTTGAGGAGTGTAAAATTGCCTGCAGCGGCGGTCTCACCATTATAATGGTGACCCATCCCCATGCCTTTAGTGAAAGTCTTCTCGTGCGCATCATCTCCCTCTGCGATGCCCACCTGCACCTGGGGGTGGAGACCCTTGGGGAGCGGGTGGTGCGGATGCTGGTGGCGGCGAAGGTGCGGGGGGCGGAGCAGTCGACGGGCAACGTCGTGACCTTCGATGTGGAGCCGGGGTGGGGGATACGCGTTATCCCCTTCACCAAAGCGAAAGCGTAGGGGGACCATGGTCGGGACCGGCGCGTCTGCCCTGCCCCATAGGGCGGAGAGGGGGGAAGACCTCTTCCGCTGCCCCCTCTTCCGCTCCCTGCCCCACGATGTCCAGGAGCAGTGCCGGAAGAACACCCACCTGCTCCGCTACCTGCATGACCTGCCCACGGAACGCCTGGGGGTGCCCCACTACTATGCCATCCTCTCTCGCTCATTAGGAGATAGGAAACCCTACAACCTCCTCTACCCCGTCTCGGAGGAGGTGTTCATCCACATCCTCACCGCCCCCAAAGAGGAGCGTCCCCTATATATCCCTGTGGAGCCCATTTACAACTTAGACCTGAAAAGTGTCCTCCATGCCGTCGAGCAGCGTATGCTGGAGCGGGGGACAGAACAGTTCGCCTCTGTTAAGACACCGGAGGAGAAGAGGCAGGCCCTTCTCCGCGCCCTAGAGCAGATCTGTGTTGTTTCCCCCCATCCTCCCCCGGCGGCTGAGAAAAAGGGGTGGAACCCCCTCCTCTTCCTTAGGGGGCGGACGGATGGGGATAAGGTATACCTCACCCCGGAGCAGTACCGGGCGGCGCTTTACCTGTTGGTCCGGGACAAGGTGGGGATGGGCGTCCTACAGCCCTTGATCGACGATAAGTATATCGAGGACATCAGTTGCAGTGGGGTAGGGTACGTGTTCCTGGAGCACAAAATCTTTAAGAGCCTGAAGAGCACCATTTATTTCTCCACCCATGAGGAGCTGGACCGTTTCGTGTTGCGCCTCTCGGAGCAGATTAAGCGTCCCGTGACGATACGCAACCCCATCGTTGACGCCGTCTTACCCGACGGCTCGCGGGTGAACATTGTGTATGGGAGGGAGGTATCCCAGAGGGGGAGCAACTTCACCATTCGTAAGTTCAACGACACCCCCCTCAGTGTCTTTGAGCTCATTGAATTCGGGACCCTGGACTACCGTATGGCCGCCTATCTGTCCATCCTCCTGGAGGAGGGGATGAACATCTTTGTCTCCGGGGAGACGGCGTCGGGGAAGACCACCGCCCTCAATGCCATCACCGTCTTCGTGCCCCCCGAGGCCAAGATTGTCACCATTGAGGACACCCCGGAGATCCAGGTGCCCCATGCCAACTGGGTGCGGGAGGTGGCCAAGGCGCCCCGGGCGGGGGAGAAGGGGGCAGCCGTCACCATGATGGACCTGTTAAAGGCCGCCCTCCGCCAGCGGCCCAACCTCATCATCGTGGGGGAGATCCGGGGGGAAGAGGGCGCCATCGCCTTCCAGGCCATGCAGACGGGGCACGCCGTCATGGCCACCTTCCACGCCTCCACCGTGGAGCGCCTCATCCAGCGCCTCACCGGCCACCCCATCAACATCCCCAAGACCTACATCGACAACCTGAACGCCGTGGCCATTATGAGCGCCGTGCGCCTCCCCAACGGGAAGACAGGGCGACGGATGCTGAGCATCAGCGAGATCGTGGGCTACGACCCCCCCTCTAATACCTTCTCCTTTGTGGAGGTGTTCCGCTGGGACCCTGCCCGGGATGCCTTTGAGTTTGTCGGTGACAAGAACAGCTATCTCCTGGAGCAGAAGATAGCCCTCCGCCGCGGCATGGTGGGGGGCCGCAAATGGGAGATCTACACCCTTCTGGAACGACGGGCGAAGGTGTTGGAAAAGCTCCATAAGGAGAAAGGGGTAAGGTCTTATTATGATCTCTTCCGTATCCTTGCGCAGGCGCGCCGGGAAGGCCTCTTCTAGGAAGGCCGAGCCCCCGGAGGACGGCCTCCTCGGCTTTGACCTGCTCCACCACCTGACCTTCCTCTCGGTCATCGCGGCGGCCGGGATCCCGCGGGGCACCCTCTTCGCCCACGCCGCCCACCTCCCCATCTCCACCGCCGTCTACTTTCAGGAGGTGGAACACCTTGTGCGGAACCTCAATTACGATTACGGGGAGGCCTTTCGGATTGTGGGTGAGAAGAGCAAAAGGGAAGCGGTCAAAGGCCTTTTCCTCCGCCTTGCCGGCGCCCTCTCCACCGGGGAGCCGGAGGCGGAGCTCCTGGCGCGGGAGGCGCGTCTCTACGCCGACGCCTACGCCAACAGGTATGAAAACGCCCTGGAGACGCTGCGCAAGTGGACCGATGCCTATGCCGCCCTGGTGGTCTCGGCGGTGCTCATCGTCATCGTGGCCCTTATCTCCACCATCATCTACGACGTGGGGACGACCCTCATCCTGGGACTGGTCGGGCTGATGGCAGCCCTCTGCGGGCTGGGGGTCTGGGTGATCTTCCGCTCCGCCCCCCGGGAGGCCCGCTTCATCCCCCCTCCCCAGGGCCTCCCCAGCCAGCGCCTCCCCCGTCGGGTCGCCCTCTCCGTGACGCCGGCAGCCCTCCTCGCCGCGGTGGCGGCCGGCCTCCTGGGCGCCCCTTTGGGATGGACGCTGGTGCTCCTCGCCCTCGCCTTCCTCCCCGTGGGCGTCCTGGCCAGCCGCTTCGACGCCCGGGTCCACCGCATGGCCCAGGAGATAGCCACCCTCTTGCGGGTAGGGGGCGCCACCGCCACCGCCATCGGCACCACCGTCTCCGAGGCCATCGGACGCATCGACCTGCGCACCATGCCCACCCTAGCCCCCGCCATCCGCCGTCTACACCTGCGCCTGCTGGCGGGGGCCGACCCCCCGTTGGCCTGGGAGCGGTTGGTGACCGAGACGGGGAGTGAACTGGTCCGCCGCAGCGTCCATATGTTCCTGGAGGGCGTCGCCCTCGGGGGGGAGCCGGAGGAGGTGGGCAGCCGCGCCTCCCTCCTGGCCATGAAGGCCCACGTCCTACGGGAGAAACGAAAACTCGTCACCCGCACCTTTGGATGGCTGACCATGGCCCTCCACACCGCCGTGGTCTTCCTCCTCACCTTCGCGGTCACCATCGTCGGGGCCTTCGGGGACCTGATCCAGCAGATCACCATCCCCCAGATGACGGGCGACCTCCCCCTCGACCTCTCCTCCTTTATGACCCTCAGCTTCGCCCATATGGACACCCTGGAAGGGCTCCTAGGGCCCCTGGTGGTAGTCCTGGCAGGGGCGAACGCCCTGGCCCCCCATTTGGCCGAGGGGGGTTATCCCCTGCGCCTCTTCTTCTATGGGGCCTTCACCCTGGCCGCCTCCGGGGGGAGCCTGCTCCTCAGCCCCATGCTGGTGGAGAGGATCGTAGGCGCTATTGCCGCCTTTCCGTAAAGCCCAGGAGGAGGTGCGCTATGATAGGCCTCTTCTCCCGCAAGACCCGTCCCCGGAAAGGGGAGCCACCCCCCGACCCCACGCCACCGGACGGGGGAACCCAACCGGCCGAGGAGACGGCGCAGGGGCCGACGGCCACCCCTATGCCGTGGCTGCAGGCCCAGGAGACCCCCCTAACCGAGGGCACCCCGCCCCAGGCGTCTCCGGCCGCCCCGCAGGGCGAACAGCCGGCCCCCCGTTCCGGCGAGCAGGCCGGGGAGCCAGGGCTGTCCGCGGACATCCGCTCCATCTTCACCGAGGAGGCTCGCGTTGACCCCCACCTCCAGGACCTGGCATCGGCGGTAGAGGACGTGGACATCCGGCGCCTGGCGGAGCTGGCCCGGGAGGTGTCCTCCCTGGCGCGCCGGTATGGGAAGAAATGAAAAGGCAGACGACCGTGTTCGGGATGGGAACGGAGCAACCCCCCGTGGTTGCCCTCCATCGGGGCAGGCCCATGGGCCTGCCCCCACGTTCCTCGAACACCCTCGGGAGGTGGGGGTAGGGGAAGGGCGGGCCCTCCCTATAATCGGCCTGCGGGACCGGCGTTCACCCCCTCCCTCCTGCCTACGGTGACGGGCCTGCCCCGTCTACCCCTTCCAGGAAGCCCTCCAGGAGGAGGGTGCCCTGCCTGTTGCGCCGGGCCCGCTGGAGGAGGCCGTCCAGGTCGGCCAGGAGGCGCAGGCACTGCCGGAGGGAGGGGCAAGGGGGTGATCCCTCCTCCGCCTCCGGGGCCAGCTCCAACAGGGCCAGGGCGGCGCGGTGGACGGTGGGGGGCATGCCCCCGAGGGCGGCATAGAGGTTCAGGACCTTCTCCAAGGCCTCTTTCCCCACCGTCCGCAGGCCCCGCTCCACCCAGGGGGCCAGCAGGGCCAGGGTGGTGAGGTCGAAGGCGCTCCCCCCACCCCCGCCCTCTCCGGAGGGGCGTGGGGGCTCCTCCCCCCGGGGGGAAGGGGCAGCCGGACGGCCAAGGGGTTCACCCCCTTTCGGTGAGGGGGCCTGGGGGGCGGTGTCCCCCTTCGCCGCCGGCGGCGCAGGAGGGGGGACCTCCCTGCCTTCCAACCCCAGGGGGGGTCCCTGGGGGGGCGTTCCGGGCGCTCCTGACTGCTGGGGTGGCATCCCAGGCTGGGAGACGGGCTGGGAGAAGGATGCGGTGTACCCATGGACCGGAGGGGAGGCGGCCGGAGCCCCCGGGGGGCCGGGAGGGGCGGGCGCCCCCCCAGGGCCGCCCCTGACCACCTCCCCTGGCCCCTCATCACCCCTCACCCTCGCCACGACCCCCTCCTGGGGCCCTTCCCCCGGGGATGGGCCCTCCTTAGACGTGCGGGGGGCAGGTGTGGGGCGTTCCCTGGTCCCCCCGGCCAGGAACGGGTTCTCCACATAGGTGAGGAGGAAGTCCCGGATGTCCAGAAGGGCCTGCTGGACCTCGCCCTTCAGGAGGCGCACCTCGTTCTCCAGGTCTTCCAGCGACTTGGGCATGGCGGCTCCCCCCGATATTAGGGGAGGCCACCCCGCGGACCCCGGGGATGGCCTCCCCACCCTCTGTCCCACCGGGCCCTAGTGGAGGTCCATGTAGGGGTCCAGGACAGGCGGCGTGGTCCGCTCGATCACCAGGGTGGCCCCGGTGGGGCTCTTGACGTGGAGGCTGAACCGCCGGTTGGGGTCCAGCTTCGGGTCCAGACCCGTCAGGTCTACCTCCAGCTGGAACTTCTCCCCCGCCTCGAGGAGGTTGTCGCCATCGTTCCTCCCAACGCGCGTGATAGTCCACGGGAGGTTAGATACGTGCTGGCGCGCGTCCACGTAGTCGATCACCACAACGTTGTTGGGGGGTGGCGTAAAGTCCACAGGCTCCCCGCCCAGGACGTTGGACACGGTGAAGCGGACCCTCTCCACATGCGTGGAAGTGGCGCTGGCGATGACGCCCCCCACCATCTCCAGGGAGCCCCGGGCCTGCTTCAGGCCGGCGTGGACCGCCTCTTTACCCCTCTCCGAGGAGAAGATGCCCGCGGAGAGGACGGTATAGGCGAACACCGAGGCCACCACCACAAAGGCGATGAGGATGATGGCCGTCTCCAGACCGGTTATGCCCTCTTGGTGCCTCCACAGGTTCTTCAGGATGCGCCGCATGGTACCTCCTTTCTGCGTCTTCCTGTCTGCGCCTCTTTGCACCCCTTGGTCTGTGGGGTGGGGAAGGGATGGTCCCTGCTACCCGTGTCTATGGGGAGACATCACGGTGCACCTCCTTTCCCTCCCATCGGTTGCCCTTTCCACTCGGTGGGGTTTGCCGGTCACCCCACCCCCTTGCGGGAGGAACCCTCGGCTGCAAGGGTAGGGCGCCCCCACCCCACCTACCAGGGGAAGGGCACCCAGAGGGGCGGGGAGGCCCCTATAACCTCCCATGGGGAAGCCCCTTACGTGTCTCCCCCCCCGTGGCCACCATGGGCAGCCCCTAAGGGGGAGGGGGGAAAGGAGCACAGGCATCCCGCCACCGGTTTGACGGCCTTCCCCCAGGGTGGGAGGGGGGTGTCCCTCCTTCTCCTCCCGCAAGGGGCATGCCACCATTGCCGTAGCACTCCCCGGACAGGTGGTGGGCCATGACAAGAGGACGCAAAATCCGCTTGTACATCGCCGAAGAGCAACAGATCTACCGGGAGGCGTTCCAAACCTACTTCTCCTCCCACCCTTCCATCGACCTCTGCAAAGTGGCGGAGGACACCAGCAGCCAGGGGTTGGTCTCGGGGGTGATGGCCCTCAGGCCCGATGTCCTCCTCCTGGGCACCAGGGTCCTCCAGCCGGACACCGTGGAGAAGCTGGAGACGGTGTACGGGCACGCCCCGGGGATGGCCATCGTCCTCCTTTCGGCCTCCTACGACCCCAGGGGGTTGAAGACCCTAAGGGAATTCGCCCGGTCCGCCTCCTCCGGGTGCGCCTACCTCCTGAAGCACACCGTCGACTCGGCGGAGCAGCTGTGCCAGGTCATCTTTTCGGTGGCCGAGGGGCGCGTCATCGTCGACCCCCTGGTGATGGGGGGGCTGATCGGCAATGAGGCCACCGCCACCTTCCTTAGTGACCTCTCACCCCGGGAGCAAGAGGTGCTCTCGTATATGGCCATGGGCTACCGGAACGAGAGCATAGCCCACGCCCTTTACCTGGACCCCAAAACGGTGGAGCGCCACATCAATAACATTTACAACAAACTGGGCGACTGCCCGGAGACCATGCATCCCCGCGTCTATGCGGTCATGATGTATCTGCGGGCGAGGGGGTTGGTGCAGGGGTTGCCGGAGGCCGATGGTGTCCCGGACGCTGCCCCTAAAGGGCGCCTCCCCGCCCCGGGTGAAAGACAAGGGGCGAGGACCCCAGGGACCTCCCGGGTACTATCCAGGCGGTGAGAGGGGGGGACGCCCGTGCCCCTGCCCCGAGGGGGGATAGAAGCCCTCCCGGCGCTCTGGTGGCCAAACCCTTACCCCTTGGGGAGGGGCCTGCCGGAGGGGGTAGTGGTGGCGCTGTACCTGGCCCTCCTGGGGACGGCTATGGCCTGGGACGTGGCGCGCGCCCGTATCCCCAACCGCCTGGTCTATCCCGCCACCCTTCTTGCCCTGGCCCTTGCCCCTTGGGGTCCCCCTGCCGCGTGGTGGCCCGGATGGGGCGCCTACGCCAACGCCCTGGCCGGCCTGGGCGGCGCCCTGGGGGTGCTGCTCCCGGTCTACCTCCTGGCGCGGGGGCGCATGGGGGCGGGGGACGTGAAGCTGGCGGGTCTCATAGGGGCCATGGGCGGCTTTCCCGTGGGCCTGGTGGCCCTTGGCCTGGCCTTTCTGGGCGGGGGGGTGGCGGCCCTCGCCCTCTTGGCCCTCCGCCGCGCCCGCCTCCACGATACGTTACCCTATGGCCTCTTCCTGGGAGGGGGCGGGGTTATGGCCCTCCTCTGGGGGAAGGATCTGCTCCGGGCCTACCTCACCCTCCTGGGCGTCGCCCGGTGAGGAGGGCTACGTACCCCGCGCCGCCGCCACGGCCCGGAGGGCCGCCTGCGCCCCCACCTCGAGGAAACGCACGTCGCTCCCCACCGGACAGAAGAGGAAGCCCTGGGCCAGGTAGCGGGCGGCCTCTTCCCCGGTATAGGCGTGCCGTCCCGCCACTTTCCCGTGGGCCTGCGCCACCTCCAGGACACGCCGACACGCCTCCTGATGGCGCGCGTCGGGTTGCTCGGAGCCCGGCCCCAGGCCCATGCTGACCGCCAGGTCGGAGGGGCCGATGTAGAAGCCGTCAATGCCCGGGGCGCGAACCATCTGCTCCAGGTGGGGGATGGTCCTGATATCCTCCACCATCACCAGGCAGATGATCTCCTCATTGGCATGGGAGAAGTAGTCGGGCCCCCCGTACAGACGGGCCCGGTTGGGACCAACGCTGCGGTACCCCAGAGGGGGGTAGCGGCACGCCCCACCCGCCTTGACCGCCTCCTCGTAGGTGTTCACCAGGGGGACGATGACCCCGTATGCCCCCGCATCCAGGACATACTGGATGTACGCCGGGTCATTCCAGGGGACCCGCACGATGGGGACGGCTTCTGAGGAGGAGATAGCCCGCAGGCACTCCACCACCCGCTCCGGGGTGATGGCGATCCCGTGCTGCATATCAATGACCACGGCATCCACCCCTGAGTGGGCAAAGATCTCGGCCACGTAGGGGTCGCCGGTGGCCACCCAGAGGGCCACGGCCGCCTTCCCCTGTTTCCAGAGGGCCTTGACCTTGTTGGGGCGCACAGACACCTCCTCTTCTCGGATGAGCCCACGGGGATATGTTACCCCAGAGGGGGCTAGCCCTCCTGGGGGAGAAGCCGGTGGAGGAGATCCCCCACGCTCGTCAGCGCCCGGTGCAGTCGGACCACCTCTTCCAGGGTGAGGAGTCGGGCGCAGCCGGCGATCTCGTGGAAGGGGCCGGCCAGGTAAGGGGCCAGGGCCTCCCGGACGCGGGACGGAGAGGGCTCGCCCCCCACCACAAGGACGGGGAGGGAGCGCTGGGCCTCATAGGCGAGTTTCAGTTTGGCCAGGGCGCTGTCCAGGCGGCCGTGGACGTGCACCTCGAAGACGTGGCTAAAGCGGGGGGAATGGGGGCTCTCGCGCCAGACCACGTCGTAGCGCTGTATCTCCGCCTCGGCGTGTTTGCCGAGGAGCCTGCCGATATCCACCAGCATCCGTTGCACCCCTTCGTGGCTGGGGAGGGGCCCCTCTTCCCGGAGGGCGGAGAGGATCAGCTGGATGGGCATCCCCTCGGCCTGGGCGCGCTGGAGGCCCTTGGGGGTGATGGCCCAGCGGCGCCCCCGGCTCTCCACCTCACCCCGGGCCACCAGGAGGGCCTTCGCCTGCTGCACCCGGCGGCGCCACTTGCTCCTCCCGTCGCTGGTCCGGGCGGCCAGGTCCTCGTTGGTCAGCTGGGGGAAATAGCGGGCCACCCGTCGGTAGAGGAGGCGGGGCTCCGCCTCCCCCAGCTCCTTCAGCTCCTGGAGCAACCCCGCCGCGATGCGCTGGCGCTCGGGGAACATCCCTCCCCCCGGCAGGCCCCTAGGGATGAAGGGGCTGGGCGACCCGGAAAGTCAGCCCCTTCCCTTCAGGGTCCCCATCCACCTCCACGTGGTCCCCCTCCCGCACTTCCCCCGCCAGCACCCGGCTGGCCAGGGGGTTCTCCAGGTGCTTCTGGATCGCCCGGCGCAGGGGGCGCGCCCCATAGATGGGGTCAAACCCCTCCTGGGCCAGCCACCGCCGTGCCCCCTCGGTCAAGGAGAGGGTGATGCGCCGCTCCCGCAAGCGCTCCTGCACACCCCGGACCAGGAGGTCCACGATCTGGAGGATGTGTTCCTGGGTCAGGGGGTGGAAGACGATGACCTCATCGATGCGGTTCAGGAACTCGGGGCGGAAGGTCTTCTTCAGGGCCTCCTCCACCGAACGGCGGAGGCGCTCTTCCTCCTCCTCGGCCTCCCGGGGGGTGCGAAAGCCGATGCCGGAGGGGCGTCCGAAGGAGGAGGTGCCCAGGTTGGAGGTCATGATGATGACGGTGTTGCGGAAGTCCACGGTGCGGCCGTGCCCATCGGTGAGACGCCCGTCGTCCAGCACCTGGAGGAGGATGTTCCACACGTCGGGGTGGGCCTTTTCGATCTCGTCGAAGAGGATGACCCGGAAGGGGCGACGGCGCACCGCCTCGGTGAGTTGCCCCCCCTCTTCATACCCCACGTATCCCGGGGGCGCCCCGATAAGGCGGGAGACGGTGTGCTTCTCCATGTACTCGGACATATCGATGCGCACCAGGGCGTCCTCGGTGTCGAAGAGGAAGGCGGCCAGGGCTTTGGCCAGCTCCGTCTTCCCCACCCCCGTGGGGCCGAGGAAGATGAACGAGGCGATGGGGCGACGGGGGTCCTTGAGCCCTGCCCGGGCGCGGCGGATCGCCTCGGAGACGGCCCTGACCGCATGCTCCTGGTTGATGATGCGGGAGTGGAGGCGCTCCTCCATGTGGAGGAGCTTCTCCGCCTCCGTCTCCAGCAGGCGGGCCACCGGGATGCCCGTCCACTTGGCCACCAGCTCGGCGATGTCCTCCTTATCCACCACGGGGTCCATCTTCTTGGTGCGGAGCCAGGTGTCCCGCTTCTCCACGAACTCCTGCTCCAGGCGGAGGCGCTCCGCCCGCAGACGGGCCGCCTGCTCGTAGTCGGCCCGCTCCGCCGCCGCCTCCTCCTCCCGCTGGAGGTGCTGGACCCGCTCCTCCAGCCGCTTCACCTCGGGGGGTAAGGCGGCCATCTCCAGGCGCAGGCGCGCCGCCGCCTCGTCCAGGAGGTCCACCGCCTTGTCGGGGAGGTGCCGCTGCGCAATGTACCGTTTGCCCAGGCGGACGGCGGCCTCCAGGGCGGAGTCGTCGATCTTCACTTTGTGGTGGGCCTCATAGCGGGGGCGGAGGGCCCGGAGCATCTGGAGGGCCACCTCCTCCGAGGGCTCCTCCACCCAAATGGGGTGGAAGCGCCGCTCCAGGGCCGCGTCCTTCTCAATGGTCTTCCGGTAGTCGTCGGGGGTGGTGGCGCCGATGCACTGGACCTCCCCCCGCGCCAGGGCCGGCTTCATTAAATTGGAGGCGTCGATGGCCCCCTCGGCGGCCCCGGCCCCCACAACGGTATGGATCTCGTCGATGAAGAGGATGATCTCCCCTTTAGCCCTCCGGACCTCGTCCAGGACGGCCTTGAGGCGCTCTTCAAACTCCCCCCGGAACTTGGAGCCGGCGACCAGGGCGCCCATGTCCAGGGCCAGGACGCGGCGGTTCTTCAGGGGCTCGGGGACATCCCCCGCCACGATCCGCTGGGCGAGCCCCTCCACAATGGCGGTCTTCCCCACCCCCGCCCCGCCGATGAGGACGGGGTTGTTCTTGGTGCGGCGGGCGAGGGTCTGCATGACCTGTCGGATCTCCTCGTCCCTCCCCACCACGGGGTCCAGCTTCCCCTGGCGCGCCAGGGCGGTGAGGTCGACGCTGTACTTCTCCAGGGCACGGTACCGGGACTCGGCGGTGGGGCTGGTCACCCGCTGGCCGCCCCGGACCTTGTCCAGGGCCTGGTAGATCCGCTCCTGGTCCACCCCGAACTCCTGGAGGAGCCGGGGGGCCTCCCCCGAGGGCTCCCGGGTGATGGCGATGAGGAGGTGTTCCGCCCCGATGTACTCGTCCTGCAGGCGCCGCGCCTCGGCACGGGCGTTCTCCAGGAGGCGGACAACCCGTGGGGTCTGGTAGATCTGGGTCGGCTCATAGGCGAGGCGGGGGGCCCGCTGGAGGGCCTGGGCCAGCCGCCCCTTCAGGGCCCCCACATCCACACCCAGCTCCTGGAGCACCTGGCGGGCCACCCCCTCTTCTACCTCCAGCAGGGCCATGAGGACGTGCTCCACGTCCCACTGGGGGTGACGGTAGCGGCGGACCAGCTCCTGGGAGTTGGCCAGGACCTCTCGGGCCTGCTCTGTAAACTCTTCAGCACGGAAGACCATCTACCCCCTCCTCATCCTCCGGGGAGAGGTGTGGAGAGGAGATCCCCCCAGGTGCCCGGGGTTGGCCTACCGGCGGAAGGGAGAACGGAGGCGTTTCCACCACCCGCTCCGTGTTTCGATGGGACGCCCCCTCCACCTCTTCTCCACCCGGGGCTGGCGGCGGGCCCAGTAGGAAGCGTAGAAGGCCACCAGGAGGAGGAGCCCTCCCCAGAAGAGCCATATCCCCCACCCCCGTAAGGGGCCCGGGGCGAAGAGGGCCACCAGGAGGAGCGCCCCACCCATGGCCAGCAGGGTGCTGGAGGCGGAGGGGAAAGGGATACGAGGCCACTGCCACCGCCGCCGCACCCGGGGGCGAGAGGGCAGGCGCGCCCTCCGCAGGATCTCCTCTACCTCCTCTTCAAAACGCCCCCTCGGCATAGACCTCCTCCACACCTCTATCCTACACCGGGGACAGGCCTACCAAAAGCCTTGGCCCTGTGGTAGAGTACCTCCGGCGAGGAGGGCACTGTGGAGATCGGTGTTTCTCTCCCCAACCTGGGGCCTATAGCGGATAAGGCCATGGTGGAGCGGCTTGCCCGGGAGGGGGAGGAGCTGGGGTTTGCCTCCCTTTGGGTCAGCGACCATATTGTCCTGCCCACCCGCATGGCCCCCCGCTACCCCTACCGGGCGGGAGGGATCCCCCCCTTCGCCCCCGACCATCCCCTGCTGGAGCCCCTGGCCACCCTGGCCTATGTGGCCGGCCTGACCCGGCGGACGCTCCTGGGAACAAGCGTCCTCATTATCCCCTACCGTAATCCTGTCTTTACGGCGAAAGCCCTGGCCACCATAGATGTCTTATCCGGGGGACGCCTTATCCTTGGGGCGGGGATCGGATGGATGGAGGAGGAGTTTGCCGCCTTGGGGGCCGACTATCCCCATAGGGGTGAGGTGACCGACGAGTACCTGGCCCTGATGCGCGCCCTTTGGAAAGGGGGGGAGACCACCTTTGAAGGCCGCCACTATCGGGTAGAGGGGATATGGTCGGTGCCCCGTCCCGTTCGGGGCAGCATCCCCGTCTGGATAGGGGGCAACTCCCCCCCTGCCCTCCGCCGGGCGGCGCGCTTGGGGGACGGCTGGCACGGCATCCGCCTTACCCCCCAGGAGGTGCGGCAGGCGCGGGCTGCCCTGGGGGACCTCCTCCGCCGGCACGGACGGTCCCTGAACGGCTTTACCCTGTCCCTGCGGACCGCCCTGGAGGTCACCGACCGCCCCCTCCCCCCCACCCGCACCCCCTGCACCGGCACCCCGGAGCAAGTGGCAGAGGATGTGCGGGCGTACCGGGAGGCGGGGGTTGACCACCTGGTCCTGGGGGCCCGAGGGGGCACTCTGGAGGAGGTGGTGCAGAACATCCGCCGTTTCGCCCGCGACGTCTCCCCCCTGGTGCGGTGAGGGGACGGGAGGCTATGGCCCTTGGGGGTTATCCCCGGGAGGGGGAGCGGTGACCCAGAGGTGGCGGCCCCGGCCGGGGGATGTGGTGGTGCGTCGTCCCCGGCTTGCCCAACTGCGCCCTGTCATTGTCCCTGTCCCCCTCACCCTCCCTAAGGTCCCCTCCCAACGGCTGGCCTCCCCCCTCACCGTCGTCTACGGTTTCCTCCTCCTGGTGCTGGTGGGCACGGGGCTCCTGCTCCTCCCCTGGGCCAACCACACCGGTCAGCCCACCCCCTTTATGACCGCCCTCTTCACCGCCGCCTCCGCCGCCACCGTCACGGGGCTGACGGTGGTGGACACGGCCACCTACTGGACGCCCTTCGGGCAAGGGGTCCTGTGGGCCCTCATCCTGGTGGGGGGGCTGGGGTGGATGACCCTCGCCACCTTCCTCCTGCTGGTCCTGGGACAACGCCTCTCCCTCCCCCATCAACTGGCCATGCAACAGCCCCTAGGCCTCCAGCAGGTGGGGCGGGTGATCCAGGTGATGCAGCGCACCGTTCTGACCTTCCTGGCCATCCAGGTAGTGGGGAGCCTCCTGTTGGTGTGGCGGTTCAGGGAGCTCCTCCCCGATGCCCCCTGGCCCACGGTGGTGTGGCAGGGGCTCTTCCACGGCGTCAGCGCCTTTAACAACGCCGGGTTCGCCATCCTCCCCCACTCCCGCAACCTGGAGCGCCTCACCCTGGACCTCCCCTCGCTGGTGATCGTGATGGCCCTCATCATCGCGGGGGGCCTCAGTTACCCCGTCTTAGAGGACCTGGTCCGGGTGCGGCGGTGGGGCCGTCTGGCCCTGGACACCAAGATGGTCCTTGTGGCCAGCCTTGTCCTGTGGATAGCGGGGGCTCTGGTGGTCCTGGGCTTTGAGTATGCCCACCCCACCACCCTGGGGTCCCTCCCGGTATGGGGGAAAGGGGTCAACGCCCTCTTCTTCTCGGTGAGCGCCCGCACCGCCGGCTTCACGACGGTGGACTTCCAGGGGATGGCCCAGGCGACCTTCTTCTTCATCGTAGCCCTGATGTTCATAGGGACCGCCTCCGCCTCCACGGGCGGGGGTATCCGCATCAACGCCCTGGGGGTCTTGGTGGCCACCGTGGTGGCCTCCCTGCGGGGGCAACAGTATGTCAATGCCTTCGGCCGGGAGATCCCCGCCCCTGTAGTCTACAGGGCCATGGCCGTGGCCTCCCTGGGGCTGGCCATCGTCTTCGTCGCCGCCTTCCTCCTCACCTTTATCGAGAAGCACGGGGACTTCCTCCGCTTCCTCTTCGAGGTGGTCTCGGCCTTCGGAACGGTGGGGCTCAGCACGGGGGTGACCCCTGACCTCTCTGTTGCGGGGAAGATGGTGATTATCCTTACCATGCTGGTGGGCCGGCTGGGGCCCCTGGGCCTGGCCCTGGCGCTGGTGCCCAGGGAGCGCCCCGCCGCCCTCCGCTTCGCCGCAGAGCCGGTGCGGATAGCGTAGGTGAGGTATGCCGAGACGGCAGGTAATGGTCATCGGGCTGGGACGCTTTGGGGCACGGGTTGCCCGCACCCTCTACCAGATGGGCCATGATGTGCTGGGCATCGATATCAACGAGCACCTGGTGCAGGGGATGGTCGGCCAGATCACCTACCCGGTGAAGGCCGATGCCACCAATGAGACGGTCCTGCGGGAACTGGGCGCCCACCGGTTCGACGCGGCGGTGGTGGCCATCGGGTCCGATGTGCAGGCCAGCATTATGTGCACAGTGCTCCTGCGGAGCATGGGGACGCCATATATTGTGGCGCGGGCACGGGATGACCTGCACGGGCGCACCCTGGCCCACGTGGGGGCCAACCGGGTGGTCTATCCGGAACAGGAGATGGGGGAGCGGGTGGCCCGGCGCCTCTTCACCCCTGATGTCGTGGAGTACATGGAAGTGGCCCCGGGCTTCGGCATCAGCAAAGTACGCCTCCCCCAGGCCTTCCATGGCCTGACCTTAAAGGAGGCGGGGCTGTCAGGCCCCCGGGACAAGTACGGCCTGGCCGTCCTGGCTATCCGCCGGGGGAAAGAGGTGATCCTCCTCCCTTCGGAAGACGAGCGCATCCAGCCCGAGGACACGGTGATCCTGGCCGGCAAAGACGACCGCTTGGAGCGGCTCGGGGAGTAGGCTACCTCCCCGCCTCGGCCTTGGCCTGGCGGGCCTGCTCTATGACCCTCTGGGCGAGATGCGGGGGGATCTCCTCGTAGTGGTCAAAGGCCATGGTAAAGGTCCCCCGTCCCTGGGTCATGGAACGGAGGTCCAGGACGTACCGTTGCACCTCCACCATGGGCACCAGCGCCTCAATGCGGGTCTTCCCGTTGCCCAGGGGCGTCATCCCCAGGATACGCCCGCGTCTCCCGTTCAGGTCGCCGATGACGTCGCCACTGAACTGGTCGGGGACGGTCACCGTGAGGCGCATAATGGGCTCCAGGAGCACAGGGTTGGCCTGGAGCACCCCTTTCCGCAGACCCTCGTAGCCGGCGATCTCAAAGTCGCCGCTGGCCGAGTCCACCGGGTGGGTGGAGCCGTCAAACAGGACGACCCGCACGTCCACCACGGGGTAGCCCGCCACCACCCCCTCGGCGGCAGCGCGCCGGACCCCTTTCTCCACGGCGGGGATGAACTCCTTGGGCACCACCCCCCCCACGATCTCCTCGGCGAACACCAGGCCCGACCCCCGGGGCAGGGGTTCAATGCGGATCACGATGTGGGCGTAGTGGCCGTGCCCCCCTGTCTGCTTCTTGTACTTGCTCTCCACCCGCTCCACCCGCGTCGACACCGTCTCCCTGTAGGGCACCTTGGGGGGGTGGACCACGACCCCCACCCCGAACTTCCGCTGGGCCCGGTTCAGGGCCACCTCCAGGTGCACATCCCCCACCCCGTGGAGGAGGGACTCCCCTGTCCCCGGATCCCGGGTGAAGCGGAGGCTGGGGTCCTCCTCCACCAGCCGCTGGAGGGAGGGCCCCATCTTGTCCAGGTCGGCTTTGGTCTTGGGGTATACGGCCTGGGCGTAGAGGGGCTCGGGGAAGACAAGACCGGGCAGGACCAGGGGGTGGTCCCGCTGGCAGAGGGTGTCCCCTGTGCCGGTCACCTGCAGGCGGGTGAGGACCCCTATGTCCCCGGCGGCGATGGCGGGCACCGCCTCCTGGCTTTTGCCGCGCAGGAGGAACACCTGCCCTACCCGCTCCCCCTGACCCTTGGAGGCGTTGAACACCTCCCCGGGGGCCAGGGTGCCGCTGACGACCCGCACGAGGGAGAGCTTCCCCACATAGGGGTCAGCGGTGGTCTTGAAGACGAAGGCCGCCAGGGGGCCCGAGGGGTCGGCGCGGAGGATCTCCTTCTGCCCTGTGGCGGGGTGGACCCCTTCCACTGGGGGACACTCCATCGGGGAGGGGAGGAGGGTGATAATGGCGTCGAGCAGCTCCGGGATACCCCGCCCCTGCAAGGCGCTCCCCACCAGCACCGGCGCTATCTTCCCCTGGAGAACGGCGGCGCGCAAAGCCGCCTGGAGCTCCTGGTCCCTAATGGGCTCCCCCTCCAGGTACTTGGTGGCCAGGGCGTCGTCGGTCTCGGCCACGGCCTCCACCAACCGCTCCCGCCCCTGCTCCACCACCCCCCTGACCTCGCTGGGGAAGCCCTCGGCAAGGGGGAGAAGGGGGACCAGGCCCCGAAAGGTCTGGGCAGCCCCCAGGGGCACCTGCAGGGGCACGCAGTGCCGACCGAAGGCGCTCTGCAGACTGGCCAGGGTGCGGGCAAAGTCGGCGTTCTCCCTGTCCATCTTGGTGATGAAGATAAGGCAGGGGAGGCGACCCTCCCGGAGGCGCTCCCACATCTGCTCCGTGATCACCTCCACCCCGGCGTTGGCCGCCACGCAGAGGATGGCGGCGTCGGCGGCCCGCAGGGCCGACACCACCTCGCCGACGAAGTCGAAGTAGCCGGGGGTGTCGATGACATTGACCTTATACCCCTTCCACAGGCAGGGGAGGAGGGCCAGCTGCACGCTGCTGCGCCGCCTCACCGCCTCCGGCTCGTAATCGGCAACGGTGTTCCCATCCTCCACCCGCCCCATACGGGAGATAGCGCCTGTGGTGAAGAGGAGGGCCTCCCCCAGGGTCGTCTTCCCCGTCCCTGTATGACCCAGGAGGACGACGTTGCGCACCCGGTCTGGCGCAAAGGTAGACATCCCACCCCTCCTTCCGGCGCCATGGTAAAGGACGGCCTCCCCCCTGACAACCTCCTTCCGGCGCCAACCTGCCCCGACCGGTTAACCGTTTGGGTAGCACCCATTGTGCCCTCTGTCCGGGGCGTTGGTGTCCCAGGGGCCTAGACAGCCCCGCCCGCCGGGGGGGAGGGTAAAGGTGGGGGGAGAGGGTATGAGCGGGCCCCGCCGGAGCCTCCGCCTGTGCATCGTGGAAGAGCAAGACCTCTACCGGGAGGCCTTTCGGGCCTTCTTTGCCACCCACCCGCGATTTACCCTCTGCGAGGTCTCCGCCGACACCACCCCTCACACCCTCGTGGCCATGGGACAAAAGTGGGGACCCGACGTGCTTTTGGTGGGGGTAAAACGCCTCACCCCCGAGGGCGCTCATGCCCTGCGGGAGGTATGGGCCCGGTGTCGGGAGACGGCTGTCGCCCTGGCGGCGGCTGTCCTTGACCCCTCTGTGGGGGACGCCCTGCGCTCCCTGGTCCCGGGGGGCCTCCGGGGGTTTGCCTTGCTGTACAAGGCGGGCCTTGATTCCCCGGAAGACGTGGCCCGGGCCCTCCTGGCCATCAGCGAAGGGCGCATCCTTATGGACGCCCCGGCCTTTGCAGACTTCCTCGGCCACAAGGCCCCCTCTGCCTTCCTCGAAGACCTCTCCCCAAGGGAACAAGAGGTGCTGGCCTTCATGGCCAAGGGGTACAGCAATGAGGGCATCGCCCGTGCCCTCTTCCTGGACCCCAAAACGGTCGAACGCCACATCAACAGCATTTATGTCAAAATAGGGGAGATCCCCCCGGAAGCCCACCGTCGGGTCTACGCGGTGGTCCACTACCTCCGGGCCAAGGGCCTGCTCCCCACCCCCTCCGAAGCCCCCGAAGGGGGTGCCCCCCGGGTGACGGCAAGGCTGGCGTACCCCACTACCCCTTCCCTTTCCCCGCCGGTGTCCCCCGACGTGGCATACGCCAGCAGGCGGGGTGGGGGATAGCCCCAGACGGCGCAACAGGCCAGCAGGGCCATCACCGGCCCCGGCCCGCACAGGTTCACCTCTTGGGCCGCCTCCCCCACCGCCTCCGGCCGCCCTGTCCGCATGGCTTCCAAAACCCGCCGGTCCAGCCGGCGCGCCTCCTCGTCGGGATAGTAATGGGACAGGTCTGTGGAGGCGACCAGCGCCCACCCCTGGCGGGGGAGGAGGTCCCCCAACGCCTGCCCGAGCCGCACCGCTGTCGCCGGGGACTGGTCCCCCATGGCGATGGGGAGGAGGGGGACCTCCGGCCCGAAGAGGTGTTGAAGAAAGGGGAGGTGCACCTCGAGGGAATGCTCGTGCCGGTGGGCGGCGGGGGCGAGGCGCAGGGAGGGGAGGCGCCGGCAGAGGGGGGCGTCGAGGGTGTGGACAATGGGGGCGAGGCCCAGGGGGGTCTCCCAGGCGTCGGCGTCGGAGAGGGAGAGGGGTGCGCCCGCCCCATAATGATCCGGCCCGAGGAGCACCACCCCCTGGGGACGCCCCTGCCGGGCGAGGAAGGCATAAGCCCAGGCCGCCACCGGACCCGAGTAGCGATAGCCCGCATGGGGGGCGATAAGCCCCACGGGGTGCTCCAGGGGGGGGAGGGCCGTCATCGGGGGGAGGTCCCCCGGCCCCAGGGGATGGGTATAACACCACGCCAGCTCCCGGAGGAGGGCCTCCCGCTCCCCCGCATAGAACGTCCCCGCCACCGCCGGCCGACGCACCCCCCCCGTCATCCCGAAGGGCGACACCCCCTTTCCCCCCGGGAGCGGGCGTCGAGGTAGGCCTGCAGGAGGACCGCCGCCGCCGCCGCATCCCTCCGCTCCTTCTCCCGGGAGGGGCGGCGTCCGCTCTCCCGCAGGAGGCGCTCGGCCTGCACCGTCGTGAGGCGCTCATCCCACGTCTCCACGGGGAGGGGGGTGGCCTGCCGCAGGGCCTCCACGAAGGCCAGCACCTCCCGGGCCTGGGACCCGGGGGTGCCGCTCAAGGTAAGGGGAAAGCCCACCACAATGGCCTCGGCCCCGAGACGGCGGGCCACCTCCAGAACCGCCTGCACATCCTCGGCAGGGGTGCTGCGCCTCAGGGTGTGGGCGGGGAAGGCTATACGCCCCTCGGGGTCGCTGACGGCGCACCCAATCCGCTGTCCCCCCACATCCAACCCCAGGACCCGCACCCCTACCCCTTCCCCCGTAGGAGGCGGCGCACCACCTCGGGCACCCCCTCCAGGGCCCGGTCCAGCCCCTCGGGGCGCTTCCCCCCCGCCTGGGCCATCTCGGGCCTTCCCCCTCCCCCGCCGTCAATCGCCTTGGCCACCTCCCGCACCACCGCCACCGCATCGGCCCCCCGGGCCACGGCGTCGGGGGTGGCCATGGCCACTAGGAGGGGGCGCCCGTTGACAATGCTCCCCAGGACGACCACGCCCCCACCCATCCGCTCCTTCAGGAAGTCCCCCATCTCACGGAGGGCCTCCGTCGAGGGGGCGTCGGTGCGGGCCGCCAGCACCTTCAGGCCGTCCACCTCCCGGACGTGGGGGAGGAGGAGGGCCGCCCTGGCGCGGGCCACCTCCCGTTCCAGGGCGGCCCTGCCCTTCCGCTCCTGGTCTATGTCTTCCAGGAGCCTCTGGATGCGGTGGGGCACCTCGGCGGGCGTGGTCTCCAGCAGGGTGGCGGCCTGGTGCAGGAGGGCGAGGTGCTGACGGACAAAGGCCTCGGCGCCGCGCCCTGTGACCGCCTCGAGCCGCCGCACCCCCGCCCCGATGGATGTCTGGGAGACCACCAGGAAGAGGCCGATCTCCCCTGTGCGGTCCAGGTGGGTGCCGCCGCACACCTCAAAGCTGAACCGCTCCCCCTCGCCCACCTCCACCACCCTGACCCGCTCCCCGTACTTCTCCCCGAAGAAAGCCAGGGCCCCCTCCCGGATCGCCTCTCCGTAGCTTGTCTCCCTCTTGCGGACCGGCAGGTTCTCCCGCACCTTCTCGTTCACCAGACGCTCCACGGCGGTCACCTCGTCAGGGGTCAGGGCCTGGGGGTGGGTGAAGTCAAAGCGCAGCCGGTCCGGGGCGACCAGGGAGCCGGCCTGGCGCGCGTGGGGGCCCAGCACCCTGCGGAGGGCGGCGTGGAGGAGGTGGGTGGCCGTGTGGTTGCGGGCCGTATCGGAGCGGTGCGCCGGGTCCACCTGGGCCCACACCGTATCCCCCACGGCGATCTGCCCCCGCACCACCTTCCCTTTGTGCACAATGAGGTCGGCGATGGGGGAGAAGGTGTCCTCAATGGCCACGGTCCCCTGGGGGCCCACCACCTGCCCCCTGTCCCCCACCTGTCCCCCCCCTTCGGGGTAGAAAGGCGTCTCCCGGAGGATCACCTCTACCGCATCCCCTTCGCCGGCGGCGGGGACGCTCCGGCCCTCCTGAAGAAGGGCCACCACCACCGTCTCCTGGGCCAGGCGCTCGTACCCCACGAAACGGGTCCCCCGTACGCCCACCTCCTCATAGAGGGAGAGGCGCGCCTGAGGGGCGCTGCCGAAGCGGGAAGCGGCCCGCGCCCGCTCCCTCTGGGCCTCCATCTCCCTCCGGAACCCCTCCCAGTCGATGCCCCCCAGGCCCCGCTCCCGGACCACCTCCTCCGTGAGCTCGGGGGGGAAGCCGTAGGTGTCGTAGAGGGTGAACACCAGGTGCCCGGGGAGGACCCCCTCTGCCGGGACCCTCTGCAGCGCCTCCTCCAGGAGCAACCGCCCCGCCTCGTAGACCTGGCTGAACCGCTCCTCCTCTACCCCCAGCACCCGGAGGATGAACTCCCTGTTGACCACCAGTTCGGGGTACACCCCACCCATGCGGTCAATGACCCCCTGGGCCACCGCCCCCAGGAAGGGGCCGTCCAACCCTATCCGCCGTCCGAAGCGGATAGCCCGGCGGATGAGACGGCGGAGGACATACCCCCGCCCCTCGTTCCCGGGGACAACCCCATCGGAGATCAGGAAAGTCGCGCCCCGGGCGTGCTCGGCCACCACCCGCATGGCATAGTCGGCAGCCTCGTCTTGCCCATACCGCCTCCCGCAGAGGGCGCCGACCCGCTGGAGGAGGGGGGAGAAGAGGTCCGTCCCATAGACCGTGCGCTGGCCCTGGAGGACAGCCGTGACCCGCTCCAGCCCCATGCCCGTGTCGATATTGGGGGCAGGCAATGGGGAAAGGTGCCCCTCTTTATCCTGAAAGAACTGCATGAACACCAGGTTCCACAGCTCCACAAAGCGTTCACACCGGTTGCAGTTGGGGTGACAGCCGGCGATAGGGGTCCCCTCCCTCTGGGCGTGGGCCACCTCCTCGGGGGACGCCATGGGGCCGCACCCCAGGTGGGGGCCGTAGTCGTAGTGGATCTCACTACAGGGGCCGCAGGGGCCCTCCAGACCGGGGGGCCCCCAGAAGTTGTCCTTCCGGCCGTAGCGGTAGATGCGGTGGGCGGGGATGCCCACCATCTCATGCCAGAGGCGAAAAGCCTCCTCGTCCTCCAGGTAGACAGTGATCCACAGGCGTTCCGGGGGGAGGCGCAGGTGGAGGGTCACAAACTCCCAGGCCCAGGCGATCGCCTCCTTCTTGAAGTAGTCCCCGATGCTGAAGTTGCCGAGCATCTCAAAGAAGGTCAAATGCTTATAATCGCCCACCGCATCGATGTCGGTGGTCCGGAAGCACTTCTGGCACGAGGCGAGGCGCCGGGCAGGGGGTGTGGCCTGCCCCAGGAAGTAGGGCTTGAACTGGACCATCCCGGCGGTGGTGAAGAGGAGGGTCGGGTCCCCTGCGGGGATCAGGGAGGAGCTGGGGACCTCCAGGGAGCCCTTCTCCCGAAAGAAGTCCAGGAAACGCCGTCGGACCTCTTCACTGGTGACCATGGGTACTACCCCTCCATAGACGGGGAGCGCCTACCCCTTGGGGGTGACCCCTTTGTTCTCTCATGTTAGGGCATGGGAAGGCCTCTTGGCATCGGTACCCCCAGGCCCCTATGATAGGAAGCGGTCTTCCGGGGGCCAATGGAGTGGATTCGGGAACGGCAGGAGGTCATCCACACCGCCCAGGCCATGGTGGGGGCGGGGCTGGTGGTGGGCACGGCGGGCAATGTGAGCCGGCGGCTGGGCCACCGGAACGGCCGCCTCCTGGTGGCCATCACCCCGACGCAGCGCCCTTACCCCTCCCTGTGCCCGGAGGACATCGTCGTGATAGATGAGGAGGGGGAGGTGGTGGAGGGCGACCTCCCCCCCTCTACGGAGAGCCCCCTCCACCTAGCCCTCTACCGGGCCCGCCCCGACGTCTGCGGCGTCGTCCACACCCATTCCCCCTATGCCAGTGCCTGTGCCGCCGCAGGGGTAGAGATCCCCCCGATCCTGGACGAGGTGGTCTTCTCCGTGGGGGGGGCCGTGCCGGTGGCCCCCTACGGCTTCCCCGGCACCCCGGACCTGGCGGCCAAGGCGGTCCAGGCCATAGGGGACCGCGCCGCCGTCCTCCTGCGCCACCACGGTGTGGTGGGGGTAGGCCGTACCCTGGAGGAGGCTTTGCACGTCTGCCTCCTGGTGGAGCGGGCGGCCCAGGTCTTTATCCTGGCCAAGGGGCTGGGCCCCCTCCCATCCCTCCCCCCGGAGGCGATGGAGGCGGCACGGGCCGTTTACCTCCTGCGGCAACAGCCGGGCCGGCCCTAGGGAGGTGGAGATGGTCACTATCCCCCCTTTCCTCCTGCGCCGTCTGTACGTGAAGGGGAGCCTGCGCCGCACCGAGGACGGCTTTGAGTTCCAGCTGCGCAACCAGCTGGGCTCCGGGTATGCCCGTCAGATGCTCCCCCTCAAGGTGGATGGACGGGATGTGCCCCTGGAGCAGTGCTCCTTTGCCGTGGACGCCCAGGAGGTCCCCTTTACCGCCGTCTCCCCTCACCACCCCTTTACCCTGGCCCTCAACCGTACCGTTACCGTGAAGGTGCGCGGCGTCCCCCTGGAGCCGGGGGCCCACACCATTGGCATGGGCTTTGTCGTCCAGGGGTTCGGTCCCCTCTCCTTTGACTTCACCGATGTGGTGGGGTAAGGGTGCGGGTTGCGGTGACGGGGGCGGCAGGGTACATCGGTCGCCACCTGGTGGCGGCCCTCGCCCGGCAGCCATGGGTGGAGACCGTGCTGGCGGTGGACCGGCGCCGGATGGCCTTTCCCGATCCCCCGTCCCGGGTCGTGCCCTTGCACCTGGACCTCACCGCCACACCCCCCACGGCCCTGGAGGCGGTGTTCCGGTCCTCCGGTACCCAGGCCGTTGTACCCCTGGCCTTCCTCCTGCGCCCGGGGCGGGACCGCGGGCTGGCACGCCGGATCAACGTGGGGGCTCTGGAGACGACCCTGCGGGCGTGTGGGGGGGCGGGGGTCCACTATGTGCTGTACCTGAGCAGCGCCACTGTGTACGGCGCCCACCCGGACAACCCCATCCCCTTAACGGAGGATGCCCCCCTCCGCCCCAACCGCGGCTTTGTTTACGGGGAGGACAAGACGGCCGCCGAAGGGGTGCTCCGCCGGTGGGGGGAGGAGCACCCCGAGGCGCGGGTGACGGTGCTCCGGGGGTGCCCGGTGCTGGGGCCGGGGGCCGATAACTTCGTCGCCCGCGCCCTGCGGAAGCCCCTCCTGCCCGCCTGCATCGGTCACAACCCCCCGCTCCAGTTCCTGCACATCGACGACCAGATCGCAGTCCTCCTCCGCCTCCTCCGGGAACCCATCCCCGGCGTGTACAACCTGGCAGGCAGGGAGACGGTGAGGTGGAGGGAGGTGGCGCGCCTCGCCCGGCGTCCCGTGGTGCCTCTGCCCCCTGCCCTGCTGGAGGGCATCGTGGAGGGCACGTGGCGCCTGCGCCTCCAGGGCGATTCCCCCGCGGTGGGCCTCGCCTTCATCCGCTGGCCCTTTGTGGTGAGCACGGCACGGCTGGAGGAGGCGACGGGGTGGAGGCCTACCTACACGGCCCGGCAGGCGTTGACGGCCTTCCTGGGAAAAGGGGTACACGGACATGGGGTATCATAGGAGGGGTATGGGGCCCCTGTATATCGCGGGGGTAGGGCCCCGGTGTGGCAAGACAGCCCTGGTGGCGGGCCTGATTGTCACCCTGCACCGGCGGGGGAAAACCGCCATTGCCCTCAAGCCCTTCGCCTCCACCCCCGATCACGACGCTGATAACCCCTTTTTCCGTCGCCTCCTCCCTGAACAGGCGGCCCCGGTGGGCCTGCCCCTTCCCCTGGAGGCGGCCACCTCCCCCTCGGCCCTTCAGGCCCTGCGCCCCCTGCTGGGGCGCCGCCAGACCGTCCTCTTGGAAGGGACAGACGTCCTCGCTCCCCTTGGGGGGAGGGGGACGGCGGACCTGGTGGCGGAGATAGGGGCGGGGGTCGTCCTGGTGGTCCCCTATCACCCCACTCATGTGGGCGGACAGGTAGAGAGAGCCCTCCCCCTCTTCGGCGACCGCCTGGTGGGGGTGGTTATCAACAGGGTGTGGCGCTACCAGGGGCACCGGGCCCGGGCCCACGTGGTCCCCACCGTGGAGAAGATGGGGGTGCGGGTGGTGGGGCTGATCCCCGAGGACCGGTTTATGGCGGCGCCCACCGTGGCCGAGGTGGCCCGCTGTGTGGAGGGGGAGGTCCTCCTCTTCCCGGAGAAGGGGGAGGAGGTGGTGGAGGCGTTCATGGTGGGGGGGTGGCCCCTGGATGAAGGGGAGGGGGTCTTCTCCCGGGTGGAGAGGAAAGGGGTGGTGGTCCGGGCCGACCGCCCCGACCTCCACCTGGCCGCCATGGCCACCTCCACCGTCTGCCTGGTCCTGACGGGGGGACTAGAGCCCCTGCCGTACACCCTCTATACGGCTGAGGAGAAGGGCATCCCCCTGGTATGGACCCGCCTCCCCACCCTGGAAGCCCTGGAGCGCCTGGAGAGGGTCGCCTCCTCCACGGCGGCGCAGGTGCCGGGCAAGGCCCACCGTTTCGCTGACCTCCTGACCCGCCACGCCGACCCGGCCTTCCTTGCCTCCCTCCTGGAGGCATAGGGGGGACGTCCGGCTACTCCTCCGGGGCTGCCTCTTCCTCCTCTTCCTCTTCCTCCTCCTCCGATAGGTTGGGGAGGGAGAGGATATCCCCGGGGAGGGTGGCGGCCAACTCCCCCTCCTCTTCCTTGGGGACGTGGTCCAGGGCGGGGGCCTCTTCCTTCTCAGGGAGGCCCAAGTAGGCCCGGCCTTCCGGCGTATGCTCCAGGTTGGCGGGGATGAGCCGCCCGATGATCACGTTCTCCTTGAGGTTGTAGAGGCGGTCCACAGCCCCGGCCAACGCCGCCTCCGTGAGCACCCGGGTGGTCTCTTGGAAGGAGGCGGCCGCCAGGAAGGAGTCGGTGAGGAGGGCGACCCGGGTGATGCCCAAGAGGACGGGGACGCCGGTGGCCGGTTCGCCCCCCTCCGCCAGGACCCGCTTGTTCTCCTCGGCGAAGGCCCAGCGGTCCACATAGTCCCCGGGCAGGAAAGAGGTATCGCCCGGCTTCTCCACCCGCACCTTGCGGTACATCTGGCGGAGGATGACCTCCAGGTGCTTGTCGTGGATGCTGACGCCCTGATAGCGGTAGACCTTTTGGATCTCCTCGATGATGTAGCGTTGGGACTCCTCTTTACCCAGGAGGGCGAGGATCTCGTGGGGGTTCTTGATGGTGGGGCCTCCGGGGCCATAGGCCAGCACATCCCCCGGCTTCACCCGCGTCCCTTCCGCCACGTTGATGGTGTACGTTGGGGGGAGGACCTCCCCACCTTTGGGGTAGACCCGCTCCTCCACATCCCGCCAGGTGACGACCACGCGGCCCTCCTCCACCCGGACGGAGCCGCCCAGGTGGGCCACCACGGGGGGCTTGCCCTCGGGGGGATCGAGGGGCAGGGCCAGGGGCTGGTTGGGCTCCACCAGGTCGCCGGTCTGCACCACCACCTGGTATCCGGGGGGCAGGGCGTATTCCAGGGTGCTCTCCTCCTCCCGGACAACCCTTACCCTCTTCCCCTCCGGCGTCTCCTCAATGGAGACCACCCCTTCTATCTCGGCGAGGATGGCGGGGTTCTTGGGCACCCGGGCTTCAAAGAGCTCCTCCACCCGCGGGATGCCGCTGGTGATGTCCACGCCGGCCACCCCGCCGGTGTGGAAGGTGCGCATGGTCAGCTGGGTCCCGGGCTCACCGATGCTCTGGGCAGCCATGATCCCCACCGCCTCCCCGACCATGACCAGCCGTCCCGTCGCCAGCTGGGTCCCATAGCACATCTGGCAGAGGCCGCGGGGGAGCTGGCAGGTGAGGGGGGAACGCACCACCACCGCCGTGACGCCGGCCCTGTCGATGCGCTCCGCCTTCTCCTCGGTGATCTCCTCGTTGCGCCCCACCAGCACCTCCCCCGTGGCGGGGTCGACCACCGGCTCCGCCGCCATCCGCCCCCGGATGCGCTCCCGGAAGGGGGCCACGATGTTCTGCCTCTCCTTCTCCGGCTCCCGCAGGATACGGAAGCCCTCCTCGGTGCCACAGTCCCGTTCCCGGATAATGGCCTCCTGCGCCACGTCCACCAGACGGCGGGTGAGGTAGCCGCTATCGGCGGTGCGCAAGGCGGTGTCGGAGAGGCCCTTGCGGGCGCCGTGGGTGGAGATGAAGTACTCCAGCACCGTGAGGCCCTCCCGGAAGCTGGAGCGCACGGGCACCTCAATGATGCGCCCTTTGGGGTCGGCCATGAGGCCCCGGATGGCGGTCATCTGGCTCACCTGGTTGAGGTTCCCCTTGGTGCCCGAGTGGACCATGTGGTAGAAACCCGCCAGGGAGGGTAGCCTCTCCTTGACGATGGCGTTCAGCCTGCTCACCACCTGGTCCCATATCCGGATGGTCTCCCGGTAGCGCTCCCCCTCGGTGATCAGGCCCTGCTGGTACTGGGCCTCCAGGGCCTCCACCTGTTCCTCCGCCTCCCGGAGGAGGGCTTTCTTCTCGCTGGGCACCTCTAGGTCGCCGATGGCCACGGTGATGCCGGAGACGGTGGCATAGTGGAACCCCAGGCGCTTCAGGTTGTCCAGGAGGACCACCGTCGGCTCATGGCCCAGGGTGCGGATGGAGTGGGCCACCAGCTTGCGCAGGGTGCTCTTATCGTGGGCGGTGTTCCACAGGGAGGGGTCCTGCTGCAGGGCGGGGGGCAAGGCCTCCCGGAAGAGGAGACGCCCCACTGTGGTCACCAGCCAGGGGTCTTGCCCATCCCCCCTCACCCCAAGGGATGCCTTGGGGAGGCGGATGGCCTGGTGGAGGGAGATCTGCTCCCCGGGGTCGGGGTTATCCTTCCTGGCGTAATACGCCAGGACCGCCTCGTGGGGGGAGGAGAAGGGCCGGGGATCCCCCACCGGGGGGAGGGTGAGGTAGTAGCACCCCAGGACGATATCCAACGTTGGGGCCACGATGGGGTCTCCCGAGGCGGGGGAGAGGAGGTTGTGCACACTGAGCATCAGGCGCTTGGCCTCCTGGACTGCCTTCCGGGAGAGGGGGACGTGCACCGCCATCTGGTCGCCGTCAAAGTCGGCGTTATACGCAGGGCACACCAGGGGGTGGATCTGGATAGCGCTCCCCTCAATGAGGACGGGCATGAACGCCTGGATGCCCAGGCGGTGGAGGGTGGGGGCACGGTTCAGGAGGACGGGCCGGTCGCGGATCACCTCCTCCAGGAGGTCCCACACCTCCGGACGCGCCTGCTCCACCCACCTCTTGGCGGAGCGGATGTTGTTGGCGAGGCCGTTGGCCACCAGCTTGTACATGACGAAGGGCTTGAAGAGCTCCAGGGCCATGCGCTTGGGCAGACCGCACTGGTGCAGGTGCAGTTCAGGCCCCACCACAATGACCGAGCGCCCCGAGTAGTCCACCCGTTTCCCCAAGAGGTTCTGGCGGAAGCGCCCCTGCTTACCCCGCAGGAGGTCGGAGAGGGACTTGAGGCGATGGTTGCGGGCCCCTATCTGGGGGCGCCCCCGACGGGAGTTGTCGATAAGGGCATCCACCGCCTCCTGGAGCATGCGCTTCTCGTTGCGGATGATGATCTCCGGGGCATCCAGTTCGATGAGCCGCTTCAGCCGGTTGTTGCGGTTGATGACCCTCCGGTACAGGTCGTTCAGGTCGCTGACGGCGAAACGGCCCCCGTCCAGTTGCACCATGGGGCGCAGGTCCGGTGGGAGCACAGGGAGCACCCGGATGATCATCCACTCGGGCTTATTGCCGCTCTTGCGGAACGCCTCCACCACCCGCAGCCGCTTGATGGCCTTGCGGCGGCGCTGACCGCTGGTGGACTCCATCTCCTGGAGCAGCTCCATCCGGAGGCGCTCCAGGTCGATGGCCCGGAGGAGCTCCAGGATGGCCTCGGCCCCCATGCCCGCCCGGAAGACGTCGGGGAAGCGCTCCTGCAACACCCGGTAGCGCGCCTCCAGGAGGAGGGCGCCGGGCTGCAGGGACTCCAGGTCGTCCAGCTGCTCCTGGACCTCACCGGCAACGGCCGCCTTCTCCTCCTCGATGCGGGCGAGGAGGGCCTCCAGGCGGGCCTCGACGGCAGCCCTTTGCCCCTCGGGCGCCCGGGCCGCCTCCTCCTGCAGGGCGGCCACCTCGGCCCTGTACTTCCCCTCCACCTCTGCCACCGCCCGGTCCCGGGCGGCCTCCAAAGCCTCCCGCGCCCGGGCGCGGGCCTCCTCGTGCACCGACGTCACGATGTAGCGGGCGAAGTAGAGGACCCGCTCCAGGTTGCGCGGGGTCAGGTTCAGGAGGAGGCTCATGGCGCTGGGCACCCCCTTGGAGAACCAGATGTGGGCCACAGGGGCGGCGAGGGTAATGTGCCCCATCCGCTCCCGACGCACCCGGGAGCGGGTCACCTCCACACCGCACCGCTCACACTTAATCCCCTTAAAACGGTACTGCCGGTACTTCTTACACGCACATTCAAAGTCCTTGGTGGGACCAAAGATCCGCTCACAGAAGAGGCCGTCCCTCTCGGGCTTGAGGGTACGGTAGTTAATGGTTTCCGGCTTGGTCACCTCCCCGTAAGACCACTCCAGGACCTTCTCGGGAGAGGCCAGGCCGATGCGGATGGCGGTGAAGCTGTTACCCCTTTCCATCATGGGCTCCCCCTATAGACAGTGTGGGCACGGTCTCCCAGGGTTGTGGGCTCTCACTCGGCGGGGGGGACGGGGGAGGGGAGGACCTCCTCCGCCTCGCTGAGGAGCTCCACGGAGAGGCAGAGGGCCTGCAGCTCCTTCATCAGCACCTGGAAGGACTCGGGCACCCCCGGCTCCACCACGTCCTCCCCCTTGAGGATGGCCTCGTAGGCGCGTTGGCGTCCCGCCACGTCGTCGGACTTGATGGTGAGCATCTCCTGGAGGGTATGGGCGGCGCTGTACGCCTCCAGGGCCCACACCTCCATCTCCCCCAACCGCTGGCCGCCGAACTGGGCCCTCCCCCCCAGGGGCTGCTGGGTGATAAGGCTGTAGGGGCCGGTGGAGCGGGCGTGCACCTTGTCCTCCACCAGGTGCACCAGCTTCATCATGTAGATGTAGCCCACGGTGACGGGCTGGTCAAAATACTCCCCCGTGCGCCCGTCCCGCAACCGCACCTTCCCCAGGACCGGCGGGGCCAAACGGTGCTCCCGGTTCAGGCGTCGGGCCTCCGCCAGCAAGGTGGGGTAGTCGGCGGTCCGGGGGTCGATACGGGCATAGCGCCGGGCGATGGGGTCCTCGGTGAACCACAGGCGCAGACACGCCTCCCGCGCCTCCCCACGCACCCGGTCGCTGTAGAGGCGCTCCATGGAGTACCCCCGCTCCCCCAGCCACCGCCGCACCTTCTCCCAGTCCACGACGGGTCTGTCCAGGGGGCGCGGGTCGAGGGCCCCGGCGGCGTGGATGAACCACACCCGCGCCAGGCCGTCCTCGATGTCCACGTCCCGGGCGCCGTCGAAGATGGGGGAGAGGGCGCGGAAGCCCAGGTTGGCGGCCACCCACCCCAGGTGGGTCTCCATGACCTGCCCCAGGTTCATCCGGCTGGGCACCCCGATGGGGTTCAGGATGATCTCAATGGGGGTGCCATCGTCCAGGAAGGGCATGTCCTCAATGGGGGCGATGCGGGAGATGACCCCCTTGTTGCCGTGGCGGCCCGCCATCTTGTCCCCCACGTAGAGCTTGCGCCGCTGGGCAAGCCATACCTTCACCGCCTTCAGGACGCCGGGGGGCAAGGGGTGCTTCTTGTCCTTCTCCAGGACAAGGGTATGGATGACCTTCCCCCACTCCCCGTGGCGCAGGCGGAGGGAGGTGTCCTTCCACGCCCCCGCCTTCTCCCCGAAGATGGCCCGCAGGAGCCGCTCCTCCCCCGTCGGCTCCTGCTCCCCCTTGGGGGTCACCTTCCCCACCAGGATATCCCCGGGGCCCACCTCGGCCCCGATGCGCACCACCCCCGTCTCGTCCAGGTGGGCCCGGCTCTCCTCCCCCACGCCCGGGATGTCCGCGGTGATCTCCTCCGGCCCCTGTTTGGTCTGCCGGGCCTCCACCTCAAACTCCTCAATGTGCACCGAGGTGAACTTGTCCTGGCGCACCAGGGCCTCGGAGACGATGATGGCGTCCTCGTAGTTGTACCCCTCCCAGGACATAAAGGCCACCAGCACATTGTGCCCCAGGGCCAGATACCCCTGCTGGGTCGCGGAGGAGTCGGCCAAGGGGTCGCCCCTCTTCACCCGCTGGCCAAGACGGACGATGGGGCGTTGGTCAGAGGTGGTGCTCTGGTTGGTGCGCACGAAGCGCACAAGGGGGTAGACGTCCTCCGTCCCATCGGGGCGGGTCACCTGTATCCGGGTCCCGTCCACAAAGGTGACCACCCCATCGGCCTGGGCCACCACCACCAGGCCCGAGTCCAGAGCCACCCTCCTCTCCAGGCCCGTCCCCACCAGGGGCGCCTCGGGGGCCACCAGGGGCACCGCCTGGCGTTGCATGTTGGACCCCATGAGGGCGCGGTTGGCGTCATCGTGCTCCAGGAAGGGGATGAGGGAGGCCGAGACGGAGAAGACCTGCAGGGGGGAGACATCCATCAGGGTGACCCGCTCCACCATGTCCAGGGTCACCGAGGCCCCCCTCCGCACCTCCACCCGCTCCCCCAGGATCTGCCCCTTGGCGTCCACGGGCACGGTGGAGGGGGCGATGACCTCCTCCCGCTCCTGGTCGGCGGTCAGGTAGACGATGTCCTCAGGGCGGGTCCGGATGAAGGGGCGCACAGCGATCCTCTGGGGGGGCAGGGCGGCCAGGCGGGCCTGCAGGGCTGGGGTCACCACCTCCCCCGGGGAGGCCACCAGACCCCCCTGGGGGTCCCGCACCTCCTGACGCAGGGTGCGCCCCTCGAGATCGGGGTCGGTGTTGAGGAGGTCCTTGTACACCCGCAGGTAAGGGGTCTCGATGAACCCGTAGGGGTTAAGACGGGCGTAGGTGGCCAGGGAGACCAGGAGGCCCACGTTGGGCCCCTCCGGGGTCTCAATAGGGCAGATGCGCCCGTAGTGGGAGTGGTGCACATCCCGCACCTCAAAGCCCGCCCGCTCCCGGGAGAGGCCCCCGGGCCCGAGGGCGGAGAGGCGGCGTTTATGGGTCAGCTCCGCCAGGGGGTTGGTCTGGTCCATGAACTGGGACAGCTGGGAGCTCCCGAAGAACTCCCGGATAGCGGCATAGACAGGGCGGTAGTTGATAAAGGCCTGGGGGCTGGCCCCCTCCTTCTCCTCCTGGGTGCCCATGCGCTCCTTGACGGAGCGCTCCAGGCGCAGGAAGCCCAGGCGCAGGGCGTTCTGCACCGACTCCCCCACGGTGCGCACGCGGCGGTTGGAGAGGTCGTCGATGTCGTCCTCGGGGTAGACACCGTTGTTCACCTGGATCAGCCGCCGCACTACGGCCACGATGTCCTCCCGGGTGAGGACACGGTGCTTGGCCTCGGGGAGGAGGGGGGTCGGCAGGATACGGTTCAGCTGGTACCGCCCGGCCACCCCCAGGTCGTAGCGGCGGGGATGGAAGAAGAGGTTCTCCAGGAGGGCATTGGCGTTCTCCAGGTTGTCGGGCTCCCCGGGGCGGACCCGTCGGTAGAAGACCAGGCGGGCGGCGGCCAGCCGCCGGGCCCCGGCCTCGGTGAAGGGGCGACGGGGCTTGCCCCCCTCATCCCGCTCCGGCCACGTCTTCTCCCACATGGCCTGCAAGAGGGCCACCCACTCCCGCCGCCTCCTCTCATACTCCGCCCACTCCCTCTCGAACCTCCTCCACCGCTTCTCCCACTCCTCAGCCCTCTCCCCGGGGCGGGGCTCGGGCTGGGGCGGCTCGTGGGGCTCCACCTCCTTCAGCACGGCGGTCGGGTCCAGGGGGTCCTCCTGGAGGGTGGCGGAGATGTAGCGGCGCTCCGGATGGGTGTCCACATCCGCGAAGAGGGCCAGGATCTCCTCGTCGTCCCCATACCCGATGGCCCGCAGAAGGGTCGTCACAGGCACCTTGCGCTTGCGGTCAATGCGGGCGCGCAGTACCCCCCGGGGGGTGACCTCAAACTCCAACCAGGCCCCCCGCGCCGGGATGACCCTCCCCACCCCCAGGGGACGGCCGGTGGTGGGGTCCGCCTCCAGGTGGAAGTACGCCCCCGGGGACCGCACCAGCTGGGACACCACCACCCTCTCCGCCCCATTGATGATGAAGGTGCCCCGGCGGGTCATCAGGGGGATCTCCCCAAACTTCACCCTCTGGACCAGCTCCTCCCCCGTCTGCTTGTGCTCCAAGCGCACGGTGATGGTCAGGGGGGCCTGATAGGTCAGCCCTTTCTCCCGACACTCCTCCTCGGTGACCGTCGGCTCCCCTATCGTGAAGTCGTCAAAATACAGGGCGTAGCGCGTCCCCGTGAGGTCCTCAATAGGGCTGAACTCCTCCAGCACCTCCCGGATCCCCTCCCGCAGAAACCACCCGTACGACTCCCGCTGCACCGCCAGCAAGTCGGGAAGGGGCAACGGGGGCACATGGCGGGCAAAGGAGCGCTCGGGAAGGGAAAGGGCGGCCAAACCCATCACATCACCCTCCTAACCCACACGCATACCCCCACAAAGGGCACACCAAGGCACACCACGGGGGACAGACCGGGGACGGGTTCAAGGGGCATACAGCAAATATCCATCGTAAGCACCACCGGCACCCCCTGTCAAGGGGACAGCGAAGGCGATATCTTCTCAATTTAGGGCAAAAAGATAGCATTTATCAAAATGTACAAGGGGGTATTGTGTGAAGATATCGACGATATACTCCCTACTGCAGAACTCCTTCGGCGCGGAGGGTGTGGATGTCCTGGGGGGAAAGGCCGAGGACGGTCTGGAGGACGGCCTCGGTGTCCTGGCCCAGGAGGGGGGCAGGGCGCGCCGGCCCGCCGGGGGTGGCCGAGAGGCGCATTTCGGGGGCGTCGACCCGGTGCCGTCCTATCTCGGGGTGGTGGAGGGTGGGGTAGGCCCCCCGATGGGCCAGCTGGGGGTCGTGGAGCAGGCCCCGGGCGGAACGGCACACCCCTGCCGGCACCCCCTCCCCCTGGAGGCGCTCCACGAGGGCCTCACTGGGGTGCTGTCGGGTCTCCCCGGCCAGGAGGACCTCCAGGCGGTCCTCCTGGGCCTTCCGCCCTTCCAGGGTGTCCAGGGAGGGGTCCAGGGCCCACGGGGGGTCCCCCAGGGCCCGACGGAGGGCGCGCCACTGGGCGTCATCCTCCACGGCGATGGCTACCCACTCCCCGTCGGCGCAGGGGAAGCACCCATGGGGGGCACACCCCGCCTCCCGGTTCCCCTGCCGCCCCCCCTCCCGCCCGTTCTCCAGGGCATCGAGGATCAAGGGGGCCAGCAGGTGCAGGGAGGAGAGGAACTGGGAGAGGGGGATATAGACCCCCCGACCCGTCCGCTCCCGGTAGTCCAGGGCGGCCAGGAGGGCGGCGACGGCCTGCCGGGGGACGATGAAATCGGTATAGGTGGCAGAGGGGCCCGGGGGGACGGGGGTCCGGTCCGGCCACCCCGTCAGGTTGGTGATCCCCACCAGGGCCGTGATGAGGGGCCCGAACCCCGGAAGGCCCTCCAGAGGGTTGCCCCGCCCAAAGGTGGACATGGAGATCATGATGAGGTCCGGGCGCTCCCGGGAGAGGGCATCGTAGCCCAGACCCCACCGCTCCATCACCCCCGCCGTGAAGTTCTCCACCACCGCATCGGCCCACTCCAGGATGAGACGACGGGCCAGGGCAACGCCCTTGGGGTTCTGCATGTTCAGGGTGACGCTCCCCTTGCCGGCGTTGACCAGGGCGAAGGCCCCCGACCGGTTGGGACCGGGGGTATGGCCGGCAAAAGGGGCGGAGTTGCGCCAGGGGTCGGGGTGCACGCTGCTCTCGACGCGCACCACCGTGGCGCCGAAGTCGGCCAGGTAACGGGTGGCCACGGGGCCGGCGGCGACCCAGGTGAAGTCCACCACCCGTATCCCCCAAAGGGGGAGGGCGGGGTTGGGGTGCCGCAGGGGGTCAGGGCGGCCCTGGTGGCGCATCCTCCCCCCTCGGGAACAGGCCCCCCTCGGCCGGGGCGAGGCCGAGGAGACCCCCCAGCACCTCCCCCTGGTGCTCCCCCAGGGCGGGGGCGCGCCGGGGGTTGCCGCTCTCCCAGGGGACGAAGGGCCCCATCGTGGTGCGCAGGGTCCCGTCAGGGGCCTCCTCCCTCCGGAAGAAGTGGGGGTCAATAGCTAAGGCGACCCGGGCCGCCTCCCCGGGTGTCGCCACCGGCGCCAGGAGGAGGCGGCGGCGCCGGGCCTGCTCCCAAACCTCCCCCTTCGTCTTGTCGGCCAGGAAACGCCCCATCACCTCCGTGACGGCGGGGATCACCTCGGGCCTGTTGAAGCCGAAGTCCACCATCCCCTCCAGCTCCCTCAGGACCCCAGGGTCAAACCCCTCCTCTTCCATCCACCCGATGACCCCCTTCAGGTGCTTCGCCCCCACACCTCCCCCCACCATAAGGTAGCACACCCACCCGTCCCGGCAGGGCCAGAGGGAGGGGCGGAGGGGTCCACCCCCAGGGCGGCCCCAGTGCCCGTGCCGCCCCAGCACCTCCCCCGCCAGGTCGGCAAAGGGGATCAGGCGGTCCATCACCCTGGCCACGGCGTGCTGGGCGGAGACGTCCACCCACTGGCCCTGCCCGGTACGGGTGCGGTGGAAGAGGGCCAGGAGGGTCCCCAGGGCGCCGCTGATCCCCGCCAGGACCCCCGCCTGGGGGAAGGAGATGCGGAGGGGCGCCCTGTCGGCGTCGCCGGTGACGTAGGTCAAGCCTCCCATGGCCTGGACCACCAGGTCGGTGGCCTTCCAGTGGGCGTAGGGGCCGTCCTGACCGAAGGGGGTGATGGAGGTGAGCACCAGGGTGGGGTTGACGCGCCGGAGCTCCTCCCACCCCAAACCCCACCGCGCCATCTGCCCGGGGGGAAAGCTCTCCAACACCCCATCGCTTATGGCCACGAGGCCGAGGAAGGCCGCCCGCCCCTTCGGGTGGGAGAGGTCCAGGCAGACGCTCTTCTTCCCCCCGGCGTAGGCCTCCCAGAAGAGGCTGACGCGCCCGTCCTCCCCCCCGAAGGGGGGCTGACGACGGACCGGGTTCCCCCCGGGGGGTTCCACGGCGATCACCTCCGCCCCCAGGTCCGCCAGCATCCTCCCCGCCACAATCCCCCACTGGTCCGTCAGGTCCAGGATGCGGTAGCCCCGGAGGAGCACGGCTTACTCCCCCTGGAGGAGGGGTGTGAAGGCGCCCATATCCCCCTCCTGCTCCAGGGAGGGGACGCGCTGCAGGAGGGCCTCCACCCGCTGGGGTGGGAGGACGGTGAGGGCGAGGGAGCGGAATTTCGCCGCCAACCCCTCCCAGGAGAGGGGGTTCTCCGGCTCCCCCAGGGGGTACGGCACCGTTGTCGCCCACACCTCCCCGTCCCGTCCGTGCACCACCACCCGCGCCCCCATACCCTTCAGGGAGGGGTCCTCCCGGGCCACCACCCTGTCCATCAGGGCGACGACCTGGGGGTCCGAGAGGCGCCGGTAGCTCTGCCACGTCAGGCCCCCCTCCAGGAGGGCGACGGCGGCGGCGAAGTACACGCTGAACTGGGCGTCCACGCTGGTCCGGGGACGGCGCTTCCCCTCGGGGGGGACGGCCACCAGGGCGTAGCCCACCGGGGGCAGCGCCACCTCCACCCCCTCCACCCCGGCGGGGGTGAGGGGGGTGCGGCGGGCAAGGGACACCAGGGCGTCCACGACGGCGTGGTTGTAGCGGCACGAGGGGTAGGGCTTGACCGCCGTGCGGAGGACGTGCCAGACCCTGTCCCCTTCCCCCACGTCCCCCAGGGCGCGGGACGGGTCCGCCACCCCCTCGGCATAGGAGCGGAGATACCCATAGGTCCCCTCCAGGGGCTGGCGCGCCCCCCGCACCCCCTCCTGGGCCATGGTCAGGGCGTAGATGGCGTTGTGGGCGGCCAACCCCACGTGCACCCTCTTGTTCCACCCCCCGCCGACGAGGAACTGGAGGGAGCCGCTGGCCATGCTCCCCGCCAGCCCGAGGGCGTCTACGGCCACCTCCTTGGGGAGGCCCAGGAGGTATGCCCCCGCCACCACCGCCCCGAAGATGCCCGTGGTGGCCGTGGGGTGAAACCCCCGACGGTGCACCCCCTCCCCGTGGACCACCCCGATGCGGCAGGTCACCTCATACCCCACAAGGGCGGCCTCCAGGAAACGCCTCCCCGGTATCCGGTGGGCCTCACTCAGGGCCAGCAGGGCGGCGAAGAGGGGGGCGCCGGGGTGGATAATGGATTCCCGGTGGGTGTCGTCGAAGTCCAGGGTGTGGGCGAAGGCGCCGTTCAGAAAGGCCGCCACGGGGGAGGGGTAGAGAGGGCGTTCCCCCACCACGGTGCACACGCCCTGGGCCCCTGCGGCCAACGCCCGCCCCGCCCGGAGGACGGCGGGCGTGGAGTCCCCCAACCCGCGCCCGCCTACCGCCACCCCCAGGAAGTCCAGGAAGAGGTGCTTTACCCTCTCCCTCGCCTCCGGGGGGACCTCTTCCCAGCGGATCCCGTAGGCGTATTCTACAAGGCGTTCCGTCAGGGCCCCGTCGTGCGTCGTCATGCTCCCTCTCCTCCGGAGGGGTCTGGGCAGCCGGGCTCCCCTGCGGGTAGTATAGCATGGCAGGGAGATGACCCCCCTGCCGGAGGAGGGGGAGAAGCCGATGGCGGCTTTCCTGCCGACCCCAGAGCGGGCCCTTGTCGTCTTCGCCCACCCCGACGACGCCGAGTTCGGATGCGCCGGCACGGTGGCCCGCTGGGCCCGGGAGGGGACCTATGTGGTGTATGTGGCCGCCACCAGCGGCGACCATGGCACCAACGACCGGAGCCTCACCCCGGAACGTCTGGCCGCCATCCGGGAGGAGGAGCAAGTGGCTGCCGCCCGGGTGCTGGGGGTAAGGGAGGTGGTCTTCCTGCGGTACCCCGACGGGGGGTTGGAGGACACCAAGGACCTGCGGGGGAAGATCGTGCGGGAGATCCGGAGGGTGCGCCCCGACGTGGTGCTCACCTCGGAGCCCTTCCCCCGGCGGCGCTTCTCCCACCGGGACCACCGGATCATCGGGCTGGTGACCATGGACGCCTGCTTCCCCTACGCCCGGGACCACCTCTACTACCCCGAACACCTGCAGGAGGGGCTGGAGACCCACAAGGTGACGGCCGTCCTCTTCTGGGGCCCCGAGGAGGCGGACGTCTTCAGCGACATCACCCAGACGCTGGATGTGAAGCTGCGGGCGCTGAGCTGCCATAAAAGCCAGTTCAACGACTTCGCGGGGGTGGCGGAGCGGGTGCAGGGGTGGGCGCGCCTGCAGGGCCAGGCGGCGGAGGTGCCCTACGCCGAGGCCTTCCGCAAGGTGGAGTTCTGGCGTTAGCCCCCCGCCGAAGCCGCCCCAAGGGCCTCCCCCTGGCAGAGGAGGTCCAGCTGGCGAGGGGGGGCAGGGGGCATGGCCCGTTCCCCCAGACCGTACCGCCCCTTGAACCCCTCCACCCGGGCCAACACCGCCGCCTGGAGGCGCCACGGCACATAGGCGCCCCTGTAGAGGCGCCGGTATGTGGGGAGCAAAGAGGGGAAAGCCGCCTCCAGCCAGGCGAGGAAGTGCTCCCTCACGCCGGGGCGCAGGTGGAGGAGGGCCGCCCCCAGGAACCGGGCCCCGTGCTCGGCTGCGGCCCGGACCACCGCCTCCAGGTGGGGTGGGGAGTCGGTCAGGCCGGGGACAATGGGGGCCAGCAAAACCCCTGTGGGCACCCCGGCCGCCGCCAGTCGTTCCATCGCCCGCAGGCGCTGCCATGGGGGAGGGGTCCCCGGCTCCATCTTCCGCCACACCTCGGGGTCAAGGGTGGCGATGCTCACGTAGACACAGCATGGGGCCCGGCGGGCCAGGTCGGCCAGCACGTCGGCATCCCGCACCACCATGCTCCCCTTGGTCACCAGGCTGATGGGGTTGCCCCGGGCGCACAGCACCTCCAGACACGCCCGGGTCAGGCGGTATTTCCCCTCAATGGGTTGATAGGGGTCGGTGGCCGTCCCGATGGCGATGGGCTCCCCTTTCCACCCGGCAGCCCCCACCTCCCACCGCAACACCTGGGGGATGTTCACCTTGACGAAGATGATCCCCGAGAAGTCCTCCCCCGCCGAGAGGTCCAGGAAGGCGTGGTAGCGGCGGGCAAAGCAGTAGTGGCAGGCGTGGACACACCCGCGGTAGGGGTTCAGCGACCAACGGAAATCCATGCCCTCCACCCGGTTGAGGGCGGTCCGGCAACGGGTCTCCAGGTAGCGGGGCCGGGGGCCCAGGGCCGTCACGGGGACCCCCCCTGGGATGCCCCCGGGACACCCAGGAAATAGTAGGGGACCAGCCAGCACCCTGCCGTGCCGAAGTGGACCCAGACCCCCTTGGCGGTGGGACGCCGCACCCGCCCTACAGCGCCCCAGCGGGGCCCCCCTGGCACCTTCCCCAGGTAGACCACCTCCTCCCCCACCCCCAAGGCGGCGGGACGGACTACCCGCCCAACCCCTACCCCCACCAACCCCGGCAACCCCATCTGGACACCCTCCGGCATCACCCCTCCTTCCCCCTCCCCCCTCGGGGAGGCGAACACAAGTTCCACTACAGGCCCAGCCCAAGAATAGAACATGTGTTCCGGAATTGTCAAGGGGGGTGAGGGCGTTGGGGCCTGCTGGGTAGGCGCAGGGACCCGCCCCTACCTGCCCCAAACACCCTCGAAACGGGGTGAAGCCGGGGGCCGGGCCGAGGTGTCCCTCCCCCAGCGGTGTTACGAAAACCCTCCCCACCGGACCAGGTCCTTCACCGTCCTGGCCCCCAGGCGCGCCGCCAGGGCTATGAACAGCTCCGCGGTGGCCACGGCGTCGCTGCCGGCGTCGTGGCGGGGGTAAGGGGGCAGGCCGAGATGCTGTCGGGCCTCGGTGAGGTCCAGGGGTATGGAGCGGGGTATGGGGCTCCCGGACAGCCACCGGAGACGGTGCTCCAGGCGCTGCAGCAGGCGCATGGTGTCCACGACGGGGGTCCGGGGCCAGGGCATCTGGTGGTCTGCGTACGCGCGCTGCAGGAGGGGAAGGTCCACATGGCCCCCGTGCACCACCAGGACCCCTTCCCGCAGGGTGGCGTCCAGGCGCCGCAGGACCTCCCGCAGCTGGTGCTCCAGCCGCAGGCGCAGCCCGAAGGCGAAGGCCTCCTCCGCAGCCCCCGCGTCCTCCCGGGCGAGCAGCCCCGCCTCCGCGGCGGCGCGCAGCCTCAGGAAGGTGTTGCGGGCACGGCTCCCCGCGGTCAGGGCCAGCACCCGGGCCGCGCACACCATAGGGACCACCAGGCCGGTCTTGATATCCAGCCGGCCCCCTCGGGCTCGCAGGCTCCGGAAGGGGCCCAGGGGTACTACGAACCGGGTGCAGCTCCTGGCCATATAGCTCAAGGCCGCCGTAACCCCCCGGATGGAGTCCACCACCCGTTCCCGGGGCTCCAGGGAAAGGGCACCCGCCACGGGCCGGAAGTCCACGAACACCTGCAGGTTCACGAGGTTTTCCGCCTGCGGGTCGCCCAGCCACGCCCGAAAGGACTGCACCCACCCCCTCAGGGACAGGTGCCACCGGGTGGCCATGTGCCCCCCGGGACAAGGGGGGAAACCCGCTTCCGCCAGCCCCTCCGCCACCGCCGCGGCCAGCCCCTGGAAATACGCTCGTGCCCCTCCTCCGCCATCACCAGGAAGTTGTCCTGGTCGGTGGGCAGGACCTGTTCCTCCCGCCCCTCCGAGCCGCACACCACCCACGCGTACGGCACCGGCGCAGGGCCCACCCGCCGATGGGCGTCCTCGATGATCCGGCGGTACAAGGCCTGGTGCAGGTGCGCTGTCACGCGGCACACCTGCTCCATGTGCACCCCGGCGCCCAGTAGCGCGGAGGCGGTCTGCGCCACCTCCTCCCGGTACCGCCTCACCTCGCCGCCCTCCAGGCGCTTGAGGAGGAAGAGAGGGCTGTGGGCCTGGAGCCGGACGAGGTCCGTGTCGGTCACCATCCCCACCACCTTTCCCTCCCGCACCACCGGCAGGTGGTGGACCCTCAGCTCCAGCATCTGCAAGACCGCGGAGAAGGTGGGCGTACTGGCGTCCACGGTGTGCACAGGAGAGCTCATCACAGACGCCACCGGGGTCTCCGCGCCCAGTCCCCGGGCCAGCACCCTGGTCCTGAGGTCCCGGTCGGTAAGGATCCCCGCCACGGTGGCCATGGGGAGCTCCGGGCCCTGGGGAGGCTGCGTCACCACCAGGAGGGAGCTGACCCCCTCCTGCGCCATCCGCCGGGCCGCCTCGCCGCAGGTGGTCTCCAAGGGCACCCACACGGGCGGGCGCCGTACCAGGTCCCCCACAGACCCCAGCCACAGGGGGCCCACCTCCGCCGGCGCCGCGGGCCTGCGGAGGTCTTCCACCACCGACGCGGGCCACCGGTACAGGAGGGTATCCTCCTCCGCCCAAGCCTCCACGGGTGCGGCGAAGGCGCCCCGCCCGCCCCCGAACACCTCCCCCTCTTCCAGGTGCGCGGCGGCCCCGTTCTTGCGCACCCGCACCACGCCCTTCCGGACCGGGTACACGTAGCGGGCGCTGCTCGCGGGGTCCGTGATTTGGGACCCCCTGGGCACGTACACCACCTCGAGGGCCGCCGCCAGGCTCTCCACCTCCCGTTCGGTCAGACTGCCGAAGGGACGCGTGGCCTGCATGAAGCCCATGGGACCGACGGGGTCCATGTCAGTCTATGGGCCGCCGGAAGGGCCCCTGAGAACGCCCTGACCGTGGCTGCCCTCCCTGGCCTTTCGGGGCCCGGCCCGGGGGCGCCCTTACCCCGAGGGGGATTGCCGGAGGTTCTGTCGCCCTTGCATAAAGGCCGTCAGCAGGTCAACGGGGATGGGGAAGACGAGGGTGCTGGTACGCTCGGTGGCCAGCTCCGTGAGGGTCTGGAGGTAGCGCAGCTGGAGGGCCGCCGGCTCCTGCTGGATCACCCGGGCCGCCGCAGCCAGGCGCTCGGCGGCGGCGTACTCCCCTTCCGCGTGGATGATCTTGGCCCGCCGCTCCCGCTCCGCCTCCGCCTGGCGGGCCAGGGCCCGGCGCATCTCCGCCGGGATCTCCACGTCCTTCACCTCCACCGCACTGACCTTCACCCCCCAGGGCGTCGTCTGCTCATCGATGATCTGCTGGAGGCGCTGGTTCACCTGCTCCCGATGGGTGAGCAGTTCATCCAGCTCCGACTGCCCCACCACACTGCGCAGGGTCGTCTGGGCGATGAGGGACGTGGCCCGGATAAAGTCCAGGACCTTCACCACCGCCTTCTCCGGGTCCATGACCCGGAAGTAGATGACGGCGTCGACACGCGTCGAGACGTTGTCGCGGGTGATGCACTCCTGGGGGGGGACATCAATGGTCAGCATGCGCAGGTCCACTTTGACCATCCGCTCCACATAGGGGATCATAAAGAAGAGGCCCGGCCCCCGCGCCCCCACCAGGCGGCCCAAGCGGAAGATCACCCCCCGCTCATACTCCTGCACAATGCGCACCGAGGCGGGGGCCACAACGAGGATGAGGAGGATGATCAGGCCCAGCACTATGACCCACTGCATTACCCCCTCCTTGCAAGGCGGCGCACCCGCAGGATGAAACCCTCCCTCCCCTCTACCACCACCGTCTCGCCCGCTTCAATACGCCCGTCCAGGCTGACGGCCTCCCACCGCTCCCCTTCTACCATGACCGTCCCTTGGGGGTCAAGGGGGGTTCTGGCTACACCCCGCTGGCCGACGAGCCCCTCGGCGCCCGTCACGGGCCGGCGCCGTCGCCTGTCTTGGACGATGACGCGGAGCACCGAGAGGAAGAAGAGGGCAATGGACCCCGCCACCCCGTAGACCAACCAGGGGTTCACCCGCAAGGCCGGCGGGGCGGCGCTGGAGACCAGCAATAAGCCCCCCATGATCAGGGCGATCAACCCCCCCAGGGCCAAGGCGCCCTGGCTGGCTACAAACACCTCCGCCACGAAGAGGATGAAGGCGAGGACGACGAGGAGCACCCCCGCCCAGTTGATGGGGAGGGTGCCCAGGGACGTGAGGGCCAGCAGGAGAAGGATCCCCCCCACAACGCCGGGGACGATGGAGCCGGGGTTGGCGAACTCGAAGAAGAGGGCCAGTAACGCCAGACTTAGAAGGATAAAGGCGACGTTGGGGTTGCTGATGGTGAAGAGGAACTGCTCTACCAGGGACATGTCGATGGACACAGGGCGGGCGGCGGCCGTCTCCAGGGTGGCCTTCCCCGTCAACAGGTTCACCTCCCGCCCGTGGACCTGCTGGAGGAGGCTGGTCAGGTCAGGGGCGATGAGGTCGATCACCCCCAGGGAGAGGGCCTCTTCGGCAGGGGCGGACGCGCTCTCCCGCACCGCCTTCTCCGCCCACTGGACGTTGCGGCCCCGCATCTGGGCCAGGCTCTGGATGTAGGCCGCCGCATCGTTGACCAGTTTCTCGGTGACCGGGGAAGGGGTCTGGTCGGCGCCCCCTGGGGCGCCCATGGCTACGGGACGGGCGGCGCCGATCTCCGTCCCCGGGGCCATGGCGGCAACGTGGGCCGCCAGGGTGATAAAGGTGCCCGCCGATGCCGCCCGCGCCCCTGCCGGCGCCACGTACACGATCACCGGCACCCGGGCGTTCACAATGCGCTGGACGATGTCCCGCATGCTCTCGTCCAGGCCCCCGGGGGTGTCCAGCATAATCACGGCGGCGGTGGCGTTGCGCCGCTCCGCCGCCTCCAGCCCCCGGTCGATGTAGCGGGCCAGGATGGGGTTGACGGTCCCCTTCACCCGGAGGACCACCACCTCCCTGCCCGCTGCGAAGAGGGGTGTGACGGCGGAGAGGGCGAACAGGAGGAGACCCAGAAGGAGAAGACGCCGTACGCTCCGCACTCCAGCCCCCACGACTCCCACTGCCCCCCTCTACAGTATACCCCGAGGGGAGGGGAGGTTGCCCCTAAGGGTGTGCCCCCTGCGCCAGGGGCCAGGCGTGGAGGGGGCGGTACCGGGCGCCCTGGGGGGTAAGGGTGCTGTGCATGAGGGTGAGGCGGCTTACCTCAAAGGACAGGTCCTGGGGGAGGACCACCCGCCCCGCCGCCTCGCCAAGGCGCCGGCGTTCAGCGGGGGATAAGGCGGCCCGCACCCGCCCCACGGTGATATGGGGGGTGAAGGGGTGTCCCTCCCTGGGGAAGCCCAGGGGGACGAGCTCCTCCTCCACCCTTTCCTGGAGGGCGGCCAGGGCCTCCCTGTCCCCTATGACCCCCACCCAGAGCACCCGGGGGGAAGACAGGGAGGGGAAGGCCCCAACCCCCTGCACCTGTAGGCGGAGCGGCCGGGACCCCCGGGCGGCGCGGGCCAGCGCCGTCTCCAGCAAGGGCAGGCGGCGCTCTTCCACCTCCCCCAGGAACTTCAGGGTGAGGTGCAGCCCCTTGGGGTCGGCCCAGGCGACGCCCCTCTCCTGGGAGCGCAGGGGCTCCCATGCGGCGGCGATACCCTGCTGCACCGCCTCGGGCACCTCCAGGGCAACGAACAGCCGAAGGGACCCCGCCATCCTGCCCCCTAGGGGAGTCCGAAGAGACGCCGTGCGTTTTCCCCCAGGACGAGGGCCTGCTCCTGGGGGGTCAGGCAGCCCTCTTCCAGGTGGCGCAGGGCACGCCGGTAGCCCAGGAGGGGGAAGTCCGTCGCGAAGAGGATGGCCCCGGCGCCCACCAGGTCGGCCGTCCGGCGGTACACGGAGGGGTGGTACAAAAGGGGGGCGGCGGCGGCATCGAAGAAGGTGTCGGCCAGGGCCTGGGCCACCTCGGGCATCAGGGCGTAGAAGGGCAGCCCCCCTCCGAAGTGGGCCAGGATAAGGGGTATACCCGGGAACAGGTGGCGGACCGTCATGGCCCGGTCCGGCGTGGTGGAGCCTTTCCCCGGGTAGAGATGGCCCACCGGCTCGGAGGTGTGGACCAGGAGGGGTAAGCGGAGCCGTCGGAGCTCCTCGGCCAGGGGCCGGAGGGGGGAGAGGTCCCCCTCCCACCACCCCTGGGGGTCGGGGTGGAGCTCCCCCACCCCCCTCGCCCCCCCGGAGAGGCACCGCTCCACCTCCCGCAGGGCCCCCTCGCCCCAGAGGGGGTTGACCGAGACGAAGGGGATGAGACGCCCCGGCCACCGGGCAGCCGCCTCCAGGAGGTACTCGTTGCACAGGCGGGCCAGGTCCTGGTCGGTCCACCCCATCCCCGCCACCACAGCCCACCGGACCCCCGCCTCGTCCATAGCCGCCACCAGCTCTTCCGCCGTGGCCATACGGGCGGTGGGGCGCTGGAACAGGTGGGCAAAGGTCCTGTCCCGCCGGGCCCACAGGTCACGCTCGGCTATCACCCTAGGGGGGAAGATATGGGTGTGGGCGTCGACGGGCATGGGCTATAGGTGGGGGGAGGCCCTCCCCTCGACCAGGCGGAGGACATGGGCCCAATGGGGCCAGTGGAGAAAGGGCACCGCCTCCTCCAGGGTAGCCCACCGGTAGGCCACGTGCTCCTCACTGAGGCGGACGGGGCTGTCGGGGGGTACGCGGATGGCGAAGTAGGGCTCCCGGATCGTCCTCCCCCCCTTCTGGAAAGTATGGATGTAGTCCATGTCGAGGACCGCCAGGAAGCGCTCAATGCCGCTCTCCTCCCGCGCCTCCCTCTCCGCCGCCTCCCGCGCGCTCTCCCCCGGCTCCACCGCCCCCGTGATGACCCCCCACCATCCCCCGCGCTGCGGGGGGCGCCGGAGGAGCAGATACCGGAGACGCCCGTCGTCCCTCCGGTGGAAAACCACCACCCCTACCTTTAGGGCAGGCGCAGAGGCCATGGGGGCACCGCCTTTCCCTTTCCACTATAACCTGTATAACCTGGACTGGGGTGGCGGGTAGGGTGTAGGATAGGCCAGAAGCCACCGTAAGGAGGAGGCGATGCCACGGCGTGGGAAAGGGCGCTCTACCCCCCCCGTGACGGGCAAGGCGATGGCTCTCCCCGAACACCAGCCGACGGAGGAGGAGCAGCTGCGGCGTGCCGCCCTGGAGTACGTGTGGATCCCCATGCGGGAGCCCACGGAGATGGGGGAAAAGGGGGAGCCCTATATCTTCGTCGAGGGGCGCGGGGTGCGGGTCAGGGATATCAGCGGTCGCGAGTTCATCGACGGCCTCTCGGGGCTCTGGCTGAAGAACGTGGGGTACGGGCGGGAGGAGATCGCCGAGGCCGTCCGCGAGCAGATGCTCAAGATCACCTACCAACCCTTCGGCGCCACCACCGTCCCCACCATCCGCCTGGCGGAGAAACTGGCCCAGATCACCCCCGGGGTGCCCCGCGCCTTCTTTGTGAGCGGGGGGAGCGAGGCGGTGGAGACGGCCCTGAAGATCGCCCGGGCCTACCACGTGCGGCGGGGGGAGCGGGGCCGGTACAAGGTCATCTCCCGGAAGGGCTCCTATCACGGGGCGACGGGGGTCGCCATGTGGCTGGGAGGGGGGATAGGGGTCGGCGCGGGGCGCTCCGACTACGAGCCCGCCTACCCGGGGATGATCTACGCCCCCCAGCCCCTGCCCTACCGGTGCGAGTTCGGCGCGAAGTCGCCCTCCGAGTGCGCTGTGAAGTGCGCCAAAGCCGTGGAGGACCTCATCCTCTTCCACGGGCCGGAGACGATAGCCGCCTTCATCGGGGAGCCCATTGCTACCCCCCCGGGCATCGCCGTCCCCGGCGATGAGTACTGGCCCCGCATCCGGGAGATCTGCACCAAATACGGCATCCTCCTCATCGTCGACGAGGTGATCTGCGGCTTCGGGCGCACGGGGAAGTGGTTCGGCATCCAGCACTGGGATGTGCAGCCCGATATCATCACGGTGGCCAAGGGCCTCACGTCGGGGTACATCCCCATGGGGGCTGCCCTTGTCCGCAAAGAGGTGGCCGACGCCTTCGTGGGTTCGGAGAAGGTGATGTTGCGCCACATCATCACCTTTGGTGGACACCCGGTGGCCGCCGCCGCGGCCTTGAAGAACCTGGAGATCATGGAGCGGGAGGGGTTGGTGGAGAACGCGGCCCGGATGGGGGAGTACCTGCTGGAGCAGCTGAAGGAGCTCCAGGAGAAGCACCCCATCGTGGGGGATGTGCGGGGCAAGGGCTTGCTGGCGGGGATAGAGCTGGTGCGGGACCGGAAGACCAAGGAGCGCTGGCCCCAGGAGGCGAAGGTCCGGGACCGCCTCATCAGCAAGTTCCTCCGGGAGGGCCTGTACCTCCGCCCCTATGGCGAGACCATATCCCTTGCCCCTCCCCTCTGCATCACCCGCTCCGAGGTGGACGAGGTCTGCCACATCCTGGACACCGTCCTGGGGGAGGTGGAGAGGGAGTTGGGGGTCAGCCCCTGACCGCCTGCGGGGCAGTCTCCCGTCCCGCCTGGGCGGCAGCCTCCCACCGGGCGAGGAAGGAGAGGACCTCCTGAGGGGTGGAGCAGCGGGCGGCAAAGGGCAGGGCGTGGAAGAGGCGGGTCGCCCGCCCCCCGGTGAAGTCCCGAGGGGGGAAGGGTCCCTCCTCAAAGGACAGCAGACAACGCCCCTCCTCCATGGCTTCTAGGGCGCGGAGGTTGTGGGGCCCAATGGGCATGGGGCAGAGGACAACCGCATCGGCCTGCCGGACCATCTCCCGGTGTCGCCGGTGGGCCGCGTCGTCGATGGGGCTGAAGGCGGGGAGGGGGAGGAAAGGGATGCCGAGGGCGGAGGCCGTGAGGCGGTCGGTATCCCCCTCCCCCAAGGGGCCGGCGGTGACGGGAAAGCCCTCCCGGTAGAGGAGATAGAGGAGGTGTCCCCCGCTGCCCCCGCCGCAGACCACGTGGACGCGGGGGAGAGGACGGGGGGGATGGGAGGGCAGGGGGCCCAAGGGGCGGACCACCAGCCGCCCCGTGACCGGGTCGCGGTAGACGAGGGCGGCGATGCCGAAGACCCGGGCCAGGGCGTGGGGGGTGAGCACCTCCTCCGGTGGACCGTCGGCCACCACCCGCCCCTGGTGGAGGAGCACCAGACGGTGGCAGTAGGCGGCGGCCAGCTCCAGGTTGTGGAGGGCGGCAACAGCGGTGACCCCCTCCCCCTGGACGATCCCCCGGATCATCTCCAGCACCTGCACCTGGTGGTGCAGGTCCAGGTTGGCGATGGGCTCGTCCAGGAGGAGGAGGCGGGGGCGCTGGGCCAGAGCCCTGGCCAGGAAGACCCGCTGCCGTTCCCCCCCTGAGAGGGTGGTGACCTCCCTCCGGGCAAAGGGGAGGGTCCCCGTCTTCTCCATCGCCGCCCGGGCGGCTGAACGGTCCTCCTCGTCCTCTACCATCTGGAAGAAGCCCATATGGGGGTAGCGCCCCATCAGCACCACGTCCAGGGCGGTGAAGGCAAAGGTGGGGGGAAGGGCCTGGGGCACGTACCCCACGCGGCGGGCCACCTCCCGCTGGCCCAGCCGCCCCACGGGACACCCCTCCAAAAACACCACACCCTTCTTAGGGGCATAGAGGCCCAGGATGGTCCTCAGGAGGGTGGTCTTGCCCGCGCCGTTGGGGCCCACCAGGCCGATAAACTCCCCACCCCGCGCCTCCAGGCTGACCCCCTCCAGGATGCGCCGGGCCTGGACCTCCAGGGTCACGGACGCCAGCGCCAGGACGGGGTGCGCCATGGGCCTCACCTCACGCCCGCGGGGACCGGGGGGAGGGCGGGGAAGGGGGGAAAGACCTTCCCCCGCGCCTGGGGCCACAGGAGGGCCGCCACGATCTCCGCCCCCCGGATGTTCCACACCGTGAGGGTGCCGAAGAACCTGGGCGGCACAGGGTATACCCTCCCCTCCCGGATAGCGGTCACCGCCGCCAGGGCCGGCTCGGTCAACAGCTGGTCCCGGAAGCGCTCCGCCGCCTCAGGGGCCTGGGGGATGATGATCACGTCGGGGTTGAGGGCAGCGATGGTCTCCACACTGATGATCCCCGGCGGGGTGATGCCCGCCTCGGCGGCGGCGTTCACCCCCCCGGCCATCTCAATCACCATCCCGGCGATGGAGCCTTTGGCGGCGGCGTATATCCTGCCCCCAAAGGTAAAGAGGGAGAGGACACGGGGACGCCTCTCCCCCTTGGGGATGAGGTCGGTGAGGGCCTGGAGGCGGCCCCGCAGGGCCCGCTCCAGAGCCAGGGCCCTCTCCTCCTCCCCCAGGACATACCCCACGAACAGGACGTCCTGGAAGATCCCCTCCACCTCATACCGCTGGGGGACCTGCACCACGGTGAGGCCGGCCCTCTGGAGAGTATCCACCAGGTCCCTGGGGTCAAAGCGGGCGGCAATGACCACCTCCGGCCGTTGGGCAATGATGGCCTCCGGCTCCCACCCGACCCCCACGGACCGCTGGGCCACCTCGGCCACGTTGGACCAAAGGGGATCCTGGGCGGCCCTGTTCACGGAGGGGACCCGCTCCGGGGGCACCAGGGCATACACTAACTCCGCCAGCCCCCCCGAGAGGGGGTGGATGTTCATGGGTTTGGCGGTGATGCGCACCCTGCCGTTGAGGGCCTCCACCTCCCGGGGCCAGCCGAAGTTGGTGGGGGCGACAATGCCCGGTACCCTCGCCCACGGGTTGGGCGTGGGGGTGGGGGTTGGCAGGGCGACAGCCGGCGCAGGGGTGGGTGTGGGGGTCGGTGGGGCGACCACTGGCATGGGCGTGGGGGTGGGAAGGGCAACGACAGGGGTGGGTGTGGGCGTAGGGGTGGGAGGGGCGGCGGGCCGGGCGCACGCCCCCAACACCACCGCAGCCCACAGCACCAGGAAGACCGGGAAAACCCTTGTGAACATGGCGCACCTCCTTCTACAAGGGGTCTAGTTGCCTTTTGCTCCGCAGGAGGAGAAAGAGGAAGAAGGGGGCCCCTATCAGGGACGTCACCACCCCTACCCGCACCTCGGCGGGGGAGACGACCGTTCGGGCCACGGTATCGGCGGCGACCAGGAAGAGGGCGCCCAGGAGGGCCGAGAGGGGGATGAGGGCGCGGTTGTCCGGCCCCAAGAGGAGGCGCAGCATGTGGGGCACCACCAGGCCTACGAAGGCGATGCCCCCGGTGATGGCCACCGCCGCCCCTGTGACCAAACAGGCGAGGGCGATGACCAGGGGGCGCATCACCCGCACCCGCACCCCCAGGGCGTGGGCCTCGTCATCCCCCAGGAGGAGGAGGTTGAGGGGTCGGGTCAGGGCCAGCAGGAGCAGGAGGCCCCCCAGGATAAAGGGGGCTGCCAGGCGGATGTGGTGCCACCCCCGCCCATCCAGCCCCCCGATCAGCCAGAAGAGGGCGCCCCGCAAGGCGTCGGCATAGGGGGAGAGGGCCATGAGGAGGAAGGTCAGGAGGGCGCCGCAAAAGGCGTTCACCGCGACCCCCGCCAGGAGGAAGGTCGCCGGCGTTGTCCTCCCCCTGGCCCAGGCAAGGCCGTAGACCAGGGCGGCGGCCCCAAGGGCGCCGGCGAAGGCGGAGAGGGGGAGGGCGAGGGGGAAGCGGTGCTCTATCCCCACGGCGATGGCCAGCACCGCCCCCACCGCCGCCCCCGCCGACACCCCCACCACCCCGGGGTCGGCCAGGGGGTTGCGGAAGACCCCCTGGAGGGCCGCCCCTGAAGCGGCCAGGGCCATACCCACCAGGGCCCCGGCCACAATACGCGGCAGGCGGATGTGGAGGAGGACCGCCTCCTGGGTCGGCGCATAGGGGGCCAGGGAGAACCCTAGGGGTTCCAGGAGGATGCTGACCACCTGCCGGGGGGCAATGGCCACAGGGCCCAGGGAGAGCGAGGCCAGGACCGCCCCAAGGAGCCCGAGCCCCAGGATGCCCGCCCCTATGGCGAGGCGGAGGCCCCACTGTAGGGCAGAGGGGTCAACGAGGGCGGAACGGTGCACAGGCAACGCCTCCCCACCTTACGGGGGGCCGTGCCCGGCACAACCGAGGCGGCTCATAGGGAACCCCCCTTTGGAGCGAAGAGCAGGTCCCGCGCCGGTCAGGCAGGTCTCCTGGCTCGCGGGGTCAGGAGGAGGGGCCGGGCCCTTCCCATCGCCTCGGGGCGACAGTGGGCTCCGGCCGAAGAACCCCGCTCACAGTGGCGCCACCGCGGCGGATTCGCACCGCTCTTCCCTATTCTCCCCTTGCGGGGCACCTGACCGGGGCATCTGCTGTTGTCTACACCTCCTGGGTAGCAGACCCCGCCCCATGTTGTCAAGGGTGCGGGAGGGAGACGGAGGCGTGCCGCAGCAGGCCGTCGACGGCCCAGGCGATGGTTTTTTGGAGGGAGCGGCGGAAGCCCTTGGTCAGCTCGGCGAGGATGGGGTAGACTGGGCGTGGGTCCATGGCACCTCCCCTCGTGGGGGTGGTTTTTCAGAGGGGAGCAGGCCATGGACCCGCCGTCTTTTCCTGCCCGGCGGAAAACTGTTAGACCCTCAGGGGTCGTGAAGGGGTTGCGCAAAGGGTGGGGGGGAGGTATACTTGGGCGTGATTGCCCGCGGCAGGGACGCGGGCGGGGTTGCCCCATGAGGCGTCGATGGCGAAAGGCGTGGTCGGGCCCAGCCCGAGGAGGATACCTGTGGCATTTGTGGACAAGACCCTCACCTGCAGGGAGTGTGGGACCTCTTTTGTCTTTTCGGCGGGGGAGCAGCAGTTTTACCGGGACCACGGCCTGATGCACGAACCCGCCCGTTGCCCGTCCTGCCGGGCGGCGCGACGACAACGCAGGGAGGGGATCGGCACCCCACCGGCAGGCAACCCCACCCCTCGCCGCACCTTCCCCGCCGTGTGTCACCAGTGTGGCAGGGAAACCCTGGTCCCCTTCCAGCCCCGGCAGGGACGGCCGGTCTATTGTAGCGACTGCTTTGCCCGGTTCCGGGGGACCCGCTAGACCCTCCCCCGCGTCTATGCCCTCACGCATACGACGGGGATGCTCCTCGGGGACGTAGCCGGCCTGGGCTCGGCCCTGTGTTGGGCATGGGGAGGGGTCCTGGGGCGACTGTTGACCGCCCGCTTGGGGGTCCTGGCTACCGCCGGCTGGCGGTCCCTGGTGGCAGCGGCCCTGGGCTTCGGCGTCGCCTTTGCCTTGGGCAGGGGCGATGCCCTCTCTTCTCTGTCGTGGGCGCTCCTGGCGGTCTTCCTTGTATCCACCGTGCTGATGCTGGGTGGGGAGCTCTCTTTCCTGGCGGGCCTCAAGGCCGACCTGGCCTCGCGCGTCTTTTCCGTGGCCTCCAGCGGGTATATCTTCCTCAGCCTGGTGCTCTCCGCCCTGTTCACCCGGGATGGGCTGCCCTGGACCACAGCGGTCGGGGGGGTGCTGGTAGCGGCGGGGATCGCCTTCCTCTTCTCCCCAGCGGAGGCGTGGGCGCTGGTGCGGGGTGTCCAGATGGGGGGCTTGGGCTATGGGTTGGCGGCGGCGTTGTTCTGGTCCCTGGGGAGCCTCGGCTTCGCCTGGGTGGTGCGCTCCCTGGACGTCTTCCTCGCCCATGCGATGCGTATGGCCCTCATCGCCCTCCTCCTGTCACCCCTTTTCCTCTACCGCCGGGGAGGCGTCCCCACCCCATGGGCCGACCAGGGGACTATGGTGCTGCTGGGACTCGGGGCCCTGACTGGCTACGGCTCCGGCCTCCTCTTCCTGGTCGCCTTGCGCTATACCACCCTGGGCAATGCGGTGGTGCTCTCCTCGGTGGCCCCCCTCTTCGTCGTCCCCATCGCCCGTCTGGTGGGGAAGGAGAGGGTGACGTGGCGGCTGTGGGCAGGGGTGGTGGCCATGGTGGCGGGGATATGGGCTGCTTTTGCCCCCGCCCTCTAGGCCGGTAGAATACTCTGGGGAAAGGGGTATGGCCGGCCATTCCCGGTGGGTCCAGATCAAGCGCCAGAAGGCGGCGGCCGACGCCAAAAGGGGGCAGCTGTTCACCAAACTGGCGCGGGAGATCACCGTTGCCGCCCGGCAAGGGGGTGGGGATATCCAGGCGAACCCCCGCCTCCGCCTGGCCGTGGAGCGCGCCCGGGAGGCCAACATGCCCATGGAGAGCATCCAGAGGGCCATCCGGCGGGGCCTCGGCCAGGGGGAGGAGCAGTCCAAGGTGGAGGAGGTCCTCTACGAGGGGTACGGACCGGGGGGCATCGCCATCCTGATCCAGGCCCTCACGGAGAACCGCAACCGCACCGTCTCCGAGGTGCGGACGGTTTTGGAACGCCACAGGGGGAAGATGGGGGGCGCCGGCTCTGTCGCCTGGCTCTTTGAGGCGAAGGGTGTGCTGACCCTGGAGGAGCCCGACCCCCGGCGGGCAGAGGGGATCGCCCTGATGGCCATTGACCTGGGGGCCGATGACTTCGCCTTGGACGGCTCCTATCTGGAAATCCGGTGTGCGCCGGAGCGGCTGGAGGAGGTCAAGAAGGCCCTGGAGGCCCAGGGGGTTACCTTCACCTCCGCCGAGGTCTCCATGGTCCCCAAGACCACCGTCCCCCTGGACGCCGCCACCAGTGAGCAGGTCTTCCACCTGCTGGAGCGGCTGGAGGACCTGGACGACGTGCAGAAGGTGTACACCAACGCCGATTTCCCCAGCGAGGTGTTGGAGCGGTATCGGGCCACGTAGGAGGGGCGCGTGCGCGTCCTGGGGATCGACCCCGGTACCCTCCGGTTGGGATACGCCTTGGTGGTGGCGGATGGCGAGGCCATGACGCTGGAGGAATGTGGCACCCTGACCGCCCCCCACCGGGCGCCCCTGCCCCGCCGCCTCGCCTCCCTCTACCGCTCCCTGCGGGAGGTCGTGGAGCGGCTGTCCCCCCACGTGGTGGCGGTGGAAGAGCCCTTTGTGCCCCGCCGGGAGCAGGGGATGGCGGTGCGTACGGCCATCGCCGTGGGCCAGGCCCAGGCCATCGCCTTCCTGGTGGCCGATAGCCGTCCTGTGGTAACCTATTCCCCTGCGGTGGTGAAGCAGGCGGTGACGCGCAACGGCCGGGCCTCCAAAGGGGAGGTGGGGGAGGGGGTGCGCCTTCTCCTGGGCCTGGGGGCGCTCCCCGCTTCGTCGGACAGCGTCGACGCCATCGCCGTGGCCCTCTGCCACTGCCTTCAGGAAGGGGCGTGGAGACGCCTGCAGGGGGAGGGGTGATCCGCTGGCTCCAGGGCACGGTGGTGGCAGTGGAGGGGGACCGGGTGGTGGTGGCCGTGGGCCCGGTCGCCCTGGAGGTATGGGTCCCCACCTCCGCCCTTGCTACCCTGGGCCCTCCCGGATCCCCCGTGCGCCTGTACACTTCCTTCCTGGTGCGGGAAGACCGCCTCCTCCTCTACGGCTTCCCCACCGAGGAGGGCCGTCGGCTGTTTGAGCTCCTGTTGACGGTCCGGGGGGTAGGGCCTCGGACCGCCCTCGCCCTCGCGGGACACCTCTCGCCCCAGGAGGTGGGGCTGGCTATCGCGAGGGGGGATGAGGGGGTGCTGGCGAAGGCCCCCGGGGTGGGGAAGAAGACGGCCTCCCGCATCGTCCTGGAGCTCAAGGGACGGCTGGAGAAGGAGATGGAGGCCGTGCCCGGGGGTGACTTTTCCCAACAGGACCTCCTGGCTGCCCTCCTGGCCCTGGGCTATTCCCGCCGGGAGGCCCAGGAGGCCCTCCAGGCCGCGGCATCTAGCCCCACCCTCCCCCTGGAGGAGCGGGTGCGCCGTGCCTTACTCTACCTGGGGGGGAGAGGGGGAACGGCGTGACGGAAGAGGGTCCCCACCCTGCCCTCCTGGACGACCCCGCCCACCGGGCGGCCTGGGACCCGTCGGGCTTCTGGGGGCGCATCGCCTCCCTCCCGGAGCAGGTGGTGGCGGCCCGGCAGGCGGCGGGGGAGGTGGTCATCCCCGGGGCGGCGCGGGCGTGCGCCCGCATCCTGGTGGCGGGGATGGGGGGGTCAGCCATCGGGGGGGATCTGGTGGCCGGCCTCGCCGACGCCCTTGGGGGGCCCCAGGTGGTGGTATGGCGGGACTTCGGCCTCCCCCCGTGGGTGGACCGGCAGACCCTGGTGGTCGTGAGCACCTATTCGGGGGAGACCCCCGAAACCCTCTCCTCCCTGGACGCCGCCCTCCGGAGGGGCGTGCCCCTCCTGGTCCTTACCTCCGGCGGCACGGCGGCCCGGCGGGCGGCCCAGCACGCCCTCCCCCTCCTGTCCATACCCTATCGGGGCGAGCCCCGGACGGCGGTGGGATGGCTCTTCTTTGGGTTGCTGGCCCTCCTGGAGCGGGCGGGGCTCTTCTCCGTGGGGGCCGGCTGGGAGGAGGCCATCGCCCTCCTCCGCCGGCAGGGGGAGGCGCTGGCCCCCACAACCCCCCTGGCCCGGAACCCCGCCAAGGAGCTGGCGGCCCACCTCTACGGGAAGATACCGGTGATATGGGGCATGGGGTTCCTTAAGGGGGTGGCCCACCGCTGGAAGACCCAGGTGAACGAGAACGCCAAGGCCCCCGCCTTCACCGAGGCCGTCCCCGAAGCCCTCCATAACGCCGTGGAGGGGTTAGAGGGGGAGGCGACATCTCCCCTGGGGGTGGTGGTGCTCTCTTCCCCCCTGGTGGCAGGGGAGCAGCGGCGGCAGGGGGAAGCCCTCCGCTCCCTGCTGCAGGGGAAAGGGACATGGTCCCGCTGGGTCGAGGGGGAAGGGGACACACCCCTGGGGCAGGTGGCGGGCCTCCTCTTCCTGGGCGACTGGACCAGCTACTACCTGGCCCTCCTCTACAGGAGGGACCCCGCCCCCGTCCCCACCATCACTGCCCTTCGCGCCGCCCTTCAGAGGGGGGCGTCTCCCCCGCCATCGCCCGGACCCGCTCCCAGCGGAGGGCCGTGGTCCGGGCCACCAGGTCCGCCAGGGTGAGGCTATCGAGAGGGCGGAGGAGGGCCTCCTGGGCCTGGCGCCACACCTCCCGGGCGGCGCAGAAGTGCTCCAGGGGGCATACCCCAGGGCCCCTCAGGCACCGGACGAGAAACACCGGCCCTTCCAGGGCTTCCAGGATGCCCCGCAGAGTCATGGCGTGGGCGGGGACCCCCAGCCGCAGACCACCCTTCCTCCCCCGACGGGTGCGCAGCAACCCCACGGAGGCGAGGCGGGTGACGACCTTGCGCACGAAGGGCTTGGGCACCAGCTGGCGGCGGGCCACCTGGGCGGTGGTACACACCCGCCCCTCGGCCTCCGCCTCGGCGACGCTCAGGAGGACACGCACAGCGTAGTCGGTCGTGCGGGTGATCTCCACGCCCTTCCCCCCTCTCACCGGAGAAAGACGACGGCCCTGTCGTCCTTTTTCAGGGTGCCCCATAGGGGGGTATGGTTCTAGGGCCATGGGGCAGGGGTAAAGGGGGGCCGAAAGCCCTGGCTATAGGGGGGTGCCCATCTTCCCCGGGTTCATGACCCCTGCCGGGTCAAGGGCTTTCTTAATGCGGTGGAAGACCTCTAGCCCCTGCCCCCATTCCCGGGGGAGCAGGTGGGACAGCTTGATGCCCACCCCGTGGCAGTACTCCATAGCGCCGCCCATGTCCTGGGCCAGGGTCAGGAGGGCATCCACCAGGGGGGCCAGGGAGAGGGGGTCGGCGGAGGCGGGAGCGTCGGCGCTGAAGAGGAGGGAGAAGAACTCGGGCCGCCCCCACAGGGACCACTCCCGCACCACCACGGGATACCGTTGCAGCAGGGAGAGGGCCTGCCGGCGGTACTCCGGCACCTTTCCCGCGGGGATCGCTATGTGCAGGTAGTCTATGGCCAATTGGGGGCGCCGTCGGTGGGAGAGGGGTTTCCCCCATATCTCCTGCCGGTAGCGTTCGGCGACACGGTGGCGCTCCTTCCAGAAGGCGAGGGCGCGGCCGGTCCCCAGGTCCTCCCCCCCATGGGCGGAGCAGGTCTGCCGCGCCCGTTGACCGGCCCCCCTGACCTCTTCCCGATACCCCTCGAACCCCAGGTGGAGCACCACCTCGTCCTTTCCCCCCCCCCAAAACTCCTGGGAGAAGTCCAGCAGGGCGGGGCGCAGGCCCAGGTGAAACATCTCCATAACGGCCGCGTACCCGGCCTCGAAGGAGGGGAACCGGTAGGCCATAAGGAGCCGCTCCTCGGGGATGGGGAAGGCCTCCACGGTGGCCTCCACGATGATCCCCAAAGTCCCCTCGGTGCCGATGAAGAGGGCGTTGAAGTCGAAGGCCGAGGGCTTGGGGGTGGGACGGGTGGTGAGGACCTCCCCTGTACCCAGGATGACCTTCATCCCCCGCACCTGGGCGCCCATAGGCCCGTAGCGCCCGGCCAGGTACCCCACGCCGTTGGTGGCGATGGTGCCCCCCAGGGTGGCGATGGGCTGGCTCCACGGGTCGTGGCCCAGGAAGAGGCCATGGGGGTGGAGGGCCTTATCCAAGGCCTCCAGGATAACGCCCGCCTCCGCCTGCACCAGGTGGCTCTCCCGGTCGACGTGGAGGACACGGGAGAGGCCTTTCATGTCCAGCACAATGCCCCCTTTCAGGGGGACGACAGCCCCCATGACCCCTGTCCCCCCACCGAAGGGGACGACGGGGACACCCCGCTGGGAGGCCCACGTCACAACGGCGGCCACCTGCTCGGGGGAGCGGGGATGCACCACGGCGTCGGGGCGGCGGTCCAACAGGGGGGCAGCCCGGAAGGCCCGCCACGGCCACAGGGCGTCGCCGCTGTGGGCCAAGAGGTCCTCAGGGGCGGTGGAGACCTGCTCCGGGCCGAGCAGGCGGATGAGGTCACGGACCAGGGCTTCGTTGCCGGCCATAGGGCGCCCCTCAAAAAGGGGGGGTGGCTATTCCACGGGGCGCCAGCGGGTGCCCTGGGGGGTGTCCTCCAGGATAATGCCCATGTCCAACAGGCGGGCGCGGATGCGGTCGGCCAGGGCGTATTGGCGCATCTTCCGCAGCTCGCCCCGCACCTCAATGAGGAGCTCAATAAAGGGGCGGGAGGCCGTGTCCCCCCGCGAGGGCTCCCTGAGGGTCAGCCCCAGGACCCCAGCCAGCTGGCGCAGGAGGGTCTGGGCGTGGCCGACGTGGCTACCCCCCTCCCTGGCGCGGTTGATGTCCCGGGCCAGGTCAAAGAGGGCGGCCAGGGCGGCAGGGGTGTTCAGGTCGTCGTCCATCCCCTGGGCAAAGCGCAGGGCGTGGGGGGAGGGGTCGAAGGGGGGGCCGTCGGAGGGGCCCGGACCACCCCGCAGGGCGGAGCGGAGACGCTCCAGGGCCCGCTCCGCGGCCGCCACCCCCTCTTCGCTCCACGTCAGGGGGGAGCGGTAGTGGGAGGAGAGGAAGAAGAGGCGCAGGGCATCGGGGGAGAAGCGGGCCAGGGCCTCTTTGATGGTCACCAGATTGCCCAGGGACTTGCTCATCTTGTCCTGCCCTACCCGGACCAGTCCGTTATGCACCCACCACCGGGCGAAGGGCTCCTCCCCCGTGTAGGCCTCCGACTGGGCGATCTCGTTCTCGTGGTGGGGGAAGATAAGGTCCTGTCCCCCCCCGTGGATGTCCAGGGTGTTCCCCAGGTGGTGAAGGGCCATAGCGGTGCACTCGATGTGCCAGCCCGGCCGCCCCTTACCCCAAGGGCTGTCCCACCATGGCTCCCCCGGTTTGGCGGCCTTCCAGAGGGCAAAGTCCAGGGGGTGCTCCTTGCCCGCCTCCGGCTCCACCCGGGCCCCCGCCAGCATCCCCTCCAGGGTGCGATGGGACAGTTTCCCGTAGCCCTTGGCGGACAACACCCGGAAGTAGACATCCCCGTTGGCCACATAGGCATACCCCCGTTCGACCAGGCGGGCGATCACCTCGATGATCACCCCCATACTCTCGGTGACGCGGGTGTACACGTGGGCGCGCTGGACGGAGAGGGCGTCCATGTCCTCAAAGTACTCGGCGATATAGCGCTCCGCCAGCTCCCGGGTGGTCAGCCCTTCCCTCTGGGCCCGGGCGATGATCTTGTCGTCGATGTCGGTGAAGTTCTGGACGTGACGGACCTTCCACCCCTTGCCCTCCAGCCAGCGGCGCAGCACATCGAAGGCGATGTAGGAGAAGGCGTGCCCTACGTGGGAGGGACCATAGGGGGTGATGCCGCAGACGTACATCTTCACCGTGTCCCCTTGGGGGGTAAAGGGGCGCTTCTGGGCGGTGAGGGTGTCATAGAGCCTCATGCCTCCTCCACCAGGGCCACAGCATAGGCGGCGATGGCCTCCTGCCGGCCGACGGGCCCCAGCCCCTCGGCCGTCTTGGCTTTCACGCTGACGTGGGTGGGGGGCACGCCTAAGCAGTGTGCCAGCCGCTGCCGCATGGCGTCAAGGAAGGGGCGCAAAGGGGGGCTCTCGGCCACCACGATGGTGTCCACATTGCCTATCCGCCACCCCTTCTCCGCGAGGACCCGGCAGACCCGGTCCAGTAAGGCCATGCTGTCGGCGTCTTTGTACCTGGGGTCCGAGGGGGGGAAATGGGTGCCGATGTCCCCCAGGTTTGCCGCCCCCAGCAGGGCGTCGATGACGGCGTGGACCAGGGCGTCGCCGTCGCTGTGCCCCAGCAGCCCCTTGGGGAAGGGGATGACCACCCCCCCCAGGACCAGACGCCTCCCCTCCACCAGGGGGTGGATGTCCCAGCCCACACCCACCCGGACCCTCACGGCGGAGACACCTCCGTTGGCACCCGACGGGCCCGCAGGATGGCTTCGGCCAGGAGGAGGTCTTGGGGGGTGGTGATCTTCAGGTTGGCATAGTCGCCGGGGAACACCTTCACCCGCGCCCCCAGGCGCTCCACCATTGTGGCGTCGTCGGTCACCGGGTCGTGGATAGAGCGATGGGCCTCCTCCAGGAGGGGACGGCGGAAGACCTGGGGTGTTTGGACCACCCATAGCTGCTCCCGGGGGAGGGTCTCGACCACCCACATAGCGGGGTCCACTTTTTTAATGGTCTCTGTGGCGGGGATGGCGGCGATGGCGGCCCCCGTCTCTTCGGCGGCGAGGAGCCCCTCCTCCACCAGGGCGGGGGTCAGGCACGGGCGGGCGGCATCGTGGACCACCACCCAGTGGCATGGGGGAAGCCCCTCCAGGCCCCGGCGCACCGAGTCCTGGCGCCTCTCCCCCCCCACACAGACACCCCACACCTTCCGCCAGGGTCCCCGCCGGACCAGGTCCTCCCCCTGCGCCAGGGAGGCGCCGTTCAGCACCAGGAGGACCCCGTCCACTGAGGGGGCCTCCTCCAGGGCGTCCAGCACCCATGCCACGGCGGGCCGGCCGCACAGGGGGGCGAAGACCTTGTCCACCCCCCCCATGCGCCGGCTCCGGCCTGCCCCCACCACGATGGCGCCCACCGCTTGGCCCCGGAACACGTCCCCTTCCCCCTGGGACGGGTGCCGCCGCACCGTCCCCGCCCGTATCTACAGGGCCACACGTACACTGAAGACCGCGATGAGGAGGAAGAGCACTGTAAGGATGATGGTGAAGTTAAAGAGAACCCGCTCCAGGCCCCGCCGGACCCGGGGGGTGGACTGGGCAGAGGCGAAGAGACCTGTCCCCTGCCCCCGCACCTGCAGGAGCACCACCAGGATGAGGAGAAGGGAGACCAGGATCTGGGCGATAGCCAAGGACGTCTGCATACCCCTCCTCTCCTGTCTCCGCCCCTGCTCTACCCCCTAAGGGTATGATACCACCACGCTAGGAGGGCAGGCAGCCGGTGGCCCTGGGGGGTTCGGACACGAGTTGGGACAAGGGGAGGGGGACCTCCTCGCCGATAGAATGGAGGATACCAAAAACCCCACCACAGGAGGTCCCCCATGGCTCACCGTATCCCCATGCGGGCATTTATGCAAGCCCTCTTTGAGGACACAACCCTGGCGGCTCAGGCGGCCGAGATCGCCCAGGCCCTCCCGGCCGCCCGCCCCTTACTCCTGACGGACATGGCCGCAAAAAAGAGGAAGGGGGTGAACCGTGGGCCGGGCCGCTCTCCCCCTCCCCAGGCTGGCGCAGATAGCAGAAGCCTCCCAGCACCCCCGGCCCTGGGGGCGGGGCCGCCCCCCCACGTATAGCGAGGGGACGGCGCCGGCCCTGGGGGCGCTGGGGCAGCTCCACGGCCTCTCCCGGCACAAGCCGGAGTCCGTCTCCTGCCAGGCCTGCCCCAGGGGCCCGACTTCTCCACCCCGTCCTATCGGGTAAGGCGCATATCCTAGACGGTGATGGCGCTCACGTCGAGCGAGTCGCTGCTGGCCAACGCCCGGTGGAGGGCCACCATACCCCGTAGGTGGGCCACCAGCGATGAGGTGTCGACCAGGACTCCTCGCGCCCCCGCCGCCACCCCGACTGCGCCGCCCGCAGCAGCTGGCGCGCCCGGGCCCCCTGTAGAGGGTGGCGCGCTTTATGTCAAGATAACGAGAGGGTGTTTGAGGGAAAAAAGAGGGGTAGGCCCCTGGGCCTACCCAGCAGGCCCCTGGCCCGCCCCGTAGGGGCAGGCCCCTGTGCCTGCCCCAATGTTGGGCAACCACGGGGGGTTGCCCCTACGGGGGTATCCCCCGCCCCCTCTGCCAAACACCCTCCGAGACTGTAACATAAGCGGTTGGTCCCGCTTGCGGTAGGAGGCCGTCCCTAATCCCTAGCTGAAAGCAGCTCGAATCACCGGAGACCCGCCAGTGGAAGGCTGTCCTGGTCGTCGGTCCTACCGGTTTCTGCTCGAGGACCTTGGCGGGAAGACGAAAAATTGCCAACCGTACATGTTACAGTCCCACACCCTCCACCTCTCGTGACAGGGGGGGGATGGGCGCTCTATAGTGGGGGCAAACACGGAGAGGAGGTGGCAACTGTGAAAAGGCGGCGTGCACTGTTTCCGTTCCTTGTGGGTCTTTTTGTCATCGGTATCCTTGTGACGGGCCTGGCCTGCCGCCGACCCCAGGAGGCGGCAGCCCCGGCTCCCCCCCCTGCGCCGGCGGCGGCCCCTGCCCCCGCCCCTGCACCCCCTCCAGCGCCTCCTCCTGCCCCAGCCCCGGCCCCCAGGCCTATTGTGTGGAAGGTCCAGAGCAGCTTCCCTGCCGTTGCCCCGGCCCACATATCCCTGGTGGAATTGGCCAAGGTGGGATGCCCTACCCCCTGACCTGCAGGCCATCGTCCGGAATGTGGTCCTGGCCGAGGCCGCCGACTTCTACATGCGCGACCTGAAGATGAATATGGACGACCTGGAGGAGATGGTGACCAAGAGGGGGGTGAAGGTCTACTTCACTCCTCCCGAGATCCTAAGGGCCCAGTTGGAGGCGTGGGACAGGGTGCTGGAGCGGGAGTCCAAGGCCAACCCGTTCTTTGCCAAAGTGGTGGAGTCCCAGAAGGCGTGGGCGAGGAGGGCCGTCCCTTACCGGCAGCAGTTTTCCGTGCCCCGGGATATAGCCTTTGAGTATTACTGGAAGAGGTGAGGGGCAGCGGACCCGGGGCCAGGGACCGACCCAACGGAAAGGGTATCCGGCGCCCTTCCTGTGTCGCGCAGGAAGGGCGCTATATTTTCCCGGGGCGATCACCATGCCCATGAGGGGCGCCTGACGGTGGGGAGGCCGGAGGCCTTCACCCCCCACTTCGCCGCCGCCCTGCAGGGGCTGGGGGCCGGCTACCCCCCTTGGGCCTGACCCTCCCCGCGGAGGACGCCCACCGCCCGGTACAGGAGCCACACCCATAGGGGTAAGACGGTCATGGCCCGGGCAAGGGGCTCGCCCGGGGGGACGTCCCGCGCGTCCAGCAGGAAAAAGCGGAGGGTGTGGTAGAGGGCGAAGGGCAAGGTCACGAGGACGAGCACCGAGAAGATGAGGAGCAAAAAGACCAGATATGCCCGGCCCAGAACATCCCTTCCCTCTCCGGGCACCTCCAGGCGTCGGCGCACCCATAGGTGCGCCCCCAACACCAGGGACCCGATACCACAGGAGGTGATCCCCCGCAGGACCCCTTCCCAGAGGGCGCGGCGCAGCCCTTCCTCGGGGACAAGGGGGGTGTCGGGTGCGGGCGCAGGGGTGGGGTAAGAAGGGTAGTAACTGAAACCCTCCCCCAGGGCCACACCCAGCGCCGCCCGCACCAGCTCAGCAAGCCCCCCAACGGTGACCATCAGACTGGCGATGAGCGCCAGGTAGAGGTAGACGCGCAGGAGGAACCTCCAGGGGAGCATCCCCCCATCCCCGGCGCGCCCCCGGACAATGAAACCGACGATACCGCCAGCCGCTATCCCCCCCACCACGAAGAGGAGCAGGACGATCAGCATCACGATCCCATCGACGTCCATCCCCACCTCGAGCGCCGTCCCCCTACAGGCCGGGACAGCCAATAGAGGGTATCACCACAGGGGGGAGAGGTGCCCAGGGGGGAACGGACCTTCGGGGACCCTTCGCACACTTCTCAGAAGCCCATAAGGGACACGGGGCCTATAGCCCAGGTCTTTCCCCGGGGGGTGAGGGTGTTTGAGTGGGGCAGGCCTTGCGCCTGCCCAACAGGCCCACGTGCCCGCCCCGATATAGGGCAACCACGGGGGGGTTGCCCCTACGGGGGTATCCCCCGCCCGTCCTTTCACACACCCTCCCGCGGGGTTGGACAGGGCCAGCCACCCACCTCCCGACGCGGCCCCCAAAAGTCCACCCCTCGCACCTCGTAACCCCCTATATCACCACCTTCCTCGGGGGAATGCGATGTTTTTCTGCGGTAATAATGGCATCTATTGTAGCAACTGCCCGATCAATCTGGCCGTCTTCGTTCACAACGAGGTGAGTGAAGGAGGGGAGGCATGCCATTTCGGAGCGGGCGATGCGGAGGCGCTCCGCGAGGGCCTCGGGGGAGTCGGTCCCCCGCAGGCGGAGGCGCCGCTCCAGCTCCCGGAAGGAGGGGGGGGTGATGAAGATGAACACCCCTTGGGGGACCAGGCGCCGGAGGGTGGCGGCCCCCTGCACGTCCACCCGAAGGAGGACGTCCTGGCCCCGGGCGAGGGCCTGGCGCACCTGCTCCTTGGGCACCCCATAGTAGTGCCCATACACCTGGGCCCACTCCAGCAACTCCCCTCGGTCCCGCAGGCGCAGGAACTCCTCCACCGACAGGAAGATGTAGTCCACCCCGTCCCGTTCGGTGGGGCGTTGGGGCCGGGTCGTCGCCGTCACGGCGATGTGGTAGGGACGCCCCAGCTGGCGCATGCGGGCCAGGATGGTGTCCTTCCCGGCGCCCGAGGGGCCCGAGAGGACCACCAGAAGGGGCTGGGGGCGATAGGGCTGCTGGGTCAGGAGGTCAGCAAGAAAGTCCTCACTCACGCCCTTTCCCCTGGAGAAGGGCCAGGTGGTCCCAGAAGGAGGGGTAGGAGACGGCCACCCACTCCGCCCCCTGCACCGTGGTCTCCCCCTGGGCCAGCAGCCCCGCTACGGCTAGGGCCATGGCAAGGCGGTGGTCACGGTAGGTGCGCACCACAGCCCCCCGCAGACGCACCGGCCCCTGGATGCGCATGCCGTCGGGGAGCTCCTCGACCCGGGCCCCCATCCGCCGGAGCTCCCGCACCATAGTGGCAATGCGGTCCGACTCCTTTACCCGCAGCTCCTGGGCGTCGCGGATAACGGTGGTGCCCTGGGCGTGACACGCCGCCACAGCCAGGAGGGGGATTTCGTCAATAAGGCGGGGGATAAGGGCCCCCCCGATCTCCACCCCTTTCAAGGGGCTAGAGGTGGCGGTGATGTCGGCCACCGGCTCTCCCCCCTGCTCCCGGAGGTTGGTGATCTGGAGGGACGCGCCCATCGCCCGGAGGACCTCCAGGGCGCCCGTGCGGGTGGGGTTGACCCCCACGTTGCGCACCGTCACACGCCCCTCGGGGTGACATACCGCCGCCACCAGCCAGGGGGCGGCGGAGGAGAGGTCCCCCGGGACCTCCAGGTCCCGCGCCACCAGAGACCCCGCCCGGATGCGGACGGTCAGGCCATCCCGCACCAGGGGGGCGCCCATGGCCCCCAAGAGGCGCTCGGTGTGGTCCCGGGTGGGGGCGGGCTCGGTGAGCGTCGTCTCCCCCTCGGCCAGGAGCCCGGCCAGGAGGAGACAGGACTTCACCTGGGCGCTGGCGACGGGCAGGGTATAGGAGATCCCCCGCAGGCGTCCCCCGCGGATGACCAGGGGGGCGAGCCGGTCCCCTCCCCTCCCCCAGATGTGCGCCCCCATCTGCCGCAGGGGGTGGATAACGCGGTCCATGGGGCGGGAGCGGAGGGAGCGGTCGCCGGTGAGGACGGCCAGGAAGGGCTGGCCCGCCAGCACCCCCGCCAAAAGGCGCATGGTGGTCCCACTGTTGCCCGCGTCCAGCACCTCCGCCGGCTCCTCCAGGACGCCCCCCCTCCCCTCGATCACCAGGGTCGTGGTGTCGAGGCGCTCGATGCGCACCCCCAGGGCCCGGAGGCAGCGGAGGGTGGAGGCGCAGTCGGCCCCCGGGGAGTAGTTGGTGACGCGGGCTGTGCCCCTGGCCAGGGCGGTGAAGATGGCCGCCCGGTGGGAGATGGACTTGTCCCCCGGTGGGGCAATGGCGCCCGCCAGACGGCGTGGGGGGGAGACGACCCGGAACATAGCCTAACGCCGGCCCCAGGGGTACCGCCCCTTCTCCCCCCCCCGCTCCGGTTCCTGCAGCTCCCGCATCCGTTTGGCGAGGCGTTCCCCCAAGAACAGGGAGAGCATGGCATCCGAGGGGCGGGGCAGGGAGGGCCCCTCCTGCTGGCCGGGGGTGTTCCCGGCCAGCCACCGGGCCCGCTCCTGCCAGGCCGCGATGAGGGCCTTCTCCAGGGCGTCAGGGTCGGCGCCACTCCCCCGCACAAGGTTGCGCAGCTCGTAGAGGGTCTTGATGAACTCGTCTATCCAGTGGACAATGCCCTCCGGATTGGTGATATAGATATCCCGCTGCACCTGGGGGTCGGTGGAGGCCCACCGGGTGAAGTCACGGTACGGGGTGGAGGCCACTTTGCTCATCTCCCGCCACCCCGGGCTGCGGGTCGTCATCCACACCAGGGCGGTGGAGAGGAGGAAGGGGAGGTGGTTCACCGCCGCCACGTAGGAGTCGTGCTCCTGGGCGTCGATGAAGTAGGGGACAGCACCCACCGTCTCGGCCAGGCCCACCACGCTCTTGACCGCCTCGGGGGGGGCCCCCTTGCCCGGAACGATGCAGTAGGGGGCCCCTGTGAAGAGGTCGGGGGAGGAGGCGTCGGGGCCGCTCTCCTCTTTTACCCCCAGGGGATGTCCCCCCACGAAGGCGACGGTGGGGGGCAATATCTCCTCCGCCCACCGGAGCACCATCCCCTTGGTGCCCCCCGTATCGGTGACCACCGCGCCAGGGGTAAGGGTGGGGGCGATGGTCTGCAGCACCTCCCGGATGGCCAGCACGGGCGTCGCGATGATGACCAGCCGCGCCCCCTCCACGGCGGCGTGGATGTTGTACGTTGTCTTATCCACGGCGCCGCGTTTGCTGGCCCTGGAGGCGTGGTGGGGCTCCTTGTCGTGGCCGACGATCTCCACCCCCGGGAGCCTGGCCTTCTTGAGGGCCAGCCCCAGCGAGGTGCCGATGAGGCCCAACCCGATGATGGCGATCCTCTCCACCGATAGACCTCCTCCCCTCCCGCTGCTTACCCCTATGATAGCAAGGACGGAACCGCCTCCGCTATGATGGGGCGGGGGAAGCATGCTGGCCAAGGTGCTCACCGGGGCGGTGCTGGGGCTGGAGGGGCTCCTGGTCACCGTCGAGGTGGACATCGCCCCCGGTCTCCCCTCCTTCACCGTGGTGGGCCTGGCGGACACGGCGGTACAGGAGGCCAGGGAGCGGGTCCGGGCCGCCATCCGCAACTCCGGGGGCGATTTCCCCATGCGTCGCATCACGGTGAACCTCGCCCCCGCCGACATCAAGAAGGAGGGGCCCTCCTACGACCTGCCCATCGCCATCGGCATCCTTGCCGCCGCGGGGCAGGTCCCCCCCGACGTGCAGGGGATGGCCTTCCTGGGGGAGCTCTCCCTGGACGGGGGCCTCCGCCACACCACGGGCGTGCTCCCCATCGTGGGGGTGTTGCGGGAGGCGGGGGTGAGCCGGGTGGTGGTGCCCTATGAAGACCGTGTGGAGGCCTCCCTCGTGCCGGGGGTGGAGGTGCTCCCCGCGGAGAACCTGGGCCAGGTGATCGCCCACCTGCGGGGGGAGGCGCCCCTTCAACCCTATGAGCGTCGGGAGGGGGACGTGGCGGTCCCCCCGGAGGAGCCGGCGGTGGACATGGCCCACATCAAGGGCCAGGAGCACGCCAAGCGGGCCCTGGAGATCGCGGCGGCGGGAGGGCACAACATCCTCCTGGTGGGCCCGCCGGGCAGCGGGAAGACCCTCCTGGCCCGGGCCGTAACGGGCATCCTCCCCCCCTTGACCCCCGAGGAGAGCCTGGAGTGCACCCGCATCTACAGCGTCAGCGGCCTTCTGCCCCCTACCCGCCCCCTTATCACCCAGAGGCCTTTCCGGGCCCCCCACTACACCATCTCCCAGGCGGGGCTGGTGGGGGGAGGACGCTGGCCCCGCCCCGGCGAGGTGACCCTCGCCCACCGGGGGGTCCTCTTCCTCGATGAGCTGACGGAGTTCCCCCCCCACGTGCTGGAGGCGCTCCGGCAGCCCCTGGAGGACAGGGTGGTGACCATCAGCCGGGCCCAGGGGAGCGTCACCTTCCCCGCCAACTTCACGCTGGTGGGGGCCATGAACCCCTGCCCCTGCGGCTACTACGGGGACGGGGTGAAACCGTGCACCTGCCCCCCGGGGGCCGTCCTCCGCTACCAGCGCCGCATCTCCGGGCCCCTGCTGGACCGCATCGACCTCTTTGTGGAGGTGCCCCGGGTGGACTACGAGAAGCTGGCCGACCCCACCCCCGGGGAGCCCTCGGCGGTGGTCCGCCGGCGGGTGATGGAGGCCTGGGAGAGGCAGCGGAGGCGCTTCCAGGGCACCTCCATCCTTACCAACGCCGACGTGGGTCCGGTGGAGGTATGGGAGATAGCCGACCCGGAGCCGGAGGCCCGCGCCCTCCTCCTGGCCGCCGCCAAGAAGGAGGGGCTCACCGCCCGGAGCTTCCACCGGGTCCTCAAAGTGGCGCGCACCATAGCCGACCTGGCCGCATCCCCGCGGGTGCGGCTGGAGCACGTGGCGGAGGCCCTCCAGTATCGCCCCCGGGCTCTGGGCATCACGTGACCCCGGGGAGGGTCAGGGAGTCCAGCAGGCGGGCGGCTGTCCGCGTGACCCCCTCCCAGCAGGAGGGGCACCAGGGGCTGCCGTCCTCCCAGGGGTGGGCGCCACCCCGCCCCACCAGGTACAGACCCTCGGCGTTGGCCACCACCGTCTCCTCAAACCGGCGGGAGCAGAGGCGGCACTGGGTGACAATCGTGTAGGTCATGGCCACCCTCCACCCCTACCCTGCCATCCAGGGGGAAGGGGAACAAGGGGGAAAGGGCGCACCCCGGGCCACCCCCTCCCTCTCCCCCCCTACCGGCGCCCCCCTAAGGGAACCCCCTCAGGGGAGGCCCATCTCCTCCTTGACCTCCCGCACGGCGGTCACCATCACCCGGAGTTTGGCCAGGGCCTCCTCGACCGTCCGGGTCTTCAGGCCGCAGTCGGGGTCTATCCAGAGGCGCTCCGGCGGGAAGACCTCTAAACCCCTGCGGATGGCCGCCTTCACCTGCTCTACCGTCTCGATCCGATGGGAATGCACATCAATGACCCCCATGGCGACGGTCTTGTCCGTGGGGTGCCGGCGGAAGAGCTCCAGGAGGTCGTAGTTGCTGTTGGCCATCTCCACGTCGAGGACGTGGACGGGGAGGGCGAGGAGGTGGGGGAAGACGGCGGCGAAGTCGCCGTAGCACATGTGGGTGATGACGACGCAGTCCAGCCCCTTGGTCACCACCCCGAGGGCGCGGGAGGCCAGCTCCATCTCCTCGGGGCGGGCGGAGACCGCCGGCTCGTCGATCTGGATGTACCGCGCCCCTGCTTTCACCAGGTCCATGGCCTCCTCGCGGACCACGTGGGCCATGGCCATCACGAAGTCGGTGAAGGTGGGGTAATACTCGTTAAAGGACCAGTCGGCCATGGTATAGGGGCCCGTCAGCATGCCCTTCACCGGTTTCCCCGTCAGGCCCTGGGCGAACTGCCACCACCGCAGGGTGAGGGGGGCGCGCCGGCCCACGGGGCCCACGGCGATGGGCTTGCGGTAGTAGCGGTTGCCATAGGAGCGCACCAGACCGCTGACCGTAAACCCCTCCAGGTTCTCCGCGAAATAGGTCACCATGTCGCCCCGGTACTGCTCCCCGTCCACGAGGATGTCCAGACCTATCTCCTCCTGGGCGCGGATCCAGAAGGCGGTGGCCTCCCGTTCCAGCCTCTCCAACTCCTCCGGGCTCATCTCCCCACGGGCCACCTTATAGCGGGCCTGCTGGAGCCTCTCCGGCTTGGGATAACTGCCCACGGCGGTGGTAAGAAGGGCCCCCATCTTCCTTCTCCTTATGCCAACACCTCTTGCGCCCTCTTCGCCCCCTCCACCAGGCGCACCAGCTTCTCATAGGCCCGGTCCCTGGGGAGGTATTCCAGACCGCAGGAAGGGGAGAGGTAGAGGCGGTCCAGCCCCACCAGGGGCCGCACACGCCGCACCGCCTCCACGATCTCCTCCACCGTCTCCATCTTGGTATTGCGGGCGTCCACACACCCCAGCCCCAGGGCCTTATCCGAGGGGAAGTCCCGGATAATCTGGTAGTTGCCTTTCCCCATGACGAAGTCCAGGCCGAAGACCTGGAAGGGGAGGCGGAAGAGGTCTGGGTACAGGCCGTTGATATCCCGGAACCAGGTGTAGAGGGCAAGGGGGACGGTGACGCCCCTGGTCAGGCGCTCCATGGCCCGACGAAAGAGGGGGAAGTCGTGGGGCCACTTCAGGATGGCCGGCTCGTCCACCTGGATGAGGGGGGGGTTCTCCTTCTGGAGGGCCAGGAGCTCCTGGTTGAGGATCTCCGCCAGGTGGAGGAGGAAGGGCTCCCGGTCCGGGTAGGCGGGGTGGAGGGAGAGGCGGGCCAGGGTATAGGGGCCGGTGACCACGGGCTTCACCGGCCTTGGGCTATGCCGGCGGGCGAACCGGTAGTCCTCCAGGGTAATGGGGCCGGTCCAGGCGAGGCGCCCTTCGGCCACGGGCTGCCGGTAGTAGGTGTTGGTGTCGAAGTAGCGCACCAGTCCGTTGATGGTGAACCCACGGATGCGCCGGGCGAAGTAGGTCTGCCCGTCTTCCCAGCGGATCTGCCCATCGGTCACCAGGTCGATGCCGGCCCGGGCCTGCTCCAGCAGCACCTCTTTGGTCACCTCGTCCTGGACGCGGCGCACCTCCTCCAGGGATATCCGCCCCACCTCGTAGTGGGCGATGGCGGTGCGCAGGTTGGGGCCGCGGCCGCCGACTTTGGGATAGTGGCCGACGACGGTGGTGATCACACCGGCACCTCGTCCCCCCGGATGGGGGTATCAGGGCAGGACACACCCCTTATGGTAGCGGGGGTCTTTCCCCTGCGCAATAGAGGCTGGTTAGGAGCCGGGGCGGAGGTCCCGGAGGCGCCGGAAGAGGCGGCGCTCCTCCTCGGTGAGGGACGTGGGGAGGCGTACCTTCACCACCACGTGGAGGTCACCCCGCCGGGCGGGGTTCTCCAGGATGGGCATCCCCTGCCCCGGGATGCGGAAGACGGCCCCGTTCTGGGTCTCCGGCGGGATGGTGAGGGTGATCCTCCCCTCCACGGTGGGCACCACCACCTCGCCCCCCAGGATGGCGGTGTACAGGGGCACCTCCACCTCCGTCCGCAGGTCGGGGCCCTGGCGCTGAAAGCGAGGGTGGGGACGTACCGCGATGCGCAGTATCACCTCCTGCCCCCCAGGGGTCACCCGCACCCGGGACCCGGTGTCTACCCCGGGGGGGATGGTCACTTCAAAGCGCTGGGGGACGGTGAGGAAGCCCCGGCCCCCGCAGGCGGGACAGACCCCCCGCCCACCACGCCCCGTCTGCCGGCAGGAGAGGCACGGTTGCTCCCCCGAGAGCTCCAGGAGCCGACGGGTGCCGCTGAAGGCCTCCTCCAGGGAGATCTCCACCTCCTGCTCCACCCTGGTGCGGCGGGCGGGCCCGGTCCGCACCCCGAAGAAGCGCTCCAGGAGGTCCCCCCCCAGGAGGTCCTCCAGGAGGTCCTCCGGCGTGGTGGTGTGGGCGCGCCAGGTCCACGGGGAGGAGGCGTATCCCGAAGACGTCGCCCCCGGCGCGGTCCCCGGCGCCCCCCCGTACTGGTGCACCCACCGCCACTGGTGGCCGTACTGGTCATAGAGGCGGCGCTTCTCGGGGTCCGACAGGACCTCGTAGGCCTCGTTGATCTCCTTAAAGCGCGCCTCCGCCCCTTTGTCCCCGGGGTTGCGGTCGGGGTGGTAGCGCAGCGCCAGCCGCCTGTACGCCGCCCGGATCTCCTCCTCGCTGGCGTTGCGCCCCACCCCCAGCACCTCATAGTAGTCCCTCGCCATGCCACCCCTCCTCCCCCAGCCTAGCACGTGATATGAGTCGTGTCAAGATTGTTGTTCTTCCTTGTAAGAATCCTCTTGACATTCTCCGTCGCATGTGGTACACAGGGGGTAGAGGGCTGGGAGTGACCCGGCCCGGAGAAGGAGGTGAGTGCGATGGTCCTGCGTCGTTGGGATCCGTTCCGGGAGCTGGAGGCTGCGGCCCGGCGGATGGAGCGTCTGATCGACGAGGTCTTCCACCCGGCCCGTCCCCTCCTGGCCGTCCAGGAGGCCTGGGCGCCCAGCCTGGACGTGTACCAGGAGAGGGACAGGGTGGTGGTCAAGGCCAACATCCCCGGGGTCTCCCCCGAGAAGATCGACGTCAGCTTCCAGGAGAACGTCCTCACCATTGAGGGGGAGGTACAGCAGGAGAAGGAGGTCAGGGAAGAGGACTACCTCCTGCGGGAACGGGCCTACGGCTCCTTCCACCGGAGCATCACCCTCCCCGCCGGCCTGGACACCCAGAAGGCGGAGGCCCGCTACGAGAACGGGGTCCTGACCATCACCATCCCCCGCCTCCCTGAGGCCCAGCGCCGGTCCATCAAGGTCCATGTGGGGAAGACGGTCGAGGGGGGCAGGGCCTAACTCCCACCGGTCCCCACACCCTTCGTTCCCCCTCTCCCCCCGGGGAGAGGGGGAAACACTATTCCGGGGGACGCCCCCGGAAAGAGGGCTTTGCGACGGGCTCTCGGCCTACCCCGGGGACCCCCTCAGCCCCTGCCACGCCGGCGTCGTCAGAAGGGCTGCCACCTGGCGCCGGCTGGGCACCCCCGCCAACCCCGGCCGTCTCACACAGAGGGCCCCTGCCGCCGAGGCCCACAGCGCCGCCTCCCGCGCCCCACACCCCTCCCCCAAGCGGAGGAGGAACACCGCCGCAAAGACGTCCCCCGCCCCCGTCGGGTCCACCTCCTCCACCGGCACGGTGGGGACCGGCGACGCCACACCCCTCTCCCAGAGGATGGCCCCCGCCCTGCCCATGGTCATCACCACCAGGGGCACCCGCCGGGCCCACAGGGTAAACCACCCGGGGTCCTCCACATCCTCCCGGGAGGCGATAAGGACGTCCAGGCCGTCTAAGGGGAAGCCGTCGGGGAGGGGACAGGGATACACAATGCCCTCGGGGGACCAGGCCCGGAGCCACCCCTGGATGGCGGCGGCCAGCGTGGCCCGGGGGAAGAGGCCGATGAAGGCCGGGGAAACCTCCTGGGCAACGGGGGCCAGCAGGACGAGGGAGGCCTGCCGCCACGCCTCGGGCAGGTCCTCCGGCTCCAGGGATGGGGCCCTGGCCAGGAGGCGCTGCCGCCGCCTACCCCCTTCATAGAGGTTCACAAAGGTCGTACCGGTGGGGCCCCTCTTGCAGACGACCTCCACCCCCCGACCTCGGGGCACACCCCGCCCTGCGGTGAGGAGGGCTGTCGCCACACCCCACCGGGCTGCCGTCCGGGCGGCGTACACCGCGGCCCCACCCCACCGCCAGCCCCCCGGGGTCAGGTCCCGCACAGCATGGCCGACGGCCAGGAAGGCGGGGGGGGTGGTCTCCCCCTCACGGGGTCTGCGGGGAGGCGCCATGGCCCTCTCCGGGGGAGGGCTGGGGAGGCCGTTCCGCCTCCACCCCTTTCCTGGGAGGGCCTGCGGGGTGCTCTGGACGGGGAGGGCGCCGGGCTCGCCCTTTGGGCAGCACGGTGACCTTCCTCATCTCCCCCTCCCCTACGCTCTCCGTCTTGACCGCGGGGTGATTGGCCAGGGTGAGGTGGATGATGCGCCGCTCGAAGGGGGGCATGGGCTCCAAAGAGATGGGACGCCCCGTCTGGGTGACCCTCTCGGCCACCCTGAGGGCGAGGTTCTGCAGGGCCTTGACCCGCCGCTCCTTGTAGTGCTCTACGTCCAGGATCACAGGGGCCTCCTGCTCCCCCAGACGGCGGGCGACGAGGATGTTCACAATAAACTGCAGGGCCCGCAGGGTCTCCCCCTTCCGCCCGATGAGGAGGCCCGCATCCTCCCCGCTGATCTCGATGACAGGGCTGTTGGGGGAATCGGGCCTGTGTTGGCCCAGGGAGGCTGTCCCCGAGACGCCCATGGCCTTCAGGAGGGCGTCCACCACCTCCTTGGCGACGGCGGCGGCTGGGGGAAGGGACGCCTTGGGGCGGCGGTGCACCCGCACCCGGGCCAACTCGGACCCGAACCCCAGAAAACCCGGCTTCCCCCGCGAGATCACCTCCACCTCCACCTCATCCCGCGACGCCTCCAGCTGGCGTAGGGCGATCTCTATCGCCTCCTCTACCGTTTTCGCCGAGACCTCTACCTGATCCCGCTGTGCCATGGCATACCTAACCCCTTATGGAGAGTGCGGTGGCTTCCCCTGGCCCTCCCCCGCCCTGGTCCCTCCTCCCGACGGGGAGGGGTGGGCCTGCTGGGGGGCGGGGCTTTCCTTGGGCCGGCGCTTCCATAACTCCTCCAGACCCCCCCAACCCGTGATGAAGTACTGCATCACAATGCCCACCACGTTGGACACCACCCAGTACAAAGCGAGACCGCTGGGGAACCGGAAAGTGAAGAGGATGAACATAAAGGGCATCATCCAGAGGAGCATCTGGTTCATCTGCTGCTGACGGGGGTCGGGGGTGGGATAGGTGCTCATCTTCTGCTGCACCCACATGGACAGCCCTACCAGCAGGGGGAGGAAGGGGGTCGGGTCGGGGGTCCCCAGGTTCAGCCAGAGGAAACGGTTGTCCAGGGGGATCTGTTGATGGAGGAGGGGGAGCCAGGGGTAAAGGCGCTTGGAGAGGGCGAGAAGGGAGTCGGGGGTGGAGGGCACCGCCTCCACCAGGGTCTGGTAGAGCCCGATCCATATGGGGAACTGGATAAGCAGGGGCCCCAGACACCCCAGGGGGTTCACCCCCGCCTGGCGGTAGAGGCGCATGGTCTCCTCCGACCGCTTGCGGGGGTCCTTGGCGTAGCGCTTCTGGATCTCCGCCAGCTTAGGTTGGAGGTCGGCCATCGCCTTGCTCTGCTTCAACTGCTTGAGGGTGAGGGGGAAGGTGACAAGGCGGATGATGATGGTGAAGAGGATGATGGCAACCCCCAGGTTGTGGCCGACGAGGGCATAGAGCAGCACCAGGCTGTTGACCATGGGCCTCAGGATACCCTCGTTCCACAGGAGAGCCAGAGACTCCACCGGGCCCTTCCGTTCTCTAACCCAGGGGGCCTGACCCGCTCCAGGGCCGCAGGGTCACCGCGGCGATGGGGACGGCAGGGGATGACCGGAGCCCCCTCTCTGCCATGTGACAATACCAGAAAGAGGGGAGGGCGTCAATCGCACGGGGCGCCTTGAACACCCCCCACCCCTGTGCTACCCTGACCTGGGAAGTGCATGCGGGCGACCACTGTGTCCATCACCCTCTTCCCCCCCTTTCGTCGCCGCCTCCCTAAGGCGTGGCTGGTCCGGGTGGTGCATACCGCCCTGGCCGTCGCCCCCCAGGAGGGGGAGGGGGTGGTGGACCTGGTGGTTGCCGATGACGAGACGGTCCGCCGCCTCAACAGCGCCTACCGGGGGCTGGAGGAGGCGACCGATGTGCTGGCCTTCTCCTTTACCCACGCCGGCCCCTATGAGGGGGAGGGGGAGCCCCCACCTTACGACCCCTCCCCATGGCCCCTGCCCCCCGGGGTCAGGCTTCTAGGGGAGGTGGTCCTCTCCTACCCCCAGGCCGCGCGTCAGGCCCGCCGCGCCGGCCGTCCCATCCGGGAGGAGGTGGCCCACCTGGTCGTCCACGGCGTCCTCCACCTGCTGGGCTACGACCACCACACGCCCGAGGGGGAGGCGTTCATGCAGGGGTTGGAACGGAAGGCGTTGGCGGCCCTCTTTCCCAAGGGGGGGGGATGACGACCCAGGGGCTGGTCCTCTACCGCAAATACCGCCCCCGCCGCTTCAGCGAGGTGGTGGGGCAGGAGTGGATCGTCCGGGCCCTCCGCCAGGCGGTGGCCCAGGGGAAGACCGCCCACGCCTACCTCTTCGCGGGACCCCGGGGCACCGGGAAGACCACCCTGGCCCGCATCCTGGCCAAGGCGGTGAACTGCCTCTCCCTCCAGGACGGGGAGCCATGCAACGCCTGCGCCCCCTGTCAGGCCATCGACCAGGGCGACCCCTTCCTCCTGGTAGAGATGGACGCCGCCAGCCACAGGGGTATTGAGGACGTGCGGGCCCTGCGGGAGGCGGTGCTCACCCTTGGGCAGGGGACAGGGCGCTTCCGGGTGTACATCCTGGATGAGGCCCATATGCTCACCACCGAGGCCTTTAACGCCCTCTTGAAGACCCTGGAGGAACCCCCACCCCACGTGGTGTTCGTCCTCTGCACCACCGAGGCCTACCGTCTCCCCCCCACGGTGGCTTCCCGCTGTCAGCGCTACGACTTCCAGCGCCTTTCCCCGGAGGCCGTGCTCCGGCGTCTGGAGTTTATCGCCCAGCAGGAGGGGTGGGGGGTGAGCCCGGAGGCCCTCCGCCTCCTGGCCGCCGCCGCCCGGGGGAGCCTCCGGGATGCCTGCAACCTGCTGGAGCAGGCCGTCACCACCTTCGGGCCGGAGGTGGACGCGCGGGGTGTCCGGGAGATGCTGGGGGTCCGGGAGAACCCCTTCGCCCTCCCCCTTCTGGAGGCCCTGAGCAGGGGGGATGGGGCCGGGGCCCTAACGGCCCTGGCCCAGGGGATATCGGCGGGCGATGGCGACCCCCGGGCGTTCCACGGCGCGGTGATGGACCTCCTCCGCACCGCCCTCCTTCTGAAGGCGGGCGCCCCTGTGGACGACGCCCCCCCCTCGGTGGTGGAGGCGCTCCGCCCCCTGGTGGCCCCCTGGCCATGGGAACGCCTCCTGGCGGTGGTGCGGGCGTGGGGGGGTGTAACCTTTCGGGGGGATGCCTTCTCCCCCCTTCCCCTGGAGCTGGCCGTCGTGGAGGCCTTGACCGGCCCCTCCCCTTCCCCTCTTCCCCCCCCCCCCCCTGTCCCCCCCCAACCCAACCCCCCTTCCCAGGAACGGGGCGACCCCCGCTGGCGGGAGCTGTGCCGGGCCCTGGAGCGGGTCCGCTTCAAACGCTTCCCCTTGGGCCCCCTCCTGCGGGGCTGTGCCCACTACGCTCTGGAGAACGACACCCTGGTGGTTTTCTTCCGCCACAGGACCCACTGGGAGAGGTTGCGGGATGAACTGGAGCACCCGGCCAGCCGCGCCGCCCTGGAGGAGGCGGTGGCCAGGGTTTTTGGACGCCCCTACAAGGTGCGCCTGGAGCTGACCACGGCTGGGGAGGACACCCCGAACACCCGTCCCCACGGCCACCTGGTGCGCACCGCCCTGCAACTGGGTGGGCGCATCATTGGCGAACACCCCATCAAGGGGGAGGAGGCGCCATGAACCGCAATCTGCTGAAGCAGGTGCAGGCCCGTCTGGCGAAGGTCCAGCAAGAGCTGGAGACGCTGACGGTGGAGGCGTCGGCGGGAGGGGGAGCAGTGAAGGTGGTGGTCACCGGCCGCCTCCGCCTGCAGAAGGTGAGCATTGACCCCTCGGCCGTGGACCCGAACGACCCCACCCTCCTGGAGGAGATGGTGCAGGCGGCGGTCAACGAAGGGCTGCAGAAGGCGGAGGAGATGGCCGCCCAACGCCTCGCCCAGGCGACAGGGGGCCTGAAGGGCCTCGGCCTGTGAGGAGCGATGGCCCCGCTGGAGATCCTCCCCTCCGTCCCCCAACCCATCGCCCGGCTGATCCATGAGCTCAACAAACTGCCGGGCATCGGCCCCAAGACGGCCCAGCGGCTGGCCTACCACATTATCCGCCTCCCCCCCCAGGAGGCCCGCGCCCTGGCCGAGGCGATTCTGGCGGTGAAGGAGCAGGTGCACCTGTGCGCCCGCTGCCAGAACCTGGCCGATCGGAGCCCCTGTGCCATCTGCGCCGACCCGACGCGGGAGTCTTCCCTCCTCTGTGTCGTCGAGCAGCCCCTGGATGTGCTGGCCCTGGAGCGGAGTGGTGTGTACAGGGGCCTGTACCACGTCCTCCATGGCACCCTCTCCCCCCTGGAAGGGGTCGGCCCCGATGACCTGAAGATCAAGGAGCTGCTGGCGCGTCTTAGGGAGGCGCCGGTGCGGGAAGTCATCCTGGCCACCAACCCCACCCTGGAGGGGGAGGCGACGGCAATGTACCTGTACCGCCTCCTGGCCCCCTTGGGGATACGCCTGACCCGTCTGGCCCGCGGCCTCCCCGCAGGGTCCGAGGTGGAGTACGCCGACGCCCTTACCCTCCAGAGGGCCCTGGAGGGCCGTCAGGAGGTGACGGGAAACTCCTAAGACAGGAGTCATCATGGTGGAAGACCTTCCCTTGTCCCCATATCGCGTCCTAGACCTGACATGGGAGCACGCCAGCCTGTGTGGACGCCTTCTGGGGGACATGGGGGCCGAGGTCCTGAAGGTGGAGCCCCCAGGGGGGGACCCGGCCCGGCGGCGGCCCCCTTTCTACGGGGATACCCCTCATGGGGACCGCAGCCTTACCTTCTGGTTCTACAACCTCAACAAGCGGGGGGTGACCCTGGATATCACCACCGCCGATGGGCAGGCCCTCCTGAAGCGTTTGGCGGCCCAGGCGGATGTGCTCCTGGAGTCCTTCCCTCCGGGGACGATGGAACGGTGGGGCCTGGGGTACCACGACCTTTCCCCCCTTAACCCCCGCCTTATCTACACCCGCATCACCGGCTTCGGCCAGACCGGTCCCTACGCCTCCTTTGAGGCGCCGGACATCGTTGTCCAGGCCATGGGGGGGTTGATGTTCATCACGGGCGACCCGGACCGCCCGCCCCTCCGCATCTCCTTCCCCCAGGCCTACCTCCACGGGGCGGCGGAGGCGGCGGTGGGGACCCTCATCGCCCTTTGGGAGCGGCACACCTCCGGCCTGGGCCAGCAGGTGGACGTCTCGAGCCAACAGGGGGTGGTGTGGTCCCTCATGAACGCCACGGTGACGTGGGACCTGAACCGGAGGAACATCACCCGCCAAGGGGCGGAGCGCCTATTGGGGACGGTTCGTTTCCGGCTGAACTGGGAGTGCAAAGACGGGTACGTCTGCTTCCGCCTGGGGACGGGGCGGGTCGGCGGCCCCTCCACCCGGGCCCTGGTGCGGTGGATGGAGGAGGAAGGGGCTGCCCCGGACTACCTCTCCCTCTTCGACTTCGAGGGGCAGGAGATCCACCGGCTGGCCCAGGAGGAGGTGGACCTGCTGCAGGCCCCCATCGCCGACTTTTTCCGGGGGAAAACCAAAGCCGAGCTCTTTGAGGGGGCGCTGCAGCGGCGCATTATCCTCTATCCCGTGAGTACCATGCAGGACCTGGCGGAAAACCGTCACCTGCGGGAGAGGGGCTTCTTCCTCCCCGTCTACCACCCGGAGCTGGGAAAGGAGATCCTCTACCCGGGCCTGGTGCCCCGCCTCACCGCCACCCCCCTACGGGTCCGGCGGCGCCCCCCTCTCCTGGGGGAGCACAACCGGGAGGTGTTCTGCGGGGAGGTGGGCCTCTCGCCCGAGGAGCTGGCCCTCCTGCAGGGCCGAGGTGTCATCTAGGGGGGGACCGATGCATTCCAGCATGATCAGCAAGATCGAGAAGGCCCGCCGCTATGCCCAGGAGCGGGAGCGGGTGACCTTCCAAAGCTTCACCGCCACCTTCCGCGGGGAGCACAACACCTACACCGTGACCTTCGAGGCGGGGCGGTGGGGGTGTACGTGCCCCTTCTTCATCCGCCACCGGACGTGCAGCCACACGATGGCCCTGGAGCACATCCTGGGGGAGATGGTGACGCCCCCCGGGGAACCCCTATCCCCCTGACGGGGGTTACCCCTCCCAGCGCCGGAAAACGACGCAGGCGTTCTGGCCCCCGAAGCCAAAAGAGTTGGACAGCACCACCCGCACCTCTTGGCGCCGGGCCACCCAGGGGACGTAGTCCAGGTCACAGGCGGGGTCGGGGAACTCCAGGTTAATGGTGGGGTGGATGGTCCCCGTGAGGATGCTCTGGATACAGGCCACCGCCTCCATCGCTCCGGCGGCCCCCAGGCCGTGCCCGATCATGGACTTGGTGGCGCTGATGGGGGTCCGGTAGGCCTTCTCTCCGAACACCCTCTTGATGGCCAGGGTCTCAATGGCATCGTTCAGGGGTGTGGATGTGCCGTGGGCGTTGATGTAGTCCACCTCCTCGGGCGTCACCCCGGCGTCGGCCAGGGCCGCCCGCATGGCCAGGGCTGCCCCCTCCCCCATCTCGTCGGGCTGCACCAGGTGGAAGGCGTCGGAGGTGACCCCATACCCTGCCACCTCCGCCAGGACCCGCGCCCCCCGGCGCAGGGCGTGCTCCTCCGACTCCAGCACCAGGATGGCCGCCCCTTCGGCGGGGACAAAGCCGTCCCGCTGGGCGTCGAAGGGGCGGCTGGCCTTCTCCGGCTCTTCGTTGCGGGTGGAGAGGGCCTTCATGACGCAGAAGCCGGCCAGGCCCAAGGGGCTGATGCCCGCCTCTGTCCCCCCGGTGAGCATGACGTCCGCCCGCCCCTGCCGGATCACCTCCGCCGCCTCCCCGATGGCCTGGGTGGAGGCGGCGCAGGCGGTGATGCAGGTGCTCGTATACCCCTTCAGCCCCAGGAGGCGGCTCACGTTGGCCGCCGCCATGTTGGGCAGGATCATGGGGATGAAGAAGGGGGAGACGCGCATCCCCCCTTTGCTTATCAGGATGCGGCACTGCTCTTCCGTGGTGGGGAAGCCGCCGTTGCCGTTGCCCAGAAACACCCCACACCGGGTGCGGTCCTCCTTGTCCAGGTTCAGCCCCGCATCCCGCACCGCCTGATAGGCGGCGGCGACGGCCAGCTGGCTGAACCGGGCCATGCGCCGGGCCTCCCTCTTGTCCATCCAGTCCTCGGGGACGAACCCCTTCACCTCCCCGGCGATCCGGCAGGGGAACTCGGAGGCGTCGCACAGGGTGATGGGGCCGACCCCCGATCTCCCGGCCACTAACCCCTCCCAAAACTCCTGTACCGAAAGGCCCAGGGGGGTAAGAGCCCCCATTCCTGTCACCACGACCCGCCGGCGCTTCTGCATAGCGTTCTCCTTCCTTCCTTATGGTGTCACCGGTTGCTGGGGGATAGGAGGGTACACCTCGGGGGCGATCCCCAGCGTTACCTCCCGCACCTCCCCTGCGACGAAGAGGGAGCCGGTGGCGAGGATCAGGTCCTCCTGCCCCGCCGCGTCCATGGCCCTCCGGAGGGCCTCCGGCACACTCCCGCAGGGGACCCCCTCAAGGCCGTAGGAGGCCAGGACCGCCTGGAGGCGCTCCACAGGGGTTGAGCGGGGGTGGCGGGAGCGGGCCAGGAAGATGCGGGAGGCCAGGGGGGCTATAGCCCTGACCATGCCGGGGATGTCCTTGTCCGCAGAGGCCCCGAACACCACCAGCACACGCCCCTTTCCCAGGTAGTCCCGCACGGCTTCCCCCAGCCGCTCCACCGAGTATGGGTTGTGGGCCCCGTCGACTACCACCAGGGGGCGACGGCGCACCACCTCCAGGCGGGCAGGCCACTTCACCCGGCGGAACCCCTCCACTATGGCCTCGTCGGCGATCTCCACCCCTTGCCGGCGCAGGTGCTCTACGGCCGCCAGGGCGCAGGCGGCGTTCTCCAGTTGGTAGGCCCCGAGCAAGGGGAGCCATCCCACAAAGCGGCCCCGGGGCCCTTCGACCACAAAGTGCTGACCCCCCAGGTCCCAGAGGAGCCGCCACCAGCGGTACTCCCGCTCCACCTCGGTGAGGGGGGCGCCCACGGCCTCGGCGCGGCGGCGGATCTCCTCCAGGGCAGGTCCCCTCTGGGGGGCGGTGACAGCCCGGCTCCCCGGCTTGATGATGCCCGCCTTGTCCCGGGCGATCTGGCCCACGGTGTCCCCCAGGATATCGGTGTGGTCCAGGCTGATGGAGGTGATGATGCTGACCAGGGGAGGGGGCACCACGTTGGTGGCATCCAGGGTGCCTCCCACCCCCACCTCCAGCACCTGAATATCACACGGCGCATCCCGGAAGGCCACAAAGGCCATCGCCGTCAGGAACTCGAAGGTGGTGACCCGGCTCCCCTCGGAGGCCAGGGCCTCCGCGGCCGGGCGCACCCTCTCCACCAGCTCGCCGAAGGCCGCGGGGGAGATAGGGGTAAGGCCGAAGCGGATCCGCTCGCAGAAGGTGTGGAGGTGGGGGGAAGTATAGAGCCCCACCCGGTATCCGGCGGCGGTCAGGATGCTGGCCACCATGGCCGCCGTGCTCCCCTTCCCCTTGGTCCCCGTGATGTGCACGGTGGGGAGGGCCTTGTGAGGGGAACCCAAACGCTCCACCAGGGCGTGCATGCGGCTCAGGTCGTAGCGGGGGCGCTGGCCTGAGGGTACGCTTACGCGCTCCCAATCGGCAAGGCGCAGGAGGTAGTGAAGGGCGTCGCGGTAGCCCACACCTGACCTCACCCCTGCCAGGGTATCAGGATGGGATATCAACGCAAAGGGGGCTTCCGGGCCAGGTGGAGGGCCACCACCCCCCCGCCCAGGGGGCGCTCCACCTCCACCCCCAGCCCCACACCCTCCAGGGCCCGGGAGAGCTCCCCAAGGGTCAGGAAGTCCTGAACGGAGGTGGACAGGTAGCGGTAGGCGGCCGGGGCGCCACCAATGACCCCACCCAGGAGGGGCACCAGCCACCGTATGTAGAGGCGTACGGGCAAGGACCGGAGGCCGCCCCGGGGGCGCACCAGCTCCAGGGAGAGGAGGAGGCCGCCCGGGCGGAGGACGCGGGCCATCTCGGCCAGGCCAGCCTCCAGAGAGGCCAGGTTGCGCAGGACAAAGGCGCTGGCCACGCCGTCGAAGGCACCATCGGCGAAAGGGAGGTGGAGGGCATCGGCGGCGACCAGGAGCAGGGGCCAGCGGCCTCCGGTCTTGGCCCGGGCCCGCGCCAGCATGGCCGGGGCGAAGTCCACCCCCACCACGGTGCGGGCGCCCCTGCGCAGGAGGGCCAGGGCCAGGTCACCGGTGCCGGTGCCCACGTCCAGCACCAGCGCCCCCTGGGGACGGGCCAGGGTGGCCCCCAGGGCCCGCCAGCGCTGGTCCATCCCCATGGTCATCAGACGGTTGAGGAGGTCATAGCGGGGGACGATGCGCTGGAACATGGACCGCACCGCCCACGCCCGCTCCTCGGCGGGGACCATCCCACTCCCCTGCGCCATGGTAGCCCTGAAGACCCTACCCCAGGAGCGCCCGCAGCCCGTCCCGGGGGTCCAGAACCCCCAGGTAGGTGTCCCCGTCCACCACCACGACCACCGGCGCCTCCTGGAGGTGGCGCAGCACCTCCCCCACCGTCTGGTCCACCCGGACCACCGGTGCCGGCGCCAGGGGCAGGCGGGTGTCGGCGCCCGCGGCTATCCGGGCGATGTCCACCACCCCCACCACCCTCCCGTTATCGGCGCACGGTGGGAAGAGGAGGCCGTAGGTGCGGGCGTGGCGGAGGGCCTCCTCAGGCGGGGCCTGGGCCGGCACAGGGGGGATGCGCCGCAGGCGGGCCAGCAGCGGGGAACGGGCCAGGGGACGGGCCGCCTCGGGGGGAGAGCGCCCCTGCCCCAGGAGAAGGCGCTGCTCCACCCAGAGGGCAAGGACCATCAGGGCCCCCGTCAGATAGAGGGCCACGGCCGGCAGACTGACCAGGAGGTCCAGGGGAGTTCGGATAACCCCTAGGAAACGCACCCCACCCAGGGCCTGGGTGAGCCAGAGGAGCCCGTAGAGGAGCAGGTACAGGGCGGTGGCGGCCAGGAAGGCCCCTCTCCTCTCCGCCGGCACAGCCTCCCCCGCTAACCACGGCGGAACCGCACGATCACTTGGTCATTGGCATCGGTGAGGGTCGCAGCCCCCTGACAGGTGACAACAAACTGGTGGGAACCACCTCTGGCAAGGGTTGCCGAGGCCGGGCTCACGGAGCAGGTAAGGCCGTCCTGGTGGCTCAGTACCGCAGATACTGTTAGGGGGGCGTCCCCGATGTTCTCTATAGTGAACCGGATGCGGGCGGTACCCCCGGGGAAGAGGATGTAGGCGTTCACGTCGTTCCCGGCCGGGTTCACATAGGAGAGGGAGCGCAGTTTGACGGGCTCACCGGCCCCCTGCTTCAGCCGCAGGCGGGCGAAGACCACCCCGTCCCTGGTCAGGGAGACATCGTTCTGAAACGGCCCCACCTCGGCCCCCGCCGGGACGCTCTCCGTCCACACGAGGTCCGTCTCCCGTCCCGGGTCGACCGTCGCGGGGGTCATGGGCCCTGTCTCGAGCCCTCCTCCAACCGCCCTCGGGTTCCCTCCCATCTCCACCCGGGCGGCGCCGTAGCCGGAGGCGACGTTGCGCACGGTGACCCCTTGGCCCACGCTCATCCCCGGGAACAAAGCCCGGACCATGCCCGTGGAGGTGATCTTTTCCAGTTTCCCCGGATCGCCGCCCAGGTGCAGGGTCACCTCTATGGGGACATCCGGCGGGAGGGGCTCCCCGGCACCCTGGTGCAGGGCGGCGGTCCCCACGGTGACCACGGCAAGGGCGATGACGGCGACGACCGACAACACCCATGGCCGCCGCATGGGCCCCTCCCTCCAGGACACCGCCACAGTATCACCCCTCCATCCCTTCTGTCAAGTCCCCCGGACTGAGGTTGGGACACGAGTTGGGACAGGGGGAGGGGGGACCTCCTTACCGGATAGAATGACGAGCGGGTTCAACCCTATCCCAGGAGGTCCCCCGTAGCCCAGCGTATCCCCATGCACCCATTTATGCAAGCCCTCTTTGCGGACACAACCCTGGCGGCTCAGGCGGCCGAGATCGCCCAGGCCCTCCTGGCCGCCGGCTCTTTACGCCTCGCCGACATCGCCGCCAAAATGCGGGGCTCCTTCCACGCCCCTTACAAGCGCATCCAGCCCTTCCTGCGCCGGGTGGACCCCCGTCCGGCCCTGGCGCGCCTCCTCTC